>Ga0070727_10003809_pt1 | contig 13316 bp, 7 predicted proteins | sample tdAd472_FD_66722 | JGI IMG/M metagenome (GOLD analysis project Ga0070727, IMG submission 66722) | Marine sediment microbial communities from the Atlantic coast under amendment with organic carbon and nitrate - tdAd47.2 | ecosystem: Environmental > Aquatic > Marine > Coastal > Sediment | place... | reverse complement strand
TATCTTTCCCTCGTCGCATTGTTGGGATGTCTCGCAAGCGTGCCCCTGTGGTCGCGATGGGCCTATGCCACCTTCGATGAGACCCTCGCCCGGGTGGACCGGCATGCGGTGATGCGAGATGAATATATCCTGCTCGTTTCCGTTGCCATGTTGGTCGTCATCTCGGTGAAAATCGTCGGCATCTTGCTTGTTTCGGCGTTCCTGGTTATTCCCGCCGCGTGCGCACGACTGCTGTCCCGCCGCTTTGTTCACATGATGTGGTGGACCTTGCTGGTCAACACGGGGGGGGTTGTGGTGGGGTTACTTGCCTCGTATGCCATCAACGTGCCCAGCGGCCCCGCTATCATCCTGGTGCAATCTGCCGCATTTGGGTTGGCGTTTCTATATCAGCGTTTCGCGCGCAGCGCCTGAAGCATCCGCCCCTATTCGGGGGCGGATTCTACTTCGTCTAGAATGCGTCGGACGTGGTCGGCAATCACCCGCGGCGAAGTCGGCTTGAAGAGAAATTCCCGGATGCCCGATTTTACGGCAATCTGTTCGTTGACGGTGTCACTGAAGCCCGTGGCGAGAATGATGGGAAAACCGGGGCGAATGGCGCTGACGCGCCGGGCGAGCTCGAGCCCCGTAAGTTTCGGCATCGTCTGATCGGTGATGATGAGATCGTAGGCATCGGGCTCTGCTGTGAAAGCGTCCAGTGCATCGGCACCGTTACGAAACCCGGTAACGCTATAGCCAAGGGAGCCGAGGCCCCGTTTGAGCATAGATACGATGGCTACTTCATCGTCTACCACCAGGATGCGCTCGCTCCCGGAAGCTGCTGAGTTGGTTGTTCCCGGTTCTGCTTCCAAATGGGGCTCGGAGGGAGCTGCCGGAAAATAAATAGAGAAACAGGTTCCTTCGCCCAGCGTACTCTCTACCATTACCTTGCCAAAGTGACTCTGTACGATTCCGTGGACCGTGGCGAGTCCCAGTCCAGTGCCTTCGCCTACCCGTTTGGTCGTGAAATAGGGTTCAAAGATTCGCTCCAGCGTCTCCTGGTCCATACCGTGTCCCGTGTCCTCGATGGTAAGTTGTACGTATTCTCCCGGTGGAATTTCCTTTGTGGTCCCCTCCTGTTCATCTCGAATGGAAAGGTCTACCAGCCCGACCGTGAGCGTCCCGCCGTCATCCCGCATGGCATGGTAGGCGTTGGTGCAGAGATTCATAATAACCTGGTGAATTTCCGTCGAATCGGCCATGACAGGCGCACAATTTCGGATGTCCTGGCGGATTTGTATGGTCGAGGGCAAGGAGCCCCGCAACAAACGAAGGGCTTCCTTCATAATGGAGGAAATACTTACAGCAACCCGATCTTGCTCCGATCGCCGGCCGAAAGCGAGAATTTGTTGAACCAGTTCCGAAGCGCGTTTACCCGCCGCCGAAATCTCGCTCAGGCTGAAGTACAGCTCAGAGCTGGGGTCCACTTCGGTCATGGCCAACTCGGCATAGCCCAGGATAGGGCTGAGCATGTTGTTAAAGTCATGGGCAATGCCGCCTGCGAGGGTACCGATGGCCTCCATCTTTTGGGCCTGGCGTAACTTGCGTTCCAATTCCACTTCGTGGGTTACATCGCGTGCCACGGAGACATAGTTGATAGTGTTTCCGCGACTGTCGCGAATCGCCGATATGGTGGCCTCCTCCTCCGTCAGACGGCCCGACTTTGTGCGATTCGTAAAACGACCCGTCCACACATCACCCCGGGCCAAAGTCTCCCAGAGTTCCCGATAAAACAACTCATCATGTTTTCCGCTCTGGATCAGCCGGGGCGTCTGGCCAATCGCATCCGCCCGACTATAGCCGGTGAGATGTTCGAAGGCAGGATTTACATATTGAATGGTGCCGTCGGGCTCCGTAATCATGATGGACTCGGCCGCATACTCCACGGCGGCCGCCAGACGGGACTGCGCGGCCTCGGAGCGCTTGCGGTCAGAAATGTCGCGGGAGACACACAGCAGGCCTACAAATTCGCCTTGCTCATCCGATAGGGCAGAGAAATTGGTCTCCGTTACCACCAGATGGCCATCCCGGTGGCGCATCTCCAACTCCATATTGGCCAGACTCCGTTGAACGGCCTGCGTTCCGCCGTTGATGGCCGTGTTCAGGAGGGTACGTACCGCCCCCGCCGATTCATTGGACATGCGCTCTTCGAGCGTTTGGGACATGGCCTCCGCGACGGTGTAGCCACGCATGGACAAGACCGATGGGCTGATAAAGGTGGGCATGCCCTCCACATCAATCGTCCAGATGATATCGGCGACATTGTCGGCCAGAAGGCGGTATCGTTGTTCCCCGGTGGCCACCGCTTGGGCCGATGCCGTACTCCGTAAAATCTCAGAACACACGGAAGAGAGCAGTGAGGCCAATTCGCCATCTTGCTCGGAAAAGGGCTGACTGACACCCCGAAACAGCACGATGACGGCCATCAGGGATTCTTGCTCGCCGAAGAGGGGGAGCATCAGCATCGATTCTGGTGTCGTGGGCTCCCAACCGTCGGGCAATAACTCTGGAGTCTCGGAGGAATTGCGTACCAACAGGGGTTTCTTGCTTTGGTTGAGCGTGGCCAGGGTGGAGCCGTTGATCAGCGCATCGCCACCATGGGGAGATCCATCGGTTGCTGTCGACTCCGCCGCCCGCATGCGACCGTCACGGGTGACGAACAGGCGCCCTCGGTGCGCTCCGATATCGCCGGCTACTTCATAGAGCAGAAGGGAGAGTAGTTTCTCTACGTCCGCGCAGGCGGTCAGGCGGCGAACGGATTCGACAATATTGCGGAGGCGAACGGTCAGGGCCTCCAATTCGCGATTGCGCACGCTGAGGCGTTGTTCTGCCTCCGCTTTTTCTTCCCGAAGGACAATCGTCTCAAAACACCGCGCGAGGGTGGCGAGCAAGTCAGTGCCGTCCACGGGCTTGCGCAGGTAATTGTAGGCCCCTTCCTGAAGTGCCTGGATGGCCGTTTCCACGGCCGCGTGACCCGTCATGACAACACACAGGATATGCGCCTGCCGCACCTGAAACTGTGGGATTAGATCGATGCCGCTGTCCCGGCCCAAGCGGATGTCCAGCAGGGCCACATGCACCTGCTCAGTGGATACATGGGCCAGGGCGTCCTCCGCATTGTGGGCCAGGGCGACCGAATAGCCTTCCGAGTCCAGGATTTCTCCAATTGCGGCGGAAAAATCACGATCATCGTCCACGATAAGCACACGCTTACGTGTCCCAGTGTTTGCTACAGCAGTCACAGAGTTGGACAACCTCTAACGTTTGACCCAAGTCACCTAGCCGGGGAGGGGGTTAATTTCTGTACCAGATGCATGAGCGCAACGGTGTCCAACGGCTTTTCAAAAACGCCTGCGACAGACTGGCCTCGGAGGGACGCCAGATTGGCCTCTTCTTCGCGCGAGTATCCCGTAACGACGAGGGTCGGGATTTGGTGGTCCTGGCGTAACAATTCCTCGTAGACGGCGCTTCCACTGAGTACCGGCATCCGCAAGTCCAGGATCAATAGATCCACCGGACCCGCCGCGATCTGCTCCAGAGCCTCTGAGCCGTTGCTTGCCAGACGAACCGTGTAACCCGTTGTGCGCAACAGCTCTTCCAGCGAGCGGCTGAAATCCACGTCGTCGTCTGCCACCAACACTACGCCCACCGGCGTGCACCCCTGCACCAGCTTCATCACCAGATTCATTTCCAGGGGCTTTTCCATCACCGCCCAGGCCCCACTATCCTCCGCCTGTTTCAGCAGAGACTCCAGACTGAACCCCGTCATCATCACCACCTTGGAATCCGGTTTCATGGCCTTGATTTCGAGAAAACTCTCCACGCCGTTCTTTTTGGGGAGTTTTACATCCATGAAGGACAGGTCATAGTCTTTCTCACGAAAGCGCGCTACCGCGTCTTCCCCCGTATGGCACAGGTCTACACGGCAGCCTTCCGACTCCAATACATCGGTCAGCGCCTCGGCAAAATCCACATCATCATCAACCACCAACACATTGAGCGACTTCATACCGTGCCTCCATGTCTTATATCATAGCCTTTTTTGCGGGATTATCCAAGTATGAAAGGGCGAATTAGTGCCCACCCGTATCCAGCGCGCTCCTTTTGCAGTGTGGTATCGTTCCGAGCGATGACTACATGTAGTGGAGGGGGGCGCAGAAATACCATGCAGGGGGCTTCTGTGGGGGCGCTGACGGGGTATTTGTATTTTTTGTGACGACGATTCGACGTACCTCGGTATTGCAACCGGGGTCGCTGGCCGTGATAGATTGACATGTTCACGCACACTCGAACGTGATTGGTTTCTTTCAGCGTCTATTCGGCTGAGCCCGTGGCGCACCAGGAGCAGGCCTTATGAATATTCGATTTCTTTGTTTTCCGACCCTTGCACTGACCACGGTCCTCCTTGGAAGCGCCGCATGGGCTGACATTGACCAGGCGGAGTACCCTGCGATCGTGGCGGCCCGTCACGCAGAGAAGGAGGCCCTGCTTTCCGGAAGCCCTTTCCTCACCCTCCGCGATGATCTCTTCGCCCGCTATGTGCGGGATCCTGAGAGCCCAACGCAAGAGGGTGACGTCGTACTCGATGACACGTGGGTGATCGTCCAGCCCCTGCCCGATAATCCCGTGGCCGCAAAGAGCGCTTCCCTGCTGCATAGCTTCTTACAGACTGTCATGGGGTTGGACGTCCCCGTGCAGGCAGCCATCGGGCCCGAGAATGGCCACGGTGGCATCATCACGCTGGAAACCCAGGGTGGGGGACAGGAGGGCATCAAAGAGAGCTTCACCGTCCGGGTTGCGCCGAAGGAAATCCAGGTGGCGGGTATCGATACGGCTGGCCTCCGCGATGGTGCGGTGCGGCTTATCGATCTCTTCGGTTTTCGCATGGCACCCTATCTCCAACCCCAGGACATCACCTATACTCCCCGAATCCCCATGCGCCGGTCGAGCAGCGTGCCCAACTACGATATGACTATCCTCCTCGGTGGCAATGCGGTGGGCGTCGGTGGGGGCGAACTTTACGCCTTTTCCACCTCCGAAGCCATCCCCGAGTTGGCCGTGCGGCGCGTACCGGGCTCCCTGGAAGGGCTTGCCGCAGCCGCAAAGAACGCCGCCGACAACGGCCTCGACGCCCATGCCCATTTCGGTATTCGGACAAAGTTTCCCGAGAATGACCCGGTCCTGCTGGCCCATCCGGAGATTCGCGGTGCCCTGACCTGGAGTGCCGATGGCGAATACAATCTCTGCACCGAGCACCCCATGGTGCGGCAGTACCTCCAGGAGTCGATGGAAGAAGTCTTTCGCGGTGCGCCCGATCTTCAGGGCATCGAAATCATCATTGGTGGCGAGAATTTTTATCATTGTTTCATGCGCCCCTATCCCCACGAAAAGGGCCACACCAACTGCGCGCGCTGCGAAGCCCTCGGGCCCGACGTGGTGGTCTCCAACCTGGTCAACGGACTGGCCGAGGCGGCCCGGCGTGCCAATCCCAATGCCGTCGTAGAGGCCTGGCCCTATTCGGCCGTTTCGCTCTGGGCGTCTGACGCCTATCAGAGTGGCCTTATCGCGCGACTGAATCCCGGCACCGCCATCCTCACGGAGGCCGTGAAAGACACCCGTATCGACAAGCCCTTTGGCATCAAGAAATTGCTCTGGGATTACAGCATCGACCTTATCGGTCCCAGCGAACGGGCCATGCGCCAGATTGAATTATGCAACGAGCGCGGGATTCCCACCACGGTCTTGAGCATGTACGAAATGAGCTTCGAGGCGGCGCTCCTACCGGAAATTCCCTGTATGGACCGATGGGCCGCCCGGGCCGATGGCCTGGCGGGCTCGGGTGCCGACGGCGCCTACCTCTGGGAAATGGGGCCCTATTACGGGGGCTTCTCCGCCGAAGTCTACAAGCATTTCATGTGGAATCCCGCGCCGCCCCAGGAAGAGCTGCTGAATAAACTCGCCGCCCGCGTCGCTGGATTCAAGGCAGCACCCCACCTCCGCGACGCCTGGCGCAACGTCTCTGAAGCCATCGGGTGGAGTCCCGAAATTCCCACCTATTACAAAGGCCCCCTCTACATCGGCCCCGCCCAGCCCATGGTGGCCGACAAGACCGCCGAAATAGACGAACTCTTCGATGGCTACTATCTTTTCCTCGCCGAGATGAAGCCGTCGGAAGGCCTGAAAGCTCACCCCACCTACTTCGTGGACGCCTCCGGCGGTTCTCAGGTGGAGGCCTTCAGCAAGTCCTACGACAAGATGAACGAGTATCTCGTCAAGGCCAACGCCGCCATAGCAAAGGCCACCGATCTCGTGCCGCCCCAAAATACCGTGCTCTTCCAATCCCAAGCCTACCCTATCCAATGGCTCTACCACTCCGTGCGCACCCAGGCCAACTTCAATCGCTCCTGCGTGATTCGCGATGAACTCATCCCCCTGTCGGAATCCGGACCCTTGGACGCCGCACAGAAAGCCCGGGCTACGGAACTCTATACCCAATGGCGGGCGGTCTTGACCGACGAACTGGAGAATGCCCGCGCCGCGGCACCGGTGGCCCGTGCCGACGTGCGCCTCGACTGTTACTATCGGGGCGACCACATGTTCAATCACCTCTGGGACATGGTCGATGCCAAGATTGAGTTGCTGCAACACGAGCTCGAGGTCTTCCTGCCCGCCGTCGCCGAGCGTTGTGGTATCGAGGTCCGGTAAGTTGCTGTCGAGGTCGAATGGGACGGTGTGGTCATAGGGGTCTTGTTGCCAGATTGCTGAACCGGGGCGCGGCTGCTACCCCCGGTACATCCCGTCAGCGGGCCAATGGAGCGCCGACGGCCCGTCGGCACAGGTGCCACCCGCACCGCGCGATGCGATATTGCTACCCTCACCCGCTGGAAGTTGTTTTCGGCGTCTGCTTAGGTGCCGGCCGCACGGTCGGTGGCGTATTCCCGGATACGGACTACGACCACGGAGCCACCCAGCAATACGGCGGTAATCCCCAATAGGGTGATGGCCGCCTTGCTCGCACCGACCAGGTATTGCTGCTTTTTGAATTCCAGGATTTCCTCGCGGACCACCTGGTTCGTCGATTCCAGGGCCACCGGGAGCATTTCGGTGGTGTATTTCATGATGGTGAGAAAATCCACCACACCAGGGACGAAGGTAGCCAGCCGCTGCCATCCATAGAGGAAGATGAGACCAATAATGATGGGCCGTTTGGTTACGGCTCCCAGAAAGAGGGCCAGCGCACCGTTCGCCATGAGGGCCAGCAACATGGCCAGCTCATAGGTGAAGAGTTTTTCGAAACCATCGCGGTCAAAGGCCAGGTCCGACAGTGCCGTGCTCGCACCAAAGGTGAGGAGCATGGAGGTGCCCAGGATGGCGGTGGACACCATAAGATAGGCACCGAATCGCCCGAAGACCCACGCGGAGCGGGGCATGGGGCGGGTGAGCATGAGGGGGATGGTCCGGCTCTCCACATCCTCACCGATGATCATGGTGGCGAAAAAGAGGGCGAGCAACGGGGCGAGGGTGTTGATATGGGCCTCGCCCGCCATCTTGCTGAATACGTCCATGCCGGAATGGGCAAACTGGGAATCAGAGAGAAAGGCAATGGCCAGCGGAATCACCACGGGCAAAAAGGTGATGACCGCGGCGAAGATGATACGCTGCCGTCGCAGCATGAGCGTCAGGCTGTGACCAAAGGAGGCCCGGAGACAGTGAATATACTGCGCCAGGGGCCCGGAGGGCGCGACGGGCTTGGGTAAGATGCTGGTCTTTGTAAACGCGTGAGAAGGTTGGTCCATCATTTCACCAGGTAGTCGAATACGGCTTGCAGGCTGTCATCGGCGCAATGGATACGGGTTACTTCCACATCAGGCTCCAGCGCCGCGGCGTTGATGCGGGCATAGCAGGCGTTGGGGTCTTTGGTGCGAATGACCAGCCGGGACTCGCCCTCGAAATCCAGATGCAAGACCGACTCATCCTGGACGAAATGGGTTGCCAATATCCGGGGTGCCGAACAGTCCACGTGGATGGTGTGGGGGTGGGCATCGATGAGGGAACGAATCTCGCGCACCTTGCCGTGGGCCATGATACTGCCCTGAAAGAGGAGGACCACATTGTCGGTCACCCGCTCCACTTCATAGAGGATGTGACTGGAAACTACCACCGAGTAGCCGTTGTCGCCCAATTCGCGGATGAGCGAAAACATTTCTTCCCGGCCCTGGGGGTCGAGGCCCGCCATAGGTTCGTCGAGAAAGAGGAGGTCGGGGTCGGTGGAGAGGGCCTGGGCTATCTTGATGCGCTGGCGCATGCCCTTGCTGTATTCCTCAATGGGATCGTCCATCCGTTCGGTCATGCCGACCCGGTCGCAGGCCTGTTCGGCAGCGACTTGCGCATGTTTCGCCGACATCCCCCAATAGCGACTGAGCCAATAGACATATTCATAGCCCGTCATGTTGTCGTAAAAAGTGTCCAACTCGGGGCAATAGCCGATGCGACGTAAGACGGCGGCGTTGTTACGGGGGGATTCGCCAAAGACGGTGACGCTGCCGCGCGAGGGACGGTACAGGCCCAGAGCGAGTTTGATAAAGGTGCTCTTGCCAGCGCCGTTGGCACCCAGCAGTCCGGTGACGCCCGTTTCAATCTCGACATTGAGATCGTTGAGGGCCACGACTTCGCCAAACCACTTGGATACGTTTTTTGCGGAGATGATGGTACTCATGGGGCACACTCCGCGCGGCGCACCACCCGTGTGATGATGACGCTGCACAATAGACAGACCATAGCCACGAAGGCCATTGGCCACCCCCAGCCCAAATTGAAGACCGGGTTTGGTTGATGAAATATGGCCTGTCCGATCCGGTCGAGGGACATGGGGTAACTCAAGAGCAAGTAGTTTTCTTCCTGTAAGAAACCAGCGAGGAGCGCCGCGATGACGCCGTTAGCGACCAGAATCATAAAGGCCGTGATGCCCGCGTAATTCTGACTCTGCATGACCGCCGAGCATGCCAGTATGCCCAAGGAAAAGGGCAACACGATGACCAGAGAAAAGGCGGCGATTTCCACCGGCCACCAGATGGTCGTTGTGAGCGTTTCCCAGCCGGGCGCCAGCAGGTTGTGGATCACTACCAGGACAATGGCAGGGAGGGCCGTAAAGCCCAGGCCCACAAATACGAGGGACAGCAGCTTTCCCAGGGCGTAATCCCGCCAGGTAATGGGCTTTGAAAAATAGACTTCCATGAGATTGTTGCGCACGTCATTGCAGATCATCCCCGAGCCCGCCAGCAGGCAGATCAAAAAGACCATGGGCGCCTGGATGCGCAAAAAGTCGAAGAAGGCTGTTTCGTTGACGGTGAGAAACTTCGCCTGCTGCAGCATGGCGGCCATGGGGTGGTTGGGGTCCTGCATGATGACGTCATAGGCCACCACCTGGAAGAGACGAAGCAGCCAGTGCAGGAAGGCCCCCAGGCAAAGAAATTGAAAGATCTTGCCCTTGACCAGGATGCGTAATTCTTGCTCGACGATAAGCATCCAGCGACCACGGCGGCGAAAGGTGCCCTCGTAGTTTCGGTAGGAGCGAGTATAGACAGGCATCAGGCGGCATCCTCATCAGACGGCGTCGGCGGTGTCTTCATGGCTTCCATAAAGACCTCGGCGAGACTGCTCTTGGCCGGTTCCAGGTGGCGAATTTGAGTCTGGGCTTCCTGGGCCGCGCGAAACAGTACTTCGCCTGAAGCACCTTCGGGGACCTGAAGGAGCAAGAGCTCGTTGCGTTGTTGCACGCAGGTGACACCCAGTTTCTCGGCCGCGTCCAGAAACGATGCCTGGGCGCCGTGGACCTGCACTTCAAACTGGCCGTCCCGCGGTGCGGTGAGGGCCTCGATAGAATTGTCTTCCACCACCCGACCATGTTGGACCATGATGACCCGTTTGCACACGTGCTGCACATCGGGCAGTAGATGGGAAGAGAGGACTACCGTTACTCCCCGGCGCTGTCCGATATCCGCGATAAGGTCCAGCATTTCCAACCGTCCGTCCGGGTCCAGCCCATTCGTCGGCTCATCGAGGAGCAACAATTTCGGATCGTGGATCAAGGCTTGCGCGAGCTTCACCCGCTGCAACATGCCCGTAGAATAGGTTTCCATCTTGCGATACCGGGCTTCACCCAGGCCAACATAGTTGAGCACTTCATGGGTGCGCTCCATGGCGTCCACCCGTATCATCCCGAAGAGCTGCCCCACGTAGGTCAGGAAGGAAACGGCGCTGACCTTGGGGCTTACCACTTCCCGTTCCGGCATGTAGCCCAGTTCCTGTCGGACCTGCAGGGCTCCCCGGGGCATTTCGTGGCCCAGAAGTCGGACACTACCGGTGCTGGCGCGGTTGAAGCCCAGGAGAGTTTTCATCAACGTGCTCTTGCCCGCACCATTCGGTCCGAGTAGCCCCACGGAGCCCCCGTCAATCTCGCAGGAAACCCCGTCGAGCGCCTTGAAGTCACCATAGTGCACCTCGACGTGTTCCAGTTCTATCAGTGCCATACTTTTCCTTGCGGTTGGGAGAATCGGTCTCCACGCCATACGCCGCCATCAACGGGACGAATTCTAGAGTATTTCATGGCGTTTCGTCGAACTTTCGATCAGTGGAGACGATGGGGCTCACTGGGCAACCACCGTGATGGCCATCACCGGCTCTTCTCCGGAGATCGAGACCAACTCAGTTCCAACCCAATTCAACGTGGTGTTGCTCAGCCCGGCGGCAGCATAGAGATCGAGCTGCCAATCACCGAGGGGGATTTCTTCAAAGCGTATCACGTCGCCGTAGACATAGCTGCGATAACCCGAAAGCTGGGTCAACTCCACGTCCCCCTGATGGACCGGGGCACCCGGGGGATTCAGGGTCGCCGCGAGGAGGCCTCGTCGACCCACAACGGTTACTTCGATGCTGATACCATTGGTGTCGCCAAAGTTCTGACGGGTGATTAGGCCATCTTCAATGATGACCGGGTATCCTTGTCCGCCGACTGAATCACCAATGATGGCGGTGCCCACTTCCCCGGAGAAGACTTCATACTCGCCAGCGGGGATATTGCGAATCTCGTAGTAGCCCCGTTCGTCGGAAGTACCCGTGTAAGGAATGCCTCCGGCTACCAGGGTGACGACCGTGCCCGAGCGGGGATTGCCGTTGTTGAAGACGAAGCCCTCCAGCGTGCCCCCGGGGCCGAGCCGCACTTCGACGCCGCCCACCGTCTCCTCGGCCTGGAGGGGAACGGATTCGCTCATGGCCTGGGGGTAGGCGGGGTGTCGAGCAATAACGTTATAGGTACCTTCGGAGAGTTTTTCAAACTCGAAACGACCGTCCTCGTCCACATACATGGATGGTAATTCACCGCTCTCTCCTGCGGCGAGACTACTCAAGGCTTCAGACGCAGAGCCGGCTTCAATAAGCGATACCAGGGTGCCTTGGGGGCTGCGTCCATCGGCGACGGTGACACGGCCCGAGATGACTCCCCCGTCTTCAGAAAGGAGGAGGTCGATGTTTTCAAGGACCTGTCCGGGTTCCAGCGTGATCTGCTGGCGCGCAGGTGTAAGTCCCGGTGCACTGCCTTCGAGTCGCCAGGTGCCGGCGGCGAGACTGATTTCATAGGTGCCTTGCGGGTCCTGGAAGAAGTGGGAACTATCGCCCGAAACGGCCGATTCCATAATCGCCATGATACCGCCGCTCTCGCTATCCTCATCAGCGCCTTCCAACAGGGCCGCGCGGACCGTATAGCCATTCTCCGGCGCCTGACGGGAGTTCTTGACCAGTACCCGGCCACGTACCGTCGCGGACGCCCGCATGACAATGGTATTGGGTTCATCGAGTAACACGCGCCCAAGGGTCTTGGGGCTGTAGCCTTCATACTCGGCGCGGAGCATGTAGGTGCCGATTTCGACGCCTTCAAAGAGGAATTCACCGCTGCCATTGGTGGTCTCCTCCCGGCCGACCCCCTGGAGGTTCTCCGTGCCCAGGCCACTAAGGAAGACCTTCGCACCCGAGAGATTGGCTCCCGTGGAATCCTTGACCGTTCCAAAGACGGAGTAGCGTCCTGTTCCGGCCTCTTCCAGCACCACCCGGAAATTCTTTATCTCGTGATAGCCGTCAGAACGGAGGGGTTCCCCGCGGAGGGCGAACTTGTAGCCTTCCTTCTGGGCCATGACCTGGTAGTTCCCGGCGGGCAGTTCCTTTACTTCAAAGTAACCGTCTTCGTCACTTTGGGTTTCGCGGACGGCCTGAGGGCTGTCGAGGGGGGTGAGTAGTTGGGCAAATCCGGGAATGCACAGGATTTGGGCTTCCGGCACGCCCGCCCCGTCGCCGTCGACGACCTGTCCGTAAACGTTGGTGCCGGTGAACATGAAGATGTCGACTCGGGCCTCTTTCTGGCGGTCGGTCAGTAAAAATGGGTCAGCCAGCTGGGGGGCGCTCTCCTTGGCCGTGGCATAGAGACGCCAGGGTTCGTTCAGAGGCACGCCAACCAATTCGTAGTACCCGTCTTCCTTCTTCGAGTTGGTGTTCAGTGGCGGGGCCTGACGAACCATGGCCGAAAGGGCCTGGGTAAGCACACTTTCCGACGTGCAAAGCACCACGTCCGCTGCGATAGGCTCGTTGTCCGGCGTGGTGATATAGCCCCATACGACGCCGCCCTTGTCGAGTTTGAAATTGACATTCTTCACGGCCTGATCCGGTGCGGAGATGGTCGTGCGCTTGAAGGGCAGTTCTTTGGTTACCCGATAGGCCGTCTGCTCAATGTCCGCAATAATGCTGTACGATCCGGGATGGAGCCCGCCGATCAGGTAGTTCCCGTCGCTGTCCGTGATAGCTTGCTGATATTGGTGTTCCGCTTCCAAGGTGGCGTTGACGGTCAGCCCTTCGATGCCCTCATTGTCGAAGCTGTCCACGATACGACCGGCGACGGAAGCGCCCACGCGCAATGAGATGGATACCGTCCACTCTGGCGCGGTTTCACCGACAAAGTGTTTCTCGACCACTTCCTTCAGGTGGGTGGAGGTGTGCGCGGTGATTTGATAGTCACCCGCTTCCATAATCGGGAGATGAAACGCGCCGTCGGAACTACTGCGCCCGCCAGCGTCGGCCCAGAGTCGCTGTCTTTCTTCGATCAGCGCATCCAAGGCATCGGTATCTTTTTCCACAATCATCGCCGCATCCCGCTCTTCGTAGGACGTTACTTCTGCCTCAGAAGGAATTCGGCTGGCTACCAGGTAGGCATCTTCGATGGGTTCCCCCGTTGCCCC
>Ga0070727_10003808_pt1 | contig 13321 bp, 14 predicted proteins | sample tdAd472_FD_66722 | JGI IMG/M metagenome (GOLD analysis project Ga0070727, IMG submission 66722) | Marine sediment microbial communities from the Atlantic coast under amendment with organic carbon and nitrate - tdAd47.2 | ecosystem: Environmental > Aquatic > Marine > Coastal > Sediment | place... | reverse complement strand
CTGAATCAACCCGCACTCAGTCGTAACCCGTTGACTGGTGCGGGTTTTCTTATGCGCGGTCACTGCTGACGATGACCTGCCGTCAGAGCGATCTGCGGCACCCTGCGGGTCGGTTCCCGGCCCTACTGCTGCGCTTTCTGCTGCGCTCGCTGTGTGTTCACTGGATGCCGCGTCGTAGACCGAATCCGGGATCATCCCGTAGTGACGCTCGGACACTTTCATGCTGTGACCGATCCACTGGCTGACGGCGTACTGCGGATGCTTCTCGGCGGCGACGAATCGATCTCGATCAGCGGCAACGGACGCACTTTTCAGCTTGCGGCAGGGACTGCCTCGCCCTTCCGCTTCCGCGTTGCCCGCTTGCGTGACGGCGCAGGATCGGTCGGGCAATCGTCGTCGAGTTCGTCGGCGTCAAGTTCCATCGTGATTGGCGGACGTTTGGGAAGAGTCTTCGCCGCGTCTTTCATCGCTTTCACAACGTTGAAGAGCGCTTCACCGATGAATGCACTGACGCCCTGTGCCATCGACTGGTCGCCCTTCACCAGAGAGGCCACGAATTGAAGCTCACGGCGGATGCAGAACACGTAGGCTTTGACTCGGTCGACCGGCGTTGAGCCTTTGCGGTGGCCGATGATCTCAAACTCGCGTCCGGTGGCGGCACCGTAGGCCGCCAATTCATCCAGTTTCAGGTCACCGTCATTGGCGCGTTCGAGCTTGGAGACGCGCGATTGTGAGCATCCCAGCTTGTCGGCGATGTCTCCCTGCGAAACGCCAGCCGCGATGCGCATCGCGATCAGCGATTTCAGAATTCGCCGCTCTGCCAGGATGGTTTCCAGCTCAGCCGCGAAGTCGTCGTCGTCGATCTCGCGGATCATGTCCAGAACGCTGGTGGCGGATTGGGATGATGTCTTGCCCATTGGACTTAGTTCTCTTCGGAGTCTGCTTTGATCTCGCGGACGAATTCGTGAACCTCGTTCACGTCTCGGCTCTGTGAGCCTTTGCCGCCGATCAGGATGACGTAGAGCACGTCGGCGGATTCGTCTGGGTACACGTACAGCCGGACTTCGGCGTTCACCCGCCGTCGCGGCTTCGACTTGTCGCGTTGCATGGTCTGGTCGACGGCATAGGCGCCCTCACCTTCGTTGCGGACGAACCCCTGCGAACTCGGTTGAGCCGGCTTCGCCCCTTCCTCCAGCGTCTGAAAATACGTGTCGAGATTGTCGGCAGCGTTCAGGCACTCGTTTTAGTGCTGTTTCTTCAGCTTCTTGAACGTGGCCTCAAAGCGCGGCGACCACTCCAACCTCCATGCCATGACATACGCTCCACAGTCATGTTATCGCCTGGGCGACGGGGCAAAGCATAGTCCTTTATTCCACAGTGGAATTCAACGGGGTAATTTCGCCGGACGTCCGAACCGGCGGATTAGGCAGGTCAGGACGTTCCCGACTCAGCGGCGGCGCGGGTGAGGTTCAGTTCCAGCAGGTGGGCCAGCAGTTCTTCGTCAGTGATGTCCGGGTTCCAGCCGTAGGCGGCGAAGACGGCTTCGTCGAGTTTTCTGTGTGCCAGGTCGAGCCATGTGGGGCGTTCGTTGTAGAGGTTGGTCAGGGTTCGCTTTTTGAGCTTCTTTGCGGCGGCCTCGTCTTTGGGGACCAGCCGCGGGTAGCGGACGGTGCCGATGCCTCGGTCGTCGGGATCGGTCACGTAGCGGGACCACGGGCCATCGACCGAACCTGAAACATCCAGCACTTCTTAGCGACTCTCGCCACGGCAGCTAGGCATCGGCATCCTGCCCCTCTTAAGCGACTTGATCTGCTGTATCTGTCCGCTGCTCGCAGTGTTCGATACGATTCCAGAGACTAGCTCTCAGGATTCGAGGTACCCGCATCATGCTCTCGTGCGTCCACATTCGGGGATACCGTGGCTTACGTAACTTCACGTTGAACAGTCTCGGTCGAGTTAACCTACTGGTAGGTGCGAATAATTGCGGCAAGACGTCAATTCTTGAAGCAATTCAGATCCTTGCCAGCACTGGTGAACCGCGTTCGCTCCTGCGCGGAGTTGTTCGCCGTGGAGAACGACTAACCAGTCCAAATGGTCGCCAAGGTCGCGTCTCTTTGAGCCACGATCTATCGCACTTGTTTTACGGACACGAAGTCGTGCCGGGACAAGAGTTTGAGATCTCATCTGACCAGTCTGGGGCACTTGCTGGTGTCCTTGTCAGGGTAACTGACGACGATGGTTTCAAAGGCGCGAGTCCGAGCCTGCCATTCACAAGCGACGACGAAGTGTCCATAGGCGAATCAGAATGGACACTTAATATCAATTGGTATGGCGATGACGGCGCATTTTTTGAACTTCCGATCAACAGTCTAGGAGCTGTTTCGTTCGACGAACTGCGCCATTATCCGAGACCGCGATCGACGCCAAACACTCCAGTCCAACACATCTCAACGGCTGGGCTGTCCGTCGATGAAGTAACTCGAATGTTTGAAGATGTGGTCCTTACACCCGATGAAGATCTTGCCATCGAAGCACTGCGTCTTATCGAGCCAAAGATCGAACGCCTCGCAACTGTTGGAAGTGATAGACGAAGTTCGTATTCCCGTGAACGTGGTGGCGTCGTCATCAAGATGATGGGTTCAGCGCAACGAGTACCTATCGGGAGCATGGGTGACGGAATGTGGCGATTGCTGGGGCTGGCGCTCGCCTTGGTAAACGCTGAGGGTGGAATTCTTCTGGTTGATGAGATCGATACCGGTTTGCACTTTTCCGTGATGGATCGGATGTGGAAGCTCTTGGCAGAAGGCGCGGAGAAGTTCTCCGTCCAAGTGTTCGCGACGACCCACAGTCGCGATTGCTACGAGAGTCTCTCAACCATTGCGAGAATTGATGTGTCGGAAGGCAGCCAAGTGACCATTCAACGGATTGAGTCGAATCGGACCACGTCAGTCGCCTTTACAGAACAGGAGATCATAGCTGCATCTGATAGAGGTATGGAGATCCGCTAACAATGGGCAGACGCATACACACAAAGAAGCTGCTTGTTGAAGGCCGTCAAGAGCAGCGGGTAATTCCCTTTCTTATGGAAGCTAACGGAGTTCATTGGCCTAACGACAAAAACGATGCCCCTGTTTGGATTGAGGAATTCGAGGGGATCGACAATCTCTTAAAGGCGGGTGTCATCGAAGCTGAACTCAAAGCATCTGGTGTCGAAATGGTTGGCATCTGTGTCGATGCAAATGGCGATATTCAACAGAGATGGGAAGCGATTCGGGTAAGGTGCTTGGCTTCGTTTCCAAATCTACCGAAGGACTGGCCGGGAAGATCGATCGTCGAAGTGAGCCCTGATGGACTCAAACTCGGGGTGTGGATCATGCCGGACAACAAGACGTCGGGTATGCTGGAATCTTTCCTTCAATTTCTGGCTCCGAGCGAAACGGAAGACATCCTCACTCTTGCAAAGGAGAGCTGTGCGGCTGCAAAGGCAAGTGGCGCAAAGTTCAAGGACGTCCATCTGGCCAAAGCAGAGATCTATACATGGCTCGCATGGCAAGACGAACCGGGACGACAGCTTCACGAGGCCGTTAGCGAGAGGATTCTTGAGCCGACGTCACCGCAAGCATCTGAGTTCGTTTCGTGGTTTCGGGAATTGTTCGAGGTCTGACGATATCGTGAGGAGTGACAGTCGTCAGCTCGACGACGTCCGCGTCTCTGAACCGCCCGCCGTTGAAGTGCAGGATGTCGATGCCCCAGAAGTCTCCGCCCTCGCACATCGCATCGAACAGGTCCCGCAGGTGCTTCGCCAGTCGCGGCGGTTCGTCCTTCGATCGCGTCAGCAGGTTCGTAAAAAGCCGGTCAGGCAGCAGGCCGATGTCTTCGGCGAACATGCAGAACCTATGAATTGAAATGCCGATAGGCCGGTCGTCGATCCATTCACGAATTCACGATGACAATCGAAAAACGTGTCTGTGAAGAGGCTTCATCAGAAAGTGCGCGGCTGCCTGCGGTTCGATGCCCCGGTCCCGCATTCCGTCGGCCAGCCGGGCGAATTCTTCGGCGGCCCGGCGCGTGATGTCTTCGGTGGTCTCGCCCGGTTTGAGTGCCTGCGGGTCGGTAAACAGCTTCCGCAGGACGTCGAGGTTCTGCGGTTGCTCCAGCCCTGTCAGATCGAAGGCGTGAACGGTCTTGGCCGTGGCCCGTGAAGTTGGTGTGAACCTCGAACCGGTCCATATCGCAGACGACCAGCAGCGGCGGATTGTCCAGGTCCTCACGGTAGCGCAGCAGTTGCTGATACGCGCGGTCGAGGTCCTTGTGCTTGCCCTTGTACTCCCAGCCGAAGTGCCCGCGCATCCAGACGTCAGCCCAGCCCTTGCCGCCGTCGTTCTTCGCGACGCCCCGCTCGAACGTGTACCACGAAACATCCTTGTCGACGTCGGCGGGTTTCGGCTGCCCCAGCAGATCGCAAATGTCGAGAAAGTGCTGCTGACAGGCGGACCGCTCGGACAGCGTGGTGTCCTGCCACTTGGCAATGAATTCCTGCGGCGTCATTCGAGGCGGTGTCATTCGAGGCGGCGTCCCGGCGAGTCAGAGAGCGACATTTCCAGCCAGCAGCGGCCCACCCGCCCGGCCCGCGACGCTCGGCAGATATTCGGACCGCGTCGCAGGCGAAAGTCTATCGACTGTTCAGGCGTCGGTCCCGCGAGTCACGACAGTCACCGGCCAGAAATGCGCGTGCTCCGGAAAGAAACATTCACGGGCAGCTCGATAGTTCGCTGGGCTATGGGCCGGAAGGCATCGGGGAAGGCCACGTGAGCCCGCATGATGCGGGGCCGTGATGCGCGAAAGAAAGTGTCTCGCGTACGCTGACTGTTCCCATCAGGGCACAACCGAAAACGTCTCAGGAAGGACCCGCGACGTGCGAGAAATGCTGTCAGCCACGGCGCGGCATGGACGAAGAAAAGAGCGGCTGATCAGCAAATGTTCCCGCGATCTTGCCGCGATGGAGCCGAAACGACACACTGCCGCGCGAGTCAAAACGTATGAATCGTCGCGGTAGGTTGTGCTGTCGCAGGAAGTTACGAGGAACCGAGAGGTGTGCCCGTGTCGTTGAGCCTTCTCAGACCTGATGTTCGCTACGTCATCGGCGAGAAAATCTCTCCCTGCAACATGGAAAGATCGGCGGTCGAAGCTTATGCCGAATCCGTCGCTGAAGCATTTGGATTCGTCGCCGGGTCGGACCCGTTGCAGCTCGTCCGCGAATTGGGCGGTCGGATTCATCTTCAGGAAATCACCGACTGGATCGACGGCAAGAGCAGTGGTTCAATCTTTGTCCATCATCGCTTTGACTTCGATATCTGCCTGCCGACCTACACAAGTCCGCTAAGGGATCGGTTTACTGTCGGGCATGAATTGGGCCACTACTTCCTGCATTCCGAACAAGGCGACCAGGCAATCGTTGCCTTCAGAAACGGCTCAACTCGAATCGAATGGGAAGCGAACTGGTTCTCTGCCGCGCTGCTCATGCCACGCAATGACTTCATCACTCTCGCAAAGCTAAGCAAGAGCGACGCTGCATTGGCAGGCTACTTTGGCGTCTCCCAGGACGCGGTTCGAGTTCGCAGGAAGACGCTCGGTGTCTGACCCAGATCAGGACTGGAATTGGGAACTTCGCCTGTTCTGCAGTGCCGATATCGTCGGCTCGACGGCTTACAAGGCGAGAAAGTCGCCAACGGCAAAGCCAGAATGGGCGGCCACTTTCAGCGAGTTCTTCCGCGATTTCCCGGATCGCGTCGAGCAACGTTACGAAGAACTCCCGGACAGGTTCCATGGGTGTCACGAGAAGTTGACTCCGTGGAAGTTCTCGGGTGATGAGATCCTGTTTTCTGTACCAATCACAGACCATCGCGAGGGGCTTTCTCACGTATGGGCGTTCAAACAGGCGGTGGCGGACTTCCCAGCGACTCAATGGAAGGCAAAAGAGATTGCACTCGACCTGAAGGCCACCGGGTGGATTGCTGGCTTTCCCGTGACGAATCGAAAGGTTCGGATTCAGGGCAGTTCAGGAGCCGTCGACTACATTGGTCCTTCGATCGACTCCGGGTTCCGGCTGGCTCGTTTCTCGACGCCGCGAAAGTTCATCCTGTCTGCGGCGCTGGCGCTGCTGATCCTCGACGGGCTCGATTCCTGCGAACCAGCTCCCGAATCGAAGCCGCATCTCTTTCTTGATGCTGTCGAGCCACTCAAGGGCGTGATCGACGGAAAGCCCTACCCGATCGTTTTCTACGATATGAGGGATGGCACGGCGGACACCGAAGAAGTTCTGCTCGGTATCACTCGTCACCACAATCACGACACACTGAAGGATTACCTCCGAAAGTTTCTGGACGAGACGCCTCGGCTGATTCGTCCCTTCATCGAGGGCGACGACCACCTGAAGTACAACGAAGTTCCAGAAGTGATCAGCAAGCTGCGAGACGAAATGAGGGCTGAAGAAACCGATCGCGACTATCTGCTGCACGGGGACAGTGAAGGGCCTGCGACCGATGGCGAAGCAAAGACCCCTCCAAAACCGATGAAACCCAATCCTTCGCCTGCTGACGGCTCGTAATCACGCGCAAGCGGCTTTCTCACTGCGTATGCGTCGCAGCGTTGACCGTGGCAACGACGTCGGCCCGCACGTCCTCCGGCAGCGAGCCCCACACCTCGACCAGCCAGGCGAGTTCTTCGGATGCCGCGCCACCGTGCTGCGCTTTCTGCTGCGCGCTCGTCTGAGCGGCGAAACGTTGAGGTGCGGAATCAGTAGCCAGTTCAGGAGTTGTGTCGACTTCAGGAGCGTTTGACGGTACGACTGAAAATCCTGGTGTCGCCGGTTCGATCCCGGCCCCGTCCACTCCCTGAATCAACCCGCACTCAGTCGTAACCCGTTGACTGGTGCGGGTTTTCTGATGCGCGGTCACTGCCGATGACGGCGGTCGTACAACCCGCTCTGCGGAACGCTGCTGTTCCAGCATCTTCAGCTTCTCAGCCAGTTGCCTGCAGCCAGGACATTCAGCCTGTGGTGCTTCGCCGTTGCCATCCATCATTCCGGAAAGCTCTACCGCCTCCGCAGGATCCGCAACCCTGCTTTTCCCGGTAAACAAGTACCCGCAGGGTTGGCTCTGACGCGCTGCGTAAAAGCCGTCATCTCAGGCAGATGTCGCCATTTCAGCCGACAGAATCGACTTTCGATCGAGTGGGACTACGGAACCGAAGGGTCGGCGCCGTTACCAGCGCGGCGCCGGCGGACGATCAGCCAGCAGAGCAGAGCCCAGCAGATTCCTGCGCTCCAGCCCGCTGCAACATCGGTGACATAGTGCACTCCCATGTAAACGCGGCTGAAACCGACGGCGGCGGCGATGATCAGTGGAGACACGGCCAGGAACACTTTCACGCGGCGGTGCGAGGCCAGTTCAGACAGCATCAGCCCCATCGTCAGGTACACGATCGCCGACATCATCGAATGCCCGCTGGGAAAGCTCGACGAATGCGGAAACGACAGCCACGGCACGATATCCGGTCGCGGTCGGCCAACCAGATGCTTTAACGCCATGCTCAGCACATAACCGCTGCCGATCGTCAGTCCGACGAAACGAGCGCGAAGCCGCTTCTCTTCAAGCAGCAGAAAGGTCGTGACCAGAATCGTCAGCGTGACCAGGACGCCGTACCCTCCCAGCGCCGTAAAGTCGCGGGCCAGTTCGATGAACCATCGCGGCCCGATGGGCAGGCCCCGGTCCCCCGGTTCTCGCAGCGCGCGAATCACTGAATCGTCGAACGCCTGCGTCGTCTCAGAAGATACCAGCAACGTCAGGATACCAAAGACGCTGGCCGTGAGAATCACCATGGCGAGCCCCAGCCGTTCGGTCCAGCGCCAGCGACCTGCCGCGTCCGACCGCGGATCATCGCTGCTGAGTTTCGGGCTGTTCGCGAGATTGCTCATTGTCGACGTCGTCTCTTCGCCAGCTGGTCAGCCAGCATGGCCGGTTTCTCAAGTGTTTTCCTGCCCGGCGACGATACCGCAAGCACGCGTACCGGCGATACCAATCCGCCAGGTCGGCCTGCAGCGATTCTCGCCCCGACGCTGCCACAGAGCTTCCCGTTCGCTGCTCCGGGGTGGCCAGTGCCGAGCAGTCCGGGGTGGCTGCGGTCGCAGTGCCGCGAGCCCACAAATGCACGCAGCTTCTCACAAACAGGAGCGTCGGCCAGTCGGAAACGGGCCGTCTCAGACCGTGCGTGACAATTGCGGCACCTTCCGGCGATAATGCCCGACCCGCCGGATTCTCCCCTCACCGTTTCCCGCCGAACTGAGTGCCCGCGCACCTGACTGCGGGCTCGTCTCGTCCCCGGCCAACTGTTTCCGAAAGTTGAAGTTGATCATGTCCGCGATTGGTTCGCTGTTTGTGCGGCAAAATCTCGCTGGTGCCTGCGTCGCTCTGCTGTCGCTGTCGAACGTGGCGGCAATTGCTGCGGCGGAAAGTGGCGAAGAGTTTTTTGAAGCGCGCGTGCGTCCAATCCTCGTCGCGCGGTGCATCGACTGTCACGGCCCGGAAAGTCAGGAAGCCGGTCTGCGACTCGATGCCCGGCAGTTTGCACTTCAGGGCGGTGAGAACGGGGCGGCCATCATTCCCGGCAAGCCCGAGGCCGGTCTGTTTCGACGGGCGATCCGTCGCGAGGACGGTCTGGAGATGCCGCCCGACGAACCGCTGTCCGATGACGAAATCGCGATTCTCGAACGCTGGCTGAAACTCGGAGCCCCGTGGCCGCAGTCGGACACCATGCCGAAACCGGCGCTCGGAGATCAAGCCGCCATCCGCGACGTCGCTGCCGGACACTGGGCCTTCCAGCCAGTCGTCAAGCCGACCGTTCCAGAGCGTGACGAATCGAATGCGATCGACGCCTTTGTCCGCGCGAAGCTGACCGCCGCCGGGATGACTCCGGCCGAGCCCGCCGATCGCCGCGTCCTCATTCGGCGAGCGTACATCGACACGATCGGTCTCCCGCCGTCGCCCGAGCAGGTCGACGCATTCATCAACGATCAGTCGCCGCGCGCGTTCGAGAAAGTCATTGATGAACTGCTCGCGTCACCGCATTTCGGAGAACGCTGGGCGCGGCACTGGCTCGACGTCGCCCGCTATGCCGACACGCGCGACTGGCGGGCTCAGACCGACGTGCGTTACCCATTCGCGTACACCTACCGCGACTGGGTAATCAAGTCGCTCAACGCCGACCTGCCGTATGACGAGTTCCTCCGCCAGCAGATTGCCGCCGACTTCTACTCGGACAGTGACAACGACCCGTCACTCGCGGCGCTCGGTTTTCTGACCGTCGGTTCGCGGTTCCGCAACAGCCAGTTCGACGTCACGGCAGACCAGATTGACGTCGTCACGCGCGGCCTGATGGCGCTCACCGTGACCTGCGCCCGCTGCCACGATCACAAGTACGACCCCGTGCCCACCGAAGATTACTACTCGCTGTACGGAGTCTTCGCGAGCACCGACATCCCGGACGACTTCCCGCTGATTTCGGTCAGCCAGACAATCGATCCTCAGGTTCGAGCGGACTATGAAAAGCAGCGGGCCGCCGCGATCGCCGAACGCGACAAGTACGCCGACAAGCTGATCCGCGAAGCACTCGCCGACCTGCGGAAGAAACTCAAGACGTACTTCGACGGCTATTACGAACTGAGCGTCAGTCGCAAGTCACAGATTCGCGGCGTGATTTCCAAGCTGAAGGTCAAAGAGACCGCGATGACGCCGCTGGCCGCGAATCTCGATCGGATCGTCCGCGTGCCGCGCTCGGCGACTCACCCCGTGTTCGGACTCCTCGCCGCCGGGCTGTCGCTCAACGAAGCACAGTTCAAACAGCAGGTCAGCAAGCTGCCGGAACTGGCGGCGAATCCGAAGTTCAACAAAGTCGTGACCGCCGCGCTGATCGAAGCCGATCCGAGATCGCGCCGCGACCTGCTCGACGTTTACGCCACGCTGTTTGACGACACGCTCAAACAATGGGCGAAACTCAAACGCGACCAGCCCGAGGCGAAGCAGCTGCCCGATCCCGATCGTGAAGAGATCCGCCGGGCACTGCTCAACGCAAACAACGGCCTGTTTCAGTTCAGCCGCGACCAGGTACTGCAGGCGTCGCGACTGTTCGGTGCCGGGCGTCGCAAGATCGGCGATCTCGAAACAGCGATCCGCGAAGTCGACGTTTCGCATCCGGGTTCTCCGCCGCGAGCGATGGTTGTTGCCGACAAGGCTCAACCGATCACGCCGTCCGTCTTCCTGCGCGGCGAAGCTCGACGACGCGGCGACCGCGTGCCGCGACAGTTTCTGGAGATCCTGACGGGCGATGATCGGAAGCCGTTCGAGGAAGGCAGCGGTCGTCGCGAACTCGCCGAAGCGGTCACCGATCCGAGCAACCCGCTGACCGCCCGCGTCGCGATCAACCGAATCTGGATGCACTATTTCGGAGACGGGCTGGTCCGCACGCCGGGCGACTTCGGCCTGCGCAGCGATCCGCCGAGCCATCCCGAATTGCTCGACTGGCTGGCCGCAACGTTCATGACCGACGACGCGTGGTCGCTGAAGACGCTGCACCGTCGCATTCTGCTCTCGAAGACGTATCGGCAATCGAGCTTCAGTTCGCATGATTACTCGCAAACCGACCCCGATAACCGGTTGCTGTGGCGAGCCAACCGGAAACGGCTCGACTTCGAATCGATGCGCGACGCGATGCTCGCGGCGAGCGGTCAGATCGACCTGACCGTCGGCGGCCGCTCGGTCCCGCTGTCCGATGAACCCTTCACAACGCGGCGCACGTTGTACGGGTATATCAACCGAGTCGATCTCGACCCGCTGTTCAAGACCTTCGATTTCCCGTCCCCCGAAGCCTCGGCCCCGGAACGCACCACAACGACCGTCCCGCAGCAGGCACTCTTCGCGATGAATCACCCGTTCGTCGTCGAACAGTCACGGGCTCTGATCGCCGACGTCGCAAAGTCAGCCGGCGTTGATCCCGACGAGCGCGTCCAGACGATCTATCGCCGTCTGTTCGGTCGCGCCGCCGAAGCTCACGAAGTCAGCATGGCACGAGCCTTCGTCGATGGAGCCGCCGCTCCGCAAACACCGCAGGATTCCGTCTGGCAGTACGGTTACGGCTCGGGACTCGAATCGAGTGCCGTCCCCGCGTTCACACCGATGGCTCACTGGACCGGTAAGGAGTACCAGCCCGTCGATGAGTGGCCGACGGCATTCCCGCTCGGCCACATTCGACTGACCACTGTCGGCGGACACCCCGGTCGGAACGCCGATCACAGCGTCATCCGCCGCTGGGTTTCACCAGTCGACGGCATCGTCACCGTGCACGGAAAGCTGAAGCATCTGCGTGACCGCGGCGACGGCATTCACGCGCGCGTGATCGTCAACAGCCAGTCGGTCGCTGCCGAGTGGGACATCCTCGACAAAGAAATTGAAACAACGGCTGGAGCCATCAACGTCCGGCGAGGCGACACGATCGACTTCGCCGTCGACTGCAAAGCGAACGCGGCGAACGACGCCTTCGCCTGGAACCCCGAAGTCCGTTTGTCCGACAGCGACACAACGTGGAACGCCCGCCGCGATTTCACTGCCCCCCCACCGCCCCCCATGACCGGCTGGGAACAACTCGCCCAGGCTCTGCTGCTGACGAACGAGTTTCTGTACGTCGACTGAAATGTCTGGAGCCCGACTCACCGTGTTTTCGTGAATCAGCCATCAACTCCCGTTCTCATATCAGCAGTTCCTGTTCGATGAGTCTCAGAGCTTCTCCGCTGGCGCGGTTCACGGCCAGCGAGGAGTGGAGAAAGAAGCCCCGCCCGCCGCCGTCTCCGGTGAGCCCGAGTGCCTCGATGTCCCGCTGGATGCCGACCTCGATTTCGGACGTGTCGGCGACGAGCAGCACTGTGCCTCCGAGGTGCTGTGTGAGGTCGCGGGTGTTCTGGCAGTGGTGTGTCAGTATCGTGCGGTGTTCCACGTTGTCATTGTCGAAGAATCGATAGGCGGCTTTGAGGTCAGCCCAGTTCCCGGTCTGATCCGGAGTGCTTCCATCGGGTCGTTGTGCACACTGCGCAGCGATTGTCACAAGTCGTCCTGTTCTTCTTCTGTCCCCGAAGTCGCACGGTCCAAACTGTTCCTGAGCCCACTGTTCGACGTCGCGAGTCACCTGAAACATGCGCGCTCACCTCCGAGCAGAATCCGCCGCGTGGAGAGGCGGCCGCTCTGGCACCTCGACATGCACCACACAGTCCGAGGGCCTGGCCGGCGCAAACAGCATGCCATGACTTCCTGTGTCTCGGAAGCCCACCACTATGCCGCTGTCGCAGAAACCGCAGTTCCACCCCGCCCGCTGCAACGATGGCAGAAGTGTGGGTAATGAAGCGTGAGTAATACTGAGGGCGAAGCTCACGGCGACTCTCTGCGATCCTTGTGGGATCGGAACACGCGCGTCCTTCGAGCCAGTCGCAGCCGGATTCGTGCAGCGGGAGCTGACGGATGCGGTGTGGAACGGGACCACAAATTCCCATCAGCTCCCGTCTCATGGTTCGTCAGGTCTCAGAATCCTGTCGTGGACGAGGTTACGAGTCCTGATCGCTCTGTCGTCGGGACTCGTGACCTCGCCCACTACGGGGCTCCAGAAAGTCGAGACCTCACGAACTACTGGATTGCTCGGTGACGGTAACGGCGGACTCCTGGAAGGAATTCCGTCGCAGGGCCGGTTCCTACCGATCGATTCATGGGGCATCGCTTGCTGGCCGGTGTGAATCAGTCGTGCTCGAGGCCTGGCTCTGGCCTGTGGGAACCGGCCACTACCTCGGCCAGACGGCTGAGGGTTTCGTTGTCGAGGTAGCGGTCGATGTGGCCGGCTTTTCGATTGAGCGCGTCGAGGTCGAGGGCTTTCTTCGCCGTGGCGGCGGCGTGTTGAGTGTCGCCTGCGGCGTGCTGGGCGAGGGCCAGATCGGCAAGCCACTGAGGTTCGGTCCGGTAGCCGGCGACGGCCTGGGCGAGCCACTCGACGGACTGGTGAGCGCGGTTCGGGTCATTCTCCCGTTCGGCTCGGTCGAGCAGCCAGTGGCCGAGGTGGTGCTTAAACGATGCCGTGCGCGGGCTGCGGTTGATGGCCTGGCGGGCGGCTTCGAGACCTCGATCGAACTCCGGTTCGCTGCCGGTGGTGCTCCACTGGCGGAAGGCGAGTTCGCTCAGACGCAGCCAGGGCTCCGGTGATAGAACGTCGGCCTGAGCGGCTTCGTGATAAA
>Ga0070727_10003805_pt1 | contig 13324 bp, 14 predicted proteins | sample tdAd472_FD_66722 | JGI IMG/M metagenome (GOLD analysis project Ga0070727, IMG submission 66722) | Marine sediment microbial communities from the Atlantic coast under amendment with organic carbon and nitrate - tdAd47.2 | ecosystem: Environmental > Aquatic > Marine > Coastal > Sediment | place... | reverse complement strand
CTGTTCAGCATACTGTTTGACCGCGTCCCTGCCCCCGCTGCGCATGACCCGCATGAACTCGATCCGTTCGTCGTCGAGCCCCGCTGGGTCGAGCACGAACCCGTCCGGTCCAGACAGCGTCACGACGCGTCCGCCGAGCTCGGTGATCTTCTTCGCGGCCCCCCAGGCCACGTTTCCGAACCCTGAGATCGCGACCGTCTTCCCCGCGAGCCCCTCTCCTCTAGCCTGGAGTACTTGATCCACGAAATAGCCGACCCCAAAGCCCGTCGCCTCTGGCCTCAGCTTGGACCCTCCCCAATCGCTGGCCTTTCCGGTCAGCGCCGCAGAGAAGGAGCGGGTCAAGCGCTTGTAGTGTCCGAACAGGTAGCCGATCTCGCGCGTACCGACTCCGATATCCCCCCCTGGGACGTCGATCTGAGGACCAATGTGGTGGACGAGCTCGGTCATGTAGGCCTGGCAGAAGCGCCGCAGCTCATTGTCCGAGAGGCCTCGAGTCGATAGGTCAGCGCCGCCCTTGCCGCCGCCGAGGGGCAAGCCCGTCAGGGCGTTCTTGAGCGTCTGCTCGAAGCCGAGCGCTTTGAGGCCTCCCAGCCCCACCGAAGCGTGAAACCTCGTGCCGCCCTTGTAGGGGCCGAGGGCGCTGTTGAATTGCACTCGGTAGCCTCGATTGACATGGACTTCGTTGCGGTCGTCGGTCCAGACCACGGGAAACGCGATGACTCGCTCGGGTTCGACGATCCGCTCCAGCAGGCGCTCTCGCTGGTAGCGGGGATTCGTTTCGAGCAGGGGAGTGATCGACTCGAAGACGTCCTGAACGGCCTGGAGGAACTCCACCTCCCACGGAATCCGGACCTGGAGCTCGGTCAGCACCTGCGCTGCGTAAGGGTGCAGGACGGTCTGCTCGCTAAGCGTACTCTTCACAGTGCCAAACCCCTCCTTCCGCCTTGTCCAGGCGACATGTCGGCAAGTTCTCGCAGTTCCCGCACAGCCCCTTCAGCTCGACTGCGAGCGAGAGGACCTTGTCGGGGCGGGCCGAGAGTTTGCGGGGTGAGTTCGCCGGAGCAGGTTCATGAATCGCGCCGCGAACGGAGAACTCCTCGCAGGACCACACTCCGCCCGGAGAGTCGGCCGCGTAGGAGCAGTACTCGAGATGATCGCACGTGACGCACAGGCCGCCGGGCGCGGTCCGGGTCGGGGTGGGGGCATGGGGCACTGGGGCTGACATGGCTGCGTCTCCTCTCTTGTTGAGCGACGCTAGGCGATTCCCATGCCAGACCCATGGGACGACCACTCCTGCGGTTGGAAGGCGGCCGCCGGGGAGTTCCTGACCGGCGGGGAGTAACTCCCCGCCCAGCGGATTTGACGGGGTTCCGCCATCGGATAGGATCATCGAGCTGAGTAGGAGAAAACTGGCGTGACACGCGAGGTAGTGAAGGCGAGCGGCTTGGCTCTGCTCGTGACGCTCATTTTGGCGTCGCTGATCGTGGTCGGCTCGCGTCGTTTGGCACACTTCGATGCGGCGCTCGTGGCCTACACCTTCGCCACGCTGTTCGCTGCGTTCGGGATCACCTACCGCTACGCGATGTGGCTCCAGCGGCCACCGACCGCCCTCTACTGGCGGCGCAGCTGGCAGCTGTTCTTCACTCCCGGGCATTGGGCGCGCAACTTCGTCCTCGTGCTACGGCGGGTGGGCGGTAGGTTCTTGGCCAACGATTTCATCTGGCGCCGAGGGCGGCTGCGCTGGGTCGCCCACTGGCTGATCCTGTGGGGCTGCGTGCTCGCGGCAGCGATCACCTTCCCGCTCGTGTTCGGCTGGGTGCACTTCGAAACCGTCACCGGCGACCTCGAGAGCTACCGGGCCTTCGTGTTCGGGTTCCCCACCGCCGCGTTTCGGACCGAGTCGCTGTTGGGTACTGTGGTGTTTCACGGGCTCGTGATCGCGTCATTCCTCGTCATCGCTGGGGTGATGCTGGCCATGCGCCGGCGAATGAAGGAGCGTGGGGCCGGCTCCGTCCAGAGCTTTGGCGAGGACATCCTGCCGCTCGCGGCTTTGCTCTCCATCAGCGTCACCGGCTTGTTGCTGTGGATCAGCTACACCTGGATGCATGGCTACGCGTACGAGTTCCTGGCCATCATTCACGCTCTGTGCGTGATCCTGACCCTCCTCTGGCTCCCGTTCGGCAAGCTGTTCCACATAGTCCAGCGGCCAGCCCAGATCGGTGTCGAGTTCTACAAGGACGCCGCCGCCAGCGGAGAGCAGGAAGGCTGCGGGCGCTGCGGCGAGCCCTTCGCATCCCGGATGCAGGTCGAGGACCTGATCAAGGTCGAAGCGGAGCTCGGATACCAATACACCTTGGATGGGTCAGCGCACGAGGCCGAACACTACCAACGAATCTGCCCTCGGTGCCGTCGCGTTCTGGTCGCCCTGACGCAGGGGCGGCTGATGCGCGCCGCGAGTCGCCCCCGTGGGACAGGGCAGGTGTAGTCGTGGCGGGGCTACCTGCGAAGGAGATCGACACAATTCAGCGCTTCGGGCCTCACCTGGCCTTCGCTTCGGGCCAGCGCCTCGACGCCGGGGTCGAGCCGGACGCGCTCGTGAAGACGCACTGCTGCTTCTGCGGCCAGCAGTGCGGGATCCAACTCAAGGTCAAGGACAACGAGTTGATCGGGTTCGAGCCGTGGCTGGAGTTCCCGTTCAACCGCGGCATGCTCTGCCCCAAGGGAGTCCGGCGCTACCTGCAGGGGTCCCATACAGATCGTCTTACGAAAGCGCTAGCGCGTGACCCGGACGCCGAGGGCGGCTTTCGCTCCATCGAGTACAAGGAGGCGATACGCAAGGTGGCCGCGGCGATCGAGCGGATCCAAGCCGAGCACGGACCGGACGCGTTCGCAGTGCTAACGGGCGCCAGCCTAACGACCGAGAAGACCTACCTCATGGGCAAGTTCGCCCGGGTGTGCCTGCGCACGGCGAACATCGACTACAACGGCCGGCTCTGCATGGTCAGCGCGGCGGCCGGGAACAAGAAGGCCTTCGGGATCGACCGCGCCGCCAATCCGTGGTCGGACATCTCCGCCACGGAGTTGGTGTGGATCAGCGGTGCCAACGTGGCGGAGTGTGCTCCGATCACGACCGACTACGTGTGGCAGGCACGTGAGCGGGGGGCGCGCATCATTGTGGTCGACCCGCGGATCACCCCCATCGCCCGTACCTGTGACCTGTTCCTGCCCGTCAAGCCGGGCCGCGATGTGGCGCTCTTCAACGGCATCCTCCAACAGATGATTGCCCACGACTGGCTCGACCACACGTTTATCGACGCCCACACGGTCGGGTTCGAGGCGCTCGCCGCGCACGTGACGTCCTGGACGCCCGAGCGGACTGCCGAGGTGACTGGGGTCGCGGCAGATGCCATCCGGCAGGCCGCGGAGTGGTGGGGCACCGCAGGCAGCAGCTTCCTCATGCACGCACGCGGGATCGAGCACAGCAGCCACGGCGTCCAGAACGTCCTGGGAGCCATCAACATCGTGCTGGCCTCAGGTCGCATTGGTCGGGAGGGTTGCGGCTACGCCACGATCACGGGCCAGGCCAACGGGCAGGGCGGACGAGAGCATGGGCAAAAATGTGATCAGCTTCCGGGCGGTCGCGACATCAGCGACCCCGAGCACCGCCGAACCATCGCGGAGGTGTGGGGCATCGAGGAGCAGGACCTGCCCGGCAAGGGCGTCGATGCCTACGAGATCTTCCGCAAGGTCGAGCAGGGTGAGATCAAGGGGTTGCTCTCGATCTGCTTCAATCCAAAGATCTCGCTCCCGGACAACGCGTTCGTCACCCGCGCGCTGGACAAGCTCGATTTCTACGGAGCCATCGACTTCTTCCTCTCCGAGACTGCTTGCCATGCGGATGTGGTCCTCCCGGGATCGCTGCAGGAGGAGGACGAAGGGGTCGTGGCGCAGACGGAGGGACGGGTCATCAAGATCAACAAGGCGGTCGATCCGCCCGGAGATGCGCGTCAAGACTGGCGGATCATTCAGGACATCGCCCGCGCACTCAACCGGACCCACGGAATGACGTTCACGGGGCCGCGGGAGGTCTTCGAAGAACTGCGGCGCGCCACCGACGGGGCCGTGGTCGACTACTCAGGCATCACTTGGGAGAAGATCGAAGCGCAACACGGCGTCTTTTGGCCTTGCCCCAGCAAGGGGCCGAACGGTGAGCCCGTCGACCACCCGGGCACCCCGCGGCTGTTCGAGCCAGGCTCATGGAACTCCGTCGCCAAGGGCGCGGGACCGTTCTACTTCCCGGACGGGAAGGCGCGCTTCAACATGGCCACGTACGCTCCCCCGACCGAGGACACCGACGACGAGTACCCCCTGATGCTCACCACCGGACGGGTCGTCAGCCAGTTCCTCTCAGGCACCCAGACGCGGCGGATCGGCCCCCTCGTGGAGCAAGACCCCGAACCCCGACTGGAGCTCCATCCGCGCCTTGCAGACCAATTGGGCGTCTCCGACGGCGAGTGGGTGACAGCCGAGAGCCGGCGCGGTGGCATCACGCTTCGGGCCCTGGTCGTGGAGACCATCCGACCGGACACCGTGTTCATTCCATACCACTGGCCCGGGAGGAGGAGCGCCAATCAACTCACCATCTCGGCGCAAGATCCGATCTCGGGCATCCCAGAATACAAGGCGTGCGCCGTGCGCCTTCGTCGCGCCTCTGCTCCTCCCGACGACTCCCCTGGCCCCAAGCATCTCCCGGTGATCGCTTGATCTGAAGCACCCCAACGCCGAAATGCGCACCGCGCCCCCGCGGAGGTGACACGACCCAATGCCCGTTCCCCCCGACCACGCCTTCTTCATTGACCCCAACCGCTGCATCGGATGCCAGGCGTGCGTGCACGCCTGCGCGGAGTGCGACACCCACAAGGGCGTGTCCATGATCCACCTGGAGTACCTGGACAGGCGCCTCTCGACTCAAACCGCCCCGGTGATCTGCATGCACTGCGACTCGCCCACATGCGCGGAGGTGTGCCCAGCCGACGCCATTTCAAAGACCGCCGACGGCGTGGTCCAGTCCGCGCGCAAGCCGCGCTGTATCGCCTGCAACAACTGCGTGCTGGCGTGCCCATTCGGGGTCCCGAAGATGCAGACGGAGGTCGAGCTGATGATGAAGTGCGACATGTGCTACGACCGGACCAGCGCCGGGAAGAAGCCCATGTGCGCCACCGTGTGCCCCAGCCAAGCCTTGTTCTTCGGCACCAGGGACGACGTGGAGCGTCTGCGCCCCAACTCGACCCCGGTCAACCGGTTTCAGTTCGGCGCCCAAGAGGTGCAAACCAAGGTCTACGTGATGGTCCCCTCCGCGGCCCCCCCGAATGTCCTGGACATGAACGCCGCCATGCACCCGGGGAGCGGCACACCCGGCATCCACGTGAATTTGTTGGACACGATCCAACCTCACTCCAAGCCCTAGGAGCCCACATGCCAGACGAGACTTCAAGCGTGTCCCCTGCTCCCGACGGCCGGCCGACCGCTGAGCAACCCCGTTGGCGGAGGGACTTCCCAGTGGACAGCGAGCAGGCTGCCTACGTCGGCCGAAGGGACTTCGTGAAGTTCATGCTGCTCCCTAGCGGCGCGTTCTTCGTAGGGCAGGTGTGGATCGGCCTGCACAGCTTGCGGAGTGGCGACGACGGGCCCCCGTTGCGACGTGTCGCTACCTTGACCGACATCCCCGTGGGCGGGGCGCTGGTGTTCCACTACCCCAGCCCGCTGGACCCCTGCCTCCTCGTGCGCCCCGACGAGGACACTCTGCTGGCCTACAGCCAGGCATGCACTCACTTGTCCTGCCCGGTGCAGCCGGACGTCGCCGCCGGCCGCCTGAACTGCCCCTGCCACAATGGAGTGTTCGACCTGAAGACGGGGAGGCCAGTGTCCGGACCGCCGCGGCGTCCCCTCCCGCGGATCAACCTGGAAGTGCGGGACGGTGTGATCTCCGCCACTGGGGTGGAGCCGCGTACGTGAGCATCCGCGACCCCCTCCCTCTCCCACAGCGGTCGGCAGTCGTGCTGGGGATACTCTGCTTCGAGCTCATGCTAGTGACGCTTCAGCTCTGGTTGTTGACGGCGACGCTCAACGCCTACCTGGGCGGTGACGCCGGGGTCGTGTGGCCCGCCGCTGTGGCCAGCGGCGCCTGTCTCTTGCTCAACCTGGGTCTGCTGCGCTACCTCTACAAACTGGACCGAGGGTGAGGGGCCCAGAACCCGCCAACGCCGAGGATGCAAGCAGCGCTGAGGAGGTGCCCAGCGCTGACGAGACCCCCAACGTCCCCACCGAGGACACCGGTGGTTCGCATCTCGCCGGAGGTGGGGCGGGGGAGCGAGACCCCCACCCAGCCTACTTCGCCCTGGTCATGGCCACCGGGATCGTCTCCATCGCCTGCAACCAGCTCGGGCTGCGGGCCCTGGCGCTCGGCCTGCTGGGGTTGAACGGCCTATTCTTCTTGGCCCTGTGCGGGCTAATGGCTCGACGCGCGGTGCGCTTCCCCCGCGCGTTCGTGGCGGACATCAGCGACCACGCCCGCGGAGTGGGCTTCTTCACTTGGGTCGCGGGGACCTGCGTGCTCGCCACGCAGTGCATGCTGGTTTACCCGATCCCCTGGCTCGCCGTGGGGTTGTGGGCGCTGGGCACGCTGCTCTGGTTTCTCATCACCTACGCTGTGTTCACCGCATTGACAGTCAAGCAGCGCAAGCCGGACCTGGGCCACGGGCTGAACGGTGGCTGGCTGGTCGCGGTCGTCGCCACGCAGGCGGTCTCTGTGGCGAGCTGCCAGCTCGCTGCCACGGCTCCCGGCCATGCCCAACTGCTGCTGTTCTTCGCCCTCGTGACCTGGCTCAGCGGCGGCATGCTCTACCTGTGGCTTATCTCGCTGATATTCTACCGCTACACCTTCTTCGTCATGAGCCCGGCCGACCTTCAACCGCCCTACTGGATCAACATGGGCGCCATGGCCATCTCTACCCTTGCTGGGGCGCTGTTGATCCTGTCTGCGCCGCAGTCGCCGCTGTTGCAGGGCCTGCTCCCCTTCCTGCGCGGGTTCTCCCTCTTCTTCTGGGCCACGGCGACCTGGTGGATCCCCATGCTGATCATCTTGGGCGGGTGGCGACACGTGTGCCGGCGGTTCCCGCTCCGATACGACCCACTCTACTGGTCCGCCGTGTTCCCTCTCGGCATGTACACAGCGTGCACAGTCAAGTTGATCGACGCCGTCGAGCTTCCGTTCTTGCTCCCCATCCCGCGCGGGTTTGTCTTCGTGGCCCTGGGCGCGTGGACGTTGACGTTCGCAGGCATGTGCCGCTCACTTCTGCGCTCGGTGTCTTCCCGCAGCTGAGCGGAACCCCTAGGGGGTAAGCCTGAGTGCCCACGAACACTTGCGCGCGCCGTGAGCGACGGCGCTGCCGACGAGAGCCGGCCTTGAGCAGCAGGCTCAGATCAGGGCTTGGCCACCTCCCGTCGGGAGCCGTCCTCGTAGATGTAGAGCTTTCCCGGCTCTTCGTCTCGGGTCCGGGAGTGGCTCCCGTCGCACCATGGCTGGTTCTTGCTCAACCCGCAGCGGCAGAGCCACTTGGTCTCCTCGCCGCACTCGATCTCCATCGGGCCTTGGTCGTCACGAATCAGGACTCTAGCCATGGCACATCATCCTTGTTAGTAGCCTGCAAAATCCTCGGTCTTGATCTGCATCTCGTCCACGCCGACCATCTCGAGCAGCTCCCGCATTGCTGCCACCATTCCGGGCGGGCCCACGACGTAGTAGATCGGGGCCTCGAGGTCGGAGACGTGCCGCCTCACCATCGCCTCGTCGATGATGCCAAGCTCGAACGGCCACCCGGGCGGCTCCTCATTCGTCAGCGTCGGGACGAAGCTGAGGTTGGGATTGGTGCGGGACCAGGTCTCGAATTCGTCGATGAAAGCAGAGAGCGCCCGAGTCCGATTGGAGTAGAGGACCACGATCCTATGGGGCAGGCGCTCTTCCGTGGCGTGCTTGGCAATGCTGCGCACGGGCGTGATGCCAATCCCACCTGTGAGGAAGACTGCCGGGCGCTTGCTGTCCTTGTGCAAAGTGAGGCCCCCCATCGGCCCCATCATGTCTACGGTGGTGCCGAGGGGGACTTCCTTGAGGCTGTTCTTGAATGCACTGTCACGCATGCGCATCGCGATCATGACTTCGTGGTCATTCGGAGAGCTCGCGAGCGACAGGGTTCGGGTGTTCCCTTTGCCGTCCTCATGGGGAGGGTCGGTGAGTGTGAACTCGCCAAACTGGCCGGCTGCGAACCGCAGCGCTCGCTCTGGCGTGAGCAAGAAGGCCATCGTGCCCTCGGCAACTTGCTCTCTGTTCGACAGGGTCAGCTTCATGGTTCAGCCCCTCCATTCGCACGGCACGCGAAGTTCGACACCTCAGCCCAGCAGAAGTAACAGCACATGCACCAGATCGTGCTCGTCGTCGCGACCTGTCGGAGTCGCTTCATGGCGGATCGATCCCGGGATCGAGTGAGACTCTGGCGGAATGATGGGCAGGACTCGCATCCACGTACTTTCATGAACGAACAGCTCTGGTGGTGTGTCGTCCATCAGGCGGTTTCTGGAACCTCTGCTGCGACGAGGGAGCGCGGGAAGAGCACGTAGTTCTCGAGGTGAATGTGCTCCATGAGCTCCTGCTCGAGCACGTTGAGGCCCATGTAGAGCGCCCGCCAAGTGGTGCACGCTTCGGCGGGAGGGTCGAAGTCGTTGGTCAGCTCACGCGTGCGTCGCAGATTCACGGCGTGGTCGTCGTGCTCCTTGACCATGACCTGCACCGGCATGGGTGCCGGCTGACCCGCCCGGATCATGGGGAACAAGATCCGCTCCTCCTTCTCGAGGTGGGCCATGACCTCTGTGTAGACGGTCTCGAGGTGAGCCCCCAATCCACGGGGACACGTCGCCTTGTCCCCGTGGACGCGCTCGACCTTGTGGGCCATGGCCACGAAGCGGGGCAGCTCTTCGCGAAGGGGATCGTGGTAACGGCTGACGATGTGTTCGACCAGCTCCTCGAGCGTGCGCTTCGACCAGTCGGTTCCGTCGCTCGACTCCGGCGACTCGTCGTTGATCTCCTTGATGAGGGCGAGGGGATCGAGTCCCTTGCTCTGGCAGGCGGCGGCGAGGCTGCGCCAGCCCTTGCAACAAAAGTCCAAACCATGGCGATGGAAGACCTTCGTGGCGGCAGGAATCTGGACGGCGAGTTCAGCGAGCGGGGTTTCTGGGGTCATGCTTCCTCCGTCCGTTCGCATTGCAAGGAGCGCGCCAGTCATAACCTAAGTTGGATCGATTGGGCGTTGTCCGTTGAACAACCTAGTGCGTTGTGGATACGATAACGGCGTTATGGGTCGAATAACTTGCACGCCTCAATCCCTCGATCTCTTGCTGACCCTTGCGGTGGACCTGACCATGTCGCTGCCCGGGACAGATCGACAGGAGCGGTTCGTTCGCGCGGTGCAGCGCGCGCTCCCAGCGGACGCGGTCGCACTGCTTCGTCTGGAGGGCGACGTCCTCGTGCCCGCGGCAGTGCATGGCTTGCGAGCCGACGTCATTGGTCGCCGCTTCCGGCTCGACGATCACCCCCGCCTGGCAGCGATCTGCGCGAGCAATGAGCCGGTCCAGTTTCCTCCGGAGAGTGAGCTCCCGGATCCCTTCGACGGCCTCCTCGCCAATGACCCTCACGCGCTGGCCGCTGTCCACGCCTGCTTGGGCTGTCCGTTGCGCGTCGACGGCGAGCTCGTGGGCGCGCTCACAGCGGACGCGATCCGATCCGGTTCCTTCGACGGGCTCGAAGCGCGCTTCCTCGAGCTCCTGGCCGCGCTGGCTGGTGCGGCGCTCCGCGTCTCCGACCTGCTGGATACGCTCGAGCACGACGCCGCCCGGCATGGGCTCGTCGCCCGCGACCTGATGCAAGAGGCTCAGCAGCGGCGAGGCGGGCACTTGGTCGGCAAGAGCGAGGTCATGGCGCAGCTGCGGAAGGAGGTTCGGCTGGTCGCCGCGTCGGACATGAACGTCCTGATCAGCGGTGAGACCGGCGTCGGCAAGGAGTTGGTCGCGCGCGGAGTACACGCCGCGTCACCGCGACGGGGCCAGCCGTTGATCTACGTCAACTGCGCAGCCCTGCCCGAGTCGGTCGCTGAGAGCGAGCTCTTTGGACACGTCAAGGGCGCGTTCACGGGCGCAACCTCTGACCGAGCGGGGAAATTCGAGGTCGCAAACCGCGGGACCCTATTCCTCGACGAGATCGGCGAGCTCCCGCTGACGGTCCAGCCGCTCCTCTTGCGGGCCCTGCAAGAGGGCGAGATTCAGCGCGTCGGGGCGGACGATGTCCGCCACGTCGACGTCCGTGTGATCGCAGCCACGAACCGCAACCTCCGGCGAGAGGTCGAAGCTGGCCGATTCCGGCGTGACCTGTTCCACCGCCTGGACGTCTACCAGATCACGGTTCCACCCTTGCGGGACCGTCGTCAGGACGTCCCCGTGCTGGCCGGCCTGTTCTGCGATCTGGCTCGCCGGAGGCTCGGCCTGGGACCGGTCAGGATCCGCCCAGACGCTCTCGCGCAGCTGGAGTCAGCCCCCTGGCCTGGCAACGTGCGCGAGCTCGAGAACGCGATCTCGCGAGCAATCCTCCGTGCCTCCGCAGAGGTCGAGCGCGGGGAACCCGTGGTCGTCACCTCGACCCACCTGAACCTGGGCGGCGACTCAGCCCCAAGCTCCGATCGTGAGCCTACAGCACAGTCGGTCTCCCGAGCCCAGGCGTTGCCCGAGGGAATGACGCTTCGTCAGGCAACGGACGACTACCAGCGCCGCCTGATCTCAGCGGCCGTTGACGCCAACGGCGGGAACTGGGCTGCCGCGGCCCGGACGCTCGGTGTGCAGCGCAGCAACCTTCACCGGACGGCGACTCGCCTCGGCCTTCGCCAGCCGTAGCTGTGTCACGCCCGGCGGGGAGTTCCTCCTCACCGGCCGCCTTGATCGAGAGGCCAGGTCCGCCTCGCCGCCTCACGACCATCTGCCCCAAGCTGGCTGGGGACTCATTCTTGCTCCTGCTTGATCCTCTGGACTAGCAGCGGGCACGGGCTCTTCCTGATCACCTTCTCCGCCACCGAGCCGAAGAGCCAGCGCGACGGCCCACTTCGGCCATGCGTAGTCAACGCGAGCAGGTCCGTGCCCTCAGAGCGCGCTGTCTCGAGGATCCACTCTGCCGGCGGCCCGACCGCTGTCTCGCCCTTGGCTTGCAGTCCAGCTTCGCGGAGATCTTCGAGGACCGGCCCCAGGACTTCTGCTGCCGGCTTCCCAGCGCTTGTAGGAGGAGAGGACGGCACCGCAAACGGAGTCACCACCACCTGCGGCTGTTCAACGCAGAGGAGGGTCACCTCGGCCTGAAAGTGTGGGGCGATCTGCTTCACCAGCGGAAGCACTTGAGCTGCCGTATCAGACCCGTCGAGCGGAACGAGGATTCTTCGGAAGCCCTGAGTCCCTGTCCTGCCTTCCTTGTTGGTCAGCAAGAGAGGGACTGGGCAGCGCCTCAGGACTCGTTCAGCCACGCTCCCACGAACCCAGCGCAGCAGGCCGCCGTGACCGTGCGTTGACATCGCGACGAGCGAGATCGCATGCTTGGTTGCGAACTCCAAGATCATGGCCGCGGGGTCTCCGGTTTCAACGTGAGAAGAGAGCGTGGCACGTCTAGCAGAGAGCCTGCGGGTCAGGTCCTCCAGGTACTTCTCAGCTTCCCTGGGCTTCCGCTCGAATTCGGATAGGCGGAGCGGCGTGACAACTCGCAGGAGGTGTAGCTCTGGGTACTCCAACTGCAGGATCGGCTCCAGGTCATCAATGACTTGTTCCGCGAATGCAGAGCCGTCGAGGGGAACCAGGATCTTCTCGAACATGCACTCCTCCTGTGTAGCTCGCCGGCCCTCAACCCAGAGACCCAACGGCTGGGCGCCTATTTTGGGGCTTCTCCTGAGGCCGGGGGGCCTGGGTTGGCGCCGTTGTTCGGCGTCGCCACACTGATCACTGAACCTCGTCGGGCGAATGAGATCCCCTGATGCGAGCTGGTGGCGATCATGACGGCTTCGATGATGGGCTCAGTCACGGGTGTCTTCGCATGCCACTCCACGAGGAAATTCGCGCCGCTCCCCCCGGATGTGTCGTCCCGCTCCACCACGATCTCTGTGGTTCCGAGCGCTGGGAGTCGGACAGGCTTGTCGAGGTACGCCTTGACCTGCGCTCCCTTGGTGTCGAAGTAGCGAATCGACTTCACGACGATTTCGTTGTCCTGGCTGGTGTTTCGGACGCTGAGTGTGATCGCTAGTTGGTAGGGGTCACCGTCGCCGTGATAGATGTGTGAATAGGCCGGGACGTAGACGACCTGGCCTTCGACGGGCTTCTCAGCCAGGTGGTAGAGGTCATTTCTTGCGCTGTCTTCGGCCTCGAGCTCCGCAGGCGAGCTGTGTCTCAGGGCCTCCTCCAGGCGGACGGTGACGTACATCGTGTGGACGACCAGCGCGAGAAACAGCGCGACGAACCCGATGCCCAACAGCTTCACTAGCCGGACGAGTTTGTCCACCTCCTCGGCCGTTGTTCGTGTCGCCATGTATCCCTCCATCTCTATGGGGCCCGAATGGGATCAGGACGCACGAGGTTAGGATCTGATCCGATCATTCCGAACCGTCGAGCGCTATGAGGATCTTGTTGAACACGGGCAGGTTTCCACCTTCGGTGCATGGAGGAGGGCGATTTCTGTGCCACCCTAAGTCCTGGTGGGAGCAGAGCCCGCTCGGGGAGATATCGGGCGCGAGCCGAGCTCGCGGAGGCCAACCCAAGCCCTGAGGCCATAGGCCCCGTGCCGAGCGGACCTGGAGACTCGCAGACGAGCGCACGCATTCTCACTGGCGCAACAGCCAGGCAACTACGTGATTGGCCATGACCCTGGCAGCGTCGCCCGAGAACACGTGATCGGCTCCCGACATCTCGATGAACTCCGCGAAATCGCCGGCTCGAGTCAGGATCGACTTGGACTCCTGAATGGGCACGACCGTATCGTCCGTTCCATGGACCAACAGCCACGGTCTTTGGATCCCCTCGGCGAGGTCTGCGACGGATCCAATCGCCGCCATGTCGTCCATGAAGGACTGGCTCAGCGGACACTCGGGCTTGTCCCACATGAAGGACTCGCCGGGGGTCAGCTCACCAAACTTGCGCTGAGCGAAATCGGCCGTGTCCACCATGCCCCCCAGGGAGACGAGCCGGGTAATGCGGG
>Ga0070727_10003802_pt1 | contig 13330 bp, 9 predicted proteins | sample tdAd472_FD_66722 | JGI IMG/M metagenome (GOLD analysis project Ga0070727, IMG submission 66722) | Marine sediment microbial communities from the Atlantic coast under amendment with organic carbon and nitrate - tdAd47.2 | ecosystem: Environmental > Aquatic > Marine > Coastal > Sediment | place... | reverse complement strand
TTTATCGAACAGCTTGGCCCCGCTCTTGAATTAGGAAGATCGTTTGTTCATCCTGATTACCAGCGTCGGCCTGCGGCGTTAAATTTGCTCTGGCGTGGTATTGGTGCTTTCCTGGTCCGCAATCCCAATTACCCGACTTTGTTTGGGTCGGTTAGCATATCCCGGGAATATACCGATCTGGCCAGATCACTGATAGCCGATGCAATGCTTAACAATTATGGTGCTGCGGAGTTCAGTAATCTGGTTACACCGATAACGCCTCTAAAAATCAGAAACAGAGTCTGGAGTGTTGAGACTCTGCGGGCACTGGCCAATATAAAAATACTCAGCAAATTAGTGGGACGTTGCAACACGGGTAAAGCTGTCCCGGTATTGTTGCGCCACTATCTGTCTTTAAATGGCAGGCTGGTTTGCTTTAATATCCATTCCGGCTTTAATGATTCACTGGAAGGCCTTATCATTGTTGACATGCGAGCATGCGATTCGAAAACAGCCATTCGATTCATGGGTGAAGCAGGTTACAATCAATTTATGGATGTCCATAAACTACAACACACGGCCTGACGTATATAGTTCACAATGAATCGATTAATTGCTCTTATGCAACTTATGCTGGCAGCGTTGCTGTTTATCCTTGCCGTTGCCGCACTGATAAACCTGGTGTTTATTGTACCTCGCCCGGAAACGATCTCAGTTGTCAATTCTCTGATCGCTCTGCTGTTACTCGCGGTTTGTATGTTGGCATTAGCCAGAATCCTTTTTCGCAAAGCAATGATTGGACTAAGAAAGAGCCGCCAGGAAACTGCTGAAGCTTCGGACAATCGCAGCCATTGAAATCATGAAAGTTGTGTCAGATCATCAAGGTTTTCAGCAGCAATATTCTCGCTGCGTGGCGACAATTGGAAAGTTTGATGGCGTGCATTTAGGGCACCAGGCGATTCTGAAGCAGCTACGGGCCTGGGCACAAGAATTGGGATTGCCTGCTATGGTGATCTTGATTGAGCCCCACCCGGAGGAATTTTTTGCAGCGGATAGTCAACAATGCCCGGCCCGATTAACCATACTTGAAGAGAAATTGCGCCTCATCGAAGCTATGGGGATCGACTATGTGTATATCCTTAACTTTGACCATGCGCTGAGTAGCCAAAGTGCCTCCGTCTATATTGAAAATATCCTGGTAGACGGGTTAGGTATTGCAGCGCTGATTGTCGGCAGCGATTTCCGCTTTGGTAACCGGCGCCAGGGGGATTTCAAGTTACTTCAAGATTACGGCAGACAATACGATTTTGTCGTACAGGAGACCCCCAGTTGTGAGGTAGACGGTAGGCGGGTATCCAGTACACTGGTGCGAGAACAACTGGAATCTGGAGACTTTGAAGCTGTAAACAGGGTGCTGGGTCGGAAATTTTCCATTAGTGGCAGAGTGATCAAAGGCGAAAATAACGGCAAGGAACTTGGTTTCCCGACTTGTAATATCAAGTTACAACGCCGACGGATACCTCTTCATGGCGTGTTTGCCTGTGTGGTAATACTGGATGATTGTGATATCCCCGCGGCGGTTAATATCGGCTTCAGACCCACGGTAACAGAAGCAGGGGAGGCGTTACTGGAAGCCCATCTGCTGGACTTTGATGCTGATTTGTATGACCAGCAGCTTGAAGTAGTCTTTAAAGTGAAAATTCGCGAAGAGCAGAAGTTTGACGGTATTGACGCCTTGAAGGCTCAAATAGCGACCGATGTGCAGGCTGTGCGGGCTTATTTCTCGCAATAGTCATTCAGTATATTGCCGATATCTTCTTTTTAGGCCAATAGCAAATTTACCGGTGTATAATCGCCGCTGCGTAGATTCAGCCCGAATCTCGGATTCGCGGCTGACTTATTTTCGGTTGTAAAACCAATTGATGTTGACAGCATATTTGACTGACTGATGAGTGATTACAAAGATACCCTAAACCTGCCTAGTACAGCTTTTCCCATGAAGGCTAACCTGGCCCACCGTGAACCGGAAATGCTGCAGTTCTGGCAGGATACCAGGCTGTACGAGAAAATGCGTGAGCAGGCCACAGGACGCACCAGGTTTATTCTTCATGACGGGCCGCCTTACGCCAACGGTGACTTGCATCTCGGGCACGCCATCAACAAGACCTTGAAGGACATTGTTGTGAAGTCGAGACATATGTCGGGTTTCGATGCACCCTATGTGCCTGGCTGGGACTGCCATGGATTGCCCATTGAGCATAATGTTGAGAAGAAAAAAGGAAAGGCCGGGCAGAAAATAAGCCATGCCGAATTTCGTCGCGCCTGTCGCGACTATGCCGCCAGGCAGGTCGAAAATCAGAAACAAGAATTTGTCCGACTGGGCGTGCTGGGTGACTGGGAAAACCCCTATCTCACTATGGATTTCCGTAACGAGGCGAATATTGTCAGGGCGCTGGGTAAGATTGTAGCTAACGGTCACCTGGTGAAAGGTTATAAGCCAGTTTATTGGAGCGTCGTGGGAGCGTCTGCGTTGGCGGAGGCGGAAGTTGAATATCATGATAAGACTTCATTTGCTATCGACGTGAGATTTCCTGTTGTTGATGCTGAAAAAGTGATGCAGAAGTTTCAGGTTCAACAAGGGGCCAGCCAGCAACTTCCTCTAGCAGTTGTTATCTGGACCACGACACCCTGGACGCTACCCGCAAACCAGGCCGTGTGCTTGAATCCGGAATTAATTTACGACCTGGTCGAGGTCGAATTGGAGAGCGCCACAGAACTACTGGTCGTAGCTGCAGAACTGCGAGAGACGACTTTGCAACGCTATCAGTGTAAAAGTTTTAAGGTGCTTGGTTCAGTGGCGGGGAGCGCACTGGAGAACAGCAGCCTACAGCACCCCTTTATCGACAAGCAGGTTCCGGTAATTATGGGCGATCATGTTACCACCGAGGCTGGTACTGGTGCTGTGCACACTGCACCTGACCACGGGCTGGACGATTTTTATGTCGGTCAGAAATATGGGATTGGCACTCTGAATCTGATAGATCAGAATGGTGTGTTTGTAGCGCAGGCCGGGGAACTGGCCGGAGAACACGTTTACAAAGCCGATGAAAAAGTACTTGAAATACTACGGCGTGAAAAAGCACTGCTAGCCGTAGACAAGATAAACCACAGCTACGCCCATTGCTGGCGGACCAAGACTCCGCTGATTTATCGTGCTACACCCCAGTGGTTTATCAGTATGCAGGAAAAGAATTTACTCGACCTGGCTCTGGATGCAGTCAGTCAGGTTCAGTGGGTCCCGGATTGGGGGCAGGCACGCATCGAATTGATGTTAAAGGCAAGCCCCGACTGGTGTGTATCAAGGCAACGAACCTGGGGGGTTCCGATCACTCTATTTGTGCATCGAGAGACGGGAGCGTTGCACCCACGCACGGAAGAACTGTTTGAGCAAGTTGCAATTCGTATTGAAGAGCACGGGATTGAAGCCTGGTTTGATTTGCAGGCTGAGGAGCTGTTGGGCGAGGAGGCTGGCTTATATCAGAAAGTGCTGGACACTCTGGATGTCTGGTTTGATTCTGGCGTCACCCATTACACCGTGCTGGAGCAGCGAGATGAATTAGGCTATCCGGCAGATCTGTATCTGGAAGGCTCGGATCAGCACCGGGGCTGGTTTCAGTCATCGCTGAAAACCGCGGTCGCAATGCATGGTAATGCACCTTATAGAGCTGTGCTTACCCACGGATTTTTCGTGGATGCCGAAGGGCGGAAAATGTCCAAGTCCCTGGGTAATACCGTGGCACCAAAGAAAATCTTCGAACAATATGGAGCGGATATATTGCGTTTGTGGGTGGCTGCTACCGACTTCCGCGGAGAGATGACAGTTTCCGACGAGATATTTCAGCGTGTTGCCGACTCATACCGGCGAATTCGCAATACTGCAAGATTCATGCTTGCCAATCTTAATGGCTTCGACCCCGCAACAGATCGAGTCGACCCAGCTCAGATGTTGTCCCTTGATAAGTGGATTGTCAGTCAAGGGCAGCAATTGCAGGAAGAGATTATTGAGCACTATCACTCCTATAACTTTCTCAATGTGTACCAAAAAGTTCATAATTTCTGTGTCGTGGAACTGGGAGGGTTTTATCTTGATGTTATCAAGGACCGTCAGTATACCTGCAAGGCAGATAGTATTGCTCGCAGGTCTACCCAGACTGCGCTATACCAACTGGTAGAAATCCTGGCGCGTCTGATTGCGCCGATTCTAAGTTTTACTGCGGATGAAATTTGGCGAAACATACCGGGAGACAGAAAAGAATCAGTATTTCTGAGCGAGTTTAATGATCTTAATCTTGATATCTCAAGCAGCGACTCATTGGATGCTGAAGACTGGCGGCAACTGATCGCCGTGAAAACGGCAGTCAATAGAGAATTGGAACGCAAGCGTTCCGAGAAATTGATCGGCTCAGGCCTGGGTGCAGAGGTGATACTCTATTGTGATGCTCGCAATTCAGACTTGTTGCATAAGCTGGGAGATGAATTGCGTTTTGTGCTAATTGTTTCCAAGGTTGACTTGAAAGCTATCGCAGATGCTGATGAGGCATCCATGCAAACGGAGATGGAGGGTTTGCGGATAGTCATTACACCGTCTACAAATCCTAAGTGTGAACGTTGCTGGCACCACAATGAAAGCGTTGGTAAAAATTCTGCCCATCCTGATATTTGTTCACGGTGTGTGGAAAATATTGAAGGAGTTGGTGAGTCGCGTAGATTTGCATAATTGGCTTTTTTTCAATAGTGGATTGCTAGATTGATGAATTGTGTTATTGAACCGGGGTCAGGGGTCAGGTTGTATTTTTCCCTGGCGCTAAGTGACGGCCAGGTGATTGATTCAAATTTTAATACCGAGCCGGCAGAATTTTGCCTTGGTGACGGTAGCATGTTGCCCGGCTTTGAAGCACAGCTCTTGGGGAAAGGTAGTGGCGACGAGATATCCGTGACATTACCACCGGAGCAGGCGTTCGGTGAGTGGAATGCTGCAAATCTACAGCACTTCCACAAAGACAAGTTCAATCAGCTTCTAGACGATGAATTTGCAAGGCTCGAAAAGGGCGCGGTGATTGCATTTAAAGACATGGCGGGCTTTGATATATCGGGCGTTGTGACCGAAAAATATGACACATCGGTTGGGGTGGATTTTAATCACCCGCTGGCGGGTAAGGCCATTGTATTTCGCGCCAAGGTACTGACAGTTACCGCGCCCGATGCCCAGGGATTGAGTTTCAAATACTGAGATTATCAATGATAACAAGTAATGCTGATGCAACGATTAAGTTGGCTAATCCACGCGGTTTCTGCGCTGGGGTAGACCGGGCAATCGACATCGTAAACCGCGCTCTGGATCTCTTTGGCGCTCCCATATACGTGCGCCATGAAGTAGTGCATAACAAGTTTGTGGTCAGCAAACTACAAAGGCGAGGCGCGATTTTTGTTGATGAACTTTCGGACATCCCGTTGATTGATGAATTGGGGCGTCCCGCTATCGTAATATTCAGTGCCCACGGAGTGTCCCGGGCAATCAAGCATGAAGCCGAGGAAAAAGGCTATAAGGTATTTGATGCCACCTGCCCTCTGGTGACCAAAGTACATCTTGAAGTCAGTGGTTTCAGCAAGGCAGGTCGGGAGTGTGTGCTTATCGGGCACCAGTTTCACCCTGAGGTTGAGGGCACCATGGGACAGTATGATAAGAGCTCTGGTGGCGATATATACCTGGTAGAGTCAGTAGAGGACGTGCAGAAGTTGCAGGTACGTGATTCGGAAAATCTTTCCTATGTTACCCAGACCACCTTGTCGGTAGATGATACTTCTCGAATTATAGATGCTCTGTGTGAAAGATTTCCGGCGATTCAGGGGCCGCGGAAGAAAGATATCTGTTATGCAACACAGAATCGCCAGGACGCGGTAAAGCAGTTGGCACTGGAAGTCGATGTGTTACTGGTTGTCGGCTCACCCAACAGTTCGAATTCGAATCGTTTGCGTGAACTGGCTGAACGCCTCGGTTGCGAGGCGTATCTGATTGACAGTGTCAAGGAGATTAAACCTCAATGGCTTAAAAACAAAGTCAGCTTTGGCGTAACCGCTGGTGCCTCCGCACCGGAAATCCTGGTGCAGCAAGTGGTTGGATATCTCAAAAATCTCATCAACGAGGTGCCTGTTGAAGTGCATGGCGTCGAGGAAAATGTCGTATTCAGTATGCCGAGAGAGCTGCGGCTGGAATGATTCATTATCCGACACGTCAGTTCAGCACTGTTATATTCCCTGCTACACAGTCTACCCATTCGAATTTTAATTGCCTTGGACGATGAAACTTTTTTAGAAAGTATCCCGTCCTATCAAAGATGGTAGCTTAGTCGTCAGCAGTTTCCGGAACCCAATTGGAAGTTGCTTCAGGTGGTAGCTATTCAAGAAAACTTAACGGCCAGAGTTTTTCTAGTTGCAGGAGACAGACAAATGGCGATTTCTCGTACTGTAGTAAATTTTAGCGCAGTTATGTTAGGGCTGGTTTGCCTTACAGTCAAGGCTGATGATATTGAATTGGGCACCAGCATTCGAGCAGCAACAGTATTTCTGGCTGGTGCGGAAATAACCAGAAGTGGCGAAGTAGCGTTGCCCGCAGGAGAGCATCGTCTGATCGTCGATGAATTGCCAGCCGGCATAGATCTGGCGCGATTACAAATTAGTGTGAACGATGAAGATGTTCGGGTTGGTAATTTGCAGGTGGAGGAATTTCACGCCGGTGAACTGGTCAGCGACGAAGAGCAGCGACTGCAGGCAGAGCTGGAAGCATTGCTATTGTCTCGCCAGGCAGTTGAAGATGCAATCGCAGCGGCGAACACACAACTGCAACTGCTGGATTCATTGGCATCAGGAGCAATCGGTGGCCAGCAGACAAATTTGCAGGCAACGGACCTGGTGGCATTATTGGACTCGTTAGCCAGTTCTTCCAATCAGTCCAGAGAAGTAATCAGAAGCAGTAATCAGGAGCTGCGGGCTCTAGATCAACAAATCGAGCAGAAGCGCTTCGAACTTGCCCAGGTGGCTACTCGTCGTCGCTCCCAACAAATTCTCAGTGTGGCGGTTAATGTTCAATCTCCGGTTACTACCATGGTTGATATTGTCTACCCGGTCAGCGCGGCCCGCTGGACCTGGCAGTACGAAGCCAGGCTTGATACGGAATCCCGGCTATTGAATCTGGAACGAAAAGTCTCGGTTATTCAAACCAGTGGTGAAGACTGGAACGATGTCGCCTTGACTATAACTACTGCAAGGCCTAATCAGTCTACGCAGCCAGGCCCGTTGCGTAGTCTGGCGGTAGATTTGTACAAACCTATTCCCGCTTCAGCACAGGTACGTCGCATGGAGTCTTTGCGGGATGCCAGTGCCAACGCGCCGTCATTGGGGGCCAGTGTTGAAGAGGCGGAAACTCTTGCAACTTTTCAGCAAAGCTTTGCTGATGTCTCGGCGACCCAATACCTGGTCAGTTTTGATATACCGGGCACGGTCACCGTAGCAGCTGACAGCCAGCCGGAAATACTACCGATTGACCAGCGACAGTTATCAGTTGATCTGGTTACGCGAGCATATCCTGAAAACGACAGAACTGCGTACCTTGAAGCTCGGTTTACGCTGGATGAAACTGAACCGCTACAAGCCGGAGCCATGCAGCTATACCGGGATGGGGTCTATATCGGTCGCAGGTTTGAGGATGCGTTGCAGGCTATGGAGGAAGTTCAGTTACCGTTTGGTGAAGACGATCGCGTCAGGGTTGAGACCCGACTGGAACCGGAGGAGACTAGGGATGGCGGCACCTTTCGCCGCAGTTCTGTTGACAATCGGCGGGTAACATTCGAGGTGACAAGCTTTCATTCCGAAGCCATTGAGCTGGAGATTATTGCGCGCTTACCGGTTCCACAAAATAGTGCTATCGACGTGGAAATCGACGACGAAGCGACGCCCTTTGATGAGGAGGATGTGGACGGTGTAACTGGCGCGTTGTTATGGCATCGAAACGCCCGACCGGCAGAGCCGATAGAGATTCGACATTTTTATTCAGTCAGGTTTCCGGAAAACGAACGATTGCAATATCAGGATCGCTGAAGTCAAGGAAACAGGCAGCCCGATCAGGCTTCAGTGGCCAGGATGCTTTTCAGTTTCGCGCCGAGAGCATCCCGGGCACTTTCCAGTTCGGTCTGCTTTCTACGTTCATTCTCCACGATATTCTCTGGTGCATTTGCAACGAATTTCTCGTTACCTAGCTTGGCCGTGACAGCTTTCAGCGCGCCCAATATTTTATTGATCTCTCTTTCAAGCCGGGTCTTTTCTGCTGCAATATCAATAAGTCCGGCGATGGGTACGAGTATTTCTAAATCGCCGTGCAGTTGCGTGGCAGAGGCTGGTGGCTCGTCTTCTTCATTTAGCCAGCTAATAGACTCCAGTTTCGCCAGCTTGATCAAATATGTCCGGTAGGTTTCCAGCAATTGCCGATCCATATTGGAGCCATTGCGGAACAGTACATTGATTGATTTTGCGGGTGAAATATCCATTTCACCACGAATATTTCGTACTGCGACTACCGTCCCCTTGATCCATTCGATGTCCGCTTCAGCCGCGGTGTCAAGTTGTGCCGTGTCAAAGCTCGGGTAGGGTTGGAGCATTACACTGGGCCCTTCGATAGACAGCAAGGGAGCAACTTTTTGCCAGATTTCCTCACTGATAAACGGCATGAAGGGATGGATCATACGCAGACTTTGTTCCAACACATGCAATAAAACATATCGTGTCGCTTGTGCCTGCTTAGGGTCAGATTCTTCGTCCCACAGCAGGGGTTTAGACAGCTCAAGATACCAGTCGCAGAACTCGTCTTTGAAGAAGGCATGGATAGACTGTGATGCAAGGTCAAATCGATAGACCTCCATGGCTGCTTGGATTTCGGACAGCGTGCGATGCAGGCGCGAGACTATCCATCGGTCTATTGAAGACAAGTCATCAGCTGGCGGAGATGACGCCGGTATAATTTTGTCTTCAGAGTTCATTAAAGTATAGCGGGCTGCATTCCAGATTTTGTTGCAGAAATTTCGAAATCCTTCAGTTCGCCCCAGATCAAATTTAATATCTCGACCTGTCGTGGCTAGGGAATAAAAGGTGAAACGCAAGGCATCGGTTCCGTAGCCAGTAATGCCATTTGGGAACGATTCGCGGGTGAACTGTTCTATTTGTTGTTCCAGTTGGGGTTGCATCAAATCACTGGTGCGTTTTTTGATTAAATGGTCAAGATCTATTCCGTCAATTAGGTCGATAGGGTCGAGAACGTTGCCCTTGGACTTTGACATTTTCTGGCCGTGCTCATCGCGGACCAGTCCATGGATATACACTTTGCGGAAAGGAACTTGACCGGTGAATTTCAATGTCATCATGATCATTCTGGCAACCCAGAAAAATATAATGTCAAAGCCAGTGACCAGCACGTCGGTCGGGTGAAAAGTCTTGAAGAAACCTTCCTTGTCTTCCGGCCATCCCAGAGTTGAAAAAGTCCACAAGGCGGAAGAGAACCAGGTATCAAGCACGTCCTCGTCCTGCTGCAGAACCAGATCGTCCGGCAAGCCGTACTTGCTACGAATTTCTGCTTCGCTTCGACCTACGTAGATACTACCGTTGCTATCATACCAGGCGGGTATTCGATGCCCCCACCACAACTGGCGACTGATGCACCAGTCCTGAATGTCCCGCATCCAGGCGTAGTAAGTGTTTTCCCAGTTCTTGGGAACGAACTCAATGTCTCCATCTTCAACTGCTTTAATGGCTGGCTCAGCCAGGCTCTTAATAGCCACATACCATTGGTTAGTCAGATAAGGTTCAATAACTACGCCAGTTCGGTCTCCACGTGGCACTTTAAGCTTGTGGGGCTCAACTTTTTCCAGCAGGCCTAGCTGATCGAGGCTTTCGACAACTTTCTTGCGCGCTTCAAATCGGTCCAGCCCCCGAAACGGCTGTGGTGCATTTTCATTAATAGCGGCATCAATAGTAAAAATATTGATCATTTCAAGATCGTGTCGTTTACCTACTTCGTAGTCATTAAAATCATGAGCAGGTGTGATCTTAACGCAGCCGGTGCCAAATTCCGGATCAACATAATGGTCAGCAATAATAGGAATGCGGCGGTCACACAGGGGCAGCTCTACCCATTTGCCAATCAAGTTCTTATACCGATGGTCGTCAGGGTGCACAGCAACTGCGGTATCACCCAACAGAGTTTCCGGCCGAGTGGTTGCGATACAAACATGGTTTTCGCCGTTTGCCGTGGTTGCACCATCACTCAGGGGATAGCGAAAATGCCACAAACTGCCGTCTTCCTCCTCTGAAATAACTTCAAGATCAGATATGGCGGTGTGAAGTTTCGGATCCCAGTTTACCAGGCGGTTACCCCGGTAGATCAAACCTTCTTCAAAGAGAGATATGAAAGCTGCTTCTACAACCTTGGAAAGTTCTTCATCCATAGTGAAGCGTTCACGGCTCCAATCCAGCGAAGAACCAAGCCTGCGTAGCTGCTGTGTGATGAAGCCTCCGGATTGTCCTTTCCATTCCCAGACTTTTTCAATGAACGCCTCACGGCTAAGGTCGGCACGGCTGATGCCTTGGGCGTTAAGTTGTCGCTCAACCACCATCTGGGTGGCTATGCCAGCATGGTCGGTACCAACTTGCCAGAGGGTGTTATGCCCCAGCATGCGATGGTAGCGAATTAAGGCATCCATAATAGCGTTTTGAAACCCGTGCCCCATGTGAATGCGACCGGTGACATTTGGTGGTGGTATGGCGATACAATAGGACTCGCCCGTACCGCTGGGAGCAAAATAGCCGTTAGATTCCCAGGTTTTATACCAGTGATCTTCGAGTTCCTGGGGCTGGTAAGTCTTATCCATTATAGTGTTGTAGAGGCCGGTTTTGAAAAGGCGCAAGTATACATTAAGTAAGCAGTAATTGCCGTGGCTCAGGGCGTCAGTGTCTGCAGTGTATAGCCGAGGCTTTGATACCTGCGATAGCGCTCCCGTCCTTTGTCACGGTCTTCATCACTGGCCGCGACGATTTCGCGGATGTCCTTGAACCGATCATGCAGCTGCCACACCTCATCACTCAGATTAATCAGCATATCAGGGTTATCTGGCAGATAGTTTGTCGTTCCCAAGGTTACGGCTATACCTGGTTGGGTAGCTTCTTCCTCATCCTTAACCAGCTGATGAGGTATAAATGCGTCAGGGCGAAATTGCCAGAGCATTTTATCCAGCATTTGCCCCTGTTGCTCAGATTTACACAACAGGTGTACGTGATGATTCCTTTGCCTGGCCTTTTCCACCAGCCGACAGACAAAAAGCAGTAATCCGTCATTGCCCGGCTGCTGCAGAGGATAGAAACTAACCTTAGGTGTACTGGTCACTTTGTATCAGGCTTTTTGTTGGCGTAAATACTCAACCAGCAGGCTTACCGGGCGGCCTGTCGCTCCTTTATCCTTGCCTGAGTTCCAGGCACTGCCTGCTATATCCAGATGTGCCCAGCGCAACTTCTCTGTAAACCGGGACAGGAAACATGCGGCAGTAATAGTGCCAGCACGGGGACCACCAATATTGGCTATATCGGCAAAATTACTGTCCAGAGTCATCTGATACTCGTCCCACAGGGGTAATTGCCAGGCCGGATCGAGGCAATTAGAACCGCAGCTCAATAGCTCATCAGCCAACTCCTGATTATTACTCAACAGTGCGGTTACTACATTGCCAAATGTAGCTACTGCCGCACCAGTTAACGTCGCAATGTCGATTACGCTGCGGGGTTTGAAGCGCTCCGCGTAAGTCAGTGCGTCGCAAAGTACCAGCCTTCCCTCGGCGTCGGTGTTCAGGATTTCAATAGTCTTACCGGCCATGCTGGTTACGATATCCCCTGGCTTGGTTGCTCTGCCGCTGGGCATATTCTCGGCACTCGGGATTATGCCAATAACATTGAGCGGCAATTTAATGCTGGCAATGGCCTGCATAGTGCCTACTACGCTGGCAGCGCCGCACATGTCAAATTTCATTTCGTCCATCGCCCCTCCGGGCTTTAGACTGATGCCGCCGGTATCGAAGGTAATTCCTTTGCCGACGATCACATGGGGTTTACTGTTAGCGCGAGAGCTGCCTTGATAATGCATCACGATAAGCTTGGCTTCTTCTGCTGACCCCGCGCTTACGGACAATAAAGAACCCATGCCCATACGCTGCATTTGCTTCTCACTGAGGACATTGGTTTTCATCCCAGCGAAGCGAGTCCCCAGCTTTTTGCAGTAATCCGCCAGATAGCTCGGGGTGCAAATATTTCCCGGCAAGTTACCCAAATCCCTTGCAGTGTTAATGCCTTCTCCCAGTGCCTTGCCCAGAGCAATCGCTGAATTGGCCGCCTTTCGAGTAACGCCCTGTGGCAGACTGATGGTTACAGTCTTCAATTTCGACTTGGGTTTTTTCTTGCTCTTGGTCTGATTGAATTGATACAGGCTGGTTTCAGCATCCTGGGCTATGCGGCTTATGAGCCATGAGCCTGCAATAGTCTTTCCTTGCAGCTCCCCGAGCTGCAAAGTAACTGATTCTATCGGCAGGCTCTTTATGGACCCGAAAACCGCCGCAAGTACCCTGCTGCAAGTCTTGGCGGTAAATTTTTTCTTATCCCCGCAGGCCGCTAGTAACACCCTCTTAGCTCTGATTCCCGATAAATTGCGCAGCATTAATGTGGTGCCGGCCTGGCCTTTTAATTCTCCGTCAGCAAGCATTTTACTGATGGTTCTGTTGCAGGACTTGTCCAGAATAGTGACAGTTTCGCCGAATGGAGATGTACTCCAGACAGGAATGACCAGGCAGTCAGTTGAGATGCGCTCGATGGCAGTGGTGGAAACGGAATACTTCATGGTGACCCTTTGATGGATAAAATTAAATTCATCCTAATTAGTTTCAACAACTTAGGCAATAGTGTTGCGGGAAGGATTTTGCGTACTGGATTGTCGCCCTGAGGTGCTGCTAGAATCTTGTGCAGTTTGAAAATTATCTTGATTCTGAATCCGCAGGTATTAATTATAACCAGAGCCCAAGCCAGCGCTCAGAATTCCCGGCGCCAGGCACATTGAACCAATTAAGAATTATGCTGTCATATTGAATTAAGTAGTTGCAAACCGGTATGTTTATTGCCACGTGATATTCTACCCAGGGTGAACTGCTGACAATATAGATAACTACTAATAATAGATCAGATATGCAGGTTGGAAGGAACCGCCGCGATA
>Ga0070727_10003801_pt1 | contig 13333 bp, 8 predicted proteins | sample tdAd472_FD_66722 | JGI IMG/M metagenome (GOLD analysis project Ga0070727, IMG submission 66722) | Marine sediment microbial communities from the Atlantic coast under amendment with organic carbon and nitrate - tdAd47.2 | ecosystem: Environmental > Aquatic > Marine > Coastal > Sediment | place... | reverse complement strand
GACCGCGCGCAGTGTGTTCGAGCTTTTCGGAATGACTTCGGTCAGTCGTGCCATCCCAAACCGGGTCGCTCGCGATGCGACGCCGCCCCCGTTCACAAAATAAACCCGCTCTCCGTCACTGCTGATCGTGCCGGTTGTGCGGTCGAGCCGGGTGCGTGCGCGGAGCAGCGCTTCCTGGGCCTGGTTGACGGGGCTGCGGATCTCCGAGCGGGGAAAGTTCAGCGCCTTTTTGGCACTCGCCAGATTGAACTGCTCAGCAAATGCCGCGTCCTGCTGAAACGATTCCCAGACTAGAGATCCGGTCGCGACATCAACCGCGCGAACCCGGTCGAAGGTTCTCATGACGGCCTTGTCGCCGACGATCAGCGGCTGTCCTGCCGGCAACCCAACCTGAGCTTCTTCGATGTCGATCCGGTCGAGATACTCGATCGCCAGTTCGACCATGCCTGCCATTTGAGCGGGCGTCTGAGGATACGGCTCTTCGTCATAGTCGGCCCACGGTGTGGCAAACGGCGCTCGGTCCTCTGGCGTCGGTCGTTCGGAAAAGCCATCGGTGAAGGCCTGCCACTGCACTCGGCCGGTTGCCGCAACGGGCGCGACACTGTGTGTATTCGTGGCCGAACCTGCCGGGTGCCGCCAGTCGCCAGAGTCGCTGTCACCGATCGACGTTCCGAGCCGCGACGTTCGCAGGCTGTCGACCAGCTCACGATTCGCCGTCGATCGAACCTGCCTGATCGCAGCGGCCTGCGAGGACGAACCGGCATCCGCCGCCTCATTCGGAAAGGTCTCTGTCAGCCAGTTCTGCAGTTCGGCGACGGCCAGTCCCGCCTGATCTTCGCGCTGCAGCAACAGCCACGCGGCGGCAATCGTCAGTGTGAGTCGCGGTTCCCGATCCCGGCGTGCTTCGGGCGAATGTCGTAGCCGATCAAGATAGTGAATGGCGAGTGCCGGCCGACCGGCGTCAAGACTGCGAACGCCAAGCTGCTCAGTCGCCTGCCAGCCCGCCGGAGTTTCGACAAAGCGGCTGGCAACCGACGCGACGGCGCGGACGTCGCCTTTGTCTGCGGCGCTGCGAAGCTGAGCGGCCGCGGTTTCGGAATAGAGCTTCCGCCAGGCCTGCTTGCCCTCGACCGGCAGGCTGATGATGAACTCCGTCACCGCCCGCTTCAGGCTGATCCGCGGCCCGTCGACAAAGCGGCCAGCGAAGCCGCCTCCGGGACGCAGCGCGTTCAGCGGCGAAATCAGCGAGTCGGAATCGGCGGCCAGAATCGCCTGCAGCTCGGGCAGCTCCTGCAGCCAGTTGATCGTGTCCGGCGCTGACTGGCCGATCTCGCTTTGCACCGTGATGAAGGTCTGCACGCGCTGGCGGGCGTCGAGCGTCAGCCCCGGCGGAACGGCCCATTTCGTCGACTGGAAACCGGGGCCGGGAACCACCTGCGGGAAGGCCGCGTTCGGTGCGTCATCGGGCGGAGGCACGGGCGGCTGCGCGATCAATCGGGCCGCCGGCAGGAGAGCGAACACGGCCAGCAGCAGCATTGCCCGCAGCGCCGTCGCGTCGCCATGTTCGTCCGTGTTTCGCATCACCATGTCCGATTTGCCCGGTTCGACTCCGAGGATCCTCGGCGGAGCATATCGCAAACGGCTTTTCGGACACAGAAAACAGAAAAGGCCCGTCGTCCTGACGGGCCTTTTCCGGGAGAGAGGGATGGCACTGGAGACAAGCGCACCCACACGTTGCATCGGGCCAGCGGCGAATGGCGAATCGCCGCGGCAGTGTTCGGTCAGGCGGGCTCAAAGCGCCCGTCAGGGAAGATTCTCATGCCGGGACCGGCTTCGTCTGGAGGGGTCGCGAAGAGATGAATCCGCACGGGATTACCGCCGACCTTGCCACTGATCGTGACGTAGGCCTGCGGTTCGTCAACGTGCTCCGCGTTCTCCGGGAAGACGCTCCAGAAAAACTCATCGATCTCCTGAAAACGAGCGAACAGCGTCTGCAGATCGATTTCAAAACTCATCGGACGCATCTGGCCGTCCAGCGGGCCGCCGACGATTTCCGTCGTGCCGAGGTACATCCGCACGACCCACGTTTCTTCTTCGAGCTGACAGTCGAAGCCGACGCGGGCGACACCGGTGAGCGGCTCGAACAGCTCGGCCGTTTCCTCAATGACTGTCGTCAGCCATTCGGGACGGACGTCGCGCTTCTTCTGTCCGGGCTGCCAGTTTTCCATCTGCTTCATGAGGTGCTGCACAAGAATGTGGGAACGGCTCACAGTCGGCTCCATCAGAAAAACGTCAGCGGGGTCAATCAAAGTGGCAATCAGAAAAGTGTGAGCATCCGGCTGGAGCTAAGCACACGCAGGTCAGGTTGGTCCAGGAACCCGAATCCGTTGTGCCCCGTTGCGGGAAAGACCGCAGCAGGGAAGTTCGCTCTGACACGAAACTCAATCGTTCTTGCGTTGGTACTGCGGGTATCGGCGATCACTCGGCGGGCGCGCACGGAAAGGCACACTCGCCGCGCACTCCGGGCGACTCGCCGTGCATTGCTCCTGCCGTGCCGGAGTACGCGTTGGTCCCGATGAGTCCTGAAGAACCGCTCGTTCACACACGACGCATCGTGCCGCTGGATCCGGCTGCAACGGCCAGACGCGGTCGTGCCGCGTTGCCCAGTCGCCCCGTAACGGTGGTTACGGTTGTTGCGTCGCGCGTCGCGGGACGAGACCGTTCGCCGCGCATGAAAAAGCCCGGCGACAAAGCTGCCACCGGGCCTGACTGCTGTGATCGGACCAGCCGTTAAAGTCCAGAGTCGACGTAACCCTTGTAAACGCCAGCGACGTCCGCGGCTGCGGTGTCACCCGAGTGGACGTAGAGGCCGTACCGCAGACGCAGCTCGCCATCCGGCTTCAGGTAGTACGGCTTCGCTTCCTGTTTGCCGTTGGTGTATGCCTTCTCGCCGAACGGGCTGATCGAGAACAGGCCGTAATTCCGGACGTGGTACCGCGAGGGCCGGAAGTTCTCCGGATGATCAAACAGAGCGACACCATAAGTGTGTCCGTTGACCGGCCCGACATAGTCGACCCACTTCGATCGCTTGCCCCAGCACTCTTTGGTGCCTTTAAGACCTTCTGCATTGACGACGTGGCCTTCACCCTTTGGCGCTTCGCACATCGAGTCCACCATCCGAAAGCCGAACAGGCCTTCCTTCGTGTCGCCGAATTCGACGTCCTCTTCGCGATCGCTGGTAAACCGAATGTCGTACGCCAGCAGCCCGTTTTCATGAATGCTGATGACGGTCGTCTCGGTCACAATCGATTTGCCTTCGGTGTCGAGCCACTGATTCGTGACCTGCATTTGCGCCGGATTCCCCTTGGCCTTGAGGATCCTGACCTCGCGATTCGCGATCTTGCCTTCCTCGGCCCAGTGCTTGACGCCGCCGACCTCGTCAACGGCAACCCAGATCCCTTTGTGATGCGGATGGTCGCCGCCCTTGCGATCGAAGAAGATTGACCGTGTCAGCACGTCGCCCTGCTGGCCAAGAACGGGCGAGAAAAACGGCTTCGGCAGATCCGCCTTCGAGTGATAGTCCGTGAACGGACGGCCGTTGAGTTTGACTTTGACCGTGTCGCCATCCTGCTGCAGCGTGACTTCGGCCAGTGTCGTCGACGAGGCGGTCAGCAGCAGCGTCAGGCAGACGGCGGCCGTCGTCAGCCGGGACAGAATCAGAGCGGGTCGTTTCATGGCGGAACTCTCCGAAGCAGAGTGTTTTTCAGTCCGGCCGCGTCGCGCGGCAACATCCAGATGCTGACAGAAGTAGTAACGGCTGCCCCTGTGACTCTCAACGCACGGGCGATACCATCGCCGGACGATCTGCTCGCTGGCAGTGTTGCGGCGACGGCAAACGACTGATGATGAGGTCTCATTTTGAGTCACGCGGCTCCTGATCACTGGGAACTCTCCACCGGGCCATCCAACTGGTTCGAGGTGCGCCGCCCACCCGGCTGGTCCTGCGAAGCCGAAGGCAGCATCGTCCATCTGCGTTCGTCGGACGACCGCATCACGCTGACGCTGCACAGCATGTGGCTCGACCAGCAGGAAGGCCGCTTCGACGCCGAGTCTCTGCAGCTCGATTCCATCTTTCCCGTCCGACGAAACGTCCATCCGATCGACCCGCTGGATATCGACACGCCGACCGTCGGCCTCGAAGGCGAAGCCGTCCTCGGCCCGGAAACGCCGTGGTGGAAGCGTGCCTTCAGTTCTCCCGAATGGCGGCGCTGGCGGGTCTGGGCGATCAAGCACGAGCGGGTCTGCATCATTGCCGTGTATCTGCAGAACGAGGAATTCGATCCGGAGGCGAACACGCTGGTCCGATTGATTCTCGAATCGCTGCGGTTTGCCGAGCAGCTTGCCGAACCCCCGCAGCAGTTCGCCCAGCGCGTCCTCGAACTGGCCTCGCGAACGTACCCCGATCGGCACTGCAAACTGACCGACCATCTGCAGCTGGAACTCGGCGACTCGACGATCAACCTCTTCAATCTCTATCGCAGCTACACCAACTCGCCGGACCGCTTCGACGAGATGGTCCAGCCCGCGCTGCAGACTCTGCTGGAGGTGGAAGGCTGGAGCCAGGACCGCCTGAACCCATCGCTCGACGAAGTCCGCAGCCGCATCATGCCCATGCTGTACCCGGAAGACGTGCAGCAGAATCAGTTTCAGGACTTCGCCGCAATTCCGTGGGTCGCCGGCCTCTCCATTCTGTACGTTGTCGACGAAGACGAAGCCTACTGGTACATCCGCGACGATCTCCTGGAGCAGTGGCAGATCGACCTCGAAGACCTGCATGAGATCGCGCTGCAGAATCTCGATGCCTACTTCGAAGAGCACCCGATGGAGTTCATGCTCAGCGGCGAAGAAGACGGCCCGCAACTGCTCATGCCCAGCCGTCCCGATGCCTACAACACATCGCGCCTGCTCAGCGAAGCATTCCATCACGGCGTGCAGGACATCCTCGGTCGCGAGTTCGCTGTCGGCGTTCCGAACCGCGACTTCTTCGTTGCCTTCAATCTTGAGCACCGCAACATGCTCGAGCAGATCCGCAAGAAGGTCGCCGCCGACTACGAACGCATGGACCACCCCCTGAGCGACCGCCTGCTCCTGGTCAGCACTGACGGCGTCAGCGAATTCGTCAACAGCGACGCCTGACGCGGACTGGTCCTGACGATCGCTCGTGGCCCTCTCTGCCGTGGCCACTGTCGACCGTCGATGATCGCCCGGTTGGTTGCCAGGGACTCGATTACCTCTACGCTGTTGTTTGACCCGCACGGAATTCGGCTGTGCGCGATCCAATGTGACAATCATTCATGGGCTGAGGATGCCCCGACTGACGAGCGGCCATGCAGCGTGACCCGGGCTCAACGCCGATGTCCTTGATCGAACGGTTGCAGCAGACGCGGTCGGGCGACGACGACGCGTGGTGGCGGTTCTTTTCCCTGTATTCAATCTATCTGTCGGACTTTTGCCGCCGTCGCTGGGACGTTTCTGATTCGCAGGCACATGACTTTGCGTCGAATGTTCTGCTGAAAGTGCGCAAGGCGATCCAGAGTTTCGAGCACCCTGGAACGGAGGGAGCATTCCGCGGGTGGCTGCGGACGATCCTCAACAACGCCGTACTGTCCGAGTATCGCGAACAGGCGCGCGGGCTCAGAGCACGCGGAGGAGCCTTCCCTGACGAGCATCAGATCCGGCCACCGGCTGCTTCCGGGATGACGGGATCGTTGAACGAAGCACGACTGCTTCAGTACCTGCGCGAACTCTGTCCACGAATTGGAGAAGAAACGTTTCAGCTGTTTCTCAACTTCGCCGTGAAGCAGCGAAGCGTACATGATGTCGCCGAGGAAGCTGGGGTCTCAATTTCGCACGTTTACAAAAGCGCCTCGCGCGTTAAAGAACGCCTGCGCAAGGAACTCCCTGATCCGGCCGAGTGGCGGCGGCTTCTCGACGAAATCGACGAATCGGACGACTGAAGTGTCCAGACCTGGCGTTTCAGAATGGTGAGCGGTTCTTTCATGCAGGATGCGTGGTGAGTCCCTTCCCGCAACGGGACGTCTCACGCTGCGTCAACAAGCGAACCAACATCGTCAGGAATCGAGTCTCGTGCAGAATTCACCGTGCCCCACTGCAGAAACGCTGCTGGGATGGCTCGCTGCCGATACCGCAACGGGAAACGAGGAAACTGAAGAGCACGTCGCTCACTGCCAGGTCTGTGAGGACTGGATCGCGAAGCAGATTCGGGACGACGCGGCGGTGCAGGCCGTCGTTCAAATCGCGTCGGCGCTCTGCTCTGAGGAGCGGCCTCTTCAGGCTGAAACGCCGCGAGTCGATGACGTTGACGCTGAGGTGACGGTCTCCCTGCCCGGTTTTCCGGAACGCGTTGATGTCTTCGATCTTCTGGAGCCGATTGGTGCCGGCGGGATGGGCCGCGTCTTTCGAGCCCTCGACACTCGGCTGAATCGCGAAGTCGCAGTCAAGCTGCTGACCGCCGAACGCAGCGATAACCCGCAGGCGATCGCTCGGTTTCTGCGTGAGTGGCAGGCGGGAGCGCGAATCATCCATCCGAACGTCGTCACCGTTCTTTCGGCAGGACAGGATGACGGTACGCCGTATCTCGTGATGGAACTGGCCAGCGGTCGAACTGCTGCGGAACTCGTGAACGATGGCCACCCGCTGGCAATTGACACCGTCTGCCGAATTGGTGCCGATGTCGCGGCAGGCCTACAGGCCATCGCTGAAAACGGACTCGTTCATCGCGACATCAAGCCGGCAAATATCATCGTCGCGGATGATGGTTCGGCGCGGATTCTGGACCTCGGACTGGCGCGATCCGAAACAATTCCGGACGGGACACTCACGCACGAAGGCGCCTGGATCGGCACGCCAGCCTACATGGCGCCAGAACAGTTCACCCGCAGTCGCGATGTCGATTTTCGCGCGGATCTTTACGCACTGGGCTGCACGATATTCTGCCTGTTGACCGGGCGACCGCCGTTCCATTCCGACGAGCAGGCCGGAGCCTTTTATTACGTGCGCTGCCACTGCGACGAATCACCGCCGGACGTCCGCACGTTACGTCCCGATGTTCCTGCGGGGCTCGCGCTCCTGATCAGTCAGCTCCTGGCCAAAAGCCCCGACGACCGCCCGGCCAGCGGCGCTGCGGTCGCTCAGATTCTTGCGGACGGCCAGACCGGAAGGTGGCCGCCAACTGACATCGACGTCGTCGGCAACGGCTCAGCCACAGCCGGGACTGCAACTGCCGGGAACCCAACTGCAGGGAACCCAACTGCAGGGCACGAGTCGGTAACGTCACATCGTGGGGTTCGAATCGGACTGCTGCTGCTCATCCTTGGGACGACGGTTGGCCTTGTGGCAACGGGACTGCTGACAGTCTTTGAGGAACCGCATCAGTCGATCGTGCCGGAAAGGGACGAAACGGCTCTGCAGACAACACGAAGGATGGCCACCACAACGACCACTGACTCCAGGTCGCCATCATCTTCCTTAAAGCAGACGACAATTCCGCAGGCTGAGCAGCGGTCTGTTGAGAGTGATCTGTCGGCGCAGCAGCTTTCGTCGGCTGGCGAGTTGCCAGTTAAAGAACCGCCAGCGCTCGCTGAATGGATCGCCGCTCGCAGTCGAATTATCACCGTTTCTCAGAACGGCACGGCGGATTACTCGTCAATCCGCGAGGCTCTCGCCGAATTGCAATCGGGCGAAGCGGTGGAAGTTCTGGATGACGTCACCTGGCGGGAAACGATCGATATCGAGACCCCGCCCTTCGACACGGGCCTTTTCACGCGGGTCGGAACGCGACTTGTGGGCGAGACTCGTCTCACGGGAAAGGCGGGCCGCTCAACGGTGCATGCCGTCTCAGGAGCGGACACTTTCCGCATCGCCGGTTTCAGTTTCCTGCCACCAGCCAGCTATGCCCGATCGAAGCACCAGGGAACGGCACTCCTGCGCATTGGCAACTCTACTGGTGCCGTCGTTGAGGATTGCGTTTTTCTGCTCACCGATCCGACCGGACTCCCGCGCGACGCAAATCTTCCGCTCACTCTGAACGTCGGCACCAAAGCCCACCATCCCGGCACCTCGCCGACAGTCATTCGAGAAAACGCGCTCGTCAATATCGAGATGGGACACGACCTTCCCGAACTGGCGTCGTCCCGGCAGATTCTGCGAAACCTGTTGATTGGCGTGGGAGGCCACGGGATTCAGATTCGACGGCCCGGTGACTCGCCAGGAATCGACAATCTCGTCGTGCAGTCCAACGTCATCCATAAGACCGGCAACTGGCTGTTCGGAATCGTCCTGAACGGGAACTGGTCCGGCGGATCAGGGCACCGGATCCACCTCACTTCGAATACGACCTTCGTTCGACCGATTGAGTGGCTGTTTCTCGGCACCATGCCTGAGCACGACGTTCGGATCGCTGACAACATCCTGTTTGGATTGAGCGGCGGGCTGTTTCTCAATGAAACCGATGAGCCGCCGATTGTCCCTGCCGAGTGGACTGTCGGGCCAAATGCGTTTCTCTACTCGCAACCGGCAAAGGTTCTGCAGGGACGACCGGAACGCCCACGAGCCAATCTGCCGCGCAGCTCGCATGATCTCACCGCTGGGCCGGAGTTTCTCTCAACGAACCCGTTGGATGTCCGCCTCTACATGCGGATTCCGCAGGACGGACAACTGGCCGTCCGCAGCCCGGATGGGCCAGGGCCAGCCTGGTTCGGCGCCCTGCCACCCGGCCCCGCGCCGCCGGAAGGCGACTGGCTCATACACCTGCTTTCGCGGCTGCAGCAGCTCAACCCGCACTGGGCCGACAGCATGCTCGAAGTTCTCCCGCGCTGACCGGGACGAATCTCGCAATTTTTCCGCCGAACTGCCCACACGCAGCGTTTCACCAGTGTGGCGACACGATCTCGGATTCGGGTTTGCGAAGCGAGTTAATGCCTGTCGCAAACAAAGGCCGCGATGAGGTCACGCGAGATCGAGTTGCAGGTCCACTTTGAAGCAGAGTCTCCGCGACAGCTGGAGCATCAACTCAAAGTCCGCTGGTCCCTGCCGCAAGTCGTCATGAGACAGTTTGTCCTGCGGATCGCACGACTGACATCTGACGGACATCGATTACGGGCTTCTCTACATCCAATCAGAGTTCAACATGGCCAGAAAGCGGCACCGGAAACCAGCTGCGCCGGGCTGGATGCGGGCGATCGACGATCATCTCATCAGTCGCTTGCAGGTTAATCGTGATCACTTCCTGAGCGACGTGGGCACGTTTCGCCTGCCCGGCGTCTGCGCGCTTCTGGGCGGACTCTTCGCTGGCTGCTTCTCAACCGAGTACTGGCCACATGGAATGATCGGCGGCGCACTCCTGGGCAGTGCGTTCGCTTTGCAACGATTCCTGCTCGGGCATCGCAATATCCGACTCCGCGTCTGCGCACTTCCGCTGATGCTCACGACGTTCGGGATCCTGGCGTGGTCGATGTTCAAAGGAATGTTTCTGTTGCTCGACCGCTGAAGAAGGCCGTTTGACGTCTCTGAAAAACCAGATTGCACGAACCATGACAGTTCGCCCGAATCGACAGCCAGAACATTCATTGAACCACACGTCAGATCGGACAGCGATTGGCGCTCTGGAAAGCGTCATTGCCCTGGTCGTGATCTTTGTCATTCTGATCGTTGTGGTCGCTCCGATGATGGATGGCCTCACGGAGTCGATGGAGAAACAGGCCAGGCGTGAAGGCAACTGGCACCTCGTCGAACTTGAGGATGCCCTGCAGTCATTGCGTAAAGCGGCTCAGGGCAGGGAAGGCTTTGCGCTGAACGGAGCCATTAACCGTGCTGCCGCCAGCACGGACAAGTCGCCCGAAGACATTCGCAGGAAGCTCACCGACGACGCGATCAAGGAGTGGAAGGACGGGGCAGGCGGCAATCCCGGTCGACGCATCGAACTGCAACGATTGCTGATCATTCTCGGGACGACTGATAATGCAGCTCTGGACGCCATCTGGGGATCTTTCGTTTCACAATCGCCGCGAACTCGTGGCGACCTGCTGCGGCTCATGAACGTCAATGTCCTGACCTCGGGCCTGGACCAGCCCGATCAGAACGTGCGGCAACAGGCTGCCGTCATGATTGCGAAACGGCTCTTCGGCGCGTCGTCCGGGATGCAGAAAACGATGCCGCAGCTCTGTGAAAAACTGCCCGGACTCCTCGTTGATGCGATCACGAATACGGATACGACTCTGCAGTTTCCAGGGATGGCCGTTCACATCCGGAAGAATGGACGTGACAAGACTCGGATGTTCTACGACACGGTCTCGATCAGTGAACTGGCGGTCCGCGGGCTTGAGCACGTCGGCAGCTGTATCGAACAGTCAGCTCTCGAGAAACTGCAGGCACTCGTCCACAGCCCAACGCCCTCCGTGCGAGAAGCCGCATGGAAAGCCTGGAAATCGAGTGCTCCAGACTCGGCAGCAGAATGGCTCGTCGACAATGTTCATAGCGCTGACGACGATCTGGCAGCCTTTGCTGAAAAGTGTCTTGCAGATGAATTGAGCAGTGACGGGGAGGCTCAGTGGGAAGAACTGTATGAGCTGGCTCTGCTCAGTGATGATCCCGAACTGCAGAAGGTTGGCGCTCGACAACTCGGCCTGAAAATCGCCGCAGAGTTTTCCAAATCGTTGGACGGTGATCGGGTCCGGCAACTTGGACTGCATCCATCTCCGACCGTGCAACTGGAATTCTGGAAAGCAATCGCGGAGCACGGAACGACGTCAATCAGTCACTACGCCCAGCTGGAACTGCGCGTCATCGTTCGTGAGGCCTACCCGCAAGTCGATCAACGAGTGCATCCGTATCTGCTGGAATCGCTCGACCTGATTGTGGGCAGCGATGAGGTTGTCGCCCCGCGCCGGGCTCGCGAGATTAAAGACTACGAAGCCGCCTTCGAAACACAGTCGGCGCGCGAGTGGCTGCCGTTTCTGCTCGAACAGCTGAAGAACGAGCCGGCAACAATTGCCTTTGCGGGAAAGCCGGCAGCCATCCGGGTTCGTCGCTTGATTGAAGATTCCGCACCGCGACCACTTGAGAGTCTGGATGCGGATGAACGGGAGCTGGTTCGAAACCACGTAGCATCGCTGCTCATGGAAACTCGTGATCTGCGGGACTTTTTCGAGCAGCTCGAAACGATCGAATCAAACGCTGCGTCGGATGCCCGGAGGCTGATCTCGAAACTCCGAAGGATTGCTGATCCGCTTGAGTGCTGGTCACTGGCCATCGAGATTCGCGACCTTCAGGAATTACCGCTCTGGCTGCAAACCAGTCCGCCGCCGTCGCGTAAATTCATGGAGCAACTCTGGAAGACTCTGCCTGTCGGCACGACAGCGTCGGGACATTGGGAGTTTCGGGAGCAAAGGGGCAGAGTGGCGTTCAGGATTTCGTCTCGAAGTGATGAAACAGGCGACGTGCTGCTCGAGCTGTTCGACCCCGCGAAACCTTACGGGACAAAGGCGTTTCGTGGCAGAATCCAGCGAGTGGGGACGATCGTGCAGTCGCCGCAGGGGCCTGCCCTCGTCTTGAAAGGTGATCCTCAGACAGGACTGAAAATTCGCCCGCCAAAGCGACCCGTCACAGCGGGGCTGCTCCGCGAAGGCGACAAACGAGTGATCGAGTTCGCTTTAAGCGAGAACGGGTTGCAGGCGACGGATTCGATTGGTGTCCAGTATGAATTTGCATTCGATCAGACGTCTGAGCGTGGCCTGGATTAAGAGCGAGTCGAAAACGGCTTCCAGATTTCGGTCACTCTGACAGCGACGGGCGGGGATGGATGGCGTTCGGAATGGCGGCTGGATTGAAATGAAGGTCGGCGTGTTTGCGATGCGTCCTGAGGGCGAACCAGCCAGGCCGGAGGCATGGGCGGCCCGTTTTCTGCCGGCATCAGCGGCACGCGTGGCCTTTGTCGCCGTTGAATTGAGCGAACGTTTCGATCGCCGCTGGGAAGCATGCTCCTGCAGTCTCTACGGCGACGGCACAGAGGTTGCCGCGGACTGGCTGGAAAACAGCCGCCCGGTCGTACTCAAGAGTGATTGACAGATTCTTCGGGACTAACCAACTTCCCGAGCTTCTGAAATCGGTAGCGGAGTCGGCCTCGGATGGCGACCGCTCAGGCGGAACAACTGCAGACGCTCGTTCCGCTCCTCGAAGAGACACCCGGATTTGCCGAGCTGCTCGAAACGCTCGGCAGTGGCAACAGCGGGACGATCGACGGAGCGTGGGGCTCAGCGTCCGCGCTCGCGGCGGCGACGTTGTCGACTCGCTGCCCGCAGACGCTGCTCGTCGTGCTGCCGCGGATCGCGGACGTCGATGACTACGTCGACGATCTCACTGCGTTTCTGGGCGAGCTGCCTGCGATCTTCCCGGCCTGGGACACGCTGCCGTCCGAACACGACGTCACGGATTCCGTCTTTGGTCGCCGGCTGCGGGTGCTGCGGCAGCTGCAGTCGGACGCTCCGCCGCGCGTTGCCGTCACAACGATCGGAGCGTTGCTGCAGCCGACTCCGTCGCGCGAGGAGATCGTTGCGGGAACGCGGCGGCTGGCGGTCGGCGACGAGATCGATCAGTCGGACTTCGAGTCGTGGCTGACGAGCCAGGGCTTCGAGCGAGTGACCGGGATTCAGTACGCTGGCGAGTTCGCAGTTCGCGGCGGCATCGTCGACGTTTACCCGCCGGATGCCGAGGACCCGATCCGGATCGAGTTCTTCGATACGGAACTCGAATCGATTCGTCAGTTTGACGCCGAGAGTCAGCGGACGATTCAGAACCTCGACGCCGTCGAGATCACAATTGTGTCGCCGGCTGAATCCGATGCCGCGTCCCAGCCTGCGTCCGAATCGCTGCTCGACTTCGCGCCCGCCAGCACCTGGGTCGCTCTGTGCGAACTGTCCGACATCGTTGCCGAAGGTCGAGCATGGCTCGAACGGCTGGACGATCGACGCGGGATGTTCAGCGTCGATTCAGTGATGAAACGCGTGACGCAGTTCCCGTCGATTGAGATCGCACCGATCGCCGCCGACGGATTCGACACGTCGTGCCATCTGCAGATCGAATCGATCGAGCGGTTCAGCGGGCCGCGGGCCGAGGTGCTCAACGAACTGGGCGAGTCCGTCGGTCGCAACGAACGCGTACTCATCGCGTGTCACAACGAGGGTGAACAGGAGCGGCTCGGCGAGCTGCTGGCCGAGAACGCCGCCGAACTTGCTGAGCGGGTTTCGCTGACGGTCGG
>Ga0070727_10003800_pt1 | contig 13333 bp, 15 predicted proteins | sample tdAd472_FD_66722 | JGI IMG/M metagenome (GOLD analysis project Ga0070727, IMG submission 66722) | Marine sediment microbial communities from the Atlantic coast under amendment with organic carbon and nitrate - tdAd47.2 | ecosystem: Environmental > Aquatic > Marine > Coastal > Sediment | place... | reverse complement strand
GACCCGTGACACAGACCGTGACACAAACGGGGCCGTAGAGGGCCATCTTGGACCAGGGCAGGTCAAGCCCCACCGCCGGATACGTCAGCTTCCTCCTTTATTCAGAGGTTCAACCTCGACAGCGCGCAATCCACGAGAGTTCTACTCGCAGAAGCTGTAGGTTCCGCGCGTCATCGAACAGCCCCGTGCGAGCTCACTCGCCGGGGCTTTTCTGTGCCCCGAGATCGCCAGCTACCGGGCTGGACGCCCCAGCCGTTCGAGCTCGGGCAGCGCCCGCCCCAGCCCACTCGCCACCAGCGCCTGCACTTCGTCGTCGAGGGACCCCGGCTCGGGCCGCAGGGCCGCCAGCATCGCCCGGTGCAGCGGCGTCGCCGCGGGGCCCCCCAGGCGCTCCCCCAGCAGCCGCGCTGCCTCGGGCCCCTCCGTGCGCCAGATCAACAGCACCCGCACGGCGTCGAGCTGCTCCTGCACCAGCCGCGCCCCGTCGCTGGCCAGCCCGGCCCCCAGCGCCGCCTCGGCCTCCTCGGGGCGCTGCAGCAGCAACAGGGCCAGGGCCCGCCCCGCATGCGCCCAGGCCGGCGGTGTGCCCGACATCCCCTCGATCCAGGCCAGAGCGTCGGCACCCCGCCCCTCCTGCAGCGCGATCATGCCCAGGTTGAGCCGCGCCGCCCCTCGCGCCGAGCGTGACGCCACCCAGCTGTCGGCCAGCGACGCCAGCCGGTCGTGGGCGAGGGCGTGGTCCCCCTCCTCCACGGCCTCCAGGGCCGTCGTGAACCGATGGGTGGACCACACCCTCAGCCCGGCCCACGCCACCGCGAAGGCGGTCGCGCCGAAGGCCGCCAGGGGCACCAACGAGCCCAGGCTCAGGCTGGCCACCAGCCCCAGCACCAGCAGCGACGGCAGGGCCACCCCCACCGGCGCCGCGAACAGCGCGCCGTGCAGCGGCCGCGAGGGCTGCCCCCGCGCATCCATCAGCACCGGCCGCGCCTCCGACGCCTTGCGCTCTGCAATCAGCGCCAGCGCCCCGAGCCCAGCACCGACCGCGATGCCCGCCGTGCCGAAGGCCGATGACGCCCCCTCCACCCCCTGCACCGCCTGCATCACCCCGCCCACGGCCGAGCCCGCGCTCGCGCCGGCCATGCCCCAGGAGCCCAGCACCGCCAGCCAGCGATGCGAGCTGGTCTGGCCGTCGTCGACGGGTGTGTCCCACGGGCCCACCGCGCTCACCTGGCCTCCCGAGCCTACTCCCCCGTCTCGAACACCCGGGGCCCCTGGTTGAGGGAGAAAGGCCCCAACACATCGTGAAGGGTCGCGGCGTGCGACGCCACCTCTCCCTGCACGATCGCCTCCAGGTAGCCCAGCGACGACGACGTCATCGGTGGGGGCAGCGGGGCAGCGCCGATCCATTGCTGCTGCCGCTCGTAGGGGCTCGCCTGCCATCGGTCGCGGATCTGCGGCCAGAACGGCCCGATCGACACCAACGCCAGCTTGTCGTTGCGATCGCCCTGCTCGAAGCGGTCGATCAGGATCCGGTAGGCCGTCACCCGGTCGGCCACCGAGATGCGCAGCACCCCCGCCCCCTGCACCTGCCGGCACAGCGAGCTGTAGGTGATCCACCCCTCTACATCGGCTTCCGTCAGCGCCAGCTGCTCGTCGTCGTTCCATGCCCACACCGACAGCGCGTCGCGCTGCAGGTTCCACAGTGGGTCGCCCTCGACGATGAGCGAGGTGCCATTGTGTGCCTCCCACGCCGCCTGGGAGCGTGCCCAGCCCCCTTTCATGCGAGTTGTGGACTCCAACTGCGCCCCGCGCTCACGGATGCCCTTCAGCAGCGCTCGCGTGCCCGCCGGGTCGGACGCGTAGCGCTGCTGCAGCAACGCCGGCAGCCGGCTTCCCCCGTTGTGCTGCAGCGAGCGCCCCGCCAGCAGCTCGATCCAGGCCTCGACCTCGGCCGCGTGGGCACAGGTGAGGGCCTCTTCGCCCTCGCCAGCGAGCACCTGCTCGGCCGACGTGCACGTCACCGCCGCCGCACCGCCACCGCAGGCTGCGAGCAGCCAGCCCAGGACGACCGGGACTACGCCGCCCCCCCGGCGCCGAGCACCCAGTAGGGGCTGCCCGACAGCTGCTGCTTGAGCTGGGTGACTTCGTCGGGGTGCAGCTCGAAGGTCTGCGGCTGACCCGTCTGTGGGTTGCGCTGGGTGGCGAACCACCGGTCGGCCTTCTTGGCCTTGTGCAGCAGCAGGCCACGGGGGTCGTCGTAGACCAGGTCGAGGTCGGCAGACGACAGCGGCGCGTTGGGATCGGCCGGCGCCTCCTCTTCCTCTTCGGGCTCCTCGGGCTCGGGCTCGGGCTCGGGCGTGACCGCCTCGATCACCTCGTCGACCTCCCAGCGCAGCTCCAGCGAGGGCAGCGAACGCTTGGCGTTCTCCAGGAAGTCGATGGCGCGGGTGGCGTCGCCCACGGCGTTGGCGGCCTCCACCAGCTGCGCCTTCAGCGCCTCGCGCTCGGCGAACGACGCATCCTTGAGCTGTGCGATCAGCGACTCCAGGCTCTCCACGTGCCCTCCAGGGGTGAGGCGTAATCACCTCCGAGGGCCCCGCCAATGCCCTGTCGCCCCGGTACGGGGTAGCCTGCGGCCATGTTCATGGAATCGTTCACGACCGCCCACCAGGAGCTGTTCCTGGGAGCCGGCGAAGAAGTCGCGTTGGCCAAGGGGCGCTACCTGCTCCGCCGCGGCGATCCCGGTGGCGACGTCTACCTGATCCGCAGCGGCCAGCTCGAGGTCGTCGACCGCCGCGCCACCCCCGAGGTCGTGCTCGCCGTGGTCGAGGAAGGGTCGGTGGTGGGCGAGCTCGCGTTCATCGACGACAGCCCCCGCTCGGCCGACGTGCGCGCGGGCGGCGACTGCCGGGTGGTGCGCTGGGCCCGCGACGACCTGCGGAGCTTGCTGCAGCGTCACCCCGACTTCGCCGCGCAGTTCTACGAGACGATCAGTCGCGTCGCCGCCCACCGCATCCGCAGCCTCTCCGACGGGGCGGTGGCCAGCGCTAGCGGCCGCGACGAGGTGGCTGCCGACGCCGACCTGCTCAGGGGCCGGGTCGCCGAGCTGGTGGAGCCACTCAAGCGCGAGCTGCCCGGGCTGGAGAAGGCCCTCAAGCGCGACGCCGACGACCCCCTCGCCATCGGCCGGCTCATCGAGCTGCTGGAGGGCCTGCAGGAGCACGTGCAGGTGCTGTTCGACGCCCTCGAGGATCGCCGCGCCGCCACCTTCTGCGCCGAGCTCCTCGGGCGGGAGATGCACCCCTGGCTGTCGCGCTCCTTTCTGGCCGAGCGCTGCCTGGCGAGGCCTCACGGCGCCTCGGGCTCGGCGGAGATCCTCGCCCACCTGCTCCTCGACCGGTCCGGAGGCGACGGGCCCCTGGGCGACCATCTCGACCGCTGGCTCCTCGACCGGCCCTCGTTCCGCGCCCTGCGGCTCCTCCGCGACCCGCTCGTGGAGCGCGTCGCCAGCTTCCTTCCCCGACACCGCAACCGCAGGGTCCTCATCGTCAATGCGGGCACCGGCTCCCTGGTCGCGCGGATGTCCGACGCCGTGGTCGAGCGCCCCACCATCATCACCGTGATCGACCAGTCCCGCGACGCGCTGTCCTTCCTCGACGCGGGCATGGTGCAGCGCCGCGAGGGCGTCGCGCTGGAGACGGTCCAAGAGAACCTCGCCGGCCTCGCCATCGGGCGTGCTCGCAACGACCTGCCCCCCTTCGATGCCGTCGTGCTCCACGGCCTGCTCGAGTACATGCCCGAGCGCATCGCCGTGTCGATGCTCCGCGAGGCCCGCACCTGGCTCGCCCCCGACGGCGTGGTGGTCACCGCTTCCCTCACCCCGTCGCCGGATCGGCGCTTCGTCGACCGCTTGTTGCGCTGGCCCACCATCCGTCGCACCGAGCAGGAGACCCGCGACCTGTTCACCGCCGCCCAGCTGTCGGTCATCGACCTCGACTCCCCAGAGCCCCCGGCCCTCCTCGCGGTCGCTGGGATGGAGGACGACACGATGCTCAAGCCCGACATGGAGACGGAGATCCGGCCACGACCCGCGTGACCTCCTTGCTCCGAGGGCCGGCCCGCACTAACATCGGCGGCCGCTCCGCACGGGGGAACTGGATGTTCATGCTGTCACTGCTGTCGCTGCTCATGGGAGGGTGCTCTACCGAGGCGCCCCCCGAGCCCGCACCCACCGAGGCGCCTGCCGAGCAGGCCCACCCCGAGACACCCGAGCTCGATGTGGCCCAGCTCGAGGCCGACTCTGAGGAGGTGGCGCTGGTGCCGTCGCCCGTGGAGACCCAGAAGGCGCTGGAGGCCGCGGGCATCGACACCAAGCTGTCCGACCTGATCCCCAAGCACAAGTTCGACCTCGACGCCGACAGCCTCGACCACGCGGCCGTCCGCACCGGCGTGCTCCTGGCCGACGTGCTGCTCACGGTGAAGAGCGCCAAGACGCCCGTGCTCATCAAGCGCATCGACGCTGTGCAGAAGGGCATGGATCAGCTCAACGGCGGCAAAGACATCCGCCTCACCCTCGACGACATCAAGGAGCGCCTGCAGGCCGACGCGGTCACCCGCGACGACCTGCTCAAGGAGTTCGACGAGCTGTCGGGTGTGGTCATCCCCGAGCTCGAGTTCAACGGGCAGGAGCGCGTCGTGCCCCTCATCGAAGCCGGCAGCTGGCTCGAGGGCGCCAACCTGGTCGCCCGGGCCGTGAAAGACTCCGACAACAAGAAGGCCGCCGAGACGCTCCTCAAGGCGCCCACGGTGGTCGACTACTTCATCGAGTACGTGAAGACCGACGGCGCCGACAAGGCCCCCGAAGCGGTCACCAAGAAGCTGGAAGAGTCGCTGCTCGAGCTCAAGGCCGTGGCCTCGAAGACGGAGCCCCTCGACGACGCCGACCTCGAGAAGGTCGAGCAGGTCACCAACGCCGTCCTGGCCCTGCTGTAGGAGCGCCGATCATGCTGACCACCGCCTTTCTGGCCTCCCTGCTGTCGAGTCCCCCCGCTATCGCCGACGAAGCCGAGGCTTCGTCGTGCCTGCGCACCAAGGTGTGGGATGGCTACAGCGACGGCTGGGCCATCCGTACGATGACCTCGACCGAGCTCACCAGCGGCAAGACGCGCTCCTACCTGGTGTCGCTGTACGCCGACAACGAATACCGCATCGCCACCTGTGGTGACGCGTCGGTCAAGAACCTCGACGTGCTGCTCTACGACACCAAGGGCAACATCGTCATGCGCGACGAGACGACCGACCGCGAGCCGTTCATCGAGTTCAAGCCGCCGGCGACGGGCACCTACTACGTGGTCCTCTACCTGCGGGAGCCCGTCGAGGGCGCCGACAAGGCCGGGGCCGCGATGGCGGTGGTCTACCGCTAGCCCCTGTGGCCGGGCGGCTCGCTCGGTCCCCCTCGAGGACACACCATGCTCACAGCGCAGCTGGAGGAGAGCTTCCGGGCCGCCATCGGCGAGGCCGCCGGCACCGGCCGGGAAGAGTCCATCCAGTTCGCGGTGGCCTTCACGCGCTTGCTGGCGCGCATCCTCGAGGCCCACGAGATCACCGGCAGCGCCCGCGACGCGATGTTCCTGTCGATCGGCGCGCGCACCGACCTCAATCGCATCGAGATCGGCCTGCTCCTCGATCTCGCCCTCGCCCCGGAGAACCGGGTCGCCATCAACGACGACGACCTGCGGGCCTTCGGCGCTCGCTTCGGCGTCGCCGAGGAAGAGGCCCTGCGCGCCGCGGTCGACGAAGAGGTCGACCTGGGCGCCTTCGCCAAGGAGTACGGCGAGGCCGAGGCCCTGCTGTTGCTCGACGCGCTGTTCAACGTGTGCGCCGTCGACGGCCAGATCGACCGCGACGAGATCGGCCGCCTGCAGACGGCCGCCGACGAGCTGGGCATCGACCCCATGCTGGTGTCGGCGCTGTTCCGAAAGCACGACGTGCGGCACGCAAGCGGCGACTTCGCCTTCGACCTCACCGACGCCCGCTACGTCATCGGCAGCTCGAAGCAGGTCGAGGTGGTGCTGCCCGATCCCCAGGTCGCGCCGCGCCACGCCGAGCTGGTGCGCACCGACCAGGGCTGGCGGGTGCGCGACCTGCGCAGCGGCCGCCCCACCCTGGTCAACGGCAACGCCGTGTCCACCTCTCCGCTACGCCCCGGCGACCAGCTGCGGGTGGGATCGTACGTGCTCACCCTGGGCCCCGAGGGCGCCTCGCTGCAGGCCTTCGGCACGTCGAGCTTCTCGGCGCTGTCGGTGCGCAACCTCAGCCGCCGCATCGGCAAGGTGTCGCTGCTCGATCAGGTGAACTTCACCGTGTTCTCCGGCGAGGTGGTCGCGGTGGTCGGCCCCTCCGGCGCCGGCAAGACCACCCTGCTCAACGCCATCGCGGGCATCGCCCCCGCCGACCAGGGCGACGTGGTCCTCGACGGGCAGAGCTTTCACCGGCTCCTCGCCGCCGACCGCTCCGCCGTGGGCATCGTCCCCCAAGACGACGTGGTGCACGCCGAGCTCACCGTCGAGGAAGCGCTGTACTACTCCGGCCGCCTGCGCTTCCCCTCCGACGTGCGCCGCCGCGACGTGCGGGGCGAGGTCGACCGGGTGCTGCAGGAGCTCGACATCGAGCACATCCGCCACAACCGCATCGGCGACGCCGTGCGCCGGGGCGTGTCGGGCGGGCAGCGCAAGCGCGTCAACCTCGGCCAGGAGCTGCTCACGAGGTCCACCCGGGTGCTGTTCCTCGACGAGCCCACCTCCGGCCTCGACCCGCAGACCGCCCAAGACATCGTGTCGCTCATCCGCCAGCTCGCCGACGGCGGGCGCATGGTGTTCCTGGTCACCCACGATGTCACCCCCGCCATCCTGTCGATGATCGACCACCTGATGGTGCTGGCCCCGGGGGGTCGCCTGGCGTGGTTCGGCCCTCCCGCCGACGCCAGCCGCTACTTCGGCGTGGAGCACCCCGACGCCATCTTCGCCAAGCTGGCCGAGCAGACCCCTGAGCACTGGGGCGAGGCCTACCGGCGCAGCGCCGCCTCCCGAAAGTTCGTCGCCACCCGAGAGCACCTCCTCGGGATGGGGACGGTGCAGGAAGCGAAGTCGGCGAAGCCTCGCCCGTTCCGGCGCTCGAGCCTGCGCAACTTCCTGACCCTCACCGCCCGCTACGTGCGGGTGAAGCGCCGCGACGTCATGGGCATGCTGGTGCTGATGATCCAGGCTCCGATCCTGGGGCTGTTCATGTGGATCGTGTTCCCCGCGCCCGACCCGCCGGCGATGTTCATGCTGGCGTTGTCGTCGCTGTGGTTCGGCGCGTCGGGCTCGGTGCGAGAACTCATCGCCGACCGCACCATCTGGCGCCGAGAGGCCCGGGTGGGCTTGGGGACCGTGCCTTACGTGCTGTCGAAGCTCGTGGTGCTCGGCTTCATCACCGGGGTGCAGTGCGTCACGCTGTCGACCATGTGCTTCGTGCTGCTGCCGATGTACGGCGAGTACGGCTTCAGCTGGTTCTGGCTGAGCCTGGTCACCTCGCTCACCGGGTGGATCGGCATGGCCCTGGGGCTGCTGATCAGCGCCTCCACCTCGTCGAGCGAGGCCGCCGTAGGCACCCTGCCGCTGGTGTTGATCCCGCAGATCACGTTCAGCGGGCTCATCGTGAAGGTCAAGGAGATGGGGCTGATCGCCAAGGCGATGTCCTACCTGATGATCGTGCGGTACAGCTTCGAGGCGATCATCAAGACCGGTGACCGTTTGACCGAGCCCCTGATGGGCGGCCAGCGTGAGCGCGTCGCGAGGCCTCTGTCGGGCGTGCTGTACAACCTGGGCTTCAAGAGCAGTGGGCAGGCCGACGACATGGGCATACCCTTTCCCCTGCTGGTGCTGGTGCTCACGGCCATCCTCGGGGGCTTGGTGGTGCTCACCCTGCTGCGCACGCGGCGCACACGGGCAGGAAACTGATCACGACCTGTCGCCCGTCGCTGGTCGGCGCTGGCAGGTCGGATACCAAGGCGACGGAGGAACGACCGATGGCGGATGTGTTGGTGAAGCGCGCGACCCTGGCCGAGGGCAAGGTCGACAAGCTGGCGGTGGAGCTGCACGGCCTCGGAGAGCGGATCATCGACCGCGACACGGCGCTCGCATGGATGCGCGATGGCCACAGCCTCGTCCCCGTGCAGGGGGGCGCCCGTGGGCAGGCCCTGCAGCTGGTCGAGGTCGGTGAGGCGCACGCCATTCGCACCGACAACGTCGCGGAAGAGGGCGACCGGCTGCCCGAGCTCCCGAGCGTCTGATGCCGCGGCTCCTGGGGTTGGGCAGGAGCGGGGCGTGGGCAGGCATGGCCTGCCTCGCGCTGCTGGCTGGTGCCGGCTGCAAGAAGGGCTCTCCCGAGGCCGCCGTGTCGTGGGAGGTGGTGCCGAGGTTGCCCTCCCCCAGCGCCGGCACCTACGCCCGGGCCCCCGCCGAGCCGACCGACCCACCCCTCGTGCCGCTGATGGCCGGCCACACCTGGGATGCGTCGCTGGCGGGTGCGGCCAGCGCCGCTGCCCTGCAGCTCGCCGAGGGCGAAGCCACACCCACCTGGCTGGTGCGTCACGACCTGTGGCGGGCCGGCTATCCCTACCCAGTCGACACCCTCACGGTGTGGAAGACGCCGGTGGGTGCGCCGCCTCCCCCGGATCTGACGGACTGGCTCGAGGCCCGGCCCGCCGAGGCCGACATCGGCTTGGTGCGAGCCCGCAGCCAGAGCCACGACGTGTGGGTCGCCCTCACCGCGCAACCTCGCGGCTCCATCGGCGTGCAGCCACGGCAGCTGCCCCTCGAGGCCGCCTTCACCCTTCCGGTGCTCGCCGGGGCCACCTTCGAGGTCGCCGACGGCGTCGGCTCGGTGCGCACCGGTCGCCTCGACCTGGCGCAGACCTTCACCGTCGATGTGGCGGGGGAGTGGCTGGTCAAGGTCAGCGACGCACAAGGCACGGTCGCCCGCTTCCCCATCTACGTGCAGCAGACGCCCCCCACCGCGCCCGTGCTCGCCCTCGACGTGCCCGAGGGAACCCTCGCTCAGCAAGCAGATGCCCTGATCGACCAGCTGCGGGAGGGCTACGACCGAGACAGCCTCGAGCCTGACCTGCTGTTCCAGTCCGCCGCTGCGAAGTTGCTGGGAGATCCCTCCATCGACACCGCCACCCTCGCGGGTCGCCTCGGGTGGCCCGAGGCACGCCTGGCCCGCTGGGATGTGCGAGCGGCCACGCTGCTCGGGGCCCTCGACCAGGTGATCTGGGAGCCGGCGGCCCGCGCCGGCTTACTCGCGCCATCCGGCCAGATCGGCGTCGCGGCGGCGGAGGAAGAGGGCCGGGTTCACCTCGTGGTGCTCGTCGGGTTCGACGAGTGAGCCCCGACCCGGTAGGGTAGCTGCCAGGCTGTCGAGCCACAGGACGGACCCGCATGAACTTCGGCCGCAACGAAATCCTGATCGTCGTCGCTGTGATCGCAGTGCTCATCCTCGTCGCCGTGCCGCTGCTGCTCTCGGGCAACAAAGACGGCCAGCGCGACGAGGTGCCGCTCAACGTCAACGCGATCCGCACGGCGGAGATTCAGTACCACGACGCCTTCGGCGACTACATCAGCGCCGACCCCGCCCCGCGGGCCCCTCACGCCGTCGACGCCAACCCGGTGCCGTGGGTGCCGAGCCGCGGGTTCAAGCGCCTGTCGTGGTCCCCCGAGACCGAAGAGGTCCTCGGCTCCTACTCGGTGGCAACCAGCCGCAAGGGCTTCACCGTCACCGGAGCCTGCGACGTGGATGGCGACGGCGCCCGCGCTACCTACGAAGCCACGCTCGAGGCCGAGGCCAAGGCAACCTCCGCCGACAACGTCTACTGACGTTGCCCGTATGAGGCCGCAGCCGCACATCCTGTGCTTGGGGATGTGGTGCCTGGCGACGCTGTCGCGTGCCTCTGTGCCGTTGCCGCAGGTCGGGTCCCCCCTCACCCCTGTCGTCGCCGAGCTGCTGGCAGCTGGGGAGCCGGCGCGCGCTGCCACGTTGCTGTGGGCCTCCACCGCCACCCACTGGGTGGCCGATGGCCGCCTCGACCCCGACGTCACCCTCGACGCTCTGGAGGCCATCTACCGGCTCGACCCCGCCTGGGAGGGACCGTGGATCTACGCGGGGCTGATGCTTCAGACCCAGGGAGACGGCCCAGCGGCCATCCCCCTGCTGTCGCAAGCCGCCGAGCACTTCCCTGCCCAGGGCTGGTTTCCTGCCGCCCTCGGGGTCGCCCACCTCGACCAGGGTGAGCTCGAGGCCGCGCGACAATGGCTCGACGAGGCCCGCGGCCGATGAGCCTCGTCGCCATCGGGCTGGGCTGCAGCCTCGGAGACCGCCGCGCTCGCATCGCGCACACCCTGCACCGGCTCGACGCGACGCCGGGGCTCACCTGGCTGCGCACCTCGTCGCTCGTGCTCACCCCACCGCTGAAGGGCGGGGTGGCCCGCGGCGCCTTCGTCAACGCCGTCGCGTTGTTCGACACCGACCTGTCCCCCGAGGATCTCCTCGAGCTGTGCATCGCCCTCGAAGACGCGGCGGGCCGTCGAAGGTCACGGCGCTGGGCAGACCGCACCCTCGACCTCGACCTGCTGCTGTTCGACGACCGGATCGTGCACAGCCCCCAGCTCACCCTCCCCCACCCCGCTATCGCCGAGCGTCCGTTCGTACTGCACCCCCTCGTGGAGGTATGGCCCGACGCCTACGACCCCGTCGAGCAGCGTGCGTGGGCCGACGTCGACCCGCCAGGAGGACCCACCCCGGTGGTGGTCGGCCGGGTGGCCCCGCGTCGGCGGCTCGGGTACCTGTAGCGCCACCCTGGGGGCACCCGTGAAGCTGTTCATCGACACCGCAAACCTCGACGAGATCCGCGAAGTCCACGCCTGGGGCGTGCTGGCGGGGGTCACCACCAACCCCTCCCTCATCGCCAAGGAAGGCCGCGACTTCCTCGAGACGATCCACGAGATCTGTGAGCTCGTGCAGGGCCCCGTCTCCGCCGAGGTGGTCGCCCAGGATCCCGAGGGCATGATCCGCGAGGGCCGGCTGCTGGCGCAGGTGCACGAGCACGTCGTGGTCAAGGTCCCCCTCACCGCTGCGGGGCTGCAGGCCACCCGCACGCTGTCCGACGAGGGCACCCGCGTGAACGTCACCCTGTGCTTCCAGGCCAGCCAGGCGCTGCTCGCTGGGCTCGCAGGCGCGACCTACATCAGCCCCTTCGTCGGCCGCGTCGACGACATCTCCTGGAACGGCAACGAGCTGATCGCCCAGATCGCCGAGATCTACAGCCAGTCGTCGTCTATCCACACCGAAGTCCTCGCCGCCTCGATCCGCCACCCGATGCACCTCGTGGAGTGCGCGCTGGCCGGTGCGGATGTGGCGACGGTGCCCTACGCCGTGCTCAAGAAGGCCCTCAAGCACCCGCTGACCGACTCAGGCAACGAGCGCTTCTTGAAGGACTGGGAGACCGTGCCCGACCGCGACATCACCGCTCAGGTCGAGCGCTGGCTCGCCAAGCGCAGCTGAACGATCCAGCCTCGTGGCCGCCGGCCACCGCGTTGGTTAGCTCCACTGACTGAACCCTCATTCAGTGGCAGGTCCACGTGTCCCAGGGAGCCCCCCGCCGCGCCGACAAGCGCAGCCTCATCACTGAGGCTGCGGTCGACGTGTTTGCGGCCAAGGGCTTCCATCAGGCCCGGGTGAGCGACATCGCCCGTCGCGCCGGGGTCGCAGATGGCACCATCTACCTGTACTTCAAGAACAAGGAAGACCTGCTGCTGTCCATCTTCGAGGAGAAGATGGACCTGCTGCTCGACGGCCTGGGCGAGGCCCTCGCCGACAGCGACGACCCCGTCGAGCGCATTCGCCGCTTCGCCCGATTCCACTTCCAGCAGGTGCGCGACAACCGTGCCGCCGCGGAAGTGCTGCAGGTCGAGCTGCGGCTGTCGAACAAGTTCCTCAAGGAGTACCGGCCCGAGAAGCTGTGGGCCTACCTCGGGGTGTTCGGCCAGATCGTCCGCGAGGGTCAGGCGCGGGGCGTGTTCCGCGACGACATCGACCCCTTCGTCGGCATGTGGTCCTTCTTCGGGGCCCTCGACGAGCTCGCCATGCAGTGGGTGCTGTCCCGCAAGCAAGACCGCTTTCCACTGCAAGCTGCCGCCGATCAGGTGGCCGACGTGTTCATCCGCGGCATGAGTGTCGGCCCCGCCGACGCCGCCGCCCCTACGAACGAACCTTAGGAGGTACCGTGAAGATTGGTGTTTGCGCCAAGGTCGCGCCCGACCCCAATGCGCGCCTGAAAGTCGCTAGCGACGGCACGGGCATTGTGATGGATGGCATCAAGACGAAGCTCGCCGACTACGACGAGTACGCGATCGAAGAGGCCATCCGCACGAAAGAAGCCCACGGCGGCGAGATCGTCGTCCTCACGGTCGGTGACACCGGGGCCGAGAAGCTCGTTCGCGGCGGGGCGCTGGCCCTCGGCGTCGACAAGGCCCTGCTCATCACGGAGTCCCCCACCGATCCGCTGGGCACGGCCAAGCTGCTGGCGGCCGGCGCGAAGCGGGAGGGCTGCGACGTGCTGTTCACCGGCAAGAGCACCACCGACGAGCAGAACTTCCAGGTCGGCGTGATGATCGCCGAGCTCCTGGGTTGGGCTCATGTCACCCAGGTCACCGAGCTGTCCTTCGAAGGCGACACCTTCGTGGCCACCCGCAACCTCGACGCCGGCGTGCGTCAGAAGGTGCAGGGCAAGCTTCCCGCGGTGATCACGTGCGAAGACGGTCTCAACACCGTCCGCTACGCGAAGCTGCCGGCCATCATGAAGGCCAAGAAGAAGCCGTTCGAGAAGGTCAGCGCGGCCGACCTCGAGGCAGCCGCAGGTGAGGGCCGTCTCGCCGTGGGCAACATGGCGCCGCCGCCTCCCCGCCCCGCCGGAAAGATCATCGATGGCGACGCCGCGACCGCGGCGAAGGAGCTGGTCCGCCTGCTCCGCGAAGAAGCCAAGGTCCTCTGAACCCCACCCCCGGAGACACGAACATGAGTGGAATTCTCGTTGTCGCTGAGCACGCCGGTGGTGCGTTCAGCCCTACCGCATCCGAGCTGCTCGGCAAGGCCACTGAGCTGGCCGCCGTCCTCGGCACGTCCGTGAGCGCCGCTGTCCTCGGTGACATCGACGCCGCCCCCCTCGGCGGCCTCGGCGCCGCCAAGGTCTACCAGGCCGCTGGCGACTTCTCGACCTACGATGCCGGCGCCACGA
>Ga0070727_10003799_pt1 | contig 13337 bp, 12 predicted proteins | sample tdAd472_FD_66722 | JGI IMG/M metagenome (GOLD analysis project Ga0070727, IMG submission 66722) | Marine sediment microbial communities from the Atlantic coast under amendment with organic carbon and nitrate - tdAd47.2 | ecosystem: Environmental > Aquatic > Marine > Coastal > Sediment | place... | reverse complement strand
AGCTTCAACAGCTTCGGGTTCACGGCCGGTTCGTGTTCGTAGACATCCAGGCCGCAGCCGGCGATCTGATCCTGGGCCAGCGCCTCGATCAGCGCCGATTCGTCGATCACCTCGCCGCGGCTGGTGTTCACCACATAGGCATGCGGCTTCATCAGCTGCAGCCGGCGCCGGTTCAGCAGATGGTATGTCGCCGGCGTGTGCGGGCAGTTGATCGAGATGATGTCCATATGGGCGATCATCTGGTCGAGGCTCGACCAATAGGTCGCCTCCAACTCCGCTTCGACCTGCTCGTGGACGCGGTTCCGGTTGTGATAGTGGATCGACAGGCCGAAGCCGCGGGCGCGGCGCGCCACCGCCGTGCCGATCCGGCCCATCCCGATGATGCCCAGGCGCTTGCCCCAGATGCGGTGGCCGAGCATGCCGGTCGGGCTCCAGCCCGTCCATTCGCCGGACCGCACCAGATGCTCCCCTTCGGTGAGGCGGCGCGGCACGGCCAGAATAAGGGCCATGGTCATGTCGGCCGTGTCCTCGGTAAGGACATCGGGCGTGTTCGTGACGATGATCTCGCGCCGCTTGCAGGCCTGGAAATCGATATGGTCGACGCCGGTGCCGAAGGACGCGATCAGCTTCAGCCGGTCGCCCGCCGCGTCGATCACCTCGCGGTCGATGCGGTCCGTCACGGTCGGGACGAGGACGTCGGCCTCCTGAACCGCGGCGATCAATTCCTCGCGGCTGAAGGCTTCGTCGTCCAGGTTGAGCCGGCAATCGAAGAGCTCCATCATCCGGGTCTCGATGATGTCGGGCAATTTTCGGGTCACGATGACGCGTGGTCTTTGGTTCATCCCGCACTCACATTTCAAGCATTGTTATTCGAACTGGGTCCTGCACCGGGTGCGATTCGGTTCTGTCATACCGCGCGGCACCTCATTTTGCACCGTCTTTCAGCAACAGTTTTACGCAGGCGGTCAAGCATCCCCGGGGTTTCTCCCGGTATTCCCTTGCCGCGCGGGCGCGACGCAGGGTATCCGGGTCGATGACGTCACATAATTCAATGGAACGAGGAACATGAAAGCAAATCTGCTTTTGTCTTGCTTCGTCGTGGCTGGCGTCGTCGCAACGGCGCCCCTTCAAGCCCAGTCGGCACAAGCACAGTCGGCCGCCAGCGGCCAGCCGATCCCCCGGTTCGTCACGCTGAACGCCGACGAGGTCAACATGCGGAGCGGCCCCGGCGTGCGCTATCCGGTCGAATGGGTCTACCAGCGGCGCTACATGCCGCTGGAAGTGATCGCCGAGCACGACACCTGGCGCAAGGTGCGCGACGTGGAAGGCACGGAAGGGTGGATCCACCGCGCCATGCTGTCCAGCCGCCGCAGCATCGTCGTCGAAGCCGAGGAGATCATCATGCGGCGCGACCCCGACGACGGCTCGCCGGTCATGGCGCGTCTGGCCACCGGGATGGTCGCCGTGGTCGAGAAATGCGACACCGCCTGGTGCGAAGTCCGCGCCAGCGGCTACGAAGGCTGGATCGCCCGCAAGGACGTTTGGGGCCTGTACGACAGCGAAATGATCAACTGAGCCGCAAACCGCGCGGCGGATCGGGCCAAAAGAAAAGGCCGGCCGGAGCGAATCCGGCCGGCCTTTCCATGTGCGGAACTGTTTGGCTCAGGCCAGATCGGCCGCCAGCGCGGCGCGGGTCGTTTCCGGCATGATCGTCATATGGGCGTATTCCGGATGGGTGAAGCCGATGATAACCTGGATGCCTTCCTGCTTGAAGCCCTCGGCCTCGGCGTCGGACATCGGGAAATGGATGAACTGGACGCTGCTGGCCTTGCCCGCGGCGTTGGTCCGGTCGACATCCTCTTCCGGCTGGCCCTTGACCTCGAAATCCCCGAATTTCAGGAACATCGTCTCCTCGACCCCGCCCAGGCGGCCCAGGAAATTGGCGCGGCGGATCGGGTCGTCGATCTCGAACATCACGGTGGCGACCAGTTCGCGGCCCTTCGGGATCAGCGGGTTGTAGGCCGCGAGTTCGTCGGCCAGCTGCTCGTCCCCGCCCTTTTCGATATAGAGCATTTCATGCACCTGATGGAGCATGGTCTCGTAATTCTCGAAATAGGCCGTCGCGACCGGGCCGATATCCATCCGGCGCGCCTTCTTCACCGGCATCATCGCCGTCCGGCGCTGTTTCCGGATCTTGGAATATTCGTCGATCGGCATGATGTCGGCGGCGGTAATTTCCGTCTTTAGCGGCATCGCAATCATCTCCAAACCTTTCACTTCCTTCGCTTAATAGGCCAGCCCATAGGCGCGGGCGAACAGCACCACGGGGTGGGGCACCGTTTCCGGCAGCGGCTTGTCGCTGCCGGCCGCTTCCATGCCCTGGGCGATATGCAGCCCGGCCAGCGGGCATTCGCTGGCGACATATTTCGCCTGCCCCTTGTTCAAGGCCTGCCGGAAGACCGGCTTTCCGACCTTCATGCCGACCTCGAAGAATTCCTTCTTGATGCCCCAAGACCCGCCATGGCCGGAACAGCGTTCGACCACGGTCAGCTTGGTATCGGGCACCAGACGCAGCAGTTCGGCGGCCTTCTGGCCCATATTCTGCGCCCGCGCATGGCAGGCGATATGGACCGAAACCTCGCCGTCGAGCGGCTTCAACCCGTCGGCCAGGCCTTCCTTCTTGGCGATATCGACGATGTATTCGCTGATATCGAAAGTGGCCCCGCTGAGCAGTTTTACGTCCGCGTCCTCCGGGGAGATCAGCGGCCATTCGAATTTCAGCATCAGCGTGCAGCTCGGCACCAGCGAGATCACGTCATAGCCCTTGTCGATATAGGGCTTCAGCGTCTTGGCGACGTTCTTCGCCTTGGTCTCGACCCGGGCCAGATCGCCCTCTTCCAACTGCGGCATGCCGCAGCATTCCGGATAGGCGACTTCCACCTCGACCCCGTTATGCGCCAGGATGGCCAGCGCCGCGGTTCCGATTTCGGGATTGTTGTAGTTGCCATAGCAGGTGGCGTAGATCACCGCCTTGCGGCCATGGGCCGGGGCGGCGGTATTGACCGCGGGCGCTTCGGTTTCGGCGCGTTTCTGGAACGTCTTGCCGGCGAATTTCGGCAGGGCCGCGTCCTTGTGGACGCCGGCGATGCCCTGCATCAGGCCACGCGTCAGGCCGTTGTTCCGGTCGGTCGCCCAATTGGCGAGGCCGGACAGGCTGGACCCCAGCTTGCCGTTGCGGTCCGTTTCGGTCAGTTGCGCTTCCATGCCCTTGCCGATCAGGCCCTTCTTCCGTTCCACGGCGCGGTAACGCAGCATCAGGTGGGGGAAGTCCAGGTTGAACTCGTGCGGCGGCACGTAGGGGCACTTGGTCATGAAGCACATGTCGCAGAGCGTGCAGGCATCCACGACCGGCTTGAAATCTTTCGACGCGACGGTGTCGAGTTCGCCGCTTTCCGAATCGTCGATCAGATCGAACAGGCGCGGGAAACTGTCGCACAGATTGAAGCAGCGGCGGCATCCGTGGCAAATGTCGAAGATACGTCGAAGCTCTTCATCCAGCTTCGCTTCGTCATAGAAATCCGGATTGTTCCAATCGATCGGATGCCTTGTCGGGGCATCCAAACTGCCTTCCCGGCTACCTTCAGCCATAGCGCACGCCTCACATCTTCTTTGGTTATCGAGACCGTGATGGTTTTCGAGCCCGTTATGGTTATCGAAACCGTGCCCGTCCGGCAGCCCCGTCGCGAGGGCGCGGACGGTCACTGAACGGAAGAGGCCGGCGGCGCCGTCCAGCGCCGCCGACCGCCCGCAGGATGTTAGCCTTCCAGGGAATCCAGGGCTTTCTGGAAACGGCCGGCATGGCTCTTTTCCGCTTTCGCAAGCGTTTCGAACCAATCGGCGATTTCGTCGAAGCCTTCTTCCCGCGCCGTCCGCGCCATGCCCGGATACATATCCGTGTATTCATGGGTTTCGCCGGCGATGGCGGCCTTCAGATTGTCGGAGGTCCCGCCGATCGGCTGACCGGTCGCCGGATCGCCGACTTCTTCGAGGAATTCGAGGTGGCCGTGCGCATGGCCGGTTTCGCCTTCCGCGGTCGAGCGGAAAACAGAGGCGACATCGTTATAGCCCTCGATATCGGCCTTCTGAGCGAAATAGAGATAACGGCGGTTCGCCTGGCTTTCGCCGGAGAACGCTTCTTTCAGATTATTTTCGGTTTTGCTGCCTTGGAGCGACATGGAACCCTCCTTTTTCTCCCATTTGCGCCGGATGCGGGCGGCGCGCCCGTCCAGCCAGACAAGCACCAACCTGGGCTGTCAGTCCGGCCCTGGATCGTTGGTGGCCTACAATATGGGACGCGGGATTCCGGGAGTCAAATAATTTAGAACAGTTCCAATAACTTTCCTTAGAATTTTGATCTAGATCAATTTTCTTAATGATGCCGTCAGTCGCTGCCGGAAAGGCGTACCACAACATCGACCCGGTCCACCTTCTTGCCGTTCGGCGGCGCCGGCATGCTGGACAGCGTGACATGGCTGGAGGGGATGTCGATGAGTTCGCCCGTATCCGCGTCGTAGAAATGGTGGTGGTTGTCGATATTGGTGTCGAAATAGGACCGGCCCGGCTCAACCACCACTTCCCGCAGAAGCCCCGCTTCCTTGAATTGATGCAGCGTGTTGTAGACGGTCGCAAGCGACACTTTCGCATCCGCCGATTTCGACAATGCATACAGATGTTCGGCCGTTACATGCTGGTCGCCCGCATCGAACAGCAAACGCGCCAGGGCCAGACGCTGGCGGGTCGGCCGCAATCCGGCATTCCGCAGCTTGTCGAGAACTTTTCCGTAAGGCCTATCCATGAGACACCCTTCAATTACCTCTCGGATAAAGGCGCCCTGCAACGGGCGCCGTCATCCAAATCGACCAAACCATAACACGCTTCGCCTATCGGCTCTATTGCAAGACCTTGACCCGGAACGGTAAATCAACCCGCAAAATCTTCTGGGCCGTTTGTGGCTTAACAACAGTAAAATAGCGATTAGTTTTTAATATTTCAAATGTGCATTCCCGATTCTTCTCCCTCGCCCTCATGGCGGTTCCAATTTACCGGCTGTTCGTCCGGGCGACTCTGATAAACCTAGCCCATGGCTCAAACCGGCAAGACAGGAACGCGGCCGGGAAAAAAATCCCCGGCGCCGAAGAAATCCGCCAAATCCGCGCGATCCGGGGCGGCGCCGTCGCGTGCGCGCAAGGCCGGTGCCGGCAGGCCCGCCGCGGCAAAAGCCGGTGCGGGCGCGAAACCGCCGCGGCGCGGGGGATCCTTAGTCTGGCGCGCCGCCAAGGCGCTGATCACGCTCGGCATCTGGGGGATCGTCGCGCTCGGCGCGGTGCTGATCTATTACGGCTGGACGCTGCCCGACGTCACCGATATCGACAAGGCGGCGCTGCGCGGCGCGGGCTTTACCGTGATCGATTCCGACGGCGGGCTGGTCGCCCGGACCGGGGAAATCCACGGCGACCATGTCACCCTGGCTGATCTTCCCCCCTATCTGCCCGGCGCCCTGATCGCGATCGAGGACCGCCGGTTCCGGGACCATCCCGGCATCGACCTGATCGGGCTGGCGCGGGCCGCCTGGACCAATCTGCTGGCCGGCGGCGTGCGCCAGGGCGGCAGCACGCTGACCCAGCAGCTGGCGAAGAACCTGTTCCTGTCGCCCGACCGCACCCTGCGCCGCAAGATCCAGGAAGTGCTGCTGGCCTTCTGGCTGGAATCCAGCCTGAGCAAGGATCAGATCCTGGAGATCTATCTGAACCGCGTCTATCTGGGCGCGGGGGCGTATGGCGTCGACGCCGCCGCGCGCACCTTCTTCGGCAAACCGGCAAGCGACGTCTCATTGTTCCAGGCGGCGGTCCTGGCGGGGCTTCCCAAGGCGCCGAGCCGCTACAATCCGGTGGCCGATCCCGAGCTGGCGGCGGAGCGCGCCGCGATCGTCCTGCAGGCGATGGTCGCGAACGGCGATTTGACCCAGGAACAGGCGGACGCCGCGAAACGGCCCACCGTGCCCGTCGTCCGGGCGGGGACGCGCGGGCGCTACGGCCGCTATTACGCCGACTGGGCCGTCGGCCGGGCCGCCGATATCGCGGGCGGCGCGAATCGCGACCTTGTCATCACCACGACCTTGGAGCCCGAGCTGCAGCGGCTGGCCGAAAAGGTCGTCGCCGACCATCTTCCGGCCATCCGCGAGGCCGGCGCGTCCCAGACGGCGCTGATCGTGATGCGGCCGGACGGCGCGGTGGCGGCCATGGTCGGCGGCACGGATTGGCAGAAGACCCAGTTCAACCGCGCGGTCCACGCCTATCGCCAGACCGGGTCGACCTTCAAGTTCTTCGCCTATCTGGCGGCATTGGAAGCGGGCCTGTCGCCGGACACGATGATCGACCCCAGGGCGGGCACGATCGGCGATTGGACGCCGCGGGATTTCGGCAAGACGCCCGATCACCCGGTTTCGATGCGCGACGCCTTCGCCCAATCCCTGAACACGGTCGCCGTCGCGGTCGGGGAAAAGGCCGGCCGCCCCCGCATCATCGACCTCGCCCACCGGCTCGGCATCAGCGCCGACCTGTCGCCGGACCGGTCGCTGGCGCTCGGCGTGCACGGCGTGTCCTTGATCGAGCTGACCGGCGCCTATGCGACGATCCCGAACGGCGGGCATGCGGTGCTGCCCTATGGAATCACCAGGATCCAGGAGCGCGGCGCCGAGATCCTGTATGAAAGGCGGCCGCAGCAGACCGAGGCCGTGCTGGACCCCGACATCGCCTTCACCATGCACAAACTTTTGGCCGGGGTGATCGATAACGGGACGGGCAAGAACGCGCAAATCGGCCGCACTGCGGGCGGCAAGTCGGGCACGTCGCAGGATTACCGGGACGGCTGGTTCGTCGGCTATACGCCCGACCTGATCGCGGGGGTGTGGATCGGCAATGACGACGGATCGCCCAGCAAGCGCATCACCGGCGGCGGATTGCCCGCCCGGATGTGGGGCGCCTTCATGCAAGCCGCCACGGCGAACACGCCCGACAGGCCTATGCCTTACCGGGAGAAGAAAATTTTCGGCGGATTCTTCAGTTTCGGCGGCGACAGTTCGGGCAGCGCCAGTTCGGGCAGCAACAGTTCGGGCACCGCGCCCGGCCAAACCATCATTCAGGAAAACAGCGGCCGCCGCTGAGGGCCGAAATTGGGTGCGGGCGACGCGGGCGCCTATTCGGAGGCGCCGGCCTCCCGCAACATCTCGGCGATGCGCGCATCGCGGCTGTTGCGGGCGAAATCCATCACGCCCCGGCCGGAATAGTCGCGGATGTTGAAATCGGGACCGGCGTTCAGGATCAGTTCGACGATATCCCTGTCCCCTTCGCGGACCGCCACCAGCAGCGGGGTTTCGCCGCGCCGGTTCTGCTGGTTCACATTCGCGCCGAGCCCGACGAGGGCATCGACCGAGCCGTAGCGCCCCTGGATCACCGCCCAGTGCAGCGCCGTATTGCCGTCGCGGTCGACCGCCGAGAGGTTGGCGTCGTTTTCGACGAGCAATTCCAGCATGTCGATGAATTCGTCCCGGGCGGCATGCATCATCAAGGTCAGCCCGTCATTGTCCGCCAAGTTCGGGTTGGCGCCCTTGACCAATTCGCTGCGCAGGGTGCCGTAGTCGCCGTCCTTCACCGCCGTCAACGCCAGGGGTTCCAGCCCCAGGATCACCTGGGCCTGCGCGGCGGCGGGCGCCAGCACGGCGCAAAAGACGGCAATGGTGACGATGTTCTTGAGTTTCGCGAATCGCATTCAGGACCCCTCCCCGTTTTTCGCCGCCGCTTGCGCGGTCGTCTCCTGCCCCAGAGTCACCCGCCCCGGACTCACCCGCCCCGGACTCACCCTCCCCTGATTCAACAGGGAAACGACGCGCGTTCAAGCCTCGATATGGGAGGATATGGTTTACCCGGCCAATTGCCGCAACCAATCGACCGCTTCCGCGACGCCGGAAACGACCTCGCCCGGCGGCGCCGGCGGACGGTCCACCATCACCACCGGTATGCCGAGCACCCGGGCGGCCGCCAATTTCGGCGCCGCCGCTTTACCGCCGCTGTTTTTCGTCACCAGCACGTCGATACCGTGTTCGCGCATCAGGGCCTCCTCCGCGTCCTGCGAGAAGGGTCCGCGCGCCTCGATGACGGTAAAACCCGCGGGCAGGTCCCCCGGCGCGGGCGGTTCGATCATCCGCGCCCAGAACCGCATATCCGGCAGATCCGTGAACGGCCGCAGTTCCGACGACCCCACCGTCAGAAAGGCGCGGCCGCCCAGACCGGGCAGGGCCGCCGCCGCGGCGGCGATGTCGGGAACCTCCGTCCAACGGTCCCCGGGAACCGGCGCCCATGCCCGCCGGTCGAGCCGCAGGCGGGGCGTTTCCGCCGCCGCACAGGCCGCGACCGTGTTGGCCGTCATCCGCGCCGCGAAGGGATGGGTGGCGTCGATCACCGCGTCGAAATCTTCCGCACGCAGATACGCGGCCAGGCCTTCCGCCCCGCCATAGCCGCCGATGCGGACCTCGCCCGGGGGCAGGGTCGGCGTCTTGGTGCGCCCGGCGAGCGAGGTTGTGACCGACAGAGCCGCGCCGAATTCCGCGGCCAGTGCGCGGGCCAGCGCCACCGCTTCCCCGGTTCCGCCCAGAATGAGCAGTTTGGTTTTTTTCATGTCTCTAATCCCGCCCCGTATAGGCGAGTTCGGCACCGTCGCGATCGACGACCAGGATATCCACCTCCCCGCCGCCGAGCGTCGCCAGGGCGACGGAGCGGGCCCGGCGCGCGACCAGATCCGCCAGCGGCAGGTCCGCGGCCAGGGCCAGCACCTCGGTCGCCGTGTTCGCCTTGCGTGCGGCGGCGACCTGTCTGCCGGTGCCGCCCGCGGCGGCGACCAGGCCCGCGAGATCGGCGAAATCCACCTGACTGCGGGAGGAATGCAGGTCGAGCTTGCCCTGCCCCAGTTTCACGAGCTTCGCGAAGCCGCCCGCGATGGTGACGCGCGGCACGGGATGGGATTTCAGGTATTTCAGCATGCCGCCGGCAAAATCGCCCATATCGATCAGGGCCTGTTCGGAAAGGCCGAATTTCTTCTGCACCGCCGCTTCCGACGCGTTCCCGGTGGCGCCCGCGACATGGGTGAGGCCGGTCGCGCGGGCGACGTCGATGCCGCGGTGGATCGAGTGGATCCAGGCGCTGCAGGAAAACGGCACGACGATGCCGGTCGTGCCCAGGATGGAAATGCCGCCGAGAATGCCGAGCCTTGGATTCCAGGTCTTCTTCGCGATCTCCTCGCCGCCGGGGACCGAGACCGTGACGATCAGATCGAGCGGCGCATCCTGCGCATCGGCGAGGTCCGCCAGATTGTCGCGGATGATCTGCCGCGGCATCGGGTTGATCGCCGGTTCGCCCGGGGCCAAGGGGAGGCCCGGCTTCGTAACGGTTCCGACGCCCGGCCCGGCGCGGAAAGTGATGCCCGATCCCGCCGCGCCCCGCTCGACGGCGGCGATGATCGTCGCGCCATGGGTCACGTCCGGGTCGTCGCCGGCATCCTTCACGACGCCGCATTCGGCCCGTCCGGCCGACAGCGCCGCGCCGACCGTCTCGAATTCCGGCAGTTGGCCCTTGGGCAGGCGGATCGTCACGCGGGCGGGCACCGCGCCGGTCAGCAGGCCTTCGAAAGCGGCCTTCGCCGCCGCCGCCGCACAGGCGCCGGTCGTCCAGCCTTTCCGCAACGGGCCGTCGGGTTTTCTGGTCAAAAGGGGTTCCATCCGAATAAAGAATCTCCCCGCACCTTATAGAGCCGACCGGCACGCCGCCAAGCGTGCGAAGCCGGTCGCTTTCGGGCTAGGCGAGACGGAACCGTCCGTTTATGGTCGCGGCCATGACACGTTCCTTCCCTATTCCCGAGTCACTGGCCGCCGCCCTGCCCGCTCTCGAGCCGGGCTGGGTCTGGCTCGTCGGCGCCGGTCCGGGCGATCCCGGCCTGCTGACCGTGCACGCGCTGAACGGTCTGGCCCAGGCCGATACCGTCGTCTACGACGCCCTGGTCGACGACCGGATTCTGGCGCTCGCGCCCGCCTCGGCGGAGATGATCCATGCCGGCAAGCGCGGCGGGCGTCCGTCCCCGAAACAACGGGCGATTTCGAATCGGCTGGTGGAACTGGCGCGCGCGGGCCGCAAGGTGGTCCGCCTGAAGGGCGGCGACCCCTTCGTCTTCGGCCGCGGCGGGGAGGAAGCGCTGGACCTGGTCCAGGCCGGCATTCCGTTCCGCGTGGTGCCGGGCGTCACCGCCGGGATCGGCGGGCTGGCCTATGCCGGCATTCCGGCGACCCATCGCGACACCAATTCCGCGGTCACCTTCATCACCGGCCACAGCGTCACCGGCGACGTGCCGGACGGGCTGAACTGGCCGGCGCTGGCGCAGGGCTCGCCGGTCCTGATCCTGTATATGGCGCTGAAACATATGGGGGAGATCACCCGCCGCCTGATTGAGGGCGGACGGTCGCCGGAGGAGCCGACGGCGCTGGTCTGCAGCGCGGCCACGGAACACCAGAATGTCGCGGTGACGACGCTCGCCGAAGCGCCGCGCGTGGCCGAAAGCCTGGAGCCGCCGGCCATCGTCGTGATCGGCGAGGTGGTGCGCCTGCGTCCCGCGCTCGACTGGCTGGGCGCGCTTTCCGGCAAACGGCTGGAGGCCGACCCGCTCGGCAACCGGTCCGACCGGGAAGCCGTCTGACCCCCTTTCCGTGAAAACCGCCCCCCCGAACGGCCTTGTCATCGCCGCGCCGGCCAGCGGTTCCGGCAAGACCTTGATCACGCTTGGCCTGCTGCGTGCGCTTACCCGCGCCGGCGTCGCCGCGCGCGGCGTTAAAACGGGGCCGGACTATATCGACCCGGCCTTCCATCGGGCCGCCACCTTGCATCCCTGTTTCAACCTGGACCCCTGGGCGATGCCGCCCGAGCGGATCCTGGCCCTTGCCGGCGCGGCCGGCGAGGGGGCCGACATCGTCGTCGCCGAAGGGGTGATGGGCCTGTTCGACGGCGCCGCGGACGGCAGCGGGTCGACGGCCGACCTTGCCGCGATGCTGGACTGGCCGGTCGTCCTGGTGCTGGACGTGATGGGACAATCCACCTCCGCCGCCGCCATTGTCGAGGGTTTCCGCCGCTTTCGGGACGATGTGGCGATCGCGGGCGTGATCCTGAACCGGGTCGGCAGCGCGCGCCACGCGGCCATGATCGCCGACGCCGTCGCGGGGCTGGACGACCCGCCGGCGATCCTGGGCGCGATCCCGCGCGACGACTTCGTTTCGGTTCCGTCCCGCCATCTGGGCCTGGTTCAGGCCGAAGAGCATGCCGATCTCGATTCCCTGCTGGACCGGGCCGCCGATCTCATCGAAAAGCATGTCGATTTGGCACTCCTGCGCGGCCTCTCGAACCGGCGCGCCGGGCGCGCCCTGCAGCCCCGGACCGGTCCCGATATGGGCGGTTTGCCGGTCCTGGGCCAGCATATCGCCATCGCGAGCGACCGGGGCTTCGCGTTTTGTTACGATACTGTGCCCCTGACATGGCGGGCGCGGGGCGCGGCGGTCTCCTTTTTCTCGCCCTTGGCGGACGAGGCGCCCGCGAAGGGGGCGGATGCGGTCTATCTGCCGGGCGGCTATCCCGAACTCCATGCCGGGTGCCTTGCGGAAAACCGTCTTTTCCTCAATGGGTTGCGGGAATTCGCGACAGAGGGAAAACCGGTTTTCGGCGAATGCGGCGGCTATATGGTGCTGGGCGACGCCCTGATCGACGCCGAGGGCGCAAGCCATGCCATGGCGGGCCTGCTGCCGCTGACCACGTCTTTCGCCGCGCGCAAACGCCATCTGGGCTACCGGCGCGCCAGGACCGCGTCGGCCTCGATCCTGGGTCCGGCGGGAACCGATTTCACCGCGCATGAATTCCATTATTCGACGGTCACGGCGGAAGGGCCCGGCGACGCGCTGTTCACCGTGACCGACGCACAGGGAAATGACCTGGGCGCAGCGGGTCTGGTGCGGGGATCGGTTGCCGGATCCTTCCTTCACCTGATAGACCGTGCGCCATGACGAACCCCACGGATACGCCCCCGAAAACCGCGCCTTTCTGGCAGACCAAATCGCTCGCCGAAATGGACGATGCGGAATGGGAAAGCCTGTGCGACGGCTGCGGCCAATGCTGTCTGCACAAGCTGGAAGACAGCGATACCGGGGCGATCGCCGTCACCAATGTCGCCTGCGCCTTTCTGGATATCGGCAGCTGCCGCTGCAGCGACTATCCGAATCGCTCGGTCAACGTGCCCGATTGCGTGACCCTGTCGGTCGCCAATGTGACCAGCCTGCATTGGATGCCGCAAACCTGCGCCTACCGCCTGATCGCGGAAGGCAAGGGGTTGAAGGACTGGCATCCCTTGATCACCGGCGATCCCGACAGCGTCCACCGGGCCGGAATCTCGGTCCGCGACACGGCGCTGTCGGAATTATCCGTCGACGATCTTGAAGACCACGTCACCGGATGGCTGAATGCGAACCGGGCGACCGTCGAATGGCGCCAGAAAGAATCCCGCCGGGAAAGCGCCGGTGGCCGGACGAAACCGGACCGCCGCCGCAAGCCGTCGAAAAAGAGGAAACCGAAATGACCGACACCGTCCCCGCCCGCTTTCGCGGCGTTCTCGTCCCGGCATCGACGCCCTTCGCCGCCGATCTGACGCCGGATTCCGCCCGCTTCAACCGGTTCTGCTCCTGGCTGCTGGAGGAAGGCGCGGACGGGCTGGCGATTTTCGGCACGACCAGCGAGGCGAATTCCGTCGGTCTGGCCGACCGGATGCGGATGACCGAAGGCTTGGTGGAAAGCGGCGTTCCGGCCGCGAAACTGCTGCCCGGCACCGGGACCTGCGCGCTCTCGGACAGCGTGGAGCTGACGCGCCACGCGGTCGAACTGGGCTGCAGCGGCGTCCTGGTCCTGCCGCCCTTCTACTACAAGAACCCAAGCGATGACGGGCTTTTCGCCAGTTTCGCGGAGATCATCGAGCGCGTCGGCGACCGCCGCCTGCAGCTCTATCTCTATCATTTCCCGCAGATGGCGGGCGTCGGCATCCCGATGGCGGTGATCGAGCGCTTGCTGAAAGCCTATCCGCAGACCGTGGCCGGCCTGAAGGACAGTTCCGGCGATTGGTCCAACACCGAAGCGGTGATCAGGAACTTCCCCAGCCTGCATACCTTCCCCAGTTCCGAATCGCGCGCCGTGGACGCGTTGAAG
>Ga0070727_10003798_pt1 | contig 13344 bp, 6 predicted proteins | sample tdAd472_FD_66722 | JGI IMG/M metagenome (GOLD analysis project Ga0070727, IMG submission 66722) | Marine sediment microbial communities from the Atlantic coast under amendment with organic carbon and nitrate - tdAd47.2 | ecosystem: Environmental > Aquatic > Marine > Coastal > Sediment | place... | reverse complement strand
CCAGGCCGCCGACGGTGCGGATACGACCTCCCGTCAGCACGATCCCTCGCACATGGGGCAGCTCATCGCCGATGGCCGCCGCCACGGCCGGCGGCGCATCGAGAACGAAGGCATCGCCCCGGTAGCGCAGCAACAGGCCGCCATGAAGCCAGCGTACCGTGGTGTCGCCGAAGCGTGCGGTGGCAGAGTGCATTCCCACGGCGACAGGCTACAGCACGGCGGGGAGGCGCGGTGCACGACAACGAGACGTTCATCGACCTGTTTCCCGATGCCGATCCAGAAGCCACGGCGCGCCCCGAGCCCAGCGCCGACAGCCTCGACCCCACGCGGGTGCTCACCAAGCTCCCCCGCTGGCAAGACGACGCCCTCGAAGTGCGCGCCACCCTCGGCCAAGGGGGCATGGGGGTAGTGCGCCTGGCCCACCAGCCCGCTCTGGGTCGCGACGTAGCGGTCAAGACCCTCCGGCGGGAACACCGAACCGAAGATGCGCGCTGGCGCGTCCTGCAAGAAGCCTGGGCCGCCGGCTCCCTGGAGCATCCCAACATCGTCCCGGTCTACAGCGTCGGGCTCGACGACGAAGAGATGCCCTACATCGTGCTCAAGCGCCTCGAGGGTGACCGGTGGACCGACCGGCTTCGCGAGGGCGGCGACCTGCACGACCACCTGCAGGTGCTGGAGGCCGTGGCGCAGGCCGTGGCGTATGCCCACGATCGGGGCGTGGTCCACCGAGACCTGAAGCCCGACAACGTCATGATCGGTGCCTACGACGAGGTCACCCTCATCGACTGGGGCCTGGCAGTCACCACCGCCGATGACCCGGACCGGCGCCTTCCCCGTGCCTCCGACCAGCGCCGACCGGCAGGCACCCCCAGCTACATGGCGCCCGAGCAGCTCGCCGAGCAAGGGATGCGGCCGTCTCCCCAGACCGACATCTACCAGCTCGGAGGGCTCCTCTACACCGTGCTCCACGGCCGGCCGCCCCATGGAAAGGGCAAGCTCGAGGTCGTCATCGACAGCGTGCGCCGTGGTCTTCCCCCTATCGACCCCACCATCGACGAGGAGGCGCGAGCGCTGCTGGAGCGGTCCATGGCGCAGGCGCCCGAGCAGCGTCACGGCGATGTGCAGGCCTTCCTCGCCGACCTCCGCAGCTATCGCCAGCATCACAGCGCCCGCGCCCTGCTCGCCGAGGCCCGTCGGCGTGGCGAGGCGCTGTTGTCGGAGCTGTCGCAGTCGGAGCCCAACCCGCAGCTGGTGCAGCAAGAGGTCGGCGCCGTGCGCTTCGGCTACATCCAGGTGCGCCGCGCCTGGCCCGAGGCCCCCGCCGCGGTGGCTGACCAGGTGTTCGCCGCGGCGGCTCGATGGCACCTGGAGCGGGGGGAGCCCGGCGCTGCCAAGCTGCTCCTCGACGACCTGCGCGACCCCGACCCTGCCCTCGAGGCGGCGATCGAAGAGGCCCTGCACCGCCGCCAGGCCCTCCAGCTCGAGCACCAGGCCATGGTGGAAGACCAGTCGCCGTCGACCGCCATCCGAACCCGTGCGTTCGTGATGGCCCTGGTCGGCACCCTGTGGATCATCACGCCCCTCGTGGCGCTCCGCATGGGCGACGACCTGTCGTTCTTCCACGGGGCGAACGCCTGCCTCCTCGTGTTGATCGGAGCCCTGGCGGTGTGGGCCCGCGAGTCCCTGGGTCGAAGCCAGGTCAATCGCTTCCTCACCGGCCAGCTGCTGGCGGTGCCCATCCTGCAGGGCCTGGTGCTGTTGCTCACCGACCTGCAGGGCGGCGGGCGCGACGAGGCGGTGGTCGCCATGATGCCGGCCTGGGCGGCGATGTCGATGTGCAACGTGGCCCTGTTCGGGCGGGTGTTCCTCCCCCTCACCCTCGCGTTCGTCGGGGCCGCCATCGTCGGCACCCTGCGACCCGCCTGGTCCCTGCACGCCCTCACCTTCGCCAACGCCGTGCTGCTGGTGAACGCCCTGGTCCCCTGGGCGCCCCAGCTGTACCAGGCCCTCGTCGAGGGCCGGCGCGAGCGGCTCGCGCGCAACGAGGAGTCCTCGTGAACCCCCAGCGGATGGTCGGCCTCGTCACCGCCCTCATCTTCGTCGTGGCCTTCCTCGTGTTGCTGTGGGTGGCGACCCGCCAGCCGGAGGTCACGCCTCCCGTGGCAGCCCCCGCGCCCCCTGCACCTTCCCCTGTGGCCGTGCCCCGGGAGGCACCCGAGCTCGGCGCGATGCAGCGGCGCGCGCTCCCTGCCCCCGAGGGCGCCCGCCCTCAGCAGCCTCCCCCCCATGCCCCCGCCGCCCAGCTGGGAGCGGAACAGTGGCGCGACTACAACACCGCGATCCACGACATCGTGGTGCAGGCTCGCACCGAGTGCCTGCGGCCCTACGCACAGCAAGCCGGGCTGGGCAAGGTGGAGGTCATCCTCGACGCCGTGCTGTGGGACGGTCGCGTCGTCGACTTCGGCATCCGCGGGCTGCAAGACGTGCCCGACCACGTGCTCGATTGTGTCGCCGATCTGGCGTGGTCCACGCCGATTCCAGAGCACGACATCCCCGGAGAGCTGCGGCTGCAGCGAGCCATTCCCGTCGACGGCGGCTGACGCGTCTCGGGGTAGGATGGGGCCCATGCCCCCCGTCCGCCTCCACTGGTCCCTGGTTGCCCCTGTGGACCGCGATGCCGCCTGGCAAGTGTTCCGCAACACCGACGCGTTCAACCGTGCGGCAGGCTTGGGCTTTTCGTTCGAGGAGGTGCCCCAGCCCGACGGGTCGGTGCTTCGCTTCGGCCGCACGTCGAAGTTCGGGCTGGTCATCCGCTGGCAGGAGCATCCCTTCGAGTACCTGGCGCCCACCGGCTTCCGCAGCCGCCGGGAGTATGTAGGGGGGCCCCTCGCCACGTCCGTCGTGACGGTGCAGCTCGATGAAGTGCCCCACGGCACCCGGGTCGACTACACCGTCGAGCTCACCCCCCGCTCGTTGCTGACACGCCCCCTGGTGGCTGCCGATGCGCAGCTCACGATCAAGCCCACCCTCGGCCGGGTGTTGAACCAGACGATCGACGCGCTGGCCGGCGGTGGTGCAGCTCTCGACCCCGTGCCCGCTGTCTCGCGCGGGGTGGCGCAGCGGCTGGAGCAGCTGATCTCAGCCGTCGAGCCTGCCCCCCTGCGCGAGGTGCTGCGCCGTCGCCTGTGCGAGGGGCCCTACGCCACGCTGTTCCGGCTGCAGCCCCTCCAGCTGGCGCACCAGACCGGCCTCGATCCCACCGTCGTCGCGCGGGCCCTCCTCGACGCCACGCGCGCAGGGCTCCTCGAGCTACGCTGGGAGCTGCTGTGCCCCCGGTGCCGGGGCGCCAAGCAGTCGGTGGAGATGCTGGGCAGCGGCGACCGCGTGGTGCACTGCCTCAGCTGCCAGATCGACTACGACGGCAGCTTCCCCGACAACGTCGAGGTGGTGTTTCGACCCCACCCCACCCTGGGTCACGAACCCTCCCCCATCGACTGCTTGCTGTCGCCCCACCGCACGCCCCATGTGCTCGCCCAGGCCGTGCTGGAGCCGGGCGCCACCGTGCGCTGGGGCCTGACCCTGCAGCAGGGGGGCTACCGGATCGACACCGGCGGTAGTGCGGCGACCCTGGAGGTCACCCGAGGCGAGGCGGCGCAAGACCTCGTGCTCGACATCGACGAGCAGGGGGTGCAGCCGCGGAGCACGCGCATCGCGCCGGGCAAGCGCTACCTGTTCCTGCGCAACCGAACCGACGAGCCCGTCGTCGTCGGGCTGCACCGGCAGTGGAGGCCCCCCTTCGCCCTCACGGCCGGTAGGCTGCTCGAGCTCGACGGTGTGGCCGACATCCTGCCCACCGGCACCATCGCCCCCGGCTACGCGCCTCGGGTTCGTGCCATGACGGTGCTGGCCGCCCAGGCGCTGCCCGGCACCCCGCCCGGCCGCCTCGGAGCCCTCACCGAGCGAGCCGTGCACAGCCATCATGGCAACGAGGCGGTCGTAGCGTGCTTCGCCACCCCCGACGACGCCATCGACGCCCTCCGTCACAGCGCGCGGCGAGGCCTGGCCATCGGCCTGGCCTCCGGTCCGGTCGTCGACCTCACCGACGGCGAGGTCCATCGCTTGGGAGGCCAGACCGTCGATGATGCCCTCGCCGCGATGCGCGACGCGGGGTCGGGGCGGGTGGCGCTGCACGCCCGGCAGCGCGACGACACCGCCTGGGCCGAGGCGCTAGCCCGGGCCGAAGCGGCCACCGAGTCCCCCGGCACCTACTGCCATCGCTACGTGCGCTTCCCCAAGGAAGACTACGCAGAGCGTACCTCCGCGACCCAAGTGCTGGCCGATGCACCCCTGCCCACCCAGGTGGCAGGATGGGTCCTCGGCGAGTGCCTCGCGGAGGGCGGCCAAGGCCTGCTGTACGAAGCCACCAGAGCCGACGGCACCCAAGCCGCGTGGAAGGTCGTGCGGCCCGAGCTGGCCACCGACACCGTCGCCTGCCAGCGCTTCCGTCTCGAGGCGCACTTGGTGAGCCAGATCGACGACGACACGGTCGTCAAGGTCTTCGACCACGGCCAGCTGCCCGACGGGCGCCCTTGGCTGTCGATGGAGCGCCTGCACGGCCTCGACCTATCGGAGGCCCTCGCCGACGGGCCTCTCCCCGCGGAGGGGGTGCGCCAGCTGGCCGGCCGCCTCTGCGCGGGCCTCGACGCCGCCCACGACCTGGGCGTCCTGCACCGTGACGTGAAGCCTGCCAACGTATTTCTCGTCGACGGCGACCCTGCGCAGGCCAAGCTCGTCGACTTCGGTATCGCCCAACCTCTGGAGGAGGCGCGGCTGGAAGACCCCGACGTGATCCTGGGCACCCTGGAGTACATGAGCCCCGAGCAGCTCCAGCTCGACGAGGTCGGCCCCTCCTCCGACGTATACGCCGCAGGCCTGGTCCTGTACGAGGCGCTGTGCCAGCAGCTTCCATGGCAAGGCGACCTGCCCATCCAGATCGCCATGCAGCGCCTCACGGTGCCGCCGCAGCCTCTGGGCGACGACGTGCCGAGGGATCTAGCGGGAGCCATCGACAGGGCGCTGGCGCCCTCCCCACAGGCGCGCTTCCAGCGTGCGAGCGAGCTCGCAGACAGCCTCACCGACAAAAACCGACATGCGCAGACGGCCCGTGGCGACACCGTCCGCTAGCCTGGCGGCACCAGGGGGTCCGCGTGCGATCGCTCATCCTGGCGCTCATGGTCGCGGTCGGATGCCAGCCTGACGACGCGGCCGGCGACAGCGCCGACGACACCGGCTACGGCCCCATCGCTGCCCATGCCCAAGGGGGCGAGCGCCCCGGCTACGTCGAGACGGCCCACGATCCACTGTCGACCTTCCCTCTCGACGGCCGCCAGCGCTATGGCGGCACCCTACCGATCGCTCCTCCGGGGCGCTTCGCGGTGCGCACCCAGCTCGACGAGCTGGCGCCCCAGCACCTGCGGCTCGACATTGGGCTTCGTGCGGGCCCTGCCGCGGTCGATGCCAGCGACATCGGCCTGCGCCTGGCGTTCAACCCCCGTGCCGTGCAGCGCTACCGCCTCCGCGACGCCCTCGGCACCGGCAGCGGCACCGATCTGCAGCGGGTGCCGCGGCTGGCTCCCGGTGCGAGCGCCGGAGCGACCTACGATCTGCACCTGCTGCCCTCCCAGCGATCCACCTTTCTCGGCACCGTCACCCTGACATGGACCGAGCAGGGTGAGCCGCATCAGCAGATCATGGTCCTCGAGCGGCCCACGCCCTGATCCCTCTTTGTGAGATTTCTCACAAAAGAGCAAAGTGACCCGCGAGTCAGAAGCGCTCCGTTCGATATCCTTGAGGAACGATGGGCGGCGTGCCCCCTTCCCTACCGCGCGACGAACGCGCGGAGGCGACGGGTGAGGTGCGCCTACGGGGAGCGCCACATGATCCGCACACTCACGTCTTGGACTCTCTACCCGCTCCTGCTCACCGGCGCGCTCACGGCGACCTACGTCGGGTTGCTCATGGGGTGGTCCCCGACCCTGGTGGTGATGGCGGTCATCGCGGGCTCGTCGGTGCCCATGGTGCTGGGCCAGCTGGTCATGCCTTACGAGGAGGAGTGGCGTGCCTCCCCCAGCGATGTCTCCCTCGACCTACTCCACATGGCCAGCACCGGGCTCACGACCGAGGGCTGGCGGAGCCTCACCCTGGGGGTGATGGTCGGCCTGGCCGGCTGGTTGAGCGGCCAGCTCGGCGATGTGCCCTGGCCGACAGCCTGGCCAGTGCCGCTGCAGGTCGGCCTGGCCCTCATCGTGGGCGACTTCGGCGCCTACTGGGTCCACCGCCTGTGCCATCGCTACGACGCGCTGTGGCGCGTGCACGCCATGCACCACTCCTCCTCGCGGCTCTACATGTTCTCCTCGGGGCGCAACCACCCCGGGAACGCCGTGCTGGCCTATGGCTCGCAGCTGCTGCCCCTCACCCTGCTCGGTGCCCCCATCGAGGTGCTGGCGCTGATGAGCGTGTTCACCGGCGTGCACGGGATGCTGCAGCACGCCAACATCGAGATGCGCCACGGCCTGCTCAACCACATCTTCGCCACCGCCGAGCTCCACCGCTGGCATCACGCCGCGAACCGGGCCGACAGCGACACCAACTTCGGCAGCAACCTCATCCTGTGGGACTGGGTGTTCCGCACCCGCCACCTCCCCGCCGACCGTGAGGTGCGTGAGGTAGGCCTTCCCGACCTGCAGCTGCCCGAGAACTTCCTGCACCACCTGGCCAGCCCGTTCGTGCTGCAGCGCTACATGGTGTCGGAAGAGGTGGCCGGAGCGGAGCCCACGAAGTCATTGTGACAGGCGTGCGGGGGATGTGGGACTCCGCCCCGGCGACGCAAGACCATTATGCATGTGCCATGCCAGGCCTGCGCAACGCTGGAACCTGTTCTTTCCGCTGCATTGCGACATTTTGATCCGAGTGAGGTGGGGCACCGGGCCACCCCCTCGTAGGGCGCCGGTAGCTTCCCCATCTGCCGCCCGTCAGGTACCCTCGTGGCGTGCGCCATCCTTCCAAGGCAGACCGAGCACGACCCGTCGGGGCCTCCTCTGGAAGGCCCCAGGTGAGCGCGTGAGCCTCGACCTCACCCCCGAGCACATCGGGCCCTACCGCGTGCTCCGCCCCATCGCAGCGGGCGGCATGGCCGAGGTCTACGAGGTGCAAGACCCCTCCTCCGGCGAGCGCTTCGCGCTCAAGCTGCTGGTGGCGGTCAAGCAGGCCCTCCCGCGCTTCGACCGCGAGTACGAGGCCATGACCCGCCTCAACCATCCCGGCATCGTGAGGGTCTACCACTATGGGCTGCACAAGAACCACCCGTGGCTCACGATGGAGCTGCTGCGGGGCGTGCCCGCCCAGACCTACACCAAGACGGCGGGGAGGCCGGGAACTGAGGCACGCACCGCCGAGGTGCTGCGGATCGGCTACCACGTGGCCCAGGCCCTTCGGTACATCCACGACCGCGGGCTGATCCACCGCGACCTGAAGTCCGCCAATGTGTTGGTCCTGCCCGACGGCCGCGTGAAGCTGCTCGACTTCGGTGCCGCCCTCCTCCTCGACGCCGTGGAGAGAATCACAGCCGACGGCGAGTTCATCGGCACGTTCGCCTATGCGAGCCCGGAGCAGATCACCGGCCAGCGGGTCGACGCACGCAGCGACCTGTACAGCCTGGGCGTGCTGCTGTTCCGACTCGCGACAGGTAAGCGCCCGTTCGACGGCAACTCCCCCGAAGAGATGGCGAAGGGCCACCTGCAGCTGGCGCCGAAGAAGGCCTCCGACCTGCAGCCCGAGCTGCCTCCTGCCCTGGTCGCGCTGATCGATCAGCTCCTGGCGAAGCGCCCCCAAGACCGACCCCAGCGCGCCCAGGAGGTCGCGGAGCGGCTCGAGGCCATGGCGGGCCGGCCGTACCACGACCGCTCGCAGCTCGCGATCCACGTGTCCGCGTCCGTCACCCGAGAGACCCAGCGGCGGGCCATCTGGGCGACCGTCGAGCAAGGTCCTGCCAGCCACTGGATCGCCATCGCCGGCGAAGACGGCTCCGACCGCATGCGACTCCTCGATCGACTGCGGGCCGACGCCGCCGAGCAGAAGCTCCCCTTCGAGTTTCGGGCGCTACGGTCCGGCACGAGCTTGTCGGCCATCGTGTCGGCGTTCGTCGGTCTTGGCAGCTCGGGGTCGCCGGAGGCCAAGGAAAAGGCGCAGGAGCTGGCGCAGCTTGCTCGGAACGACCAACTGATGCAGCCCACGGTGCGCGGTCAGGTGCGGCGCCTGGCTGCGGATGTGATGCGTCTGCGCTCCGCGGGAGGGCAGCCCATCCTCCTGTTCCTGCAGGAGCTCCACCGCGCCGATGTGCTGTCGCTGGAGTTGCTCGGAGGCGTGCTGCGTGCCCTGCACGCCGACCGAGCGCCGGTCCACATGATCGCGAGCGTGCGTCGCGCGCCCCTGGGCCGACCCGGCTCGGAGCTGCGCCGTCGCCTCCCCGAGGCGCACATCGTCGAGCTGCCCGCCCTGACCCCTCGCGAGGTCGCGGTGGCGGTGGGCAACATGCTGGGCCGGCGCCCGCCCCCCGCCGAGCTCGCCCGCCGCCTGCACCGGGTCACCTCGGGGCAGCCCCTCTACCTGGAGGAGGCGGTCCACGGCATGGTCTCGAGCGGCGGCATCGAAGCCGACGGAAGCCGCCTGGCCTGGGCCGACCAGTCGATGGACGTACCGATTCCGGACCGTGCCCGCACCGTCGCCGTGCGCATGCTTCGAGAGCTACCCGTGGCCTGGCGACGGGTGCTGGAAGCCATCGCGGTCGCCGGCCAAGACGGCTCCGCCCCGCTGCTCGCCAGGGTGGTGGGCATCTCGTCGCAGGAGCTCCTGCCGATGCTGGTGGCCCTCGACCAGGCCGGCGTGCTCGCCTTCGACACGGCCCGAGCGCGCACGACCTGGCGCCAGCCCGTGCTCGCCCTCGTCGTGTACGAACAGATCCACCCTTGTCGCCTGGCCCTGCTGCAACGCTCGCTGGTGAGTGCCAGCAGGGGGCTCGAGCCCAGCCCGGAGCTGGTGCGGGCTCAGATCGCTGTCGACCGCTTCGGCCACGCCGTTCGCGACGCCGTGCCTCTCGCCCGCAAGCTCATCGCCCGGCACCAGTTTCGCACGGCACTCGGCGTCCTCGACGCGCTGACCGAGCGCCTCACCCCCAACGCCGGGGGCGCCCTCGTCGCCGAGGCCCACCTGCTCCACAGCAGCTGCCTGCGGGCGGTGCGGCCGGCCGATCCAGCGGCGGGGAAGGCGCTGTCACGGGCGCGCAAGCTGGCGCCCCCCCGCGACCGAGCGCTGGCGTGCCGGCTGCTCCTCGGCCAGGGGCGCCTGTTCGGGGGCATCGGCCACTATCGCAACGCCCACAAGTACACCCAGCAAGCGTGGGATGTGGTGCCGGACAGCGAGAACAGCCTGGCGAGCGAGATCGCCCTCGAGCTCGCGGAGTTGGTGCGGCTGCGAGGGGAGCTGTACGAAGCCGAAGCCTGGTACGAGCGGGCCATCGAGCATGCAGAGGCGACCGACGACCAGTCGCTGCGGTGGCTCGCCGCCGCAGGAGGCAGCTCGTGCATGCTGGCTCGCGGGCGCCTCGATGACGCCGAGCAGGCCTTGTCGCGCACCATGCAGGAAGCCGAGCGGGCGGATGCCCAGATCGCCTTCACCAGTGCGCTGGCCGCCTGGACCGAGACCCTGCGCCACCAGGGCCGCTACAGCGAGGCCCTCAGCCAGCTCTACCGACGCCTGCCGGCCGCCAGCCAGCACCAAGACCCTCGCCTGTATGTGCGACTCCTCCTGGCCACCGCCTGGCTGGAGCTCGACCTGTCGCGCCTCGGCCGCGCACAGGAGTGCACCGACACCCTCGCTGCCACCATCCACCGAGGCGAGCTGCTCCACGTGCGCCTCGAGGTGCAGCTGCTCAACGGGCGCATCCTCCTCGCCTCCGGTCAGTATCGGCCCGCAGCCTACGTGCTACAGGATGTGCAGGAGTCTGCCCAGAAGGCCGAGCTGACCGTGCTGCGGGAGCGGGCCAGGGCCGTGCTGGCGGAGACGCTGTACGCCCTGGGTGACCGCGAGGCGGGGCGCAGCATGTTCCAGTCGGCCATCCTCGGGCTCATGGGCTCAGGCGAGCTCACGCTGCTGGCAGAATGCGTGCGCAGCCGAGCCCGCGTACAGGCGACCGAGACCGATCCCACCGAGCTGTTCCGCCCTGTCGCGACCCTGCTCGACGAGCAGCCTGTGGCGCTCCTTCGACTCGAGCACCTCCTCGCTCGCGCGGCCTGGTTCCGAGCACGCAACAAGCGCTCCGAGGCCCGCGTCTGCCACCGCGAGGCCGCCATGGTGCTCAATCGCGTGGCCACCAAGCTCAACGACACCGACCGCGCAGCCCTCAGGGTCCACCCATGGTCGAACTGGATTCGTCGCGGCCTCATTCGAAACACGTCGAGTCGCGCCAGCGACGGACGGGGTAAGGGACGCGGATGACCCCCACACTTCCCGAGATGATCGGCCCCTACAAGGTGCTCCGCCCGATCGCGCGAGGAGGCATGGCCGAGGTCTACGAGGTGGAGGAGGTGTCCTCCGGCGAGCACCTCGCCCTGAAGCTGCTGGTGCAGACAGGGGGAGCGCTGGCGCGGTTCAACCGCGAATACGAAGCGATGATCCGCCTCAACCACCCGAACATCGTGCGGGTCTACAACTACGGGCAGTGGGAGGCGCATCCCTGGCTGTCGATGGAGCTGGTCGAAGGCACGCCCATCCAGGCCTACGCCAAGCGCTGTGGGCGCCCGGGAACGCCGGAGCGAAGCAAGGAGGTCATCCGCATTGCGCACGACCTCGCGCTGGCCCTCGACCACGTGCACCACCGCGGGCTCATCCACCGCGACCTGAAGTCGGCCAACGTGCTGGTGCTGCCCGACGGCCGGGTGAAGCTGCTCGACTTCGGCACGGCGAAGGTCAGCGACCCTGTCCAGGAGATCACGCGCGACGGCGAGTTCATCGGCACCTTCGCCTATGCGAGCCCCGAGCAGCTGGTGAACAAGGGGCTCGACCACCGAGCCGACCTGTACAGCTTCGGCGTGCTCCTGTACCGACTGAGCACCGGCAAGCGGCCCTTCAACGCCAAGGAACTCCACCTGCTGGCGCGCCAGCACGTCAAGGAGGCCCCTCCGCCGCCCTCCCTGCACTGCGAGCTCCCACCGGGGCTGGAGCAGATCATCCTGGCCTTGCTGGAGAAGAAGCCCGGCGACCGGCCCCAGAGCGGTGCCGAGGTGGCCGAAGCCCTCGAGAGCGTCGCCGGTGAGCCTCTCTACCCACCGGGCACCCTCGATGTCGATCTGTCGTCCGAGCGGCTGGTCGGGCGGGAAGACCAACTCAGCCAGCTGTGGTCCTTCCTCGACGGCGCCGCGAGTGGCGACGGCGACAAGCCCGGTAGCCAGCCTGCCGACATGGCACTCACCGTCGGGCTGCAGGGCTCTGGCCGGCACCGGGTGATGCAGGTGATGGAGCGGGAAGCCGCGAATCGTGGCTGGCGCACGATGCCGCTGTTCTTCTTCCGTGGCGCCGAAGACCTCGACCAGGTCACCCAGGCCATGCTCTCCCTCGTCCGAAGCTTCGGGGGCGACGCACCGGTCGCCGCACGGCCGCACATCGAGTCCCTGCAGGGAGTCGCGCGGGCCCGCAGCCTCTCGGTCGCCGAGCGGCTCGAGGTCTTGCGCACGGCCGGTGCGCAGCTCATCGCCGAGCGATGCCGGCTCGACGACAAGCCTCTGTTGTTGGTGGTGCGCGGGCTGCAGCATGCCGGGCCCGTGGGCTTCGAAGCGCTGGTCGGGCTTCGCGAGGAACTCGCTGCCCTCGACGCGCCCGCCCTGCTCCTCGCCGACTGCGACGAGACCGCCGACGACCCTCACTCCATCGCTCGCAAGCGCCTGCCGGATGCCATGCGCATCAAGCTGCAGCCGATGAACGTGCGCGGCGTCGCCCTGCTGGTGGGCTCCATGCTGCATCGTCGGCCGCCCCCCGCCAGCGTCGCCCGCCAGATCTACCAGGCATCCGGGGGCCTGCCGACCTACGTCGAGGAGGTCGTGAACAGCCTGGTGCAGGGCGGCCTGCTGCGAGTGAAGTCCCACGACACCAACCGCATCGAGTGGGCGCAGCGCAGCATCGAGATCCCCGTGCCCGACGGGGCCCGCGCACGGGTCACCGAGCAGCTCGCCGCCCTCCCCGCCGACCGTCGCCGGGTGCTCGAGGCCATGGCCCTGTGTGGCGGCGAGGGCAGCGTGAAGGTGCTGGCCGGCGCGCTTCAGTGTCGACCGGGGGAGCTCATGCCCGCCCTGGAAGACCTCACCGCCCGCGGCTGGACGACCCTCCGCAAGCGCCAGCGCATGCCCTATGCGCGGTGGCGGCAGATCATGGCCGAGCAGGTGGTCCTCGACCAGATCCATCCCTGCCGCCGTCGGGTGCTCGAGCGCCTCCTCATCGAGCAGGTAGCCGACCATCCCGCTTTTGCCGCACAGATCCGTTTGCTGCTCCAGGTCGGCCGGCTGCCCGAGGCGCTGCAGCGCGCCCGCGACTGGGCGCTGCACCACCTGGCCAAGAACCGTCCCGTCACCGCCCTCGATGTGCTCGACGACGTCATCCCCCACCTCGAAGGGGCAGAGGTCGACCACACCCTCGCTGCGCAGCTCTACCTGCTCCACGCCACCTGCCTGCAGATGGCCCGCCCCACCGACCCACAGCTCGCCCGGTCCCTCATCCGGGCCGGCAAGGGCAAAGACCCCGGCGACATCTTCGAGGCGGAGCTGCGCCTGATCAAGGCGCGCATCCAGCGGGTGATCGGCCACTACCCGAACTTCCGCAAGCACCTCATGGAGGCGTGGTACGTCGTCGAGCATCACGAGGCCACGCCCCTGGGCAGCACGGTCGCCACCATGCTGGGCTGGTCCAACCGAGTGGCCGGGCACGTCGACGACGCGGCCACCTGGCACGGTCGGGCACGGCGCATCGCGGTGCAGGTGGGCATTCCTGCGGTGCGAGCCCACGCCGACGTAGGGGTCGCCAGCTGGCAGTTCGCGCGGGGCCTGGTGGCAGAAGCGGAGCGCACCGTGGGCGGTGCCATCGAGATCTTCAGCGAAGTCGGCGACCTGCGCGGCCTGTCGCAGGCGCTGCCCATCTGGGTCGACGCCCTCCGCATCCAGGGGCGATGGACGGAAGCCCTATCGGTGCTCTACCGCCAGATGCCGCAGATGCGCGAGTGCGAGGCGCCCACCTTCTACGTGC
>Ga0070727_10003794_pt1 | contig 13356 bp, 12 predicted proteins | sample tdAd472_FD_66722 | JGI IMG/M metagenome (GOLD analysis project Ga0070727, IMG submission 66722) | Marine sediment microbial communities from the Atlantic coast under amendment with organic carbon and nitrate - tdAd47.2 | ecosystem: Environmental > Aquatic > Marine > Coastal > Sediment | place... | reverse complement strand
AGCCTTCGCGTGAAGGTGGGCGACGATCTCGTTCCGCTCCAGGACGCAATCAAGGGGACACTCCGGGAATCGGACTACACGCGGAAGACGATGGCGCTTGCCGAAGAACGGAAGGCTTTTGAAGCCACCCGTGCGAAGCAGGCGGAAGAATGGCAAGGCCGTATTCAGCAAGCAGATACGCTTGCGGGCTTGTTTCGCCAGCAGTTGAGCGGAGAAGAGGCCGCTTTGCAGGATATGCTGGACGAAAATTCCATCAACTACGATCCGCAAGGCTACATTGTGAAGCGCGCGGAGTTGGATAAGCGTCAAAGAGATTTGGGGCAATATTTCCAGCATCGCGAGCAAGAGCAAGCGGCCCTTGTGGCTCAACATCGCCAGGAACACCAAAAACTGGCGCGCGAGAACATCCCCGAGCTGGCCACGCCGGAAGGGGCTGAGAAGTTCCAGCAAGACATGCGGGAAGTCCTCCCGCAATACGGTTACACGCCGGACCAGATCAATGCGTATATGGACGGTGCCTGGGACTACAAAGACCTCGCGATTCTTCGGGACGCCATGAAATATCGAGCTTTGGAAAAGGGGAAACCCGAAGCCAGGAAGAAGCTCGCAGGCAAGCCGAAGCTCCGTCCGAATGGACGGGATGGAAAAGGCACGCAGGCACAATCGAACACGGACGCCATTCGCCGCCGTCTGAGAAGCAGCAACCCGCGCACGAAGCAGCGGGCCGCTGAGGACTTTCTCGGCGCATTTGCCGAGACCCTTTAACCGGAGAATGGAACCATGACTCTCTACACCAATGCTTTCCCGACCTACAGCCAGATTGGCCGCCGGGAAGACCTGAGCGACGCTATTTATGACATCACGCCGACGAAAACCCCGTTTATTTCGGGCATCGCGAAAACCTCGGCGGAACAGACCAATCACGAATGGCAGACCGATTCGCTCGATGCCAACGTGGACACGAACCAGCAGCTTGAAGGCGATGTGGTCGGCAGCGTGACAGCGGCCACGGCGACAACCCGCCTCGGGAATACCTGTGAAATCGCCCGAAAGGCGTTTGCCGTCACCGGCACGTCGGAAGTGGTCAACAAGGCTGGCCGCAAGTCGGAATTGAAGTACCAGATTCTCAAGAATTCCCGCGCGCTTATGCGGGATATCGAGACTTCGCTTCTGGCGAACAAGGCGAAGAATGCGGGCAACAGCACAACGGCGCGGGTTGCGGCGGGTGTTGAATCGTGGATTGCGACAAACTCCAGTCGCGGCACGAACGGCGACGATCCTGCGGGAACGGGGGCGGACACAGCGACGGACGGCACGCAGCGCGCGTTGACCGAAAGCCTGCTCAAGTCGGTATTGAAGGACTGCTTTGATGCCGGTGGTGATCCGGATACGATTCTCTGCTCGTCCAAGCACAAGCAGACCATTTCCGGGTTCACTGGGAATGCCACGCGCCAAAAAGACGCGATGGACCGAACCCTCGTGGCCTCTATCGAGCTTTATCAATCGGATTTCGGGGATTTGCAAATCTTCCCGCACCGATTCATGGAAGGTTCGAGCGGCGGCACGCCGGGTTCGATTCGTTCCGTTCTGGTTCTGCAAAAGGATATGTGGGCCTTTGCCTCGCTGCGTTCGCCGGCCATTTACGACTTGGCTCGGACGGGTGACGCGGAGCCGCGCATGATCCTGGCGGAATACACCCTTGAAGCTCGCAATGAGGCGGCTTCGGGAATCGTCGCGGACCTTAGCTAAGGGGCGGGGGCTTCGGCCCCCAACTCTCTACAGGAGTTTTCTATGCGAATTATTGCAACTCTTTTCGCGCTCGTGTTCATGGCGTCTTCCGCGTGGGCCGGTGCGAATCTCCAGCAAAGCGACGACGGGCGGAATGCGCAATGGGTCAATCAAGACGGGGTTTCTTTCCCCGTTGGCGATCCTGGCCTTGCGGTGTCGATTACAGACATGTCAACGGCGGGGACGACCTACGTTATCTCTCACAAGCCGGGCCTTTTGTCGAAAGCCTACACGGTTCTTCACAATGCGCTTTCGGCGGGGTCGAACTCTCCATCCCTGACGTTTTTTCTTGCTTCGGCGGCGTCGGCCAATGATGGGCAGTTTACGCAAGTATCCGATCTGTCGGGGGCGGCGTTGACCCTTGGGGCCACGAGTGCAGGCGGGAACGGGTCGCTTACCTGGGATGACGCAAACAGCACGCGCGTTGTCGGCCAGGGCGATGTGATTGCCATCGTAACGGATGGCGGGTCGACAGGCACCGCGCTTGGTACGATTACGCTTGTCATCGAGTAGGGATGCGGGCGCGGCGGTTCTTGTCGCCGCGTCCCTTCTCGCCTTTGGCATATGGAGCCCGGAGCCTTTCCGCTGGTCCGCGATATTCCTTTTAGCGTTCTGCGGTTCGTTTTGTTTTTGGAAATACAGACCTAAAGTAATATGGCCCTTGATGGCCCTGTTTCTTTGGGCCTGCGTTTCTTTGGTTTGGTCGCCGGATATAAGAACCGGCGTTTTGTATTTGATGCAATGCGCGGCGGTAATGGTTGTCGCGGCTTTGCCGTGGCGCCGGTCTTTTGTCCTGAATGTGGTTTCGGCGGCGGCGGTGGGGGCGTTCGTTCTAAATTACGTGCGGCCTTATGCGGGCGGGTTTGGGAATCCGAACTTTCAGGCTGAATTTATTTGCCTCGCCTTGCCGTTTTGCATCGCGAACATCAGGCATAGCTCCCCCTTGGCTCTTATGGGGGTGGTGGCGTGTTTAGGCGTTCTGGCGCAGTCTGACAGCTCGACACATTGGGGCGCGCTGGCGGGCTTTCTGGTGTTGTTTATGGCCTATCGCCGCATGTGGTGGACCTTGGCTTATTTCGTGGCGATTGGGGCGAATATCGCGGCGTTTTGGGCGGACGACCTTTGGGCTTGGTCCTCGGTCCATGAGCGCGTGGAGCTTTGGTGGAATACCATTGTGATGTGGCTCGATTCCCCGATGGGATACGGGGTCGGGTCGTTCAATTACGAATATTATAGGTTTCAGGAGGCGCACCCTTGGCAGGACACGCTGTTAAAGGCGCCGACCGTCTTTGCGGGGGCCGCTCACAACGAGTTTTTGCAAGTTTTGGCAACGCTTGGCCCCTTGGGGGTTATTCTGGCGTGCGCGTCGATCTTGTCGCTTCCCCGCGACGGATTGAGCCTTTCCGTGGCGGGCGTGGCGATATCTCTGGCGGGGTTCGGGTTTCCGTTCCAATCCGCCGCGCCGCTGATGTTAATGGCTTTGTGTTTTGCGATATCTGAGCCTGCCGATTATCGCATTTTGCGGCGTTTTGCTGTTTTTTGGCGCGCATTGGGCGCTGGCCGGGGTCCAGTTAAGCAATGCGCGGGTAGCGATCAAGTCCGACCCGTTGGCAGCGTTCCAGTACCTATCGACAGCTAACAGAATATCCAAGCTGGACCCGGAAGTTAGAAAGAACCTGCTTTTGGCTTTGGTTCGGCTGATGGCGGAAAAGAATGTGACGGTTTCGCCGGCGGCGATGGACCGGGCGATAGAACGAGCCGAGACGGCGGCGCGGCACAGTCCCGCCGTATTGATGATTAAAGCTGAATATTACCTGAAAACGGGGCGCCTGGCGGAAGCGGAAGCGGCTTTCGAGGCCCTACGCAGGCACACGCCGAACAAGGCGCGACACTGGTTAGATCGGATTGAAAAGGGAAAGCCATGAAGGGGTTTCTTGATGGCATAATCGGGGCTTTCAGTGGGGAACGGTAAACTTTTCGGGACCGGGCCTGGACTGGGCTTTGATCCTCGTGATGAAATCACGGGGCGCCTGTTTGACCCCGAGGTGGCAAAGCGCGCAAGCCTCTTGCCTATGGTTCGGATGAACTCCGGAGAACGGGCGTTTGGAGCGCCGCAGTTTTTGGTTGAAATGCTGAATAGCGCGATGCTGCCGGGTGCGGCGGCGCAGGGCTATCAGGCAACCCCGCAAGACGCGGCACAGTTCGGCCTCGATTGGATGGCTGGCGGCATGGGGGTGAATGCGCTCGGCAAGGGCGCGCCACGTGGCGCGGTGTTGGGCGCTAACGTATGGCAGGGCGGCCCTCACAAGTACGGCCCCAAGGGCGCTGCGGAGAGCTTGCAGCACGTTGGCAAGGGTGAAGGGGCCGCGGCCTACGGTTGGGGTAGGTATGATGCGGGGGCGCGGGAGGTTGCGGAGAAGTACCGCAAGGACCTTTCCGGTGATTTTTGGACGACGCCCGACGGTGAATTATTCGACCCCTCAACCTTAGAACACCTCAATGCTCGCTCTGCCGTGCAACGGAATCCCGATATTGAGTCGCTATTGCCAAAACTTAAAGGCATTGCGTCCAAGCAAGCCGGCACAGAAGCGGGTGATATGATGGCTCGCGATATTGCCAAGTTGGAGGCGTTACAGAAAAAGGGCGGGTTGTCAGAGGCTTCCGGGCACATCTACAAACACGACCTTCCCGACGAAGACATAGCCCGCTATCTCGATTGGGACAAGCCGCTGAGTGAGCAGCCGGAGAGTGTGAAGGAAGCTTTAAAAGAACTCGGCCCAGAGTTGCAAAAAGTGTTTGATGACTACAGCGACGAATACAATCTGAGCCTAGATTTCGACAGTGTAGGCGGGGAGCAGTTTGTCCAAATTGTGGGCCGCGCTCTGCAAGATGACTATCTACCAATAAACGGCCCGCACGTCGAAAAGGCGTTAGAGGCGGGAGACCTAAAAAAAGCGGCATCTATGTGGCTGCGAAACGAAGATATCCCCGGCCTGAAATATCTCGACGGTATGAGCCGAGGCGAGGGCGCCGGAACCCACAACTACGTCACATGGGACCAAGACGTTCTAAACCGCATGAAGCTATTGGAGCGCAACGGCGCGACACAGTTTGATTAGGAGTGCAAACAGCATGAAAAAATTAGTTTACGGCCTGCTCGCCGTCGCGGTTCTTATGGGCGCGGCGAAGGCGGCGGACGTGTATCACTTGGTCACGGGTCACGCGGTATCGGCGACCACGGCAAGCCAAGTTCATTCAACGGCCTTTGCCAATGGGGTGAACACGATCCGAGTGGTGGCGGATGACGCCGCCTTTATCGCGGTCGCGGCGACCAATCCATTCGCAAGCAACACGACGGGGTTCTTTGTCCCTGCCGACACGCCGGTGTTCCTGTCCATTCAGGGTGGCGACTTTCTTGCCTACAGGGCGTCGGATACGAGCGGCATGATATACGTCCAGGAAGTCTCCAAGTAATGAAGCGCCTGCTTGAACACGACCCGCTGACCGGCGTCACGGAATGGGCGCACATTGACGAAATGAGCGACGAGTGCGCCATTCAGCACACTCAGGACGTGGAACCGATCATCGAGCGCAACAAGCGGCTTCAGAACGAAGGCCCGAACATGAGCGCGGACAAATCGCTTCACTGGATCGGGTCCATTCCGCTGGTCATCGCGCACAAGTGGATTGTGGAGGATGGTATTAACTGGCTGGCCCTGCCGAAGCCGGAAATGCGGTCCTACGTCAACCGCAAGCTATCCGATCCGGATTACCGTTATTTGAGGGTGAGCAGCATCCTATGACGATATCGAATTACGGCGAGTTGAAAACGGCAGTTGCAAATTATCTGTCGCAGGGTTCGGGGCTGAGTTCCCGGATTCCTGAATTCATCAAACTTGCCGAGGATTATCTTGCGCAGAACCTTCGCGTGCGCGCGATGGAACACACGGTTGATATCATCCTGAAATCTCCGGTGACCGGAACGACGGGCGGCACGGCAAACGCCATCACCCTGACGACGACTTCGAGTTATTCGTCGCTCGCGACGGGCGATGTTTTTTCGGTGACGGCGACAAGCGAAAGTACCGGAAACGTCACGTTGAATGTGGATTCGGTTGGCGCGACGGCATGGAAAGACGAAGACGGTTCGACCGAACTCGAGGCGGGCCGGATACAGGTGGGCGGCACTTATTACGCATATTATGACGGCACGAGCTTTCGCTTGGTCCCGCCCGGTGGGGTTCCGTTGCCGTCCCGATACAAAGGAATGCGCCGGATATTTCTGGACACCAACCCCGTTGGCATTTTGCAGCACATGCAGCCGGGGGAGCTGTGGGAAACCAATACGGGGGTTGTGAACCGCCGGCCGCGCTATTTTACGGTTGAGGGCGAGTGCATCGTGTTTCGCCCGGTCCCGGATACGACATACCACGCGAAGGTTCTCTACTGGCGGCGCTTTGCCACCCTTTCGGGTGACAGCGATACCAACTGGATCATTGACAATGCCGGCGGGCTTTTACTGTACCGCTCTTTAGTCGAGGCCAGCCCGTTCTTGAAAGACGATGCGCGGACGTTGACTTGGGCATCGCTTTACGATGACGCCGTTGAAAATGTAATGAAATCGGATAAAGCAGATCGCCACCCCCACGGGATGCGCGGTCGCCGGGCGCAGCGGGTCCGATGAGCCTTTCGCAACGCCTCGCTCGGGTGCAACCCGTAATGCCGGGAGTACAGCGGACGTTCATTCCGTTTGGCGAGTGGTTGCCGGACCTTGGGTCTTTCAATAATCCGGGGGTTTATCTTTCGCCCGGATTTTTCCCGGTGGGAAGCGGCTTTAAGTCTGTAAAAAATGTGTCAGTGGCTTCTGACGCCATCGACAACCGACCGCAGGGGTTAGTGGCGGCGCGCGACACGGCGTCCAACATTTATGTGTATTCAGGCGATTCATCAAAGATCTACAGCTTGACAAGCCAAGTATGGGGAGACGTTTCAAAGGGTGGCGGCTACAACACCGCCGCTGATGACGTTTGGTCGTTTGTCCAATTCAATAATAAAATCATTGCAACAAACTTTGCTGACCCGGTGCAGGCAATCACGTTGGGGGGGGCGAATTTTGCAGACTTGATTACCTCGACAAACAAGCCAAAAGCGAGATACGTTGCGGCGACCAGAAATTTTTTGATTCTGGGGAACACAAACGACACCACGGACGGCGCCAAGCCGAATAGGGTATGGTGGTCGGCGATTGGAGATGAAACGGATTTCGATCCTGCGGCTAGTACGCAATCTGACTATCAAGACATTGAAACAGGCGGGTGGATCAGGGCTATTGTCGCCTTTGCCGAGTATGCGTTGATTTTTATGGATTCATCCGTTGTTCGGATGACGTATGAAGGCCCGCCAACTATCTTCCGCTTTGACGTGATTGACAGCACAAGGGGAACGCCATTCCCTGGGTCTGTAATCTCCCAAGGCAGAAACGTATATTTTATATCTGAAGAAGGATTTATGGTTACGGATGGCGTTTCGGTTCGCCCTATCGGTCACAATAAGGTGGACAATGATTTGTTTGCCTATACAGACGGCGTGTTTTTTGACCGTTTTTCTTCGGCCATTGATCCGCTTAATAAACTGATACTGTTTGGCGCGCCTTCGCCTCAAGGCATCTTGAATAGAACTTATATTTACAGTTGGGCCGAGCAAAAGTTTTCGCTTTTGGAGCATCTGCCGGCTTTAAGCCAATACGCTACAATTTTGACGCAGGGCTATACGTTAGATGGCCTTGATGTGTTGGGTACAGACATAGATGATTCTGGTGTTTTCGCGAATTCCTTTGATTCCAGATTGTGGTCGGGGGGATTGCTGCAATTGGCCGCTATGGATTCAAATAAAAAACTTGTCTTGTTTGATTCCACCCCGTCACCCGCTTGCGGCATCACAACGTCGTTTCAAAGGTTTGGTCGCCAAAAATCCAGGGTTTTAGGCTTTAGGATTCATTCAAGCGGTTTAGGGTCCCCCATGGCTTCGGTCACGGCGTCCATCTTCTCTACGTCCGATCCAGGAACGGCGACAACGACAATCACGAGTCTTGATGTGCGGACCGCGTTGGATAGCTATATTCCCGTCCCGACGGGATCGGATAATTGGTATCACAGATTCAGCCTTACATGGTCGGCGGGGCTGTCCGATGTGATTATTTCGGGTATAGACGTTGATTGGGTGCCGACGGGTGCCTATTAGTTCTCCCCGCGCGAGCGCCGCATCCCTGCCCGGCGTACCGCTTGAATGGTCGGATGAAAAAGAACACCGCCGCCAGCTCGCGCTCACCGCAAACGCCATTCTGCAAGGTCGGCTAAACAACGTCATATCGGTAACGCTCACGGCATCCTCCGCCAGCACGACGATAACGGACGCGCGGATCGGCTTGAACACGGCCTTAATTCTTGTGCCGACGACGGCTAATGCATCGGCGGAAATCGGGGCGGGGACGATTTATCAGACGTTTCCGAACGCGACGAAGAATCAAGCCGTCATTAACCACGCGAACAACGCCCAGACAGACAGAACTTTTAGAGCGGTGATGATCGGATGACCTACGCGGCGCAAAACCCTTATCAGAATCCCTATTTGGTGGCACAAATGCGGCGCCGTCGTCCCGGCCCGCAAGGCGTTCCGCCGCCCATGCCGGTCTCCAATCGGGGGCCGAATAACCAGCTTTCGATTGGGAACGCTTCGGGGCAAATCAGCAGCACGACAGGGCCGGGACCGCAACAGCCGCAGCAACAAGAGCAAAGCCCGCTTTCTGATGGGTTGGGCTTGTTCAACACCGCGCAGAGAGTGGGCAATCTAAACCTTTTCGGCGTGGCGCCAGACGCTCTTGCGGAAGGCTTGACGCTCAACCAAGGCGGTCCAGTCGAGGGGGCGCTGTCGGCTTTCGGCGGCGAAGGGCCGATGGTCAACGGCGGGAGTTTGTTTTCCGGGTCATTGCCGGCGAACCATGCGGTGGGCATGTCCGGAGGGCTTGGCCTGGGCGCGGCTGGTCTTGAGGCGGGCTTTGGGACCGGCGCGGCGGCGGCAGGGCCGTCGATGTTCGGTCCGGGACTGTCTGGAGCGGCGGCGGGGGGTGTTGCGCCGCTTGCCCCTGCGGGGGCGGCAGCGGGGGGCGCGCTAAGTGCCGTGCCGTTCTTGGGCGCAGCCTACATGGGGCTAAACGCGCTCGGGATTAAGAATGAGCAAGGGGATAACCCCATGTTTAGCGGTGCCGGGATAATGGGTTTTGGGCCGCAGGGTAGTATTTTCAACACACTTTTCGACCCTGATAATTTACTTGGCAGCGTGCTTGGGCTGGACTTTTTCTAAGTGTGGGCAGGACTGAAGCCGGAGCAGGTGTCCGACGATTGGGGCCGATTAAAGCCGTTTGTCGAAAAGGGATTGGCCCGGTCGCGCGGCGAATACACCGCCGAAGACGTTTTAATTAAAATCGCGCACAGAGAAATGCAGCTTTGGGCCGTGTTCCATGACGAAGGGCTGCAAGCAATCGTCATCACTGAAATTCTTTATTTCCCGAACCTAAAAACAGCGAACCTCTTTCTGGCGGCGGGGCAAGGGATGGCGCATTGGGGGAAGTATTTAGAGGAAGTTATCGAACCTTGGGCGAAGTCTCGGGGGTGTGTCGAGTTGTCCGGTTTTTGCCGCGCGGGCATGGCGAAGACGCTGGAGAAGCGCGGATGGACTCCAGCCTATACAGTAATGAGGAAGGCCATAGCATGAAGTGGCAATGCGATATCCAGGCGAATATTGAAATGAAGGGCGGCGGCGGTGGTTCGGCGCCGGCTCAGACAACTCAGAACACGGTCCAGAAGTCCGACCCTTGGGAGGGCCAGCAGCCCTATCTGGAGCGGGGTTTCGAGGAAGCCGAAAGCCAGGTTCTTGAGCGCCCGCTTAATTATTTCCCCGATTCAACCGTGGTTCCGTATTCGCAGGAAACCAACACCGCGTTGAACTTGCAGACAGGCCGCGCCTTGGGCGGCTTGGGCCTTCCGGGGGGGATGCAGACGCCCAACGTGCAACTGCAAGATGCGGCACGCGGGCAAATGGGCGCGAACATCGCTGGTAACTACACGGCGCAGGGAAACCCCTACACGCAAGGCATCATGGACCGGGCGATGAATACCATTACGCCCGCGATTGATGCAAAGTTCGGGTCGTCCGGGCGGTTCGGTTCCACGGCGCACGCGGAGGCGCTCGGGCGCGGCGTGGGCGATGCGGTGGCACCTTCGATATTCCAGAATTACGAAGCAGAGCGCGGGCGGCAGATGGCGGCGGCGGGGGCCGCCCCAGGATTCGCCGCGCAGGATTACGGCGATATCGCGTCCCTGTCGGAAGTGGGTTCGGCGCGCGAGGCGTTGTCTCAGGAACAACTCGCGGACCAGATTGCACGGTTCAACTTCGAGCAGGGCGAGCCGACCAACCGCCTTGCCCAATACATGAACTTGATTCAAGGCCAGTACGGCGGGAATTCGACGCAAAGCATGGTTTCGTCCGCGCCACGCGGGCAGGGCGCCAGTCCTCTTTTGAGCGGCCTGGGTGGCGGTCTGGCCGGGGCCGGGTTGGGAAGCATGGCCGGGTTCGATCCGCTCTATGGCGCGATTGGTGGCGCCGGTATTGGTCTGTTTGGTTAGGAGGTAGAAATGCCTGGTCTTTTTGATAACCCGATGGCCCTGATGCAATTGGGCGGCAGTTTGATGGCGGCGGGGCAGGAACAGCCTTACGGGGTGAGCCGGGGGCAGGTATTGGCACAAGGCCTTCAAGGCGTCGGCAAGTCGATGGCCGCGCAGCAGCAGATGGACATGCAACGCCAAGCCTTTGAATTGAAGAAAAAGGAATTCGAGGCGAAGCAGGCGGCGGCGCAACGGCAGGCGGCGCACCAGCAGGCCGCGATGAATCCGCAAGGATTGTTCGGCGGGCCATCCGCGACTCCGGCGAGCGTACAAAAAGCCGGGCTTGAGTTGCAGCCGAAAGCGGGACTGACCCTCGAACAGAAACGGCAACTGGCCCTAAAAGCGGCGGCACAAGCCGAAGCTGGCGGAATGCCGGGCTTGGCGGGATTTTATCGGGATTTGGCGAAACCGCAGGAAGGTTACACGCTTGCGCCGGGCGCGACCCGGTTTGATGCAAACAATGAGCCGGTGGCGTCCGTGCCGTCCAAGCCCGAAGCGGGTTCGGGGCTTTCCAAGTTGATCGCGGAGCGCAATGCGCTGCCTCCGGGTCACCCGATGCTTCCGATTTACAATGCCGCCGTGGCAAAGGCGGCCTTGCCAAGCCGAATGACGGCCAGCATCCCGACCGACAACGGCGTGATCGAAATCTCGTCGGGACCGGATAAAGATCAGATGGGTGCGTTGACCAATTCCACGCGGAGCAAGATTGAATCCAAGGTCGTTTCTCTTGAGGATTCAATGCAAAGCGTTATGGATATGGAAGCGCGGTTTAAGCCCGAGTTCCAAGAGATCGGGACGCGGTGGGAAAACATGATGACGGCGGCGAAGGACAAGCTCGGCTTCCGTCCGGCAGACGCGGACCGGAAATCCCTGAGTGAATATACGCAGTTTAGGCAATCTGTCGGACGGAACTTCTCAACCACGCTGAAGGAGCTTTCGGGCGCCGCCGTGGCGGAACATGAAATGAAACGCGCGGAAGGGTTCGTCCCGAATGCCGGAACAGGCCTGTGGGACGGAGACAGCCCAACCCAATTGCAGGCAAAGATTTCGGGGATGAAACAGTTTACCCTGAAAGCCCTGGCCCGCCAGAAATATTACCTGAAGCAAGGTGTAACCAACGTCAATGCGATGGCAAAAGCCATGCCGATAGATTCGGTGCGGGTGAAGGTCAACCCGGAGACGGGGCAGAAAATCATTCTCGTTAACGGGAAGTGGGAGGCCATCTAATGGAACCAGCGGCGCCGCGCGGCTTTGTTGATTTGGAAGACATGCCGACAAGCGCCGAGCCGCCCGCGCCTCCGGGGTTTGTCGATCCGGAAAACATGCCCGCACCCGCCCCGCCCCGAGGCACCAAGGCGCAGCCGGTGGGCGCGCTCGACGTGATGAAGACTTCATTTGCTTCGGATCGCGGGGAAGCGGTGAACTTTCTCGCCCAAAAGGTTTTCCCCGACATCCCGGTTGAAGAAGCCAAAAAGTTTTTCACCGAAAAGGACGGAATGATTGCCTTCCGAGACCCGGAAGGGAAGGAACACGTCATCGCCGATTCGCTGTTAAAGCGCCTTGCTTTGGGTGTTGGCCCCTCGCTTCCTATCGGCACTGGAACGGCGGCGGGTATTGCTTCAATGCCGCTGGCAGCAACAGGCATTGGTACGCTCGGGACAATCGGCCTGACGGGCGGTGCGGCGGCGGCGGGAGAAGCCGCGCGCCAGAAGATAGGCGATTACCTGATGGATACGCCGGACCCGTCCCTAAACGCCGGTTCTATTTTGTTTGAGGGCGGCATGGGTGCGGCTGGTCAGGGTTTGGGCAAGGGCATGGCCGCGCTTTCGGAACGCTACGCTGTTCGGGATTTGGCCAAAATGAGCCCCACGGCGACAAAGAATGCTTACTCCCAAGCGCAGCGGCATGGCGTGGACCTGACGCCGGGCGAGGCGACGGGATTGCCAAGTTTGAAGGCGCAGCAAAAGCGGTTGGGAAACATCACGGCCACCTCGGATGATATGGCGTCGTTTTACGAAAAGCGGAACGATCAAGTGTTCTCCGCGTGGGACGATTTCCTCGGGTCGATCTCGAAAAACGGAGACGCGGATTCAGTTGCGGAAAGCGCGCGGTCGGCAGCGCAAAAGTCCATTTCAGACGTGCGTGCCGCCCGTTCTGCGGCGGCGGCCCCCCATTACGAGGCGGCCTTTGCGGACGATGTGACCGTTGACACGGCACCCATTTTGAATGGTTTAGATGAACGCTTGGGCGTGGCGAAGGGGGGGATTAAAGCGGCCCTCACAAGCGCGCGTAATTTGCTGGTAGATGGGGATAGGCCGGATACGCGGCTGCGGGCGTTGCATGAAGCGAAAATGGCCCTTGACGATATGATTGAGGGCGCGCGGGAATCCGGGATGGGGAACACCGCCAAGCGCGAATTGGTATCCTTAAAAAATCAACTTCTCGACGCGATGGATGATGCGTCGCCGGATTACACCACCGCGCGGCAGATATTTTCCAATGAATCTGGTGCCGTCGATGACGCGATGAATTCGACGGTTAAAATTCTTGCCGGCCTAAAGGACGTGAACCTCCAGCGCGCGACAACGGAGATATTAAATCCTGGGACGAGAAGCGCCGGGACGGTTGCCCGCGCCCGCGCCTTGCTCGAAAAGGCCGACCCGGAGGCATGGCAAGGCATCAAGCGAATCTACCTCCAACAAGAAATGGATAAAGCCTTTCGGGTTTCTCAATCCGGCGCGGTCCAAAACCCCGCAGGCAAACTCTACGCAACCTTGACCCGCACGCCTCAGTTGCGGAACCTAAAAGCCGCGATGACTGGCCCTGAATACGCCAGATTTACGGAGTT
>Ga0070727_10003793_pt1 | contig 13366 bp, 10 predicted proteins | sample tdAd472_FD_66722 | JGI IMG/M metagenome (GOLD analysis project Ga0070727, IMG submission 66722) | Marine sediment microbial communities from the Atlantic coast under amendment with organic carbon and nitrate - tdAd47.2 | ecosystem: Environmental > Aquatic > Marine > Coastal > Sediment | place... | reverse complement strand
TCCCACAAAAAAAGTAGCATTATCGTCTGAGCCTTTTGAGGTTAAGTAAGAAATCAAAATAAGCAGAAAAAAATAGGCTAATAAAACTCCTATAATTATGTAAGGATTCAAAACATTTAGAATTTAGGTTTTAAAAATAAAATTAATTTTGATGTGATTTTAGATTATGATTGAACACTTATCCTCAAAGCAACTTAAAAAACTCACAGAACAATTTCATTCTCTGCCTGGCGTTGGCAAAAAAACAGCACTTAGATATGCACTGCATCTTATTAAAAAAGATAAAAATGAAGTAGAAGATTTTGCAGATAGCATAAAAGAGATTACTGAAATTAAATATTGTAAAAGCTGTTACAACTTTTCAGATAATGACGTTTGCGAAATATGTTCTAACCCAAATAGAAATCAAAAATTAATTTGTGTTGTAGAAGATATTAGAGATGTGATTGCCATAGAAAACACATCACAATACAAAGGAACATATCACGTTTTATCAAGCCTAATATCACCTATTGACGGAATTGGCCCGGAAGATTTAAAAATTAATGAATTGATTGAACGAATAAAAAACAATGAAATTGAAGAAATAATTTTAGCGTTAAACACAACTATTGAAGGAGATACCACAGCATTTTATATTTATAAAAAGCTAAAAGATTTTAAGCTTAATTTCTCTACCATTGCAAGAGGTATTGGGGTGGGCGATGAAATAGAATATGCGGACGAACTAACCCTTGGAAAATCAATTTTAAATAGAGTTCCTTACCAATTGTCAAACAAATAGAATGAAGCTTAGCATAATTATAGTCAACTACAATGTTCGTCACTTTCTCGAACACTGTCTTCTTTCTGTTATTAAAGCCACAAAAGATGTTTCTTGTGAGGTATTTGTTGTAGACAATAATTCAGCAGACAACTCTGCAGAAATGGTTGCCGAAAAATTTCCTTCCATTAAGCTAATTGCAAATAAAGAAAATCTGGGTTTTTCTAAAGCAAATAATCAAGCCATACAAAAAGCAAATGGTGAATATATTTTACTGTTAAATCCGGATACAATTGTTGAAGAAGATACATTTAAAAAGTGTATTGACTTTATGGACAACCATTCTGACGCAGGTGGCCTGGGGGTTAAAATGATTGATGGGCAAGGAAAATTCCTTCCTGAATCAAAAAGAGGCTTACCAACTCCACTTGTGGCTTTCTACAAAATATTTGGTCTATCTTCTCTCTTTCCTAAGTCGAAAACATTTTCTAAATACCACATGGGATTTTTGGATGAAGATAAAAACCATGAAATTGAAATTCTGTCGGGAGCATTTATGCTACTCCGAAAAACTGTACTTGACAAAACAGGTCTTCTTGACGAAACCTTTTTTATGTATGGTGAAGACATTGACCTCTCATACAGGATAATTAAAGCAGGCTATAAAAACTATTACTTAAGCGACACCAAAATAATTCACTATAAAGGCGAAAGCACCAAAAAAAGTAGTATAAACTATGTTTTTGTTTTTTACAATGCGATGCTAATTTTTGCTAAAAAACACTTCTCAAAAACAAATATGACCCTGTATTCAGGTTTAATTTATTTTGCCATTTACCTGAGAGCATTTATCGCTATTTTAAATCGTTTTATGTTAAGGATTTCTCTTCCCTTACTTGATGCAGTTTTAATTGGACTGGGAACACTTAGTATTTGTAAGTACTATGAAGGAATCAAGTTTCCAAACGATTTAGGTTTTCCAACCGAAGTGTACAGTATTTTTATACCGGCATTTACATTGTTGTGGCTAATAATCTCATGGGCCTACGGAAATTACACCAAACAAAATAAGTTAATCAATATCATTAAAGCTTCTGCTACCGCTGCTGTTTTAACGCTTTTACTCTATGCGCTTTTACCCGAAAACTTACGATTTTCAAGGTTAATGGTGATAAGTTTTATTTCTTTTTCAATTCTTATAGTACCATTAAACAGAATTCTACTACACATGTCTGGATTATACAAACTAAAGCTAAAGCAAAAGAAGAGAATTGCTATTGTAGGAAATGATATAGAGGTAAGTCAGCTTACAGGTCATTACAAAAAGTCTAATATTGATATAGAAGTTTGTCAGGCAATATTTCCTAAAAATGAAATATCGGAAACCATCCTACATAAATATTCAGGAAAACTATATCAATTAGTTGACCTCATTCAAATTTATAATATTGAAGAGCTTATATTTTGCACCAACGAACTTGATTTTAAAAAAATTATTGAGCTAATGAGTAACATAAAATTTGAAGGTATAAAATATAAAATTGCCCCTTTTTCTACTAAGTTTATCATAGGGAGTAATTCAGTTGAAAAATATTCTACTTCATAGACGTTTAGCGCCCTACTTTTTACAGAAAAAACATTGCATTAAAGATATTTTAATTTATTTTTGCAACTGTTCAAAAATCAAGAAAATAAATGGCTGAGATAGAATTAATGATGCCCAAAATGGGCGAAAGTGTTGCTGAAGCAACCATTATAAAATGGTTAAAAGAAGAAGGAGACCAAATTGATGCAGAAGAGTCTGTACTTGAAATTGCAACTGACAAAGTAGATTCTGAAATACCTTCTACTACAGAAGGAGTTTTAAAGAAAAAATTATTCAATGAGGGTGATGTGGTTCAAGTTGGACAAGCTATAGCAATTATTGAAACAGAAGCTGCAGCAGAGAACACCCCAAAACCTACTACAACTTCACCTAGCAAAGTTGAAACTAGTTCTACAAAAACAATTTCACAACCTACAGCAATAGTTGATACCCAAACAGGTGCAACAAATATTGAGCGAGTTTCATCATCCGGAAAATTCTACTCACCATTAGTTAGAAGCATTGCAAAAGCAGAAGGAATTTCTATTCAGGAGTTAGAAAGTATTGAAGGTACCGGAAAAGACGGTAGAGTTACAAAGTCAGATATTCTAGCTTATATTCCTAACAAAGGAAAAACTGTTACATCAAGCCAAAACGGTTCTTCAACTGCTTCTGCCATTTCTACTTCTTCGGCACCTCAAAGTCAAAAAGTAGTTAGCACTACTCACCAAGCTCCAAAAGTAACCTTAATGGACGGTGACGAGATTATTGAAATGGACAGAATGAGAAAGCTTATTGCTGAACACATGGTTATGTCCAAGCATGTATCACCTCACGTTACATCATACGTAGAAGCAGATGTCACTAATTTAGTAATGTGGCGAAACAAAATGAAAAAAGTTTTTGCGGAAAGAGAAAACGAAAAATTAACCTTTACTCCATTAATTTTTGAATGCGTTATAAAAGCCATTAAAGATTACCCAATGGTTAACGTATCTGTTGACGGAGACAAAATAATTAAAAGAAAACACATTAACTTAGGAATGGCAGCGGCTCTTCCTAGCGGAAACTTAATTGTGCCTGTTTTAAAAGATGCTGACCAAAAAAACCTAATTGGACTAACAAAATCTGTAAATGATTTAGCCAACAGAGCTCGTGAAAATAAATTACAACCTGATGAAATTCAGGGAGGAACATATACGGTAACCAATGTAGGAACCTTTGGAAACGTTATGGGAACTCCAATTATCAACCAACCACAAGTTGCTATTTTAGCCGTAGGCGCAATCAGAAAAAAACCAGCCGTTATTGAAACTCCATACGGAGACACTATTGGTATTAGACATATGATGTTTCTTTCTCATGCCTATGACCATAGAGTTGTTGATGGTGCTTTGGGTGGCTCATTTGTGAAAAAGGTAGCCGAATATCTTGAGAATTGGGACATTAATCGTGAAATCTAACGATTTTATCGAAAAAAGATATATTTGTAGAAATTGTAACAAAAACCTCATGAAAAAAGTCTTTTCGTTATTCTTCGCCACTATTATTGTAATTACTTCCTTTGCTCAGGATTCATTTCGTAAAAGTTTTACGGAAGCAAACCAACTGATGGAAGAAAATTTCCACTCACAAGCTTTACCTATATGGCTTAGTTTAGCAAAAGACAATCCTGAAAATTACAATATAAATTATAAAGTGGGTATATGTTATTTATACTCTCCAAATCAAAAGAAATTATCGAAAGACTATTTAGTTAAAGCAGCTCAAGGACTTACTAAAAATTACGACCCGTTTTCTTATAATGAAAAAAAAGCTCCGATGGATGCGCATTACTACTTAGGATGGGCTTATCATCTTACCAACAATATTGATGAAGCAATTGCAGAGTACAATAAGTTTTTAGAAGCTATTACTGATAAGCACTATTTACATGACGAAGCTCAAATGAGATTAATTCAATGTAATAATGCTAAAGAAGCCATTAAAAATCCGGTTACAATTACCGCAACCAACCTGGGAAGTAAAATTAACACTGAATACCCTGACTATTCTCCTGTTATTTCCGTAGACGAACGGCTTTTATTTTTCACATCAAGAAGATTAAGAAACGATAGTTCTAATCTTTACACAAAAGATGATGGTGATGGAGGCTTTTTTGAAGATATTTATGTTGCCTATAAAGAAGACAACAACCAATGGGGAGAGCCGGAGTTAGTTCCAAATCTTAACACTTCTGGACATGAGGCCACTATTAATTTATCTAAGGATGGACAAACTTTATTTATTTACAAAGATGACAATGGTGATGGAAATCTTTACATGAGTACATTAGACGGTGATATTTGGTCAACACCCGTTAAATTAGGTTCTAATATTAATGAAACTTCCTACGAAACACACGTTGATATTTCGTTAGATGGAAATACTATTTACTTTACTAGTGACCGAAAAGGTGGAAAAGGTGGTATGGATATTTATTTCTGTAAAAAACTACCTAATGGTCAGTGGGCATTAGCTCAAAATATGGGAGACGCAATTAACACCAAGTTTGATGAAGATGGAATTTTTATGCATCCTGACGGAAAAACTATGTACTTTAGCTCCAATGGACCTAACAGTATAGGTGGTTTTGATATCTTTTATACAGAATGGGATGATAATTTAAAAACCTGGGGCGCACCAGTAAACTTAGGATATCCTATAAACACTACTGATGATGATGTCTTTTTCATTACTACTCCTGATGGACAAAGAGCTTATTACACTGCTTTTAGAGAAGACGGATTTGGAGAAAAAGATATCTACATGCTAGACCTTTCAGGCCAAAAAGAAAAAGACTTAACATTATTAGTTGGAAGAATAGAGGTAGTTGGATATGATGAATTACCTGAAAATGCTAGAATAGTTGTAACAGATAACAACACAGGTGAAACTGTAGGTATATACAAACCAAGGAAGAAAGACGGAAGATTTTCTATAATTATTCCTCCTGGCAGTGACTATCACTTCTTATATGAGTCTGACCCGTTCAGTTATGAAGAAGATATTTATGTTCCTGAAGGTTCAGGATACCAAGAAATTGATAGAGGAATTAATTTAAAACCAATCATTTTTGGAACCAGACCAAAGGGAGAGCCTAATAACCCACCAATAGCAAATGCTGACCAATTTAACACCATGAAAAATACTCCGATTGGAGGGAATGTTGCTAAAAACGACAAAGATCCTGATGGAGATGCAATGAACGTAAACACTAAACTAGTAATGAAACCGGCAAACGGAAGTGTTACTATGGGTAAAGACGGTGATTTCAGCTACACTCCTAAAAATGACTTTGTAGGAAAAGATGAGTTCGTTTATGAAATATGTGATATTTACGAACCATCAAAATGCTCAAATGCTAAAGTAACCATTGTTGTTAATGATAATCAAACTGCAAATAATAACAACAATACAAATAATAACAACAATACAAATAATAACAACAATACAAATAATAACAACAACACAAACAATAACAATACTAATAATAACAACAACACGAATAATAACAATAATACTAATGTTGGTGTTAGTCAAGCTTACTATGAAAAGTTTTATGAGTATAATGCAAAAGGAATTAGATCCTCTGAAGAATCATTCAAGAAATTCCTATCAGACTGTGAAGCAATAGTAAAAGCTAAAGGAAAAATAACCATAACTGTTGAGTCAAGCGCCTCTAAGGTTCCTACAAGAACCTATGCCAACAATAAAGATTTAGCTACCAAAAGAGCTAATGATGCTAAAGATATTTTTGTAAAAGCTCTTAAGGAAAAAGGCTTGACAGACCAACAAATAAAAATCGGAAATTTAAACAGTATGGTTCAGGGCCCTGACTACAACAACGACTTTAAAGAAAATAGACTTCTTTACGAAAAATTCCAATACGTTAAAATTTGGGCAAAATAGGATTAAAAAAATTACCTCTTTTACAAAAGGATAGCTTGATGGCTATCCTTTTGCTGTTATTTTTAACTTGTACCATAAACTCACAAGCCCAAAGCGAAAAGAAAATTTATCGCAAAGCAAAAAAGCAGTTAATTGCCGAGCAGTACGATAAGTCAAAAGAAAATTATAAGAAACTAATTGAACTAAACTCTGATAAAGCTATTTACTATTTTGAAGCAGGTTTAGCTTACTATTTCTCACAAAAAAACAGAGAAGAAGGCATAGAACTTTTTGAAAAATCACTTACAAAGTTTAAAAAGGATACCATTCCGGAAACATTTTACTACTTAGGAAAACTCTATCACTATAATCATCAGTTCAATGAAAGCACACTTTCTCTAAAAACATTTGAAAACTACTTAACTTCTACCCCTGGAGGTAATCAGCTAAAAAGTGAGATAACCCAAATAATGAACAACAATAATTTTGCTCTTCAGCAAAAAGAAAATAGTACTATTGAAATTAAAAATATAACATCTATAAATACTGAGTACGCAGACTACGCTCCGGTGAAAAAACCAAATAGTGAAGTTTTATTATTCACATCACGCAGAAAAGGAAGTACAGGCGGAAGAATTTCTTATGACTCTAAATATTATGAAGACATTTATGTAGCCACAAATCAAAATGGAACCTGGACTTTAGTTGACAAAGAAAATATTGAAAAACACATCTATGAATCTATGAACACAAAATTTCATGATGCTGCCGTAATGTATTCTAATGACGGAAACAAATTGTATTTATACAAAGATGCCCAAATGTGGGAATCTAAATTTGAAAATGATAAATGGTCAATTCCCGTTAAGTTGCCTATACAAATTAATCAAAAGAAAACTCATGTTCCCAGTGTTGCCATGTCACCCGATGGAAATACCATCTATTTTAGTAGTGATAAAAAAGGTGGATACGGTGGAAAGGATCTCTATTACAGTAAAAAAATAAGCGATGAAGAGTGGAACGAACCAATAAATTTGGGAGAAAAAATAAATACTTCAGAAGATGAAGATGCTCCATTTATTTCAAAAGACGGAAAAATGCTTTACTTCTCTTCCAAAGGGCATAATTCTATTGGAAACTACGATGTTTTTAAAGCCGAAATTGGAGAAAACCATTTATTCTCTGAACCACAAAACCTTGGGCTACCTGTAAACTCAGCTGCAGACGACATTTTCTTTATTACCACAAAAGATGAAAAAACCGGCTTTTTAGCTTCAAATAGGGTAAAAAGTATTGGTGATATGGATATCTACCAGTTTGGAGAATCTGATAAAACTAAACTACTAGCTTTAAAGGGATTAATCTATGATAGCAAAACCGGAAAACCTGTTGGAACTTCGTTAAAGTTATCAAGCAACAACCAATCCGAAACATTAGTTACTTCACCGTCAAACGGCAGATATCATGTCAAAGAAATTAAAACCGACCAAAAATATATCATAGAAATAGATGCAGAAGGTTATCAAAATCACGTTCTTGAATTTACCATACCAAAAGACGTAAAACAACAAGAAGTTTTTCAACTTATAACATTAAAACCAATCTACTCAGCTACAGGAAAGCTATATCAAGAAATTGCAACGGTTCATTCACTTATTAAATCACCCAAACAAAATGAAATAGATTCAAGTATAATCATTCCTAATATTTCAAAAGAAGATCAACAAAAAATCTCATTTATTTATAATGAAATTGACAATGAAGGTATTTTAACACATAAACACATTGTAGATATTGACACACTTCAATTAACCGGTGGAGACATCTCTACTGATTATCCTAATATTGAAAATATTTATTTCCATTTTGACAAAAGCCTTTTAACCGATTCGGCTAAAAATGAGCTTGATTTAGTAATTAACTACCTTAAAAAATATCCCGATTTAAAAATAGAAGTAATAGGTCATGCTGATGCATTGGGTGATGAGCCTTATAATAATAAACTATCAAAAAGCAGAGCCATTTCGACTCAAAAATACTTAGTTAAAAACGGAATCGTTTCTCAAAGAATTATAACGAAATGGGATGGAGCAGCACAACCAATTGCGCCTAATACACTACCATCGGGAGAAGATAATCCTCAAGGAAGAAGTAAAAATAGAAGGGTTGAAATTCGCATTATAAATAAAAGTATGCGATAAGTTTTTAGCACAAAAAAATTAAGTTATATTCGCAAATGGTATAATTTTTGGCGATAGGTAATTCATGAGATTTTTTAAACATACCATTTTATTATTTTTCACAACACTTTTTGTTCAGGTTATTTCTGCTCAAGATCCTGCAGATGCTGATGAACATTTTAAAAACACCAACTACCCTTTTGCCTTAGATTTATACTCAAAGTTAGTTAAAACCCAACCCGATGTTTTCCTGTTTCAATACAGAGCAGGCTTTAGTATTATGCACATAGAAATGGATAGAAAAAAAGCTATCCCTTATTTAGAAAAAGCCGTTGACCTTGAGCCGGACAATTCTGACGCTCACTATTGGCTAGGAAGAGCATACCATCATGCGTTAAAATTAGACAAAGCAGAAGAAGAATTTAATAAATATAAATCTATCTCTAAACGAAATTTTGATGATGAAAGCAATCTTTCTATCTCATGGGTAAATAATGCTAAAGAACTTATTAAAAACCCAATTGAAGTTGAATTTGAAAACCTTGGACCAACAATAAATACAGACTATCCGGAGTACAACCCTTTTATAGACTCAGCCGAATCAATGATTGTGTTTACCTCCAGAAGAAAAGAAAATAAAGGAAGTGCTATAGAATTTGACGGATATTACTCATCAGACATTTGGATTTCTTCCGTTCAATCAGGGCAATTTGCTGTACCGGAAAATGCAGGAAGTATGGTGAACACTACTTTAGATGAGCAATGCGTAGGGTTAACTTCAGACGGACAACAAATGTTTGTCTATATCGACCATATTTCGGAGTACGGTGATATCTATTACTGTGACTGGAAAAAAGGAAAATTCTATAAAAGAATTAAGTTTGAAGAAAGTGTAAATTCAAAAGACTTTGAAAGTTCGGCTACCCTGTCTCCTGACGGCAACACACTTTTCTTTGCCCGAAAAGATAAAAAAGGAAGTAAAGACATTTACATGACGAGAAAGTTGCCTAATGGCAAATGGGGCTTATCGCAAAAATTACCTGAAACCATCAACACCGAATATGAAGAAGACTTTCCTGTCCTTTCTGTTGATGGACAAACGCTTTATTTTTCATCACAAGGACACAATAGTATTGGAGGCTACGATTTATTTAAGTCAACATGGAACCCTGAATACAATGAATGGAGTCAGGCAGAGAACTTAGGATATCCACTAAATACAACCGGTGATAACATGAGCATTAGTTTTACCGCAAATGAAGATTATGCTTACGTTGCTCGCTGGAGAGAAGATTCTTACGGATATCAAGATATTTACAGAGTAAAATATGTAGAAAAAGACACCAGAAAAGCGGTTGTAAAATCTAGTTTAAAAAACACAAGTGGAGCTAGCGCAGGAATAGGATTTATTTCTGTCATAGATTTAAACACACAAGAAGAAGTCGGCAGTTATCAGTCGAATGACAAAGGAGATTTCATTATGATTTTATCTCCGGGAAAATACCAGGTATTAATTGATGTTGACGGATACATACCTTATGCAGGAGAATTAACCATTCTCGGAAAAAGTGATTTTCAAGACTTTATCATGAAAGATTTTAACCTTAGCCCTAACTAATGAATTTAAAACTAAACAAGCCCTTAGCTTTTTTTGACCTGGAAACAACAGGAGTTAACACCGCAAAAGACAGAATAGTAGAAATTTCCATCTTAAAGATTTTACCGGACGGCACCAAAGAAACCTATACCAAAAGAGTAAATCCTGAAATGCCCATACCTAAAGAATCATCCGAGATTCATGGAATTTATGATAAAGACATTCTAGACGCTCCTACGTTTAAACAAATAGCTCCCGAGCTTTTAGTTTTCTTAAAAAATTGTGATTTGGCGGGTTATAACTCCAATAAGTTTGATATTCCTGTTTTAGTAGAAGAATTTTTAAGAGTAGAAGTTGACTTTGATTTTGAAAGCAGAAAATTCATAGATGTACAAAACATCTTTCACAAGATGGAGCAGCGTACATTGGTTGCCGCTTACAAATTTTACTGCGATAAATCATTAGAAAATGCACATAGTGCAGAAGCTGATATTAAAGCTACCTACGAAGTTTTAGAAGCCCAGCTGAAAAAATACAACGACCTTGAACCCAGTGTAGATTATTTAGAAAAGTTCTCTAAAATGCACGATTCTGCCGATTTAATGGGACGTATCGTATTTAACAAAGACGGAAAAGAAGTGTTTAACTTTGGAAAACACAAAGGAAAAACCGTTGCCGAAGTATTAAAAAAAGACCCTTCTTACTACAGCTGGATGATGAACGGAGACTTCCCCCTTTATACAAAAAAAGTACTTACCGCCATAAGGTTAAGAGAGTTTGGGAAATAAATTTTATTAATAACTTCGTTAATAACTCCCCTACTCTCACTTATAATTTAGCGGCTTAATACCTCACCTTTGTAAAAGATTTTAAGCTTTTTCAATGAAGATTATTTGCATTGGTAGAAATTATGCCGACCATGCCAAGGAATTAAACAATGATGTTCCTACAGAACCTGTATTCTTTTTAAAACCCGATACCGCTATTTTAAACAGCGGGCATCCGTTTGTATATCCTTCTTTTTCCAAAGATTTACATCACGAACTGGAGTTGGTTATCAAAATCAATAAAGTGGGGAAACACATAGCGGAAGAATTTGCCCACAAGTATTATTCAGAAATTTCGGTAGGCATTGACTTTACGGCAAGAGACATTCAGCAAGAGCAAAAGAAAAAAGGATTGCCTTGGGAAAAAGCCAAAGCTTTTGATAATTCTGCCCCTGTAGGTAAATTTATTGCTATTGATTCACTAAAAAACAAAGAAAATATCCAGTTTCAATTAACCGTAAACAACAACACGGTTCAGCAAGGCGAATCGAAAGACATGATTTTTAATTTTTCTAAAATCATTAGCCATATTTCACAGTTTATAACCTTACGAATGGGCGACTTAATTTTTACCGGAACACCTGCCGGAGTTAACGCTGTTAATATTGGAGATACGCTAGAATGTTTTATAGAAAACCAAAGCTTATTAAAATTTAATATAAAATAACTAACCACTATGTTTCTATTAAAAAAAATCATTGCAATTATTCTTCTGAGCTTGTTTTGTTTAAGCCTATCAGCAAACGAAGAATTTAAAGCCACATTTGAAAAGGCAAAGTCACATTTATTAAAATACGAGTTAGATAAAGCCATTCCACACTTGGCAGATTTAAATAAAATGGAACCGGAAAACGCTAACGTAAAGTATTTAATGGGTGTTTGCTATGCTGAGAAAAAATTGGCAGGCAATAATGCCATAAACCTTTTAAGCGGAGTTACCGATAAAATAAATAAAGATTACGACCCGAAATCATGGGAAGAAAAAAACGTTCCCACTTATGTTTATTATTACCTATGCATGGCTTATGTCGCCAATGATATGTGTGAAGAAGCCCAAGCAGCTAAAGAAAACTTTTTAAAAGTTCATTTCAATGGTTTTGATTTTTATACCGAAGATGTGAAAAGATTAACCGCCAGATGTATTACCAAAAACAAAGTAGAACCAATAAAAGCTCCTGAAATTGTTATTGAAGAAGAAGTAAAAAAAGAGGAAGTTGCAGAAATTGAAGAGGCAAATGAAATTATCACTAAAAAGAGTGAATTGAGTACCAATACTCCTGTTTACGGAGTACAGATTGGTGCATTTTCTAAATTTTTCCCGTTAAACACATTTAACGAAATTAAAAGCGTCATTCCTTATCAGGATAAAAACGGAATGATAAGATATGTTGTGGGTTCATTTACATTTAAAAGCCAGGCAGACAGGGTGTTAGATATTGTGCAAAGAAGTGGATTTAGTGACGCGTTTATTGTAAACATCAATCAAACCAAACTTTATGGAGAAGAAGTAGTAATTGTGAACAATGAATCTATACACAAAAACATTCACGGAAAAGTGGATTACAGAGTACAAATTGGAAGCTTTACATCTCTTAACGATGATGCATTAAGAGAAATCTACTTTAACTTAAAAGACATTAGAGAAATACAGGAAAATAAAAAGACTATCATCACATCAGGTTCTTTTCCAAGTTACGAAGAAGCTATTATTCACAGAGATTCTGTAAGAACAAAGGGCTTTGAAGATGCTTTTGTGGTAGCGTGCAATTACACCAGAAAAATTAGTTTAAAAGACGCTGAAATTTATCTTATTAATCAGAAAATAGATAATAAAAATTAGTTTTGGCTTCTGCTTTTTCACATGCATTAGTTGCTTTTGCCATTGGTAAAACATACTCCAAAACATTTACTTCAACTAAGTTTATTTTACTTGGAGTCATTTGCTCTATTCTGCCGGATGCGGACGTTTTAGCTTTTAAATTTGGAATTCCATACGAGCATTTATTTGGACACAGAGGTTTTACGCATTCCATCTTTTTTGCTGCCATACTAGCTATAGCTGTTAATTTGTGCTTTTATCGCAAAATCAAATTTTCATCAAAAGCATGGTGGTTGCTATTTCTTTATTTCTTTTTAGCTACTATATCTCACGCTATATTGGATGCCATGACTTCCGGTGGAAAAGGAGTTGCCTTTTTTGCTCCTTTTGAAAATTCCAGATATTTCTTTCCATGGCGCCCCATACAAGTTTCACCCATTGGAGTTAGTAACTTTTTGAGCGAATGGGGTTTAAGGGTAATTAAGAGTGAAATAATTTGGATAGGAATTCCTTGTATAGTTTACATTTTTTTGCTTAAGTTTGCTAAAACGAAAAAATTATGAAAAAGATATTATTCATTTTAAGTATTATTATTTCTTCTGTTATAGTTGCACAAACATCAAATGATGTGAAAGCATACATCACAGACGATACAAAAAACAGTG
>Ga0070727_10003792_pt1 | contig 13366 bp, 13 predicted proteins | sample tdAd472_FD_66722 | JGI IMG/M metagenome (GOLD analysis project Ga0070727, IMG submission 66722) | Marine sediment microbial communities from the Atlantic coast under amendment with organic carbon and nitrate - tdAd47.2 | ecosystem: Environmental > Aquatic > Marine > Coastal > Sediment | place... | reverse complement strand
AGGATTCCATGCGAGCGGCATGCTGCTATTCGCCGCGGCGGGCAATGACGGCGATGACGTCGATGGGACCTTCTTCGGCGTCGAGACAACCTGGCACACCCCGTGCGAGAACAACGGCGTTATCTGCGTGGGTGGCGTCGACTACGACTCCATGTCGCGACACGAGGATTCCAACTACGGCAAGGAGCACGTGGACATCTTCGCGCCATACCTGCTGCGGATCGGGCCGGACCCCGACGCCGCCTCGAACATCGCGCGACGTGAATCGGGCACGAGTCTTTCATCGCCGTTTGTGGCGGGCGTCGCGGCTCTCATCTGGGCAGCCGACCCGACCCTTTCGCACGAAGAGGTTCTCCGCACACTCCACCGGAACGCAAACCCGAGCCCCGACAAGCGGGTTCCCGCGGTGGTCAACGCGCTCGACGCGGTCCTCGAAGTCGTGGGCAGCCTGCCGCCAAGCATTCTTTTCGACCGCCTCGAGGATGGCGACGAAATCCCACTGGGCATCGACTTCTACTTCCGCGCGACCGTGGAGGACCTCGAGGACGGCATCCCCTGCTGCGATGTCGAGTGGCGGGACGAGACGGGAAGCGTCGTGGCGAGTGGAACCGGTCACATCGGGTTCTACAAGCGGTTCGATACTCCGGGGCCGCACTCGCTTTTCGTCCACGCGACCGACAGCGACGGAAACCGGACGTTCGAGAGCATCACCGTGGAGGTGGTCAATCAAGCTCCAAGCGTCGCCATCTCGCGACCGCAGGCGGGCGAAACAGCATACGCAGGACACGAGTTCATGCTCCGAGCGACCGGCTTCGACCTCAACGAGCCCAGTCAGAGGCTCGCGTGTGACCGCCTGGTCTGGAACAGCAACGTCGCAACGGATCCGTTCCCGCAGACCGGTTGTCGCGTTCCGGTGACCTTCGAGACCGTGGGTTACCGGCAGATCACGGTGATGGCGACGGACCCACAGGGCGCCACCGGTCTCGCGATCGCGTCCCTGCACGTGATCACGCCCCCGCCCAACCTCCCTCCGGTCGTCGAAGTCACGAGCCCCGGCAGCTTCGAGCCGGTCTCACAAAGCCGTCCGATCACGCTTTCGGGCACCGCGTACGACCCCGAAGGCAGCACCGCGCTCGAGTACACCTGGTCTGTCCACTGGAAGGGCGACTCCGCGGTCGTCGGCAGCGGCCCAACACTGGAGTGGACGCCGAGCGACACGATCGATTTCGACTCGATGGCCAACGGCTCACAGCTTATCGCGCGAATCCAGCTCGACGTGAGCGACCCCCAGGGGAATGTGGCCTCCGACTACGTGTTCCTCGAGTGGAGCCTCATCCGGTAGTCTACTCACCGGCAGACGCTAGGATCTTCGCATCCAGCCCGGCCGGCGGTTCCTCCATGGGGAGAAGCTCTGCCAAATCCATCGCGGCCTTGATGCGCTCGAAGTACTCGCGGCCCGCTGGAAGCACCGCGAGGATTTCGTCGACGCCCTTCGGATCGACCAGCTCGCGGTCGATCAGCTCGAACACCTGGTCTTTGAGCTCGGCGAAAGTCATTGGGCAGGTTCCCTCAGGTCCTCGAGCTGGTGTTGAAGGCGCTCGAGTGCGTAGCGCATGCGGCTCTTGACGGTGTTGAGCGGGACGTCAACCACCTCGGCGATTTCCTTGAAGCCCATGCCTTGCAGTTGGCGCAGGAGGAACACCTCTTTTTGGTCTTCCGGAAGCTCCTCCACAGCGTGGGCGATCCGCTCCTTGAGCGCGGCGCCGGTCGCAAGCTGCTCGGTGGAGGGGCCGGGGTTGGCAACTCGTTCGACGAGCGGCTGGTCTGAATCGCGGCGCGGGGCGTCGAGTGATTTGTACGAGCGGAACTTCATGCGCCGGGCGTGATCGATGCAGCGGTTGCGGGCGATCGTGTAGAGCCAGGTCGAGAACTTCGAATCGCCGCGAAACTCCTCGCAGCGTTCGATCACCTTCGTCCAGATGTCCTGGTAGAGTTCTTCGGCCCGCGATCGGTCCCGCACTCGCCGCAACAGGAAGTTGAAGAGCGGCCCACGATACCGACGAAACAACGTCTTGAACGCGGTGGAGTCCCCATCCCGATACGTCAACAACAGCTCTTCGTCCGATACCTCGTCCACCGCGAACAGTTTCTACCCCAGGCGGCCGGTCGAAGTGAAGCCTATTGTCAGCCCAGGCACCGCCGGGTGCGAAGGGCGCAAAGGCCCTCAGCCGCCGCCGGCTCCACCGAGCCCAGCAGCTCCCCCTTGACCAGATCCGCCGCCGGAGCCCCCGCTACCGCCTTCAGGCACGCACGAGTCATCTCTGCAGACGTATCCCTCGGGGCAACCGCCCGGGAGGCAGACTACCTCCTTGTTATGCGCGACGATCCCGGCTGCAACGAAAGTGTGTGGCTCCGCGTCCACGGTGAGATCGACGACGCGACATGGCTTCTGGTCGAGCCAGCCGCCACCCTTCGCTACTCGTTGATCGCCCTCTGCGGAGAGGGTCTGAGCGAGCTCGCCATTGAGCCAGGACTCCGCCGGCTGAAAGCCCGAGAGCTCTGGGCTGTAGAGCGGGTGTTCTTCCGTCAGCCAGACCGACTGACCGCCGACGACGAGCCTCTCGCACCACGCCCACGCATGAAAGACGCGCGCCACATGAGTCGTGGCCTCGATGCCCGTCGACGGATCGATGCTCAGGACAGCATCGCCGACTTGGAGCTCGCCGATCGCCACTAGCCCCTCGGGTGTACGAACGAGCGTGCTCTCCTCGAAGCACGAATCACCGCAGCCGACGGTCAGCGACAGGAGAAGACCTGCTGCCGCCAGCGCACAAGGAATGGTTCGCTTCATATGTCCACCTCCGATGATCAACCCCAGCGGACCGTAACACGCGTACTCAGCACGCGGGATGGCAAATCACCGGGGCGAGCGGACGCACATGAGGGCCTGGCTGCCGGGGCCATTCTACCCGCGGGCAAACAGGTAGGCGCCGCGCACGAGAAGGGCCTCGCGCCACTCTCGTTCCTTCATCTGCACGAGCTTGTCCCTGGCAACCTCGGGATCGAGAGCTCTTACCTTCTTCGCTGGGGCCTCAGCGAGCTCCGTCGGCTCTCGCGCGGCCAGCTCATCGAAGATGTCGAGGTTCGCTTCCATCCGTTTGTAGGCGAAGCGGATCCACTCGACCATGAGGGCGGCGGTATCGGGGACGTGGTCGAACCGGATCGCTTCCGCGTTGAGGATCATCTGGCCGGCGATGGGCATGAAGGTTCGGCGAATCCACTTGGCGCCTAGATCATCGATTCGGTGCCCGCAGCTCGCAACGTTGTCGATGAGGTCGGCGAGCTTGATGAGCCTCAGCGCCTCCACTGCATCCCCGAGCTCGGCAAGATGTTTGGCGCGATTGGGATCGCCTTGGCGATGGGTCATACCTTCGATGAAAGAGTCGACCCGCCGTCCAAACTCCTCGCGGATCTCGTCACGCGTGACCGACGTATCCGCATAGAGGTCGTGCCCAACCGCCGCCAGGCAGATGTCGGCTTGGTACGGCTCACGCCCAATGAGCTCCCCCGTGTCGTTGAACGCATCCTCGATGATGCGCCCGACGCTGAGAGCGTGGGTCAAGTAGAGCCCCTCACCCACCGCGCGGGCGCGCGCACCGTCCGCCCCAACCACCACGGCGCGCATGATTCGTTGGTGACTCTCCGACATTCCAGCTCCGACTCGCCGAGATACTACCTTTTCACGAAACGGGCTGCGACCTCGAGATCTTGGTTGCATGAGCGGAGCACTACGGACGCGGAGCAGCTCGAATCGAATGAGAGCAAGTAGCGATTGGTGGCTTCGTGCTCTTGGCGGATGCCTTGGAAGCAGCGGCTTTCCTCAGGCGTGCCCCAGTCGGCGCACGCCACCTCGGAAAAGCTTCGAACCGCATCGTAGTCTGCAACGTCGCCGTTGCCCTGGTAGCCCACCGGGAGCTGCAAGAAGCGTTCGCAGAGCGCAGGCTCCGGCCGGCCCTCCGCGCGGAAGGCCCATCGGCACTCGATCCAGCTGTCGTTGAAGCCGGAACACGTTGCGTCGCCAACTAGTGGTGCGCGGCATTTCGAGATGTTGCGTGACTCGCCGTAGTCCACGAGCGCTACGGCGCACGTACCTACGAACAGGGCGCCTAACAGCGTCCACAGGAGGACGAGCAACTCGAGACGCCGACGCCGGACGACTGCGTAGACCGTCGTCACCACGAGCGCGAAGAATAGAAGCCCACAGGTCATCGGCTTGCTCCGCTGGTGAGTGCGGATGAGGGCGTCGTGTCGGCGAGCCGCGCAAGGGTCGACAACTGCAATACCAGCTGCGCTTGGGAGCGGAGCCCGAGCTTGCGCAGCGCAGAGCCGAGGAGCTTCGTGACCCAAGAACGCGAGAGACCCAACCGATACGCGATCAGCTTGTGGTTCTCGCCTCGAATCGCGTGCGAAACCACGTCTGCTTCACGCTTCGTGAGGGCGCGAGGATCCCCGACCCCCGAAGCGCAAAGGACGAGCAAGAAGTAGGCCCGCGACTCACGCTCGAAACGATCGACTATGAAGCAATCTCCCTGACGAATTGCTAACCAAGCCTCGCTCGCCCGTCGGGAATGATCCCGTGCGTCAGCGGCGCGGTCGATGCGAACTGCAGACTGGCGCAACTGGTCCTTCGAGCGTCCCATGTTCGATCGGACGCTTGAGCTGTCGAACGGGTCTAAGCGACCTACTGCGTTCTTACAGTGACTGCGGGTTGCGCTGCGCTCGCCCAGGCGACGAACGCATCTCCGACCGGCAGAAGCCCAAAGCCGTACCGCTTGCCCGGGCCCACATCGATCGGAAGGCCGGCAAGCTCCATGGTGCCAAACAAGGCGTTAGCCGTTGCCTCGTCGCCGTAGAACGCCGCGGCGCTCGCCATGACGACACTCGCCGACGCGCTGACCCCGAGGATCAGCGGACCTGAATCGACGTCGCCCTCTCCTTCTTCTCCGTTGGGGTACTCGGCCGTGCCGGTGAGTCCGAGGCGTGTCGTGATGAACGCGGCGCGCGTGGCCCGGTAGTAAGAGGTGCCAGCACGGGGATCGATGGCGCCCATGAAGCGAGCGATGAGGGTCGATGAAGTTGCTCGTGCGCCTTGAAGCGGCGCTCCCGTCTCAGGGTTCACCCGATGCGCCAGCAAGCCCGAATCGTCGAGCCGCGTTTCGACGTCGCCAAGCCAGCGACGCACCGTCGGCGCATACCGTCCTTCGAGCACGCGGTCGTGCTCGGCAAGCGCGGCGACCGCGACAACGGTGTCACAGGGCCAGGCGCCTCCGGGATACGCTTCGAGGAACGGCGTCGAAGACTCGTCGAGCACGTTCGCGACCTGTCGCGTCAGCTCCTGGAGCCGCGGGCGAAGCACCTCGCTCGGGCTTCCTTCGATACCGAGGACGCGCGCGTAGAGCCACGCGGTCCATCCTGCGTAGAACACACCATGAGGAACCGCCTGTTCTTCGGGAAACATCTCGCGCGCGCGTACCGAATCGACTCGCTCGAGCGCCCAGAGCGCCTCGCGGAGCGCCTCCTCGCGCCAGTCGGGCCTCGCGTGCGCCAAGTCGGCCCAGCCAAGACCGTAGAGCAGGTAGCTGAAGATGTAGCCCTCCGGAAATAGCTTCTGCATGCGCGCTGCGGCTCCCTCGTCGAGCTCCGCGCGGATGAAACCGAGCTGCGAGCGAACGTCCTCCGGCGACGGCTCGTGATGGAGCCTGAGGCCAGCAACGCCCAGCAAGACGGTGAGCGGGACGGCGACGATGTAGATCCAGCGCCTCTTCACGGTTGCTCCATCCTACCCGTGGTTTGACGCAGCGGCGCGCGAAAGGGTCTAATCTCACGTGCAATGGAGGTTCGGCGCAGCATCTTTGGAGAAATTGGGGCTTTCCTTTGGCGACACAAGCTGGAGGCGCTCGTGCTTCCCTTGTGGGCGCTGACCGTTGCAACATTCCTGCACGAGTTCGGCCACGCGGCATTCGTCTGGCTGCAGGGCGGTGTCGTCCACGATCTGAGCTTCGCCCCGGAGCAGGCCCGGCTCGGACACATCAGCTACACCCTACCCGAAGGGGGGCGCGATTGGCTGGTGTCGCTGGGCCCGTTCCTGTTCTGGCTCGGCTGCTTGCTCGCCGCCTCGACCGCCATCTTTCAGTTCTCAAAAGGCCAGGCTGAGACGATGACGCGCGGCCTCTACGTCTGGCTCTTCGTCGTGCCGCTTGGCGACATCGTCTGGCACGCCCTTCCCTGGATGCATGGCGCCGAGAACGATGTCTTCAACGTTCTAGGCCCAGCAAACATCGGAACCGTGCTCGGCGTGTGGACCGTGATCGTCAGTCTGCTGATGCTCGGCTTCGCGGTGATGCGCCGAGGCTACGGCAGTCGCTCGCTGTCGCCTACTGCATACACCTTGCTCGCGTTGGTCGCATTGGCAGGCGTCGCGATCTCCACTTCGCTCTAGGGCTGCGCTACTCCAGCTTCTCGAGCGCAGCCTTTGCGCGAGCGCTCGTCGAAGGATGCTCCGCGGCGCGCTTCAACCAACGCTCTGCATCGGTGCGCTTGCCAAGCAGCTGGTAACAGAGACCGGCGTCCAGCGCTTGTTGGGGCGTGGGTTTGAAATTGGGGTTGTCTTTGTGGCGCTTCTCGAAGACCAAGATCGTGCTTCTGCATTGGCGCTCCGCCTCGGTGGTGGCGCCTTTCTGGCCGTTCGCTTGCCCGAACGAGAGCGCGTCCTTTGAATCGCCGGTCTTCAGAGACGGGAGCTTGGCCGCGTCGTGCTGTTCGGGAGGTGGTTCCGCGGCCTGGTCTGCTTCTGCGGATGCGACACGCTGGGGTTCCTCTTCTGGCGCGACCGGCGCGGGGGCTTTCCGACTCGCAGACCGCGCTTCCTTCTTCTTCGCGACGCCGGCCCGGCTGGTGCGCGCTTGCCGGGCGGCCGCCGGCTTCGCGGTGTCGGCTTCCCGCGCAGCTAGCTTCTCCGGATCAGCGGCCGCAAGCTCATCCCCGTCAGGCTCCGCGCCTCCGAGCGTCTCTTCGAGGCCGACCGGCTGGACAGCCTGTTCCGACGCATCCTCGGCCGCGGGCGCCTCTGCGAGCTGTTCTTGACCCGGCCCCCTCAGGATCGAGACGGTGGAAATCCCGATGCCGACGACCAGTAGCGCAACCGCGGCCATGGCCAGCGGCGGACGCCAAAGAAACAGTCGCGGCCGTGCCTCGGCCCTGGGTGCGGCGGCCTCCATCGCGCTCTGCTCGGCCAGCAACGTATCGATGGCCGGAGCGACTCCTGCCGTTCGCGCTTCGGCGGCCTGGAGAATCAGGATGTCGATATGGTCGGGCGTCGCTTCGAGCGGGAGCTGGTTGGCAACCGCCAACTGGGCCTTCACCTCGTCGAACTCAGCGCGACATTCCGGACACTTGGCGAGCGTTTCTCGAACGCCCTCAGGATCGAGCGCCTCCCGCTCGATCAGCTCCAGAACCTGCTCTTTGCACTCTTCACAGTTCACCGCGTCGCTCCACCCAACCCCCATCGAGGCTGCGCGGCCTCGGTCTTCCTGCGCTGTTGACGTTCCAGCACCATACGGTCGTAGACGCTTCGCATCGGAGAAGGATCTACTTCATTTTGCCACCGAAATGGGGGCTTTTCCTGAAAACAGGGACCGCGCAACAGCGGCCCCTGAAATTCCGGAGTGATTTCGATCGGCGGATCGCCCAGGCTTTCATTGAAGCTTGAGTTGTGACTTGGGGTGCGGCCTACTCGGCCGAGGTCACGGTCAGGAGAGCCTCGCCGCTCACGGAAGTCCCTGAGCAATCCCCGTCTGGGTAGCTAGCTCGCATTCTGATAACTGCGCCATCTGGCAGCGCATCTGGAAACTCGAGCGTCAGCTCCATCGAGCGGTCGTCAATGACCTCCGCGCTCGAGACGACTCCGCTCACGATGGGCGGATCACCCAGGTCTTCTCTGAAGCGAGAAGTACTGTACTCTCCAATCCGCTGCTCGGTGGCTGCATCTTCGACCACGACGCTCTCGCCATGGACGTAGAATTCGCCGTTCTCGAATACGGCGCGCTCGAACGAAGCAACGACCGTGACCTCGGTGCCCGCCAATACGGAACCGGGTGTCAGCGTCACATCGAGCACGGCAGGCTCGGGGATGCCCTCACATGATGGGAAGGGTTCGCCACAGCCGGCCCCAAAGCCAACGAGGGCGAACCCCAGAACTGCCAAGCAACCATTTTTCATTCTCCGCATGATACTTCTCCTCGAGCGCCTGTGTGCGCTTCGGGGTGGATGGACGCGCGAAACCGAAGAAGGATCTATGCCGCAGTGCGGCAGTCGTGCTGGTACACGTCTCCTACTGGCCGCACGCGACCGAAACGGCCCATCCAAGCGCTCGGTGGGAGCGCCTGCGAGGTCGGTACGCAACTAGGTACACCGCGGCAGCCCCGATCAGGAACCAGATCACGAGCAAGCCGTAGGCAAACACCACAGGGTCTGAAAGACCCAGGCTTGCGGCAACGTCGAGGAAGAGTCCGTCTTGGATCGAAAACCGATGTGATGAGGCAAACATGTCGAAAACGTCCTTCCCGTGAGCTTCACGGGCCCAACGGCTCAGCCGCTGATTCGGTGACAGCAGAAAGGACGATTCGGACTTCCGGGTGCATTCCTGGCTACGGAGCAGGCCCCAGATGGCGTTGGGCTCGGCGGCAGCGCGAGTGCCGCGGGCAACGGCTGACAACGACCCTGAGGCAGGTCACTCGTGGTAGCGGGCGTCGACCACGGCGCCGAGCACCTGTCGTTCCTCAAAACGTTGTCCGCCCGCGAGCTGTGAGCCGCGATGATGGCGAAGGTGAACCAGCGGCCAGAGTTCGGAGCTTTACGTGCGTTGCCGACGGTTCGACAAGCGCGCATTGAGCGCGGCATGCGCCTTAGCCTCACGCGGTGCGCGCAACTCATGCTCACGTCCGACGTCGCGTGGGACCGAGACTTTGGCTCAGGCTGCGCGTCGTGTGTAGCGATGATGCAGCCCGCCGACCATCGGGAGTGCGATGACGTTCCCCTCAGCGGCAGACTCGCGCTGGCGGACAACGTTTTGAGGAACGACAGGTCAAGCCATGGGCCTAAATGTGTGCTTCGATCCACGCCGCGATCTCGCCCACCGGCGTGCTCGCCTGCATCGCGTCTTCGATAGACGAGGACGGAGGTGTGACCGGGGCCAGTTTTCGGACCCCGCAGAAGCTAGCGGATGCTTTGATTGCCGCAGGTGGCCACGAGCGTACCGGGAACCTCTTCGATCTCGAGGTCTGTAAGCAGGTCGTCGAACACGCCTTCAGCGGTCACTCGATTGCCGTCGATTCGCACCACAATCGTTTCGGCCGAGCCCCTCGCCTCCCAAGCGACGCTTGGATCTTCGAAGTTCTCAATGTCGTTGATGTCGACGGTGTAGATCACGCCAGCGCCCTCGTAGCGCTCCTGACCCGTGTCGTCCTCGATGTTGGCCTGCATCTGCACGCGAGAGCCGTCGCTGTGCTCGCCGAACGAGTTCGAGCTGAAGGAATACGTTTCGGACTGGGTCGCGTCATAGCCGAACGCGCAACCGAACTCGTCGAACTCCCACGTCTCGTCGCCGATCGTGAGGGTGGCCGAGCCCATGCCAGTTGGCGCCCCGCCGGACCCAGCTGAGCCACCTGATCCGCCGGTTCCGCCGCCGCTACCACCGGAACCCGCCGCGCCTTCGTTGGTGCCGTCGTTGCACGCGACAGAGAGGAAACCCGCCAGCACGCAGATGAACCAGATCTTCAGTGTCATCGTGTGCGCTACCCTACAGCCCACCCGAAAGAAGCACAAGCGACCATTCCGCGCCGTGAATCCCAGTGGAGAAGCGCGACGGGGGTTGACGGCTCCGCCGGTTCGCCCGGATGCTCACCCTTCGAGGAGGCCCCATGATCAAGCCTGCGGTATTGGCGTCACGTTGTGGAGTGCTCGTGGTGCTCGCGGCATGTTCGAGCTCCCCGAACGCGAACGACATGGGCCTCGGTGACGGGGGTGCCGGGGACGGCGGTCGGTTCGACGGAGCGCCCGTCGTCGAGCGCTTCGAGGTCGATCCCGGAGGAGGGCTCGGTGTCGGCGGCGGCCAGGTGACGCTCTCATGGACCGTGACAGATGCGGATTCGGTCACCATCGATCAAGGCGTTGGCGCAGTCGACGGCGCTGAGGTCATGGTCTCCGTCACCGAGAGCACCGTATTCACTTTGACCGCAGGCAACGAACGCGGAACCAGCGAAGCGAGTTCGGTTGCGTTCGTCGCCACAGCCGGACCCTCCAACGACTTCGACCTGACCGCACACAGCATCGAGAATCAGATCGATGACGCCCTGGCGGAAGGCGGGATCGACGAGGTGACGGCGCTTCGATACAAGGTCTTTGCACTTCACGACGACGAGCGTTTGCCGCCCGAATATGATGCCGAGGGGCCGATCTATGGCACTGCGATCATGTTCGAGCTGCGGCATCGTTTCGCGGACCTTCCCGGGGATGTGCAGACCGAAATGCAACCGTTCTTGCTTCCGCTCGAAGACCCCGAGAGCTGGTATTCGATTCGGACCGAGTCCGCGCAGAAAGGCGCCAAAGCCGAATCCGATCCGCTCCCGCCCTTCGAGGGCGATCGGCTCGTGGCAGACGGTCGCGTGAGGCTTCGATGGCAGGCCTCGATGAGCGACGGCGAGAAGGAGTTCGTGAACACGTTCGTGGCGGCGGCGCTCTCACGTGCGTACGAGGAGCTGACGGAGTTGATGGGAAAGACCCCTGTCGGCGATGCGGGAGAGCCAGAGGTCTATCCGGTCTACGTGATCAGCAACCCCAACTCTTCGACGATGGGGTGGACGACAACGACCGAAGTGATGGACAAGCGCTGGTCGACGAACATCGTGATCGACATCCTCCGGGTCACCAACAGAGCTACCACGAGCGACGAGATCTCCATTCTCCCAAGCGATTTAGTCGCCTGGGTCGTCGCGCACGAATTGTTTCACGCGATCGGAGCTCGGTTCCGCCTCGACGATCCATTTGGCGATTCGGCGCGGTGGCTGCACGAATCCACCGCAACGTGGGCAGCGCACCACGTCTACCCGGACCTCAACTGGGAGCATCGCTACGCAAAACATGTCGTGGGGCTCACCGACTTCTCGCTTGATGACGTAACGAACCCCTTCCGTCCCTACGGAAGCTACCTTTTCCATCTCGTCGCCACCGAACGCGCCGGCGGCCCTGAGCTGATTCGCCGGTTCTGGGAGGAGAGCGAGAGTCGACCCTTGTGGGCCGCGATCAACGAAGCGCTTGGTAAACGCTTGGTCGAACGCTACGCCGACTTCGCCGCGATCAACTGGAACACTGGCCCCTTGCGCCTCCACTCGGAATGGGATGATCTCGAGGAGGGCGTCTTCACGTACTCCCTAGCGTTCAACACAGTGAACGTCGATCTCGGGGGCGAGCCCCTCGTCACCATCCCCATTCCGATCAAGGATCCGGGTGTTCGCGCATTGTCGGCGCAATACCATCACCTCACCTTCGGAGATTCGAACGTACGGACCGTGCTCCTGTCGAACGGCTTCAACTACGAGCTCGGACGCGGCGTGCCGGATGACCTGATCATCGAATACGACGGCAACGTGTTCTACGTGACCAACGAGGTGTTCACCGAGATCCGCGCGCGCAACACACGCACGCGGCTCCTGGTCAAGAACCAAGGCGTCTGGAAGGGCCCGTACGACATCACGCTCGCGCCCTTCATCGCATTCTGCCAAGACCTTCCGGAAGAGCGCGTCGAGGAGCTCGTCGTCATTCATGCGAACGGCAACTTCGAACCGGGGAAGCGCGCACCGAGGGAACCGATAGGCATCGAGCCGACGCTGCTCGCCTCCAACATGGCATGTGGAGGATGGTCCGGTAGCGCGCGAGGAACGGCCACGACCACGCCGGCTCCCGGTAACCCGGATTTCTCGCTCTTGGAGGTGAGTGCGGTGTCTCTCGACGATTTGTTCTTCTCTCGGGACCCAATCCCGATCGACGAACTGGTGAGAGGAGCGGATACGACGAATCTCGGCCAATATCTGCTCTCCGGATACTTCTCCACCTACCGGTTCAGTTTGGCGAACGCCGGCGCCGGTTGGACGACGAACTACAGCTCGAGCTCGCCCGGGCAGTCGTGTGAAGGTGGCGGCCATATCAGCCTCGACGAGACGCAACTCTTCGGGATCATGTCGACCTTCAACCACTCTCTACCCACCGATCTCAACTACCGGGGCCATTTCATCGACGTCGGCCCGCTGGTGGAGCTCGAGTACGAGGTGACCTGCGACGACGGCCCCGGGGGCGGCCGTAGCGACGACTTCTCCATGAGCCAGGACTCCGGCGACGAGCCCATCCCGGTGGACAACGACGGCGTCACGATCCGCGGCCGAATTGATACCACGACGCAAGGCGGATCCGCAGAACATCGGGAGGTGTGGACGTGGGACCTCGCTACGAGCGCACCGTAGGTACGACCAAAGATCCGACCCACGTTGGCCCAAACGCGGCAAGCATCGACGGATTGCGTTGTGATGTCGTGGGCTGGCGGGCGCCGGCGGCGGCTGTCGGACCGCTGCTTCGTGGCGACCCAACGTACGGCAATCGCGCGTCACGGGGCGGGCACGCTTTTCGCTCGTCGGTACGCCATAACTCGACGACGTATCATCGAGCCCGGCACGGTCTGGGCGCTGTCCAGGCGCACGACGCGGCGCCACTTCATCCTCAATCCCGACGAAGCGCGGCAGGTGGAGCAAGCCTCTTGGTATTGCCTCGGCTATGCGGCACAGCTGCACGGCGTGCTCGTGCACGCCGGCTGCCTGATGTCCACCCACTCCCACGGGCGAGGGCACGCCCAACGGAATCACCATTGAATCATGCGAAGCAAGGTGGTCTGACGACGGTTCGATTCCCACCGCGACCGCCGAAGATCATGGGCTGGTCTAGCCATCTTACAACGCCCCGTGTTGAAGAACGTGCGCTCGATCCCCGCAACGCAAAGGGAACTCTGACCGCCTTAGATGACCCTTAGCGCTCCCCACGCACGACGCGCCCGATCGAGGTTTTCGTAACTGGCACCGTGCCAGTTAGACTGAGCCTCGATGCGTTTTTGTTGGCTTTCTTGCGATCCGGGCGAAATCAGAATTCCCCGGTTTTCGCGGGGAATTCTCGGTTCTGCCGCGGCTCCGGAGGGGAGCGCTCTATCCAGCTGAGCTACGCGTCCTGGTGGCCTCCCACCTACTCAACCTGCCCCCGGCACGCAAGG
>Ga0070727_10003790_pt1 | contig 13372 bp, 10 predicted proteins | sample tdAd472_FD_66722 | JGI IMG/M metagenome (GOLD analysis project Ga0070727, IMG submission 66722) | Marine sediment microbial communities from the Atlantic coast under amendment with organic carbon and nitrate - tdAd47.2 | ecosystem: Environmental > Aquatic > Marine > Coastal > Sediment | place... | reverse complement strand
TTGCAAAAATTCATACCGGTGTAGGCTGGCAAGAGATTATCAAAAATCTATTGCAAGGTCGTAAACCTATACTCGACGCCAGCCCTGAATGGCGGGCCATTAAACGTCTAAAGGAAATTGGCGTAGAGACCATGACGATTGCCGGCTATGGGGTTCGACGCTGGAATCCGGCGCAGCGCGAATCTTTTCTAATCACCGAATCGCTACAAAATACGGAAAGTCTGGAAGACTTTTGTCGAGACTGGAAAACATCTCCCCCCACCTTTCCATTAAAAAACCGCTTAATCGCAAAGGTCGCTTCTATTTCGCGTCAGTTACACCAGAACGGTATTAATCACAGGGATTATTATATTTGCCACTTCCTGTTAGATTTGCAGCAAGGAAAGGAATCGCTGGAAAAGGATAAAATTAAACTTTTTCTAATTGATTTGCACCGCTCTCAAATAAGAAAAAAAGTACCAACTCGTTGGCTGATAAAGGATATCGGGAGCCTGTATTTTTCTGCCATGGATATTGGCCTGACACAGCGTGATATCTTTCGCTTTATAGCCATTTATTCCGGCCAGCCTTGGCGGCAGAGCTTAATACAAGATCGCCGTTTTTGGGAAAAAGTAACGGCGCGGGCAATTACGCTTTACCAAAAAATGCATCACCGCAACCCGAAATTACTATTTTAAGCCCCGTGGGCTATCAGTATGAATGAAGTTGCTCGTGTGCGGTACGGATTAATTTTTGCTGTTGCGACGCACTTAAGCTCTGCGCGACGTTACAATAGCTTTGCCAATAGAGGGGTAAATTCACTTTGCTGTACATAGCCTCCCGATCGGCCGGGTAACGACAGGTATGTTTGAAATTGCGGCACCGAAGTAACAAAGAAAGGGGTTTACGATAACAACGCAGGTCAGCAATATCGATTAAACCAAACTCATTTTGCTCCGTTAAGATTATATTCCCGAAATGTATAGACCGGAAAAAAACGCCCAGCTCATGCAAGCGGCCAATAAAGGCTCCAAATAAATGCACCACCTCTTCCGAAAACCCACCTTGAGCTTCCTGAATTTCACGTAATGAAAGCCCTTCGAGAGGTCTGTAGCAAACAGCCGTTCGCTGAATACTGGGTATTTTTAGCTCTTCTATTTCTGTTATTGTCGGAATTCCGCATTCAGCGAGTGTTATCGCATTTAGGGCAAAACGTCTGGAGTAAGGAAAATAAAGAGCGGAAGAAATCAGCCTTTTACGCCTGAATAATTTTATTATTTTACCGGAGGAAAGTGCTAACACCTTATCGCCATAGCCGTCGGCGGAAAGCACTTCTGCACCAGCCCGTAATTGCTGATATTGATCACTGGTCAGCGATTTCATAACTGTTTTCTCGTTCGCTTTACTGGCAACAAAAGGATTTAGGCTGCGGGTTTAGCTAAAATCATAAAGGAATGGGAAAAGTAGCTTTTGAAACGACTGGGCAAAGCCTTAAGCCAATCACTTTTCGGTTGAACCCAATAAATTTCATAGGGATTCAGACCGGACATACGGCACAGATTACATAGTGTTATCGGATCGAACCAGCAAGTATGTTCCTCATGCACCTGTGGCCGATTATAGCGCCAGATTTTCCATGCCTGTTTAGAGTAAAACGGATTCGGTGTAGTAATGACGAGTGTGCCATTAGCAGAAAGATGTCTGCGCATATTTTCCAGAAACTGCCCCACGTTGGGAAGATGTTCAATTATTTCACCGGCAACGATGGTGTCAAATTCCTCATCAAGATCCATCGTAACGACATCCGCTGCTTTTACATTAAACCCTTGAGATTTCAGCATCTCAATTCCTTCTTCATCAATATCAACGCCAAGACAATTAGCGTTAAGGTTGCACACCTGTCGAAAAAGAAGGTTTGAGTGATGCCGCTCCAGCTGTAGCTCGGTAGCACGCCGACTGCGTCTTGATTCAACCACCCCCAGATCAAGCACTTTGCCAGCTCGTTGTACTAAGGGTGTAATTATTTCCATACGATCATTGATGGATTTAACAAAATTTAGATCACTCAAGCGTGCCGCCTTTTTCTCAGTTCTGTTGGAAGTCACTAACCATATAAATCTAGTCATTATGTAGTGGCGAGATCATAACAGATAGGCGTAGACCTGTGCACTTGCGCGGATCAAATTGTGCTATTTGCAGCACTAAGCTTACTGCTTAAAGTGCGGTAGAACTTCTTTGCCCAACAGATCCAAAGCTTCATTAAAGTCAGGGCCCAGGCAATGCCCAAAGGCGACATGGGTAACACCTGCAGCGGCCATTGTTTCAATTTGCTGAATGACCTCTTCCGGCGTACCGGTCACAGAGCACTTTGCTATCGACAAGTCGGAAACGTAGCTCGCCCCTTTTTTAAAATCACCTACCGCAGCGGCTTGGCGTACTTGATTGATTTCTTCTTCGGAAATACCCGCCACATCGGTCATTGGCCGCAGGTAGGGCAAATAGACCGCAAGCACCGCACGTGCTGTCTCTCGCGCCTTTTCTCGGTTGGCTGAAATGGAACTGAGCGGTCCAGCAATAATCTCAATATCATCCGGGTTACGGCCACTGCGCTTCGCACCAATTTCAATATTTTCGCGGATGATTCGCACATAATCAGGGTTCCAGAGACCATCTGACTTCACGCCGGAGGCGATCTCACCAGCCAACTGACACATCTTCGGCCCCCAGGTACCGATAAAAATAGGCACCTCTTTTCGATAGGGTTGAAAGCGGAAAAACAATTCTTCGGTGCAAGTAAAAACCTCACCATGAAAAGCAGTATGATCCCCTTGCATGAGTCGTCGAATAACCTGGATGGCTTCTCTGACCATAGTAATGGGTTTCTTTTGCTGCTCGATACCCAAAAATTCCCAGAAAGCGCCACGTGCGATACCGCAGACCGCTCGACCTTTGGTAAGCTCATCCAGTTCGGCTAAATTTCCGGCGTGATAACAGGGGTGTACGATTTGTGGGGTGATAATGCCCGGACCAACTTTAATACTGTTGGTATGCTCACCAATCAATGTCAGTAATGGCCAGCTCGGTTTAAACATCAGATCATCATAAACATGAACTTCATCAAAACCGTAATTCTCAATACGCTGAGCCATACCAATATATTCGCGTATGGGATAACTGCCTTGCAGACCAATACTAAACTTAAGCGCCATAGCCAACCTCCTGGGTACGTTTAAATCAGTTCAAATTTAACAGCTGCTCGGTATCGGATATAGATATGAAAGCAAGAATCTTTGTTGTTGAATACGGAACAATAATGAGGAAACCATGATTAAAGCTGAGCTCATGTGTTGCCATTAAGAACCGATAAAAAAAGAAAGGGGCCTCAAGAGAGGCCCCGGCGGCCTTGAGTATTTCAACCCAAGGGAGGGTATGTTTCGACTACTATTGTATTGCCCACGACGCGCCCTGTGAAATGATCTTTTCCTCTATTAATAAGCGTTTTTAACGGTCATGGTTATAACAGGCCATTGCTCATGACGTTATGCAAAGATCTCTTACTATTGCTTAAAATAAATCTCCAGCAGGTCAAATAACGGTTCTCGAAACTCATTAGATTCATTCACTAGATGATGTCTGGCCTGAGGCAAAAAATGTATTTTGGGTCGATTAAAATTTTTATCAATGACTCGCAAATTATATTGCCAGTCAATAGTTGTGTCTTCACCGCCTTGAATAATAATCGGTGATAGTGGGGATGGCTTTAGCCTTTCAAAAGCGGATGCCCAATCTATCAGAGCGGCTACCCAGGAAAGCGGTATGCGGCGGTATTGCAGCGGATCTTTATTGGTTAAAAAATCGATAAACCCGGCATCGTGGGAACAAGGCATGAACTTGCGTTCCACACTTTTTACCCAATGTTTGGAGGCGGCATATAACCACAGCAGCCTTTTCCAACCCAGCGGCCTTACTAAAGGCGCCAGAAGAAAAATATTTTTGAAGGGATTATTAATTTGGTCAAATCGATGTGCCATCAGGTAGGCCATGGCGATGGCACCACCCGTACTCTGCCCCAGTAAAGACCATGGCTCATCAAAATGCGACTGGCAGACTGTCACGTAATGGTGCAAAACCTCAACGTACTGCTGAAAATTATTGATACCTGCAGGCTCACCAGTAGACAGCCCATGGCCGGGCAGATCATAGATAAGCACCGAATAATCCTGTTCCAGACTAAAACGTATTATGTGCTGAAACAGACCGGCGTGATCAAAATAACCATGCAGCAATAGCACCGTGCCTTTGGACAAGCCAAGGCGTGGGCGGAAGTAATGCGTTGCCAGGCGAAAATCCGCTAGTTGGCAATAACCAAAGCCATGCACCAAATGGGAAAAATCATTTTCGAAATTAATACCGTAATAACGACAGTATTCCCGCTCTATTTCAGAAAGTGTGCCAGGATAATCGAAATCTATCGGCTTCCATTGTCGTTGAATACTATTTTTGTCCCAACGAAGTGATAGTCCTTTAGTCATCTGATGGCACGTGTTCCATATCGGCGCGGTAGTCGCCCAATTGTGCAGCGGCGGTTAATCGAGCACGATGATGCAGGGTCGCCTGGGCAGCATCCCAATTTTCCTGCTTGCCACCCCAGACATGCAGCGCCTCCTGCTGCAAAGCTCGTCCATAGGAATAGCTCAACAGCCAGGGCGCGGGCTGTTGATTGATCGCATTCAAATACGCATCGGAATCCGCCGGCGATAAGCCGCCCGATAAAAAAGCGATCATCGGTACTGCTGCAGGCACCGTTCTACGCAATACTTTTAGCGTGAGCTCGGCTACTTGTTCCGGTGTAGTTTCAATACCGCTATCCTTACCTGGCACCACCATGTTCGGCTTCAGAATACAGTGTTCCAACACCACTCCTTGCCGATGTAATGCTTGAAACAACGCCTGTATTGCTGCTTCGGTCGCTTCAGCGCAACTATCAATACCATGGGTACCATTAATTAAAACTTCAGGCTCCACGATCGGCACAATACCTTGCTCTTGGCACAACGCCGCATAACGCGCCAGCATTTCAGCATTGATATTGATTGCGCGACGGCTCGGCGTCCGACTACTGATGTGATAGACATTACGCCATTTGGCAAAACGCGCACCCAGTTTCTTGTATTCAGTCAAACGTTCTCGTAAACCATCCAGACCCTGCGTCACTTGTTCCCCTGGACAGTTGGCAAGGTCGGTCAAACCTTTATCAACCTTAATGCCTGGGACTATCTGCTGGATAGCCGCCAGCTGCGGGATGGCGACGTTGTTGACGCAAGCAGTTTGCGCCAGAGTTTCTTCGAACAGGATAACGCCGCTGATAAAGTCGCCCAAATGAGGGGTGGCAAGCAACAAGGAGCGGTAACGACAGCGGGCTTCTTCCGTTGATTCAACGCCGATATCAGCAAAGCGTTTGGCGATGGTATTACTACTTTCATCGGCCGCTAGAATACCTTTACCCCGTACCGCCATTGCGGCAATAGTTTGCTGTAACTCCAGTGCAATTGACGTCATAGCTATCTCCCGGTCGCCCGTTAAACAGCCGCTGGCTGAGAATGGCGAATTATTGGTTTGCTGCGCGTTGTTCCAATATTGCCACAGCCGGAAGTATTTTGCCTTCAACATATTCCAAAAAGGCACCGCCACCGGTGGAGATATAGGAAATTTGCTCCGTAATGCCGTATTTATCAACCGCCGCTAGCGTATCACCACCACCCGCTATCGAAAAAGCCGTGCTTGCGGCAATGGCCTCGGCAATCACTTGCGTACCCTGACCAAATTGGTCGAACTCAAACACCCCCACTGGGCCATTCCAAATAATTGTCTTTGCCTCACGTAGAATACCCGCCAAAACCGCTGCTGAATTCGGGCCAATATCAAGAATCATCTCATCACCCGCTACATCCGCCACCGCCTTGGTGATGGCAACCGCTGACTCGTTAAACTCCTTCGCCACCACCACATCCGTTGGTAAGGGGATGTCTGTTTGCTGCATCAATGCTTTTGCATCATCAATCAAATCATGCTCGCACAAAGATTTACCAACCGGAAACCCCGCTGCCGCCAAAAAGGTATTGGCGATCCCGCCACCGACAATCAATTGATCAACTACTTTTGATAACGACTTCAGCACGGTCAGCTTGGTTGAGACTTTCGAACCCCCGACAATAGCAACCATCGGCCGTCCTGGATTGGCAAGTGCCTGCTTCAGCGCACTCAGCTCATTACTCAACAGTGGCCCCGCACAAGCGACAGGAGCAAATTTCGCGACACCATGGGTGGACGCCTGCGCCCGATGGGCCGTACCGAAAGCATCCATTACAAAAACATCACAGAGCTGAGCCATTTTTTTTGCCAAGGTCTCGTCATCTGCCTTTTCCCCGGTGTTAAAACGGACATTTTCCACCAGGACTAATTCACCTGACTGTACTTCGACCCCCTCTAACCAATCCCGCTCAAAGCGTACCGGGCTAGCCAGCAGCTCTGCCAAATATTGTGCGATCGGCTGTAGCGAAAACTCCTGTTGATCCTGCCAACTCACCCCTTCCTTTGGACGACCGAGATGTGACATCACGATAACACCGGCCCCCGCTTTAAGTGCGAGCTTAATTGTTGGTAAAGCTGCGCGGATACGCGCGTCGCTGGTTATCTTCCCCTCTTTAACCGGCACATTAAGATCCTCTCGAATCAATACGCGCTTGCCGTTCAGATCAAGGTCAGTCATGTTCAGTACAGTCATTTATTAATCCTGATTTCCTGAGATTATTTTTCTGTTAAATTTTTCAGCACACCGGCAACATCAAGCATACGATTCGCAAAACCCCACTCATTATCGAACCAAGCCATCACCTTAACCAGACGGTCACCGGTAACGCAGGTTTGTCCGCCATCAACAATGGATGAGCGCACATCATGGTTAAAATCGCAAGATGCCAGCAACTCATCGGTATAGCCTAAAATACCAGCGAGTCCTCCTGTCGCTGCATTTTTAAGTAGTTGATTCACTTCCGCGACCGTGGTTGCCCTTTTCATTTGCACGGTCAAATCCATTATAGAAACATTCACCGTCGGTACCCGCATTGCCGAGGCAGTGAAGCGCTTTTCAAATTCCGGCAGCACCCGCGCAATGCCTTTTGCCAGCTGCGTTTCAACCGGAATAATGGAGACGCTAGCACTGCGTGTGCGGCGTAAATCGGTATGGTGGTAGGCGTCGATAACCGGTTGGTCATTCATCGCGGAATGAATAGTCGTAATATGGCCTAATTCGACACCGATACCATCATCCAGACACTTAATCACTGGCACGATACAGTTAGTCGTGCAAGAAGCATTAGAAATAATCGTATCGTCGGCAGTCAGAGTTTGATGATTGATGCCGTAAACTATAGTGGCATCGACACAGGGTTCGGCAGGCTGGGAAAAGAGCACCCGTTTTGCACCACAGCTCAAGTGTTGCTCGGCGGAAACGCGATCGGTAAAGCTACCCGAACACTCCAGTACGAGATCAACTTTTTGCGTAGCCCAGGGTAAGTGATCGCGCTGTTTAAAATGCGTTACCGGTATACGGTCGCCGTTAATTACCAGCATCTCTCCATCGACGCTAATGTCACCGGAAAAACGGCCATGAGTGGAATCGTATTTGGTAAGATGCGCGATGGTTTCAATATCCGCCAATTCATTAATGGCGACGATATCCATATCCTGCTTGTGCGCAGACTCATAGAGCGCACGCAACACACAGCGACCTATGCGGCCATAACCGTTAATCGCTAACCGATAGGACATAGTGCTCCCTGAAAATCAATGCTATCGACTCATGTAAATAGAATAAACCCTCTTACCTCGTCGGCCTGCTAGAGCAGTGTTTCTACTTGCTGCACGATATTATCCGTTGTGAAACCAAAGTATTCCATCAATTGCTCACCGGGTGCCGACTCACCAAAGCTCTTCATGCCAATGATGCGCCCATTTAAGCCCGCATACTTATACCAATAATCCTGGTGCGACGCTTCCACTACAACACGGGCCGCAATATTCGCAGGCAAGACAGATTCTCGATAGTTCTCATCCTGCGCGTCAAACAAGTCTGTAGATGGCATTGATACCAACCTGACCTGTACGCCGCGCTGTTGTAGCTCGTCTGTTGCCGCCATTGCTGCACCGACCTCTGAACCAGTGGCGATAATAATTGCTTGCGGTGCCTGCTCACTGTCCTTGAGGATATAACCACCCCGTTTTATAGTCGCGACCTGCTCGACAGAGCGCGGCATCACTGACAGTGATTGACGTGAGAAAATCAATGCGCTGGGGCCATCTTGACGCTCAATCGCAGATTGCCACGCCACCGCTGATTCGACGGTATCGCAGGGCCGCCATACTGACATATTGGGGGTACTGCGCAACGAGGTCAGCTGTTCCACCGCCTGGTGGGTAGGGCCGTCTTCACCCAGCCCAATCGAATCATGGGTGTAGACGAAAATACTGCGCAGCTTCATTAGAGCCGCCATGCGCACGGCGTTGCGCGCATACTCCATAAACATCAGAAAAGTGCCGCCGTAAGGAATAAAGCCGCCGTGCAACGCAATGCCGTTCATAATGGCTGACATACCAAATTCACGCACACCATAATAAATATAGTTACCGTCCGCCTGATTACGCGTTAGCGGTTGGCTGCCACTCCAGTTAGTCAAATTGGATCCGGTGAGGTCAGCTGACCCTCCCAGTAACTCCGGCAATCCAGGCCCAAAGGCATTGAGGCAATTTTGCGAGGCCTTACGAGTAGCGATTTTTTCAGCAGCATCCTGCGCTTTTTGAGCGTATTCTTCTGCAATTTGCGCAAAATCAATTGGTAACTCACCTTTAACGCGGCGCTCGAATTCCGCTGCTTTAACGGGATGGGCCGAGCCATAACCCGTAAACAGGGTTTGCCAGTCTGATTCCGCTGCGGCACCGCGCTGCTTCGCATTCCAACCGCTATAAATAGCTTCAGGTATATCAAAGGGCGGATGTTGCCAGCCCAGATTTTCACGCGCTGCCTGCACCTCAGCCTCGCCCAAGGCGGCACCATGCACACTCTCTGTACCCTGTTTATTCGGCGCACCAAACCCTATGATGGTCTGGCAGCAAATTAAGGTAGGCTGTTCTGTGTTGGCGCGCGCAGTTTTTAACGCAGTCTTGATTTCTGCTGGATCATGGCCATCGACATGAGCGATCACCTGCCAACCATAGGCTTCAAAACGTTTTGCCGTATTATCGCTAAACCAACCCTGCACTTCGCCATCAATTGAGATGCCATTATCATCATAAAGCGCGATCAGTTTGCCCAAACCAAGCGTTCCGGCTAATGAGCACACTTCGTGGGAAATACCCTCCATCAAACAGCCATCACCTAAGAATACGTAAGTATGGTGATCGACAATGGGGAAGTTCGACTCGTTAAATTGAGCCGCTAAGGTTCTCTCTGCTATGGCCATACCCACCGCATTGGCAATACCCTGCCCCAACGGCCCGGTGGTGGTTTCGACGCCGGGGGCATAACCATACTCCGGGTGTCCTGGTGTTTTTGAGTGGAGCTGACGAAAATTCTTAAGGTCATCGATACTGAGATCATAACCGGCCAAATGTAACAGGGAGTACAGCAACATAGAGCCGTGACCATTGGAGAGTACAAAGCGGTCACGGTTTGGCCACTGAGGATTCGTCGGATTATGCACCAGGAAATCATTCCATAGCACTTCCGCAATATCAGCCATTCCCATTGGCGCACCGGGATGCCCGGAGTTAGCTTGTTGGACTGCATCCATACTTAAAGCACGCACGGCATTGGCAAGTTGATTTCGCGGAACGGTCTGCGACGACATAGTTGAACCTCTTGGTTGCATCAAAACTTAGATTTTAAAAAGCCGCCTATTTTCACCTAACTGACGCGAAGCATCAAATCTAACTTGGGGAAACTGCCCAATTAGTTACTTAAATGCCAGCTATTAAGCAATTCTACTAAAAATATCTATATCAAAATATTTTGATATAGATTTGATTAATCCGACACTCAATGCTATAAATGCACAGTTATGAATACTACCCTGGCCGACAACTCGACAGAAACCGTACCCACCAGCATGAGCGAGGCTTTTCTCGCGTGTGCCTGCAAGGCTGCTGCGGATGCGCTACGGATAAAGATTCTGCGTGTGCTGCGCGCCGAATCTTTTGGCGTACTTGAGCTTTGCCATATTCTTGACCTGGCGCAACCAAAATTGAGTCACCACCTGAAAGTCCTTTCCAAGGCCGGACTAGTAGCGACACGACGGGAGGGTAATTCTATCTTCTATCGTCGCCCTCTGCTGGCTACAGAAAGTCCGCTGACGCAGTTTAATCAGGCGCTTTTCAACAGCATCGATCAGCTACCACTCGACACAAAGATGATTGGGCGCCTGGATAAGATTCGCGAAGAGCGTGCTCAATCCTCTGTTGATTTTTTCACCAAAAATGCCGCCAAATTCAGAGAACACCAGGCATTAATCACCGAAAATTCGCAATATGTCGCCAACATTCGCGATCTAGTCAAATTAACACAGCTACCAAATAGTGCTACCGCTATTGAAATCGGCCCTGGCGAAGGCGACTATTTAATCGAATTGGCAATCCAGTTCGGACAAGTGGTCGCGCTGGATAACTCCGCCAGCATGCTGGCCATTGCACAACAGAAAACCAATAAAGCTCACCTCGATAACATTGAGTTTATTCATGGCGAACCGCTTGATGCCGTCACACAGAACATTAAGGTAGATTTACTGGTCAGCAATATGGTGTTGCACCATATTGCTTCACCAGCGGAATTTTTCCAGCACAGCAGTCAGCTACTAAAGGTGGGTGGCTACATGCTTATCGCAGAACTCTGCCCACACGACCAATCCTGGGTTAAGGACAGCTGTGGCGATATTTGGCTTGGTTTTGAACCGGAAGAGTTGCAACACTGGGCCAAGACTGCCGATCTTATCTCACGGCAAAATTTATTTTTAGGGTTGCGTAATGGTTTCCAAGTGCAGCTCCACCTGTTTCAAAAAAGCTTAACTTCAAACCCTATTCATCATTAATCAACGAGTAATATTTATGAGCGATTATTCTATATTTACCTCCGAATCCGTTTCCGAGGGACACCCCGACAAAATGGCGGATCAAATTTCCGATGCGGTGCTGGATTCTATTATTGCTGAAGATAAAAATGCCCGAGTTGCCGTAGAGACTATGGTAAAAACCGGGATGGCCATTATCGCGGGCGAAGTGCGCACCAACACCTATATTGACCTGGAAGACCTGGTGCGTGAAGTTATTTTGGATATCGGCTACAACAGTTCTGACGTTGGCTTTGATGGCGCTTCCTGTGCCGTGCTGAATGCCATCGGCAAGCAATCCAGCGATATCGCCATGGGCGTTGATGAAGACGACAGCAAAGAACAGGGCGCTGGCGACCAGGGTTTGATGTTTGGTTATGCCACTAATGAAACCGCGGTGTTGATGCCAGCACCCATTTACTACTCCCATCGCCTAGTAGAGCGCCAAGCCTATTTAAGAAAGCGTAATGTCCTTACCTGGTTGCGCCCTGACGCGAAAAGCCAGGTCACACTACGCTATGAAAATGGCCATCCAGTGGCGGTGGATGCGGTAGTACTTTCCACCCAACATGATCCAGATGTTAGCCAGAAAGATATACGCGAAGCGGTGATGGAGGAGATTATCCAGCACGTGCTTCCCGCAGAATGGCTGCACGCCGATACCAAGTACCATATCAACCCAACCGGCCAGTTTATTATTGGCGGCCCTGTTGGCGACTGCGGCTTAACCGGACGTAAAATTATTGTTGACACCTACGGTGGCATGGCGCGCCATGGCGGCGGCGCGTTCTCCGGCAAAGACCCCTCCAAGGTGGATCGCTCAGCCGCCTACGCCGGGCGTTATGTCGCCAAAAATATTGTTGCGGCTGGCCTTGCTGATCGTTGTGAAATCCAGGTGTCTTACGCGATAGGCGTAGCTGAACCTACTTCCATTAGCATCAATACCTTCGGTACGGGTAAATTACCTGACGAGCAGATCGTCAAGCTGATCTCCGAACATTTTGACCTACGCCCAGCCGGACTCATTCAGATGCTCGACCTGAAACGGCCTATCTATCGCGCAACAGCCGCCTATGGGCACTTTGGCCGCGAGGAAGAAAGCTTTACCTGGGAAAAAACTGATAAAGCAGAAGCTCTAAAAGCAGCGCTTTAATTACTTTGGCAGTCCAACTGACCAACCAAATAGGAATTTAAACTATGTCCAGCACAGCATCCGCTCCAAACCAAACTGCCGACTATAAAGTGGCTGATATTAACTTAGCCGATTGGGGCCGCAAAGAAATTCAAATTGCCGAAAGTGAAATGCCAGCGTTAATGGCACTGCGCGAAAAGTATCGCGCTGAGCAGCCGCTTAAAGACGCCAGGATCATTGGCTGTATCCACATGACCATTCAAACGGCTGTCCTTATTGAAACCTTGATCGATCTCGGGGCAGAGGTACGCTGGTCTTCCTGTAATATTTTTTCGACACAGGATCATGCCGCTGCTGCTATCGCCGCGCAAGGTATTCCCGTATTTGCCTGGAAAGGTGAAACCGAACCCGAATACGAATGGTGTATCGAACAAACCATTCTCAAGGATGGCCAACCTTGGGACGCCAACATGCTGCTCGACGACGGTGGAGATTTAACCGCTATCGTCCATGAGAAATATCCAGCAATGTTAACCAAGATTCATGGTATTACCGAGGAAACCACCACTGGTGTACACCGACTCATCGAAATGCTGGAAAAGGGCACGCTTAAAGTCCCCGCCATTAACGTTAATGATTCGGTGACCAAATCCAAAAACGATAATAAATACGGCTGCCGTCACAGCTTAAATGATGCCATCAAACGTGCGACGGATCATTTACTGTCCGGCAAGAAAGCCCTGGTGGTTGGTTATGGCGATGTCGGTAAAGGCTCTGCACAATCGCTGCGCCAGGAAGGCATGATCGTTCGGGTGACTGAAATTGACCCCATTTGTGCGATGCAGGCCTGTATGGATGGCTTTGAGTTAGTGTCACCCTACATCAATGGCGATAACGACGGCACACTGGACTGCATCAACAAAGACCTGATGGGCGGTACAGATCTGATCGTCACCACCACTGGCAATGTCAACGTCTGCGATAAGAACATGTTACAAAGTTTGAAAAATGGCGCGGTAGTTTGCAATATCGGACATTTTGATCATGAAATCGACACCGCCTATATGCGCCAGAACTGGGAGTGGGAAGAGGTCAAGCCCCAGGT
>Ga0070727_10003787_pt1 | contig 13378 bp, 11 predicted proteins | sample tdAd472_FD_66722 | JGI IMG/M metagenome (GOLD analysis project Ga0070727, IMG submission 66722) | Marine sediment microbial communities from the Atlantic coast under amendment with organic carbon and nitrate - tdAd47.2 | ecosystem: Environmental > Aquatic > Marine > Coastal > Sediment | place... | reverse complement strand
TTGATGCGATTTTTTTAAAAACTGCCCTCAAACAAGGATATCGGCTTCCCGGTTCTCCGTTCAGAACAGGCTGGAACACAGCCGGGAGCTTGGACATGAAGGGCGAAATTTTCATTGGTTTCATCGAACTGGTCGAACGGGAGTTCGGCGAGGTCGTCGCGGACCGCATTCTGTCGGATAAGTCCCTGGCTTCCGGCGGCAGCTACACACGCGTCGCCAGTTACGATCATATGGAGATGATACGCCTCGTCGTTTCGCTGGCCGAGATTTCGGAGGCGGACCCCGCGCTTCTGCAGCGAACCTTCGGAAAATACCTCTTTGGCAGGCTTGCCGATTGGCATCCGGATTTCGTCGCCGGTTACACCGGCTCCTTCGAGCTGCTCGAAACCATACAGGACGCCATACACGTCAATGTTCACAAACTGTATCCGGATGCCGAAACCCCGTCATTGACGGTGACGCGGGTGGATAGTGACACACTCGGCGTGAAGTATGAATCGGCGCGCGGCTTCGCCCATGTCTGCCACGGATTGCTGGAAGGCTGCGTTGCGTTCTTCGGCGAGAACACGACCGTGTCCCGGACCGAGCCCTCCTCCGGGCCGCTGGAAATGCGGGCGGGTTTCCGCCTCGTCCGACGATAAGACCGGAGGGGTTTGCCGATGGATACGCAGCTGGATGACCATCACGGAATTCTGACTCGCAAGCTCGAGCGCGAGCGCAAGGCCCGCGAACAGGCTGAGATGTTGCTGGAGCGGAAGAGCCTCGAGCTGTTCCGCGCCAAGCAGGAGGCGGAACAGGGCAGGCAATTGCTGGAGGAATCCATCCGGGCGGTGCCGGTGGGCTTCGCGGTATTGGATGGCGTCCATCGCATCGTGCACGCCAGCCCCGTCCTGTCGGAAATGGTCGGTCTGGCGCCGGATGTCGATCCCGAGGGGTTCAACCTGCCGGACCTGTTGCGCGGCCTGAATCCCGTATCGATCAAGGAAGAGGACGGACGCGAGGGGGCGCCCGGTTTGACCTTCGAATGCGCGATCGACGAGAGGCGCGCCCTGGAATTCGAAACCCCTGACGGCCGTTTCGTGATGCTTCGCACCGGACCGATGACCAGCACCGGGCGCCCGCTGATCCTGCAGGACATGACGCGCCGCCGCCTTCTCGAAGGGCGGTTGCGCGACGCGCAAAAGCACGAAGCGCTGGGGACGCTGTCCGGCGGCATCGCGCATGAACTCAACACGCCGCTGCAATACATCATCGACAATCTGCGCTTCCTGCAGGATGTCGTGAAGGACCTGCTGGCGGCGGTGGACGACCGCCGCAATGGCGGCGACTACCAGGCCGTGATCGATAGATTCGATGTCGACTACATTCGCGAAGAGGCCCCCGTCGCGGTCAGCCAGGCCCTGGTGGGGTGCGACCATGCCGCCAAGATCGTGAAGGCCATCCGCATGTATGGCCACCCGGATACGGGCACCAAGGAAGTGGTGGCCATCGGCGAGATCGCGGCGGAGGCGGCCACGATCAGCCGCAGCGAATGGAAGACCGTGGCGGCGCTCGACCTGGACCTGCCGGACGGCCTGCCCGCCGTCGTGGCGAATGCCGGGGGATTGCGGCAGGTCTTCCTGAACTTGATCGTCAATGCGGCGCACGCGATCGCCGGGGCCGGGGGCGGCGCGGATATGGACAAGCACCTCATCCGGGTTTCCGCGGACCATGACGGGGATCATCTGACGCTCTGCTTCGACGATACCGGCCCGGGCATTCCCGCCGAGGATTCGGAACGGGTTTTCGATCCCTTCTTCACGACGAAGGCGCCGGGGAAGGGGACGGGCCAGGGCCTGGCCATCTGTCGCCGGATCATCGTGGACGATCACGGCGGCTGGATCACCGTGAAGAACGGCCCCCTCGGCGGCGCGCGTATCGAGGTGACGCTTCCGCTCGGCGGCGACCGGGCCGCGATGGCGTGACGGGTCGCGCGTTCGGCCGTGCGGCGCGGTCAGTCGGGGCTGATGCCCCGGATGCGAAGCGCCGGGTCGTCGCAAAACCCGCCGACACCCCAATCAACACCAAAGTGCCGCCGGACCCGCCATATTAGTCGTTCCTTAGTGCGGATATGCTGGATAGTATTAGCATAGCATGAAGGGGGCGGTTTAAATCGATGGACGCGTTCAGTCTGGACATTCGGACGATGGCCGCCATGGCCTCGTTGGCCAGTGTTCTGCAAGCCATTGCCCTTGGTGTTCTTTGGCGGACAGCGCCGCAGGCTGCCGGTCCCGCGCATTGGGCGGTCGGCGGGGCGTTGCTGGCCGTGGGGATGATCCTGATCGCCTTCCGAAGTCTGATTCCTGACCTCCTGTCGGTCGTGCTCGCCAATGTGTTGATAGCCGGATCGCACGCCGCCTACCTGACCGGCATTCAAAAGTATCTGGGCCTGCCGCTGAGCAAGACGTTCTGCGCGATCGTCGTCGGCGCCACCGCCGGCCTCTTCGTCGCTTTCACCTATATTCAGCCGGATATCGCGATCCGGGTGGTTCTGATTTCGGCCGCGGTGGCAGCGCTTTCCGGGGCTTGCGTGTTCCAGTTCTTCCGGAAGGACCGCAGGTCGTTCGCGGATGTCGAATTGCTCCTCGTCGCCCTTTTTGTGCTTCACGGCGTCTTTCAAGCCTTCCGCGGTGTCTATACGGGTCTGGCCGACCACGGGCTGCGCGATTTCATGAGCGCATCGATCATCCACGGGATGGCCTTCGTCGATATCGTCATCTTCTGTTTCGCCGTTGGAATCGGATTTTCCGTCGCCACTGTCTTGGCCATGAACAAGGCGCTCCAATCGGAACTTGAAGCCCGGAGCACATTGCTGTCGATCATCGCCCACGACGTCCGCACGCCGTTCAACGGGTTGGTAGGGTCGACGCATTTGATACAGTCCTATCTCGAAAGGGGGAAAACCGAGGAGGTCGCGCGCTTCGCCAATCTTCTGTCGCGGGAGGCGGAGACCGTTCTTCGTTTGCTCGAAGACCTCATAACCTGGGGTAGGGCGCAATTCGCCGACGCTCAATTGTCGAACACGACGCTGTCCCTGCGGACTTTGGTGGATGACGCCATGGCTCCGCTGAAGAAGGAGGCGGAGGCCAAGCATCTCTCCATAGAGACGTCCTTCACCGCGGCGGAAACGATGGCGGATAAAAATATCGTGGCGATGGCGTTGCGCAACTTCCTCTCGAACGCGATCAAGTTTTCCCCTGACCATGGCGTGATCCGCATCGACGCGACCGAAACCGGCTCCGGGACGGATCTGGCCGTTTCCGACGACGGTCCGGGCCTCGGTCCCGACATGGCTGGCGGCGCCGCGTTGGACGCCCGTGATCTGGCCGCGCACGGGTTGCAAGGTGAACGGACCCATACCGGCCGCGGCGGTTTGGGTGTCGGGCTGTCTCTCTGCGCGCGGACCTGTGCGCGGCTCGGCTATGGCCTGACCCTGGCGAACGGGAAATCCGGCGGTGTCGTCGGGACCCTTCATATTCCCCGCGTATGAGGCGGCATCCTGGCGCGGCCCTATTTGTCCCCCCGCGTCGCATCAGTTTTTCCGCGCCTTGCGTCGATTGCAGGACCGTAAATGACGGAGCATCCTCACCGGGCCGGTCCTGCACCGGCCAAGGATCAAAACAACTCTTCAGGATCAGGTGAGGCCATGTCTTTCGATTATTCCGCCGTTCTCAGTTCCCGCGCCGCCGCCGCGGCCTCGCCCTGGAAGGGCTATCCGCCCTTTCACTTCGTCGGCGGCAATATCGACGAGCCGAGCGTGCCGTCCGACGCCCTGGCCGAGGCGGTCGCCAAGGTGCTGCGCGCCGAAGGCCACGACTTGGCGAAATACGGCATGGAGAGCGGGCCCCAGGGCTACCTGCCGCTGCGCCAATTCATCTGCGACAACCTGAAGCGCCGTGCGGCGATGACGGTCTCGCCGGACGAAGTTCTGGTCACGACCGGCTCGCTCCAGGCGATGGACCTCGTCAACGAGGCCTTGCTGGAACCCGGCGACGTCGTCGTCCTGGAAGGGGCGAATTACGGCGGCGCGCTGACACGCCTGCGGCGGCTGGGCGTCGATTTCATCGGCGTCGACCTGGACGAGGGCGGCATGCGGATGGACAGCCTGCGCGCCGCGATGGAAGGCCTGAAGGAACAGGGCCGCAAGCCGAAGATGATCTACACCATCCCGACGGTCCAGAACCCGACCGGCACGGTGATGAGCCGCGAGCGCCGGCTGGAAATGCTGCAGATCGCGCGCGACTACGACGTGCCGATCTTCGAGGATGACTGCTATGCCGACCTGATCTGGGAGGGCGACCGCCCGCCGGCGATCCATTCCCTCGATACGGACGGGCGGGTGATCTATTGCGCCACCTTCTCCAAGACCATCGCGCCGGCGCTGCGCGTCGGGTATGTCGTCGCGCCCTGGGCGGTGCTGAAGCATATCCTGCCGCTGAAGACGGATGCCGGCAGCGGTGCGCTGGAACAGATGGTGCTGGCCGAATACCTGCCGTCGAATTTCGACCACCATGTGAACGGGCTGCTGCCGATCCTGAAGGCGAAGGCCGAGGCGATGACCCAGGCGCTGGACGAGCATTTCGGCGCGGCGGCGGATTACGACAAACCGGTCGGCGGCATCTATATCTGGATCACCCTGCCGGACGTCGTGGACACGCGGAAGCTGGCCGCCGCCGCGGCGGCGGAAGGCATCGCCATCAATCCCGGCCCGGAATGGAGCGTCGACGGGGAGGCGAACAAGCACCGCATGCGCCTCTGTTTTGGTCATCCGGGAATCGACAACATCAAGGAAGGCGTCGCCAAGCTGGCCGATGTCTGCCACCGCGAATTCGGTGTGCCGCTGCGGGGCGGCAATATCGAGCGGGGGTGAAATCGCCGGAAGGGTCTGCCCAGGCTTCAGGGTGCGGCAAGCCCACGGTTCAAGAAATCATGGAAAGCGAGGATGCCGGCTTCGCGCTCGGCGCTGACATAACCGGTTTCGAAAATGCCGGCGGCAAGGCATTTCTGGACGTGTTCGGCCGCGGCGATGTCCTCCCCCGTCACGGTTCGGGTCAGGGCGATTTCATCCGTGATGCCGCTTTCCCATCCCGTGTTCTGGAACCGGTAGAACTGGTACTGGACCGCGCAGGTCGTCTCCGTGAGCGGTGAGATCTGTTCTATGCTGAACCCGTCGATGTAGAAATTGATCGCGGTCGCGGGATACAGGAAGGCCCAGTAGCCGCCATAGGTGCCCTTGCCGGGATTGGCCGAATGTTCCGCCCAGGCCGGCCCGCAGGCGACGCGATAGGTTTCGCCTCTTATATCGTCCGACAGGTCCCTGTGCAGGCTTTGCAGGTGATAGGGCTCCAGCCAGTTCTCGACATAGAGTTTCCAATTGCAGGAAGCCGGGAATATCTCGCTCGACACCAGGGCGCTATCCCTGAGTCGCGACGCCAGCCGGTTCGGCAGCGGCGGCGGATCGATGTCTTCCCCATCCGCATTCAGGCGGGCCAGGATCAGGCCGTCGCGGATTTCGACCGCCAACCGCCGGGTCTTGAGGCCGGCGCAGCGGATCTCCGCGCGTTCGGAACCGAAGCCGACGGGTTCGATCAGACCGCCGTCGTCCCGGAAAGTCCAGCCGTGATAGCGGCATTGCAGCAGCCGCGTTGTCGAGCGCCCGGGCCAGGCAAGCGGCCCGCCGCGATGCGGGCAGGTGTTGAGGAAGGCAGCGACGCCGCCCTCCGCCTCCCGCCGCACCAGGACCGGGCATCCCAGGATGTCGAAGGCCAGATTGTCGCCGGGGTCCGGCACCGCGCCTTCATGGGCAAGGATCACCCATTGCGACCGCAGCAGGGCCACCTCCCGTCGATGGCCGTCTTGATCGGGAAGATAGGCCCGTGGGGAAAGTGTCTGCGCGACCGCCATGAAACCGTCCTTCGACAACAGAGCATCGGAGCGTTTTCCGTTTGTAGGCGCGACGGCTGCGGACGGCGAATGTAAAATTACAGTTGTCTATAAAAAAGGAAGTTATGGTTGTTATTCGTCCAGGCGCTTCAGGCTTGCACCCGCAGCCAGGTCATCATGCCGCCCGCACTGTGTTCGACCATGTGGCAATGCAGCAGCCAGTCGCCCGGATTGTCGGCGACGAAGGCGATTTCCGCGGTTTCGGCCTGATCCATCAGCAGCGTGTCGCGCAAGGGGCCCGGACCCGCCGCGCCGAGCTGGCGGAAATGGTGGCCGTGCAGATGCATGGCATGCGGCCAGGCGGTATCGTTGGTCAGGGCGATGCGCACCGTCTCCCCGCGTGCCACGGTGATCCACGGCTCTTCGCCCATATCGGCGCGGCCGTTGAAGGCCCAGACCTTGCCGGCCCCGGCCAGATCCCGCATTTGCATGAAACCGCCGCCCATCATCGCGCCCTGCATCCGGCCCATGGCGCCGCCTTCCATTTGCAGAACCTCGCGCCTTGCCGCGTCCAGGTCGCCCAGCGCCGGCACCGGATTGGGCGGCAGCGGCGGCGGGTCGGCGAGTGCGGCATCGCGCGCGGCGCCAGAAACCGGAAAACCGGTCAGGGCGAAGGTCTCCTCGCCGCTGCGGGTCCGTTCATGGGATGTCAGAAAGGCCTCTTCCCCTTCACCCGCGACGACATCCGCGATCAGGTCGATGCGCTGCGCCGGGCCAAGGGATAGGCGGTCCGCCGGTACCGGCGCGTCCAGCGGCTGCCCGTCCAGCGCCACTGTCCAGGCTTTAAGGCCTTTAAGGGAAAGATGGAATATCCGTGCATTGGCGGCGTTGATCAGCCGCAGGCGAAGCCGCTCGTTCTTTTTTACAGAGATGCGGGATTCACCCTTGCCGTTAACGGTGATCCAATTGCCGATCCGGCCCGCATGGGCCCAATCATGCATCGCGCCGAAACTCTCTTCGTGAATCTGGGCGTTCTCATCCAGGCGCCAGTCGTCGAGCACGAGGATTTCGTCCCGGTCCACCGCGGGCGGGTCGGCCTCCTCCACGATCAGCGGGCCGTATAGGCCGCGGGCCAGCTGCTCCCAGGTCCGGTTATGCGGGTGATACCAGTAGGTGCCGGCATCGGGCACCGTGAAGTCATAGTCGAAACTGCCGCCGGGCGGGACCGCGTCCTGCGTCACGCCGGGAACGCCGTCCATCGCATTGGCGATCCGCACGCCGTGCCAATGCACGGTCGAGGGCTGGGGCAGGGCATTGACGAAGCGGCGGGTCAGGCGTTCGCCCTGGCGCAGCCGGATCGCCGGCCCCGGCACCGCATCGCCATAGGACCAGACCTTGGTTTCCGGGTATTCGCCGGGGGCCAGCCGCGCCAAGCCCTCGCCCGCCCGCAGGATGGGGGAGGCGGCCCGCGCCTCGCGAAAGCCGAAACCGCTTCCAATCCCGGCGGCCATAGCCGTCGCCGCGCTACCTTGGAGAAATCGCCGCCGCGTGAAATGCACGTTCTTTGTCCTGATTGTTGCGGATCATAGATAGGGCTTCCAGTAGCGGGAAGGTCAAGGTTCCACCGGCCCGCCATTGTTGCGAAACCGGGGGGCAAGCACGATTTTGCCGCGGCCGGGCCTTTCCAGGGCGCCATCCGCCTGAAGGGCGGCGACGGCGCGGTAGCAGGCCTCCGGCGTCGCGCCGATTTCCGCCGCGACCCCGGCCATGGTGTGCCCGCCCGGCAATGCGCCATCCGCCCCCGCCAAGTCCTGCAGGCGAAACAGCACACGCTGTTTGAGCGGCAGGACGGAACGCAGTTCCAACAGCCGCCGCGCGTCCCGCAGCGATGTCGCGAGATGTTGCGCCAGCGTCGCGGCCAGGGCGGGCGAGGATTCCAGTGCGGCGAGCACCGGCTTGCGCGCGTAACACCGCAGATCCGCATCGCTCACGGCGATGGCGTCGCAGTGATAACGCCCGGCGAAGAGCGAGGCTTCCGCGAAAGTCTCGCCCGGCCTGACCGCGTGCAGGCGCAGCCGCGCGCCCGACGGCGTCCACCGGACGATATCGACCGCGCCCGACAGCAGACGGAAAAATCCGAAGGACGCCATGTCCTGCCGAAACAGCACCTCGCCCGCCGCTAGAGATCGATCAGTCACCGCGGCCGGGGGCAGGTCGTTTTCGAAGAGAGGGGCGCCATCGTTCATGATCCGGATCATATCGCCGGCCGGGGATATCGGGCTAGCTCATCAACGCGAAAGTGAACGGCGCCGATTGTCGACGCTGACTGTCGAAGCGGCGGATAGTTGAAGGAGGGACGGCATGCGGGTTCGGGTGTTGATGGCGATGGTGATCTGGCTTCTTGCGGCGGGCGGCATCCCCGTCCAGGCCCAAAGCAGTCACCAGGGGCATGTGATGAACCATGGTGCTGGGGCGGGGCAGCAGCCTGTCCTGCCCGGGCAGGATCTGTTCGGCGCGATCACCGAAATCGTCGCCATCCTGAACGCCGACCCCGCGACCGACTGGGCGGCGGTGGATATCGACGCCCTGCAGCGGCATTTGCTGGACATGCATCTGGTCGCCACGCAGGCGCGGCCGGTATCCGCGCCGGTCGAGGACGGCCTGCGCGTGACGCTCGCCCGGCCGGGTCCGGCAGGCGCGGCGGCGGAACGCATGCTGGCGGCCCATGGCCCGATTCTGGAGGCCGCGTTCGGATGGAACGCTGAACTGGAAACGGATGCGGCGGAGATGCGCTGGCTGGTGCGGTCCCCGGGCAATCCGGCGGATGGGGCCAAAATCCGCGCCCTCGGATTCTTCGGCCTTTTGGCCTCCGGCGCCCATCACCAAAGCCATCATCTGGCAATGGCGCGCGGTCTGGGCCACCCGCATGTCGCGGCGGACTGACAAGAAGGAAGCGCTCCGACGCGGTCAGCTGCTGTCTTTCTGCACTTCCTTCAGCAGGGCGGATGCCGGAACGGACAAGGCGCAAAGCCCGGCCAGCGCGAGCAGGGTCCAGGCCGGGCCCGCCAGGTCGGCAAGGCCGCCCAACCCCCCGCCGAGCAAAAGGACGAGGCCGATCAGGCTGTTGCTCAATGCGGTGTAGCGCGCGCGGTGGCCGTCCGTCGCCATGTCGGTCAGGTGCAGTTTCCGCCCGGCCCTGACGCCCTCATGGGTGATTTGCGCGAAGAAGACGGCGCCGGCCGATGCCGCCAAACCAACCAGACCGGGCCCGAAAGACCCCTCCACCGCCAGCCCGCAGAACCCGGCGGCGGCGAAGGTCAGCGCACCGAGCGCGCCGGCCGCCATCAGCGTCTTCCGGCTGCTGTGATCGGAAACACGTCCCCAGACATAGGCCGACGCGATCGACGCGGCTGCCGAGGCCAGGACCAGGGGCCCCAGATGACCGAGCCGGTTTTCGTCCCCAACCGTTGTCAGCATGACGATGAAGGGCGGGGCGAGCGCTGTTGCCGTCAACAACGACCGCGCCAGGATGAAGCGGCGCAATTGCGGATCATCGAACAACGGCGCGAGGAATGCGGAAAAGACGCCGGTTGCCGTATCCTTCGGCGCTTCGACGGGTTCGCGCAGCCGGCTGAAGATCAGCGCCCCGGCGAACCAGGCAGCCCCGGCGACGGCGACCGCACAGGCGATATTCGCGGCGGTCAGCGGGATGATCCCCGCTGCCAACAGAAAACCGAAGCCGAGAACGCCGAAGGAGGCGGCGCTGCCCGCCATACCCGTAACGGCGCCCCGCCGCATCTTGGGGATCGTCCGGGCGAGTGCATCCTTCTGGCTGATCGAACAGGACGACCGGCCGAGCGAAAGTACCGCGAGGCACCCCACGATCGTCCATCCGGCCGCCGTTCCGTCGAGCAGGGCGGCCGCGGCGGCGATGCCGAGCGCGGCGCTTCCCTGGATCAGCGAACCGGCGACCCAGAACCATTTCCGCTGCGCGCTCGCCTCGACCCGGCGGGCGAGAACCAGTTGCGGCAGCAAGGCGCCGGCCTCCCGCACGGGAACCAGCAACCCGATCAGAAAGCCGGGCGCGCCGACCGCATTCAGCAGCCAGGCGAGAACGAGTTTCGGATTGATCAAACCGTCGGCGATTTTCGTGAGCGACAGCGATACGACATGAACCGCGCCGTTGAACGGCTCGTTCCTGCTCGCGCCGACCGGCCTGCCCTTGGCGCCGGCACCGATCATGGTGTCGTACAGCTTCTGCAGCAAAGCGCGGGGCTCGATCCTGTTGGTTTCCGTCGAGCGATATTCACAACGCCCGGGCCATTGCGCAAAGGGAAACCGGATGGCCGCCGGAGGCTTCGGTCCCGCTACCTGCGATTTCAAGCGCGCGTCCATTGCCCCGGTCGGGAGAGGATTTGCAGCAAGACTTCAACAACCGTTCAAAATCTTTCCCGTGAATCCAAGGGTTTGTTGGCCGAACGCCATTTCCACAACCCCTAAGCTGGACTACCTTGTCTGCGAAACGTTTGACGTTTCGCCTGCGGGGGGGATGCGGGCCACGTGTCCATGAATTTGGTAAGGGGTTTCGCCGGGTATGGAATGTCGCAAGGAAATCAAGGATGGGGTGGTCGTGCTCGTCGTGGGCGGCGCGATCGATCATGAAAGCGCCGCCGCGTTCGAACAGGCGGTGATCCCGTCCCTGGACGAAGCCGAAACCGCCGGGACGGGCGTCGTCTTCGATCTGTCGGATGTCGACTATATGAGCAGCGTCGGCCTTCGCGTTCTGATGCTTGCCGCGAAAGCCGCGAAACAGAAATCGATCACCGTCGTCGTGGCCGGCTTGCAGCCGACCTTGGCGGAAATTTTTCAGATCAGCCGTTTCGACAAGATTTTCACGATATACGATGATGCCGACGCAGCGGTCGCCGGCGTGCGGGGATAGACCCGCCGCCCCTCTGTGACGTGTTGAAAATGACGGAAGGGGGATGGCTGCCATGCAGGTCAGGTTCTGGGGAACGCGCGGGTCGCTGCCCGTCGCGATGACGGCCGACCGGGTTCGCGGCAAGATCGTCCAGGCTTTGCAGGCGGCGCGCGGGAAAAACCTGGATGACGACCGGGCGATCGCGGATTTCGTCGACCAGGACCTCGATTTCTCCATCGCCGGCACCTATGGCGGCGCGTCCTCCTGCGTGGAAATCGATTTCGGCGGCGATGCATTCGTGGTCTGCGACATGGGGTCCGGCCTGCGCGAATTCGGGCTCGACTCGATGCGGCGGATAGGCCAGGGCGAAAAGAAGGGCAACTACTCCTTCTTCATGTCGCACCCTCATTGGGACCACATCATGGGATTTCCGTTCTTCACGCCCGCCTTCATCCCGGGGAACAGCCTGAAGATCGTCGGCGGCCATGACATCGAATTCGCCCTGCGGCGGCAGCAGGACAACCCGTCCTTCCCCGTGCCGCTGGACTGGATGAAGGCGTCCCGCGAATTCGTCACCCTGACCGACGGCCAGGTGCTGGAAACCGGCGGATTCACCGTGACCATCCGGAAACAGCCGCATCACGGCGATTCCTACGGCTACCGGTTCGAAAAGGACGGCAAGGTGGTGGTCTATACGACAGACGCCGAACACAAGCTGGACGATTTCGAGGATTTCGAAGCCCATATCGACTTCCTGCGCGACGCCGACCTGGTCATATTCGATACGATGTATTCCATGGCGGATGCGATTTCCGTGAAGGAGGACTGGGGACATTCCAGCAATATCGTCGCGGTGGACATGTGCCATCAGGCCGGGGCCAAGCATCTGGCGATGTTCCATCACGAACCGGTTTTCGACGATGCGATGATCCTCCAGAACCATAACGAGACCAACCGGTACGAGGAACTCGTCCGGCCGGGAGAGACCGCCCTGAAGGTCTCCTGCGCCTATGACGGCCTTGTCGTCACGCTCTAGGGAATGATGAAACCGCCATTGGGACGGGAAAATCTGGTCCGGGACGCCGATGAGGAAATCGGCGCCGGCGCCGAACGGGACCTGTCCGAGAGCGCGTGGTCGGACAAGGAATGGGCCCGCCTCGTGGTCGCGGGCAAGGGCCGCCCCGTCGCGCTGCTTGTCATGCTGATCGCGGCGGCCGTGCTGACCTTTTCAGGCGACGCCCTGCAGGCATGGCGGAACATCGCGTTCGATATCAATCACACCTTATCGCCGCGCGTCGCCGAGTCCCTGCCTGTCCGGGTCGTGGAGATCGACGAGGCCAGCCTGCGGACCTACGGCCAATGGCCCTGGCCGCGCCATGTGATCGCCGAGCTGGTTCAGGGCGTCGTCCTTCGCGGCGCCCTTGCGGTCGGTCTGGACCTGATATTCCCGGAACCGGACCGGCTGTCGCCCCAGGCCCTGGTCGAATTCAGAAGCGAATTGCCGGAAGACCTGCGCACGGCGCTGCAGGGCCTGCCGAGCAATGACGAAACCTTCGCGAATGTCATCGGGCGTTTGCCGGTCGTGCTCGGCCGCGCGGCCGTGAACGGGCTGGCGGCGGAACCCTGGCAGGAGGCCGACCCGATCTATCCCCCGACCGGCCTGCAGGACGCATCCTTGCTGGACCGGCTGCCGAAAGCCGACGCGGTCGTCGCCAATCTTCCGGAACTGGAGGCGCGCGCCATCGGAATCGGAACCTTGAACGGCCCGCCGGATGCCGACGGCGTGGTCCGGCGCGTTCCTCTGGCCGTCAACGTGGCCGGCCGCGCGCATGCCAGCATGACCTTGGAAGTGCTGCGCGTCGCGCTCGGCTCTCCGACCTCCGTACTGCTCGGCGACGGCGGCCGGATCGACGGCGTCGATATCGGCGGCAATGTCTTCCCGACCGATCCCGATGGGCGCATTCAGCCCTATTTCACACCGTCGCTGGACGACCGTTTTGTATCCGCCGGCGATATCCTGTCGGGCATCGTCGCGCCCGATGCTTTCGAAAACCGGTTGGTGCTGGTCGGCGTCACCGGGATCGGCGTGATCGACAATCGCTCGACGCCGGTCTCCGCGCTGGTCCATGGCGTTGAGATTCAGGCCCAGGTTCTGGAGAACCTGCTACTCGGCGCGCGCCTCATCCGACCCGCCTGGGCGGGTTTCGCCGAGGCCTGCCTGCTGCTCCTGTTGGGCGGGTCGGCGATCTACCTGATGCCGCTGCGGCCGGTGTGGGTCACCGCCGGCGTCTTCCTGGCGGGCGTCGCGGCGGCCATGGCGGCTTCCTATGGGGCTTTCGCCGGCCAGCGTCTGTTGCTGGATCCGCTGCTGCCAAGCGTCTTCGCGGCAGCGGTCTTCCTGATGATGCTGGGCGCCCTGCTGACCGAGATGGACCGAAGGCGCCGGTCCCTGCGGGCGGCCCTGCAGAAGGAAAGGGTCAGCGCCGCGCGAATCGCGGGCGAACTGCAGGCGGCGCGCGATATCCAGATGGGGAT
>Ga0070727_10003786_pt1 | contig 13384 bp, 10 predicted proteins | sample tdAd472_FD_66722 | JGI IMG/M metagenome (GOLD analysis project Ga0070727, IMG submission 66722) | Marine sediment microbial communities from the Atlantic coast under amendment with organic carbon and nitrate - tdAd47.2 | ecosystem: Environmental > Aquatic > Marine > Coastal > Sediment | place... | reverse complement strand
TTAATCTCACTGGGAGTGGCCCTTCGGTTGGTTGGTGGTGGTGTCACAACTCCCACCACACCAAACGGCGCGGACACTCCCAGTGCTATTTCTGCCCGATTGGGGCTAGTTGCGCCCGTTGGGGGGGCCGGTGAACTCGATCACGTCGGCGGTGATCACCACCGAGTCGCCGCTGACGATCCCTACGTTGTAGCTGGTCACGTCTTCGGTGACGTTGATCAGCGCGCGGGGGCGGTCGTCGAGCTCCGAGAGGATCCGCACCTTCTCCATGGCCTTGGCGTATGCGGCGTTGACGCCGATCCCAAACACCTTGACCCCCGCGTCCGAGCCACGGACGCCGGTCTGGATCACGCGGTAGTTGTTCGAGGTCAGGGTGACGTTGGTCATGTTGTGGCGCAGGAAACGGTCGGCGCTGCAGCCCCCGAGGAGCAGGGCACAGCAGGCGAGCAGGAACAGGCGCGTGGTCATGGATCGCTCCGTGGTGTGAGTGGAGAGGCCGGGCGGACTACTCCGCCACCAGCCGCTTCTTGAGGTCGGGGACCAGGCCCTCGGTCTCCTTGAAGATCCGCGGGTAGTTGGTCTCTTCGCCGTTGTCGTTGAGCTTGGAGATCACCTGGACCTTGTAGATCAGCGGGTTGCGCGAGGTGATCGAGCAGATGAACTGGTTGCGCAGCTGGACGGTCTTGGTCGGACCGCGGCGCAGCGACTGCTCCTTGGTCTTGCTCGCGATGTAGCCGGCCTGGTTGTCCTGATTGTCGAGCTCGGGGTAGTAGCGGGTGAGGGTGTCGATCAGGACGTCCCACACCTGGTCCTCGTCCATGTCGCTGTTGACCTCGATCTCGATCCAGGTGTTGGCGGCCTCGGAGGTCACGGTGTGGGTCCACACTTCGTCTTCGCTGAGCTTGACCTCGATGAACTCCTGGCCCGCCTCGACCCCGGCGCGCTCGGCGAAGGCGTCGATGGTCAGCTGGGCGACGACCTTGGACGAGCGCACGAAGCCCTCCTTGGTCGCGGTGACCTTGAAGCGCTGCTCGGGGTCGGCGAAGTCGAAGCCGTAGGTCACGGGCGAGACGCCGATGGGCTTGTCGTCGACCATGATCTCCGCGCCGTCCTCGGGGACGGTGCGGATCTCGACCTGGCGGACCGTGTTGCAAGCGCAGAGCGCGCCGAGAACGAGCGCGAGGAACAGCGTGCGGGTCATGCCACCTCCTTGGGTCCAAGAGGCAGGAAAGGTAGCACGCGGCGGGGGAGAGGGCGAGTCGATCCCCGGCTACTCGTCGAGCTCGATCACGATCCGGAACCCCACGTCGGGGTAGCTCCTGTCGTTGTAGGCGTTGCGCGAGCTGGCGCGCGCGAACACGAGCTGAGTGCAGAAGCTGCCCCCGCGGTGGATCGTGCCCCGGCCCTCGCTGGGGGGAGGATCGGTCAGCTCGGTGGTCCGGTCGAGGGGGTAGTAGTCGAACCCGTCGATGACCCACTCGGCGGCGTTGCCGATCGTGTCGTAGAGGCCGAAGGGATTGGGCTCGACCCCCTCGCGGCCGACCGCGGCGAGCAACGCGTGGCCGTCGTCGCAGGCGAAGAACTCTTGCCCCCGCCCCCGCAGCTTGGGCGCGTATTCGGCCTGGAACAGGTCGTCCTTGACGTTGGCGTGCTGCTTGGCCTTCCAGGTCGAGCCGCCCCAGAACCAGGGACCGGTGGTCTCGGCCCGGCAGGCGTACTCCCACTCCGCCTCGGTCGGCAGGCGGACTCGCCCAGGGATCCCGGCGGCCTCGGCGAAGCGCACGCACCAGGCCGTCGCCTCGTCTCGCGTCACGCCGACGACGGGCAAGGCCTGCCCGGCCATGGAGAGGGTCGGCGGCTCGTCCAGCCCGGCCCGACCCTCCTGCGGGGTGTAGTCGGGCGCCTGGTAGTCGGGGACCAGCTTGCGGTAGTGCGCCTGATCGACCTCCCAGGCGCTGACGTAGAGGCCCTTGGTCAGCTTGACCACGTGGGGGCGCGCGTCGTTGTGCTTGGGGTTGAAGAACGGGTCGCTCTCGCTCGCGCCGCGGGTGTAGACCCCAGGAGGGATCAGCACGAAGTCGATCCCGTCGACGGTGCGGGTCAGCGGCAGGTTCTTGGCCTTGGCGAAGTTCTTCTGCGAGACGGTCGCGTTCCACCAGGTGGCCTCGACGACTTTGCGCTTGGCGCGGGTGATCCGCGCCTCCCCTGCGCCCTGGTTGCCCACGTCGTCGGTGGCGCGGGCAGCGAACGTGAACTCCCCGGTCACCCCCAGCTCGATGCCCGACCAGCGCCAGGTGCGACCCACGACCTCTGGCTTCGCCTCCAGCAGCTTGCCCTGCTTGCTGAGCACGACCTCCGCCGCGGGCTGCTCCTCGTCGTGGATCGTGACCTGCACGTCGACCTCGGTCACCGCGTCGGGGTCGCCCTCGGGCCACGCCGTCGGCACGATCGTGACCTCGACCCGCGGCGGGCGAACGTCGCGCACCGCGACGAGGAGCTGCGTGGTCACGTTGCCGGCCTCGTCGCTGGCCGCGAGCTCGGCCTGGTGTCGGCCCTCCCCCTCGAGGGTCCAGGCGCCGCGGTAGACCTCGGGCTCGTCGGGGTCGACGCTCAGCGCGACCCCGTCCAGGGTGACCTCGGTCACGTCGGTGTCTTGCACGCGGAGCACGACCTCCAGGCGCTCCGCGCGGGTGCGCAGCGGGCTGCCGTCGGCGGGTTGCCGGGGGCTGCGGAGCTCGATGGTCGGCGCGATCTTGTCGAGGGTCTCCTGCTCCTCGATCACCTCCTGCTCCTTATCCTTGACCTCCTGCTCCTTGTCTTTGACCTCCTGCTCCTTGTCCTTGACCTTCTGCTCCTGCTCGGCGATCTGCCGCTGGTGCTGGGCGCGGGTGAAGAAGGCCAGGGCGCCGTAGGTCACGCCCATCAGGACCACCACCAACCCCAGCGCGCCGATCCCGGCCTGGCGCGGGTTCCGCCGCGCCCAGCGGCGCAGCTGCTCGGGCCCGCTGGGGCGCTGGGCGACGATCGCGGTGCTCGCCTGAAAGCGCCGCAGGTCCTCGGCGAGCTCGGGCATACCGGGGTAGCGGTGCTCGCCCTCCTTCTCCAGGCAGTGGAGCACGATCGTCTCGAGGTCCGTCGCGATCTCCGGGCGCGTCTTGCGCAGCGCCTCGGGGTTCTTGGAGAGCACCTGGTTGATGATCGCGCCGACGGTCTTCCCCGTGAACGGTGGCTTGCCGGTGAGCGCGTAATAGAGCGTGGCGCCGAGGCCGTAGACGTCGGCCTGCTCGTTGACCGGCGCGGCCATGCCCGCCTGCTCCGGCGGCATGTAGCCCGGGGTGCCGAGGAGCGTGAAGCCCTGGGTCAGCGCCTGCCCCGGCTCCTCGAGCAGCTTCGCCAGGCCGAAGTCGGTCAGGCGCACGGTGCCCTCGCGGTCGAGCATCACGTTGTGCGGCTTGACGTCGCGGTGGAGGACCTTCTGCGTGTGGGCGTAGCCGAGGGCGTCGGCGAGGGCCAGGCCGATCTCGACCGCGCGCTGGTCGTCCAGCGGGCCTTCGCGCTCGACGAGCTCGTGCAGGGTCTCGCCCTCCACGAGGTCCATGGCCATGTACCACAGGTCGCTGCGCTCGTCGCGGTCCAGGTCGAGCACGCTCACGAGGTTCGGGTGCCGCAAGCGGCCGGCGGCGCGGCCCTCGATGTGGAAGCGCTCGACGCCGGTGTGCGCCCCGGGCGGGGCCCGCAGCACCTTCAGCGCGACCTTGCGGTCGGTGCGCACGTGGGCGGCCTCGTAGACCGCGCCCATGCCGCCGGCGCCAAGCGCGCGCAGCAGGCGGTAGGGGCCCAGCCGCGAGGGGATCGCCGAGCCCGGCTTGCCGCGCGGGACGGTCGCTTGGCTCTGGATCAGCCCGCTGCCGGCGCTCTGCTCGAGACCGGAGCGGGGCTCGACCTGGGTGTCGCCGGGCCCCGCCGAGCCGTGGGGCTGGCTGGGGTCAGCGCGGGTCGCACCCTCCGCGCGGGTCGCGCCCTGGGCCTGGCTCGGCGCCTGCTGCCCCGGAGGCCCACCTGGCGGGGGGTACTTCTTCGTGTCGGGGATCGTCTGCTCGCCCGGCTGGGTCCCCGGCTGCGACCCGCTGAGGGTCCAGGCTTCGGGCTGGGAGCCGAAGCCCGGCGCGCGGGAGTCGTAGGCGTGAGGGTGCGAGGAGGCCGTCGACTCGGAGAGGGTCCGGGCGCTGCGCGGGTCCGCCCCGTCGGTGAAGGTCGCGTCCTGCGCGGGGAAGTCGGGCAGCTTGAGCGGCCCCGACTGGGCGAGGGAGCTCTCCAGGTCGCGCTCGCTCGGCGGAGGGCCGACGAGGGTGTGCCCGTCGGGGTCCACCGACGCCAGGGGCGGCTCGGGAGGCTGCGGCCCCCCGAGGGCGGGGGGCGCGGGCCCGAGCAAGGTCGGCGCGCTGGGGTCCATGGGGGGGAGCGGGATCCCCCCGGCGAAGGTCTGCGCGTCGCGGTCCACGGCCGGCGGCAGCGGGATCCCCTCGGCGAAGGTCTGCGCGTCGCGGCTCACCGGGGGCGGCGCTGGCGCCTCTCCGCCGTCCAAGGTCTGGGCGTCGCGGCTCACCGGGGGGGGCGGCGGCGCCTGCCCGCCGTCCAGCGTCCGCGCGCTGCGGTCCACGGGCGGAGGCGGAGGGGCCTGCCCGCCGTCCAGGGTCTGCGCGTCGCGGTCGACCGGGGGAGGCGGCGGCGCTTCCCCGCCGTCCAGGGTGCGGGCGGAAGGGTCGAAGTCTTCGTTGTCGCCGGAACTCACGAGTGCAGTCTATCGCGCGAGGGCGCGCTTTCCCCCTCCGATCCGGGCGGTAAGCTGTGGCCGTGGCGAAGCAGAAGGACATGTCGATCGAGACCCTGCGTGGGCTGGCGATCATTCTGATGGTCGCCGGGCACGTGATCGGGGACAAGCCGACCAACGGCCTGCGGGTCGGCGACGACTCCGAGTTCCGCCACTTCTACTACTCGCTGCAGTTCTTCCGGCTCCCGCTGTTCACGGTGATCTCGGGCTGGGTCTACACCCTGCGCCCGGTGATCGCGGGCAAGAGCCTGACCTTCCTTCGCGGCAAGGCGCGCCGGATCCTGTTCCCCATGGCCGCCGTGGGGACCCTCGAGTTCCTCATGCGCGTGGTCGTGCCCGGCACCAACACCAAGGTCGCGCTGAGCGAGATCTGGCGGATCTACCTGTTCCCCTTCGACCACTTCTGGTTCCTGCAGGCGATCTTCCTCGTGTTCGTCACCGTGACCCTCGGCGAGCGCCTGAAGCTGTTCGAGACCCCGGCGCGCTGGGCGTCGGCCCTCAGCGTGTTCGTGCTCGTCGTGTGGAGCACGACCCAGGCCCCCTGGCCGCCGGCGAGCAACCCGTTCTCCTTCGAGAGCTACCTCTACCTGCTCCCGTTCTTCGTGCTCGGGCTGGGGATCGGGCGCTTCGCCGAGCAGCTGCGCAGCCCGTGGCTCATCGCCCCGGCGGCCGTGATCTTCCTCGTGGGGATCGTGTATCAGCAGGCGGCCTGGTACCACGTCGACCTGCCCGGGATCGGGCGGGTCAACACCGAGGCCCGGCAGAGCCTGTTCGGACTGGCGATCGGGCTCACCGGCTGCACGCTCTTGTTCCGCGTGCGCTGGACCACCGGCTGGCTCGCCTGGCTCGGCTACTACGCCTACGGGATCTACCTGTTCCACGTGTTCGGCACCGCGGGCTCGCGGATCGTGGCCACCAAGGTCCTCGGCCTGCAGACCGGGCTGCCCCTGTTCTTCCTCTCGCTGGCCTTCGGCCTCTGCGTCCCTGTCGTGATCGAGTGGGTCGTCGAGCGCCCGGCCAACTCGCCCACTGCGGCCCTGCGCAAGGCCTCGAACGCGCTGCGCCTGGTGTTCTTCGGCCTGCGGCCGAAGAGGCCGCCGCAGCCCGAGCCCCAGCAAGAGCGCGCCGCGAACCCCTAGACTCAGGGCTGAGGGCTCTCGCTACTCGCCGTCGACGGTCAGCGCGCCCTCGACCTCGAGCTTGGGGAACACCAGGCTGTCCGAGGTCGTGTGCACGCGCAGGATCAGCTGACCCGAGAGCGGGTCGAAGAAGCGCCCCAGGCTGCCGATCCCGCCGGGCTCGGGCCACACGTAGTCGCCGCTCTTGGTGCGCGTGACCTTGTTCAGGTCGGCGAGGGTGATCCAGATCCCCTGGCTCGGGTCCCAGGCGCTAATGAACGAGGTCTTCGGCTCGTAGGGGACCTCGGCCATGCGCCAGCGGAGGGTCGCGTTGCGCAGGATCACGCCGCGGTCGGCGCTGGGGAGGATCCGCCAGCAGAAGTCGACGTAGGAGGTGCCCTTGCCCTCGGGGGCCTCGAGCACCGGGGGCGAGCCGATCCCCTCCGAGGCGGCGTACCAGTTGACGCCCCCCGCCACGCGAGGGGTCCAACCGCGAATACGGTGGACCCCGCCGGAGACGCGCACCACGAGGGGGCAGGTCACCAGGCTGCGGGCGAAGACCCGCGGGTCGCCGCTGCCGAAGTCGAGCCCCGCGGGGGCGTCGTGTTGCCAGGAGACGGCCAGCGCGCGCAGGCCCAGCTGCGGGGCCAGCTGGGCCTCCATGCGCTCGCGGAGCATGGCCTCGACCCGCAGGGGCACGTTGCCGCCGAAGCCGTCGCTGGTGTTCTTCGCGTAGTGCACGGTGTAGCGCTTCTGCTGCCCGCGGACCTCCCCCGCCAGCTGGCGGCTGATCCGCTGGGGCGAATAGGCGGTGAGCGTCGCGTCGACGCGGACCTCCGCCCCGGGCTTGAGCTCCTTGGGGAGGTCGAGCCAGCCCAGGTCGGTGAGCAGCGCCACCCCGGGGAGGGTCAGGTCGGAGGCGTTGCGCAGCGTGCCGCTGACCACCCCGTCGCGGAGCTGGAGGTCGGCCTCCAGGTGCCCCAACTGCTCGACGCGCTGGAGGCGGAAGCGGCGCAGCGACCAGGTCGCGATCGCGACCTTCTCCAGCCCCGGGGCCTCCGGGTCTTGCTGCACGCGGGCGTCGCGAGAGGTCGAGTGCTTGAGCGCGATCGGCCCCAGCAAGCTCCCGCGCGGAGCGGTTCCGCTGATCAGCCCGCGCTCGGTGGAGAAGTGCCCGGTGAGCAGGTCGATCCGGGAGGGGTCCCCCTCGGTGCTCGAGAGCTGGATCGTACCGATCCGGGTGGTCACGGCCTCGTCGCTCTTGTGGGCCCAGCTGAGCAGGAAGAACCCGATCGCGAACACACACGCGACCCCCGACGCGACCGCCAGACCAAAGCGGAGCAGCTTGCGCTTGGCGAGCACGAGGTAGGCCACGGGGCCGACGAGGATCACGTAGGCAATGATGAGCGGCGCGACGAGGAACACCGAGGGCGGGTCGAGGTGCTCGACCGCCTCGGAGAGGTTCCGCACCAGCTCCTCCAGCGGGGGGGCGGGGCGCGCGTCCTCCGCCGCCATGGCGACGTCCAGGGGCGAGGGGAGCAGCGTGCTGAGCATCCACGCGCGGCCGCCCCACGCTTCGAGGGGCGCGCACGAGACGCTGAACGCGAGGAACTGCACCGTGCCCGACCCGCGCCGTTGGCGCACGATCAGCGGCGCCTGGGCGTCGCCGGCGAGGACCACGGCGCCGCTGCGCGGCTTGACCCGCTCGACGGGCACCGGGTCCGGGGGCAGAGGGTTGCCCGCGCCGCCGACCCGCTGGGGCAGCGGGGTCAGCGCCGGAGCCAAGCGCTCCAGCGGCTTGAGCGAGCGCGAGGCGAGGGGCTGCCCAGCCATGCTCACCACGGGGTAGAGGTCGCGCAGCGGCGACGCTTCGCGCTCGCCTCCGCGCCCGGTGCTCAGCAGCAGCAGCGTCCCCCCGCTGGAGACCCAAGCCTCGAGGGCCGCGACCTGCTGCGGGTCCAGGCCCGCGGGGTCGATGTCCGAGGCGACCACCACGTCCACCGAGGCGTAGCCCAGCGGGTGGCGAGGCAGGAGCTCGAGCACCCCGTGAGAGAGCGCGACCTCGCGCGCGCGGCGCGGTTCGAAGCAGAACGCCTCGCGCAGCTCCCGAGTCGAGGAGAGGTCGTGAGACGAGATCGCGAGCACGTGCAGGGTCTCGTCCTGGAAGGCGACCCGGGGAAACACCGGCGGCGGCGCCGCGCCCTCGTTGGGCTGGTAGCTCACGCACAGTCGGCTCTCGGGCTCGTCCTCCTGGCAGTAGTAGTAGACGGTCTCGCGCCTCCGCCCGCCGGGGGGGAGGGGCACGCTGCGCTCGTAGAACAGGTTGTTGAACGGGCGCGGATCGTCCTTGGCGCCGGTGAGGTAGGCGCGCAAGACCCCGTCGGCCGGGGTCGCCCCGCGGTTCTCGAGGACCACGTTCACCGCGAGGAAGCGCCGCCGCTTGGCCCGCAGCTCCGGCCCGCTGAGCCCGGTCACGGTCAGCGAGACCTTGCTCGGCTCGTCCTCCTGAGCCGCGGCGGGACCCAGCAGCGCGAGGGTCAGCAGCGCGACGCTCAGGCTAAGCGTGCTGCGCATACATGGCCTCCACCAGCTCCCGGTTGCGGGCCAGGATCACGCGCCGCTTGGTCTTGAGCGTGGGCGTCAGCGATCCGTTCTCGACGGTCCACTCCTCGCCCAGCAACGTCCAGCGCTTGAGCTGCTCGAAGCGCGGCAGCTCGAGGTTCATCGCTCCGATCGCGGACTCGAGCTCGGCCCGCAGCGCGGAGAGCTCGACGACCTCCCCCAGCCCCTCGGGGAGCACGGTCCCCCGGGCCTGGGCCCACACCTCCGCCTCCTCGAGGTCGATCACGAGCAGCGCAGTCAGGTAGGGCTTGTTGTCGCCTACCACGACGCAATCGGCGATCAGCGGGATCTGCTTGAAGTGGTTCTCCAGCGGCTGAGGGGCCAGGTTCTTCCCGTTGGCCATCACGATGATGTTCTTCTTGCGGTCGGTGATCCGCACGAAGCCCTCGGCGTCGACGGTCCCAATGTCGCCGGTCTTGAAGTAGCCCTCGTCGTCGAAGGACTCCGCGGTCGCCTCGGGGTCGAGGTGGTAGCCGCGGAACACGCCGGGCCCGCGCACGCAGAGCTCGCCGTCATCGGCGACCTTGACCTGGGTCCCCTCCAGCGCCTGCCCCACCGTGCCCAGGCGAAACGCGCAGGGGCGGTTGACGGTGGCCGGGGCCGCGGTCTCGGTCAGCCCCCAGCCCTCGAGGATCAGAATGTCGAGGGCGAGGAAGAACTCGAGCAGCTCGCGCGAGATCGGCGCCCCCCCCGAGCTGAGGAAGCTCAGCCGCCGACCGAAGAGCCGCGCCTTCAGCGGCTGCCACACCACGCGGCTGGCGACCGCCGCCGGGACCCGCAGCCGCAGCGGCAACGGCTGCTGCGCCTGCCGGTAGGGGATCGTGCGCTTGCCCACGCTCAGCGCCCAGTGGAACAGTCGCTGCCGGTGGCGCGGCGCCGAGGGCAGCTTCTCCATGATCCGCGCGTGGATCTTCTCCCAGATCCGGGGCACCGAGACCTGCAGGTTCGGCTCCACCGAGCGCATGTCGTCGAGGATCGTGTGGTGCGACTCGGCGAAGTAGAGCGCGCCGTTGCGGGTCAACCCCGCGTAGCACAGCCAACGTTGCAGGGCGTGGGCCAGGGGCAGGAACACCACCGTGCGCTCGTCCTGACCGGCGGGATACAGCAGCGAGGCGGCCTGGGCGGTGAAGCTCAGGTTGCCGTGGGTCAGCTCGGCGCCCTTGGGCTTGCCGGTGGTCCCCGAGGTGTAGATCAGGGTCGCGAGGTCGTCGGGGCCCAGGGCCCGCCAGCGGTGCTCGATCCGCTCGGGCTCCACGCCCTCGCCCTCGGCCACGAACTGCTCGAGGGTCAATGCGTCCACCGGCGAGGCCCCGTTCGCCAGCGCGCCGGGGCCCGGGTCGAAGATCACGATCTTCTCCAGGCTGGGCACCTGCTCGCGGATCGCGCGGACCTTGGTCAGCTGGGGCAGGCTCGAGACGAAGAGCACCCGCACCTGGGCGTGGTCGAGCTGGTAGGCCACCTGGGGGCCGAGCAGCGAGGGGTAGATCCCGACGGTCACGGCTCCCGCGTGCAGGATCGCCTGGTCGGCCACCAGCCAGTCCGGCGAGGTCTCCGCGAGGATCCCCACCCGGTCCCCCGCCTCGACGCCGAGGGCCACCAACCCGCGCGCCCAGGCCTCGACGGTCTGCAGCTGCTGCAGCGGGGTGACCCCCTGCCACTCGCCGCCCACGCGCCGGTAGCAGCCGGGCTCGTAGGGTTGCTGGTCGACCCAGCGCTGGTAGAGCCCGGGAATGCTGCGCGCGCACCACACGCCGCCCAGCTCGACGAGCTCGTTCTCCTGAGTTCGTAGCGCGGCCACGTGGTGGCCCCCTCTCTCCCGCAGCACTGCTGCCGCCGGATCGATTCTACCCCTCCCCCGTCAGCGCGTAAGATCGCGCCCATGAGCAACCCCGAACTCCTCGTCCACCTTCGCCGCGCGGTCTCCCGCGGCGAGCCGATCCAACTCGCCTCGGGCGCCACCAGCGACGTCTACGTCGACGGCCGCAAGGTCAGCCTCGACCCCCAGGGGTCGCTGCTCCTGGCCCAGGAGATCCTGGCCGTGGCCCAGCGTTGGGAGGCGAGCGTGCTCGCCGGTCCCGTCACCGGCGCCTGCCCGCTGGTCTCGGCCACCGGCGTCGTCGCCGCCCAGCAGCAGGTCCCGCTCAAGCTGATCTACGTCCGCGGCGCGCCCAAGGGCCACGGCCTCGGCAAGCAGGTCGAGGGCGCGGCGATCGGCGCCGACGACACGGTCCTCTTCGTCGAGGACGTGGTCACCTCCGGCGGCTCGGTGCTGCGCGCGATCGAAGCCGTCGCCGACCAGGCGAAGGTGCTCGGCGTGTGGTGCATGGTCGACCGGGAGGCCGGCGGACGAGAGAAGATCGAGGCCGCCGGCTACCGCTTCGAGTCCCTGGCCAAGCTCAGCGACTTGAGCTGATCCTCCACCCGCTGAGCGTTCGCGGGCGAGCCCGCGACCCCGAGCGGACGACCGGCCAGGCTGACCACCCCGTGCGAAACTCGGGGCATGAGCGAACAGCAACAAATCAGTGTGCAGCGCAAGCGAGGCCGCTGCCCCTACTGCCACGAGGAGATCCTCGCCGGCGCGGTGTGGATCTGCCCCGGCTGCGAGGCGACCCAGCACAGCGAGTGCAAGGACGAGCACCAGGGCTGCGCCGCCTGCGAGTGGAAGCCGGCGAGCACGGACCAGGCCAGCCACAAGGCGGAGGGCAGAGCCCTGCCCCCAGAGCTGGCCTCGAGGAAGGCGGAGCTCCAGCGCCAGGGGTTCGCGATCCTCGCCGAAGGCCCGGAGCGCGTGACCGCTGGACTCGGCCGCTGGTATTGGGACTGCGGCATGACCAAGCTCGTCTACACCGTGTTCGTGCGGCGGGTGCCCGTGCTGGACGAGACCACCTACTTCGCCGACCGGGTCAAGCTCGAGGAGGAGGCCGCGAGCCTCGACACGTCGGCGCTCCCCCGCGGCTTCCAGAAGGGGAACGCCGTGGTCGTGCTCTACCTGGCGGATCGGGTCGACCCCGAGGTCATAGAGCGGATCGAGCACAAGCCCGAGCGCGGCTTCGCCAAGTTCCACTTCCCCGTCGCCCTCGACCTCTCGACCGGCCACGGGGCCTACCTCCAGTCGACGCCCATGTGGGGCGCGCTCTACTACGCCAAGTTCCGCCACCTCGCCGAGCGACTCTTGCGCCCCGAAGCACCCCCGACGAAGGAGCCTCTGTCCCGCGCGGGCGTGGCCATGGCGATCCTGCTCGTGGCGTCATGCGTCATCTCACTCCTGGCGCTGGCGGCGGTCTCCTCGCTCTAGCCGACCCTCACTCGGCCTCGGCGGCGGCTGCCGCGAAGGCCGCCTCCTCGGGCATGCCCGAGAGCTCGACCCCGCCGGCGGCGAGCTCGAGAATGTAGTCGCGGGTCGCGTGCTCGTCGTCCACCTTGGCGACCAACAGGTCGTCCCACTTGCCGTGTTGGATCCGCGCCCGCAGGAAATACACGGGGGCCTCTTCGAAGCCCACCCGGCGGAAGGAGATCGTGATCTGGACCAGCCCCGGGTCGACCCCGGCCTTCGGCGCGAGCTGCCTGAGCTCGTCGGCGAGGGCGAACACGTTCGTCGGCGCCGGGCGCGCGGCTACGCGCTCGATTGCCTCCTGGCACATGAAGCGGTAGCGCATGGCGCGGGCGAAGGGGAGCCCGGCCCACAGCGCCCCGCCCACGAAGACCACCAGCAACAGCATCAGACGCTGCTTACTCGACATTCCACACCCACATTCCTCCCCCGGACCCACGGAGTGCAATGCAAGCGCGGGGCCGTCGAGGCGGGAAGGGATTGAGGCGCGGCTGGGTAAGCGGCTACCCGGGCGGGTGCGCGCTGCGCGTCATTTGGGCTCGCGGACCTCGACCAGCTCCATGGTCGTGTCCACGGCCCCGGTGGTCTCGACCTTGACGATCACGGGGAACGTGGGGACGCCCTTGGGCCGGGTCGGGATCCACACCTTGGACACCATGTCGTTGACGTGCGTCTCGCTGACCTTGCAGTCGAAGCTGTAGCTGCCGACCTTGATCGTCTCGTTGGGCAGCTCCTTGGTGTCGACGTTCGCGGGCTTCTCCCCGGCCTCGGGCGCGGGCTCGACGGGGAAGGTCATGGACTGCCCGCTGGGCATTTCTTTTCGCTCCCCCCCTATGTCGATCACGGTGATCAGGTCGTAGGTGACCTTGCCGTCGCTGACGTCGGTCACCCGGTAGATCATGTTCATCGTCATGCCCTGGGTGCGGGTCTCGAACACCCAGTCCTGCCCCGCCTTTACGTGGCTGAGGTCCGGCGTCCCCGCCGCGGCGAGCTTCGTCCCGTCCTTGGTGCAGAACTTGGCCCCGATCTCCACCGCCTCGCCGCACGAGGGGCAGCTGCGCGAGATCGAGCGCAGGCGCGTTCCGTCTTCACGGCAGAAGGTCGCCCCCTCGGGGTAGCGCAGCTTGCAGCCCGGGCAGCTGGCGACCGTGGGCACCAGCGTCGTCCCGTCCGCGCACGTGCCCGCCTTGGGCGCGGCCCGGTTGCACTGGGGGCAGTGAAAGCCCCCCTCGTCCGCCGCCGCCACGCTCGCCACGGCCACCACCGCGGCCACCAGGTGCATTCGATAGGCCATGCAGCCCTCCTCGGCTCGACCCTAGCAGGCTCTTGTCTGCGCGTCAGAACAGCGGCGCGAACCAAGATCACGCGGAGCGAGCGTGCGCACGACGCCGTCCCCCTGTCGAGGAGGTCTCTCTCACACCTCCCGCGTAGGCGGCGTGCGGTTCGTCGTTCGCGAGCAACCGGAAGCTCACACCGTCCGGC
>Ga0070727_10003785_pt1 | contig 13385 bp, 10 predicted proteins | sample tdAd472_FD_66722 | JGI IMG/M metagenome (GOLD analysis project Ga0070727, IMG submission 66722) | Marine sediment microbial communities from the Atlantic coast under amendment with organic carbon and nitrate - tdAd47.2 | ecosystem: Environmental > Aquatic > Marine > Coastal > Sediment | place... | reverse complement strand
ATTGACCTCGCATCTCCTGTTCCCAAGGCTTTTCACTTTGGTTACAAGCCCGAAGTTGCTGGAGCAATTCGGTCCGGATCCGGGCCAGGCCTTGCGCGCCTCCCGCCCGCTTTATTCGGACTTGCATATCGAGCACTGGAAACAATGGCTGGATGAAGCTGGTTTCGGCGACATCGATCTCTCGCGTGGCACCCTTTTTGAAAACTCGTCGCTCGCCTATCAGGCCGCCCGCGACGGTGCCGGCTTCGCGCTGGGACAGACGGACCTGCTGGCCGAAGACCTCCGTACCGGACGGCTGGTCGCGCCATTTGACCTGATCGTCACCGGCGCCCGGCAATACTATGTCACGCACCGGCGAAGCAATTCAGACAACGCCGCGATTAAAACGTTCGTCGAGTGGGCCGTTTCAGAAGCGCAAAATATTCGTTCGCATCATGCACTATCAACCTAGGTCACAGGCGTTCCGTTTTCTCAAAATCTTCTCCCGCCAACGTACGACAAAGACAGGAATGCCGCGTGTCCACCTTTCTACGACCATCGTGAACTAAAAATAGAAAGTCCGAAATCTGATCAGAAAGCGGTCGTCAAGAAATGCGTCTTTAATGACGACGAAGGGTCATGAACCGACATTCGCCAATGCTCACTAATATCGCTGTTATTAGTCTTTAAGCGGACATATCCAGCCCAAAGAGAGACGGGTTGTCATCTGTCTGCCAGCACCTCCATTTTCCATATCTCACGGCAATTCGCTTCGCTCATGCCTCCGATAGGGCGGCCTGACCGGCCGACGCGCAGTTGCGCGTTAAGCGGAGAGTTCGAACTTCGTCCCTCCGTCTACACCAATTGCTACATAGCCCGTTTCGCGCGGCATGCCTTGCGCGGCTAATCAGTGAAAATATTGAGAACTTAGAAACGCCTAAGACGGGGCAATGGCTTTAGCCTAACGTCACCGTTTGTCGGCACCGGAAATGCGGAATGCGTCATGGACCTTTCCGTTTTGTGCGGGAATGTGCGATGCGCCAGCGATGTGCCCCGGACATTCAGAAGGGAACAGGGGTAACTGGATCGTTACTTTTGTTCCGGCGCCTTCCTCGGAATCGAGCGTCAGTGTACCACCATGCAGTTCGACAAGCGCATTGGCGATCGCCAAACCCAGTCCAACACCTTCCTGTGTCTGATGCGGATTGTCGTTGTGGCGCGAGAAGGGTTCCTTGACGTTGGCCAGCCGCTCCGCGGGAATGCCGATGCCGGTGTCCGCGACCTCGATGACAATGGTGCCGTCGACGCTTTTTTCCGTGACATCGATCCGGCCGCCCGGCGGCGTGAATTTGATGGCGTTGGCAAGGAGGTTGATCAGCACCTGGAATATTGCACGCCTGTCCAACTGAACGCTTTCGGTGTGTTGCGGGGGGTGCATCGTCAGTTGCACGTTCTGATCGGCGGCTTTTTTCTGAAGCAGGCGTTCGCATTCGCCGAACAAATCTGACAACTCGATATCCTCGATGACGAGTTCGTATTTTTCCGATTCAATTCGTTCGATATCGAGAATCTGGTTTACCAAGTTCAGAAGATGCGTGCCGCTGAATGTGATATCCAGTGCATATTCACGGTACTTCTTTTGGCCGACAGGCCCAAGGTATTCGTGGCTGATCATCTCGGCAAACCCGAGAATGGAATTGAGCGGCGTGCGTAATTCATGGCTCATGCTTGCCATGAATTTGGATTTTACGGCGTTTGCACGTTCGGCGTCCTTGAGAGCGGTCAGCCGGGCCCGTTCGGACGCCCGTCTTTCGGTCGTATCATGGAGCATTACCGTAAAGACGGTGCCGGTTTGCCGACGGCTTTTCGACACGGATGCAGCAGCAGGAAACTCGCTGCCATCTTTTCTGAGTCCAATGATTTCCTGACGGGCATCCATCAGCCGGTATTCCATGCCCGATTTCCGGAATTCCTGCACAAGGCTTTTGTGACGGGAGCGAAATCGCTCCGGCATAAGCATTTCGAGGGGTTTGCCGATGACTTCATCGGCGCTGTAGCCAAAGATACGTTCCGCGCCGTGATTGAAAAGCCGGATGTTCATATTGCTGCCGACCGCGATGATCGCTTCGGGGGCGATTTCAAAAATTTCGTTCAGGCGCTCCTCGGAGACCTTTAGCGCTGCTTCGGCCAGTTTGAAATCGGTGATGTCCTGGAGGATGCCGTAATGCGCTTCGGGCCGACCGCCTTCGTCATACGCGACGACCGCATATTCCCGAACCCAACGCACCTTCCCGGCGGGTGTCGAAAGGCGAAACTCTACGTCGTAGTCGCCAGGAGGCACATCGGGATTAGGGGGTCCCAGATTGGCCTGGGTGTAAGTGGTCAGGACTTTTTCGCGGTCATCAGGGTGAATGGTGTGGAGCATTTCCGCGTGATCGGTGGGGATGCGTGCCCTGAATCCGTTCGGTCCCACGTAGTTTTCCGAATAGTCGGTAATTTTGTTCTCGGTAAACGACCATCGCCAAAAGGCGACCTTGGCCTGTTCCGAAGCCAGCTTGCGCATCTTGTCCGAACGCTCGAGCTGTTTCTGGCTTACACGAAGGGCGACTTCCGTTTCGCGAATTTTCGTTATGTCCTGGACGATGCCCATGGATAACTCCGGCGTGCCGTCGGCCGCGAATTTGGTTTCGCAGCGTTCTTCGACCCATTTAATCCTGCCGTCGGGCATTAGCAGGCGATGTGTAATCCGGTACGGCGCCTTGCTTTCGAGCGACTGCGTGTATGCGGCGTCAACGTCATCGCGGTCGTCCGGATGGATGGCGGACAGAAAGGCTTCGTAAGTTGCGCCGAATTTGTTCGGATCCAGCTCGAAAAGCCGAAATATCTCATTCGACCACCAAAGTTCGTTGCGCTTCAGGTCCAGCTCCCAGGACCCGATCTGTGCCACGCGCTGGGCGGCATTCAGCCGTTCCTGCAGCTTGCGATCGTTTTTCATGAACAGATGAAGAAGGGGAAGTGCAATCGCGATGGTCAACAGGACGATAACTATGATGAAGGCGACGTGCTTCCATTTTTGTCGGCTATCGTCGGTGACTGAATCGTTGAAAACATAGTTGAAGAGTGCCTGTTGCAGTGCAAATTCCCAAACGAGTGCGGAAAGAAGCGCAACAGCCGTGACGGCGACGGCGACAAATATACTGGCCCGTAATTCGGACATTACTGCTACAACACCTAGGTATTATCTAAAAATATAGTTATACAGCTTTAACTGTATCATCAACTTCAGTTCGGCGTCTGTGCGTATTTTCCGCAGCCGTCGGAAGCCTGGCTTTGAGTCTGCTTGTTGCAGTCAACGCTCCCTGTAACGATATTTCCTCATGTCGTGTGGCGCGAAAATGACCCGTGCTCTCGGCGCCCAGACTTCATAAGCTTTCCCGATCGAGTGCGAGGAGTACCCGTGGATATAGCCGTACAGTTCATCACCATTGCTGTTCTCGTGGCTTCGGGGCTCGCTGTCGACAAAGTCGGGCGGGTCACGCGGCTGCCGAGAATTACGCTGCTGGTGATTTTAGGCGTGCTTGTCGGGCCGTCGGGACTGGCGCTTTTGCCTGCCGATATCAATGCGTGGCGTGAAGCGATCTCGATTTTGGCTTTGACGATGATCGCGTTCCTTCTGGGGGGCGAATTTTCGTGGAAGGGGCTGCGTGCTTACGGCCAGTGTATTCTCAAGGTTTCATTTTTCGTTGTTGCGGCATCACTGATCAGCATTGCCGGCGGCCTTGCGTTGCTCGGTGTGCCTGTGGCGCTCGCCCTGTTGCTCGCCGGGGTCGGACTGGCAACGGACCCGGCGGCGACACGCGATGTGGTTGTCGAAAGCCATGCCGATGGACCGGTGACAAAAACCGTGCTTGGCGTCGTTGCCGTCGACGATGCGTGGGCGGTGATCGTGTTCAGCGTTATCCTCGGCTTTGTCGCCGCAACCGAGGCCTCTCCCGGCGACGGTCTTGTCGCCGGTATAACGGATGTTTTGATGGCGATTGGCATTGGCCTGGTCATCGGCGTGCCGGCAGCATATTTCAGCGGTCGCATCCGCGATGGCGAACCGACGCTTCTGGAAGCGATCAGCATCGTCATGCTGTGTGCGGGCCTGGCGCTGTTGCTCGATGTTTCGTTCCTGCTCACCGGCATGGTTACGGGTGCGATAGTGGTCAATCTTGCGCGGCATCATGAATATTCGTTCCACGAAATAGAACACATCAGTGCGCCGTTCCTGATTCTGTTTTTCGTATTGGCGGGAGCGGCCATAGATTTTGGATCCATTGCCGACGCCGGATTGATCGGTCTGGCATTTATAGGACTGCGTTTGATCGGCCGCTTCGCCGGCGGCTGGATCGGCGGTGCCTTGGGCGGACTCAAAAAACGCCAGTCGATGTGGGTCGGGATGGCATTGACGCCGCAGGCGGGAGTCGCACTCGGCATGGCGCTCGCCGCCGGACATGCGGCACCGGATTATGCCGAGGAACTAATGACGCTGACGGTGGCGACAGTGGTTTTCTTTGAAATCGCCGGACCGGTCCTGACGCGAAGCGTACTCGGTCTTTTGGGCGAAATACCTGCGTCGTCAAAGAAAGCAAAGCCGCCCGACATGAAGGCTTAACAGGCCGCCAATGTATATTCGACTTTTGCTCGGCAGCCGTTTCATCAATGATGGCGACCGTATGAATATTTCCTGTAGCCTGCCATGAACACGACCGATCGTCACAATAGCGGCCAAGACAAAGGGTTGAGCAGCGAGGAAGCGGCCCGGCGGCTCGAGCAGTATGGCCCGAACCGGCTTCCCGATGCCAAGACGACCGGTGCGCTCATGTTGTTCGTGCGCCAGTTCAAAAGCCCGTTCATTTATTTATTGATCATTGCGGCGGCGGTCTCGTTCGGCGTGTCGCAGGTTCCGAGCGGCGTCTTTATCATCATCGTCCTTCTGATCAATGCGAGCATCGGCACGTTTCAGGAGTATGCCGCGGAAAAGGCATCCGCCGCGCTGAAAGGCCTCGTGCACGGCTCGGCCCGGGTGCGCCGGGACGGTGTCGTGCGGTCCATTGACGCCGCCGATGTGGTCCCCGGCGACCAGATCCACCTGGGGTCCGGCGACAAAGTGCCTGCCGATGTCCGGCTCAGTTACGTCAACGGGCTGACCGTCGACGAATCCATGCTGACCGGGGAATCCCTCGCCGTCGAAAAACATCTACGGGAATCGAAGGCTGCCATCGCCTTCGAAGGCGAGCGGCTGGCACATTGCTATGCCGGGACGGTGGTCACGCACGGACGCGGTATCGGCATCGTCGAAGCGACGGGGACAGATACGGCGCTGGGGTCCATCGCCGACTCCATCGGTGCCGAGCGGATGTCGGAGCCGCCGCTCATTTTGCGAATCCGCGCTTTTACGTATCAGATCGCGGCGGGAATTGCCGTCGCCATCGCGGCGCTGGTTCTTCTGATGGTTGCGCTTGGCGGTTACGAGACGAAGGCGATTGTTCTGATGTCGATCGGCCTTGCGGTTTCTGTCATCCCCGAAGGCTTGCCTGCATCTGTGACGATTGCGCTGGCCATCGGCATGGACCGGATGGCGCGTGCCAGCGTCATTATTCGCTCGCTGGTCGCCGTGGAAGCGCTAGGCTCGTGCACGTTTATCTGTTCCGATAAGACCGGAACTCTGACCGTCAACGATCTGACGGTGAAGAAGATCGTTTTGCCGGGCGGCGCGCTTGTTGACGTCACGGGCGAAGGTGTCGGTCCAGGCGAGATCCTGAGCGAAGAGCAGGATGCCCGGCTTCGGGAATTGTGCCGCACCGGGGTCTATGCCAATGAAAGTCATCTGGATTACGCCGGCGGTGAATGGGCCGGCAGCGGCGACATCGTTGATGTCGCGTTCCTGGTGTTGGCCAAAAAGCTCGGCCTGTCGCTGAAATCCATTCGGCTGGACGAAGAAGAAATAGAAAACGTTCCCTATGAATCGGAGCGGGCCATGTCCGGCAGCCTGACGCGATCCGCGCGCGGACATGCGCTGCATGTGAAGGGTAGTCCGGAAAAGATTGTCGACATGGCGACGCATATGCTGACCCGCGAAGGCCGGGTGCCGATTGATCGTCAACAGGTGCAGAATGAATTCAATGCCCTGGCCAGTGACGGGTATCGCGTGATTGCGCTGGCACGGCGCGAAAGCAGCGATGCTGCCGGGGCCGAGGATTTGATGTCGGGCATGACGTTGCTGGGGTTGGTCGGCATGATCGACCCGGTTCGTCCGGAAGCGCGCGCAGCCGTGCAGCGCTGCCAGAAGGGCGGCATCGGTGTTGCCATGATTACTGGAGATCATCCGGCGACGGCGCACGCCATCGCCTGCGAAATCGGTATTCTGCAGAGTGCCGATACGGTCGTAACCGGCGCACAACTTCGCGACGCCGCTCGCCGCGGACCCGGCGCGCTTGACGAACTGGTCATGAGTACGCGGGTTTTTGCCCGCGTCGAGCCGCTGCAGAAACAGGAAATCGTCGACACCCTGATCCGCGCCGGGCACTTCGTCGCCGTGACCGGTGACGGCGTCAACGACGCGCCGGCGATGCGCCGGGCACATGTCGGTGTCGCCATGGGCCGGCGTGGTACTGACGTCGCCAAGGAAGCGGCGGACCTGATCATTACCGACGACCGGTTCGCGTCGATAGTCGAGGGGATCGAGCAGGGGCGCATAGTCTACAACAATATACGCAAAGTGATCGCATTGCTTTCGGCGACGGGATTCTCGGCGCTGGTTCTGTTCTTCCTGGCGGTGCTTGCGGGGCTGCCGATGCCGATGGTGGCGGTGCAGCTTTTATGGCTGAACCTGATCGCCAATGGTGTGCAGGACGTAGCCCTGGCGTTCGAACCGGGCGAAGGCGACGAACTTGATTTTCCGCCGCGCCGTCCCAAGGAGCCGATTCTGGAACGTCACATTATCGAGCATGTGCTGGTTATCGGCGGCGCCATGGGCGTGCTTGCTTTCGCGACGCTGGACTGGTTACAGAACGAGGGGTACAGCGAGGCGGACAGCCGCAATCTGGTGCTGATGCTGATGGTTCTTTTCGGCAACATCCACGCCCTGTCGAGCCGTTCCGAGCGACGCTCGCTGTTTCGGACTCCCTTGCTGTCGAATCCGTTTCTGCTGGCGGCGGTGCCACTGTCGCAACTGGTGCATATTGGCGCGACGTATACGCCATGGCTCAGTGACGTCTTGAACCTGCATCCGATCGCGTTTACGGAATGGCTGGGGTTGTTCGGCGTCGCCTTGGCGTTACTGGCGATCGAGGAGGCGCACAAGGCATCTATACGATTCCGCCAGAAACGTGCGCAGCAATAACTGCCGAGCGACAAATCAGTCGGACGAGCGGTTCCAGGGCATCAACATGATGAGCCGTGCCAAGGCGCAGGTGCCGGTCAGGCCTGCGAACGCCAACCCGGCGCCGATGGCCATGGTCGCATAGGCGACTTCCTGAGGCCCGCTGAGAATCCAGGCCGAGAGTAAAAAGATCATAACGCCGACAATCAACTGAACCTGACGGGGGATGCTCATGACGCCGCCGCCGGTGGCGGCAATGACCGGCATGCCGCTGTCGCGCCAGGCGTTGAGACCGCCGGAGAGAATTTTCGGGCTGCCGATGCCGGCGGTTTCAATGGTCGGCGCCGCATTCTTGGTGCGTATGCCCGACGAACAATAAAAGACCGGATCCTTGTCGCCGATGATCATGCACAGGTTTTCATCGATCTGGTCTCCCGGCAAAAGTACCGCGCCGGGTATGTGCTCGGCGGCGAACTCGTCCTCGCTTCGGATATCGAAGAGGATGACTTTCCGGTTGTCGATCAGGTCTTTCAGTTCCGTTGGGCTAACGGTTTGCATTGGGAAACTCCATAAAACGGCGTGCTATATAATATACAATTATATAATATATAAAAATAGAATATGTAGCTGCCTTTGGAATCCGCGCGACGGATGCAAAATGGGGCGGCATCTTTCGCCGGAGCAAGATCGCATGGAATCCTGGCTAACCAACGAATTGATATCGGATCCTGCCAAAGCCAGCCTCGGCGGTCTGATCATCGGTCTGTTTTTCGGAGCCTTTGCGCAGTCGAGCCGATTTTGCCTCAGGAGCGCATGCATCGAGTTCTGGAACGGGCGGCTCGGACCGAATGTCGCCGTCTGGCTGTTCGTCTTCGGCGCGGCCCTGTTTCTCGTCCAGGTGCTGTTTGCCGAAGGTACGTTAGCTCCGACCGAAGTGCGACAGATATCGACGGCGGGCACCATGTCGGGTGCGATCATCGGCGGGTTGATGTTTGGCGTCGGTATGATCCTCGCGCGTGGCTGCGCCAGCCGATTGCTTGTTCTTTCGGCGACCGGGAACCTGCGGGCGCTGGTCGCCGGTCTTGTCGTCACCGTTGTCGCCCAGGCCGCGTTGTCGGGCGTGCTGTCCCCGGCGCGGAACGCCTTGTCGGGGCTTTGGGTGGTGGATGCCAACACGCGCAACCTGATGGCTTATTTCCCCGACAAGTTGGGGATCGTTTTCGGTGTTCTTATTCTGGTAATGGCGATAATCCTGGCGATACGCGCCAAGCTGTCGTGGCAACGCGTGGCGCTTGGTGCCGGGGTCGGAGCGACGGTGGCGCTCGGATGGGCCTTTACGGCAGCCCTGTCGCACGTGTCGTTTTCGCCGATCGGCGTCGGCAGCGTGACTTTTACCGGACCTTCCGCGGATACGCTGATGGCGTTGATTACCTCGCCGTCGATCACGCTCGATTTCAGTATCGGTCTCGTGCCAGGCGTGTTCGCCGGATCGTTTCTGTCCTCGCTCGGTCGGGGCGAGTTTCATATCCAGGCATTCGATGCGGAAACCGGGATGCTTCGCTACCTGATTGGGGCGGCGTTGATGGGCTTCGGTGGTATGCTGGCGGGTGGGTGTGCCGTTGGCGCTGGTGTCACCGGCGGCGCAGTGCTGTCGATGACGGCCTGGGTGGCGCTGTTCTTCATGTGGGTTGGTGCCGGGATTACGGACCGGGTTATGGGTATGCAGGTCATCAAGGCAGCGTCGATGCCCGAAGCGGTTTCCCGCTAAAGCGCTTTTGCCGCTTCGGCAATGGCATCGACGGTCCGCGCCAGATCATCGTCGGTGAGCGCCAGCGAGATATATGTTTTGTAGTTCGATTTTAGAATGCCGTGCTCACGCAGCACCGTATTGAAGCGCGCGGCTTTGTCGTGGTTGCTGTTCAGCGTGTCGCGGTAATTGCGCACCGGCTTGTCAGTGTAAACAATGTCGAACATCGGCGGATATCCCGAGACGACATGCGCATGGCCGGCTGCCGAGAGATGCTCGCCGATCGCGGCCATGATGGTCTTCCCGTTCGCGAAAAGCTTGTCGTACTGGCCCGGGCGGCGCAGAATTTCCAGAGTTTTTAGTCCGGCGGCGGCGGCGACGGGGTTGCCGCTCAGCGTACCGATCTGCATCAGAAAACCGCCCGCCTCCGCTTTTTGCTTGTCGAAGTGCGCCATGATATCCGCACGTCCAGCGATGGCGGCGAGCGGAAACCCGCCGCCGATGATCTTGCCGAGCGTACAGATGTCCGGCGTCACCCCGTAAAATTCCTGGGCGCCGCCATAGGCCAGTCTGAACCCGGTCACCACTTCGTCGAATATCAAGAGGACGCCTTTTTCCGTACACAGATCGCGCAGCGCCTCTAAGAACCCGGGAGCCGGCGGGATGATCCGCTGCAAAGGCTCGACGATGACCGCCGCGACCTCATCAGCATATTCGTCCATCAGCGAGCGGGCGAAATCGGCGTCATTGTAAGGCGCGATCAGCATCTGTTCGGCGACGCCTTCCGGGATGCCGGCGGAATCCGGCACCGCGCGCGGAAAGTTTCCGGGCGTCTCGGGCGCCAGACTCATCTGTGCTTCCGCCGACATGCCGTGATAACCGCCCTCGAACTTGATGATCTTGTCACGCCCGGTGGCGGCGCGTGCGAGTCGGAGGGCATACATATCCGCCTCGCCGCCGGTGGAAACGAACCGCACCTGCTCGGCGCAGGCGACGGCACGGCAGATTTCCTCGGCCAGTTCGATGCCCTGTTCATTATTTGCAAAGAACGTCATGCCGTCAGCCAGCTGCCGTTGTACGGCCTCCAGCACTTCCGGGTGGCCATGACCCAGGATCATCGGTCCTGAACCGATCAGGTAATCGATGTATTCCTTGCCGTCCACATCCCAGACATGCGCCGCGGCGCCCCGCTGAATAAAGACGTCTGCGTCGAAATTGCCGAACCCGCCTGCGGGCATGACGTTACGGGCGCGTGAGATAATTTCTTCCTGGGCGGATGGCATGAAACGATGCTCCCTGACGAGTGCCGGATAAATACCGGAAATAAAGTATGCTCCGCATGTAAGCCTGGAATGCCGCCACGGGCAAGAAGCCGCGCCGGTTATTCGCTGTGATTGAGGTTTGCGATCAGGGTTTGCGCTTCATGGAAGTCCATCAGGAACTCGACCAGCGAAACAACCTGGCGCACGCTGCCGTCCGGACCCGCCAGCGGGAAGCGGATGAAGCGCTGGAACCCCTGGCGCGGCAAATCCCTACCGCGGGCGAATTCCGACAGCATCGCCAAGGGTGCGCGGGCATTGACGACGTCGGCATAGGCCTTGCGGACAGGGTCGCGAATTTCGACGGGCATCAATGTCTCCGTCGATATGCCGGTGCCGTCATAGCCGAGATAGGCACGAAAGCCGCTGCCCCAGAAGCGGTAGCGGAAATCCGTTCCGCCGTTGATGACGTCGACGATGTGGGTCGTCGGCAGGATCGGCGCAGGCAGCTGCATAAGATCGAAGCTGGAAGTCAGCGGCATGCCCGTATCTCGATGCAGCGGCAGGCTGCGCCAGTATGCCAGCCCGTCGCGCTGCATATCCGACAGTTCGCTGACGGCGATCTCCCATTGCCTGTAGCTCATGGCAAACCCGGTTGTTTGTTCTTGCCCGAAGTGATGTTAGTCGCCGCCGGTCAGGGAGAGCAATTCCTGATAAAGAATGGCGGCAAGATCGGAGCGCTGGTGATTGGTGCGCTCTATCAGCACGACATTGCGACGCACCGGCGGTGAGCCGAACGGCACCGTCTTCAGGCGGTTGATGCTTTCGCCGCGCAGCCGTCCGCTCGGGACCACGCCGACACCAAGGCCCGCTGTCACCAATCCGACGATCGATTCCGAACTGTCCAACTCCATCGCCTCGTTCACGGCGACGCCGGCACGGCGCAATGTCACATCGATTAATGCGCCGACGCCGGATTTCCGGTTCAATCGCAAAAACGGCCGCGCCGTCAGAATGTTCCTCCAACCCCGCTCGGTCATGGATTTGGGTGCAACGACGACCAGCGGTTCGGTAGTGATCGGCAATGTCTGCATGTCGGTCATGGGGACCAGCGGCTCGGTAATCAGTGCGCCGTCAAGGGCGCGGCGTCGGACCCGATTGATCAGGTCGTCGGTCAAACCTTCCTCGATGCGGATCTGCAGGCGCGGATGGCGCTCGCGCAGCGCGGCCAGTGCGCGCGGGATCAGCGCGCTGGTGATCCCCGTCGCCGAGCCGATGGTCAGCGTGCCGGCGACCTCGCCGGGCGAACGGGCCATGTCGGAAAGCGCATTGAATCGTTCCAGCACGTCGCGTGCCTGCCCGACGATATTGACGCCGTGTGCATTCAGCCGGGGCGGCCGCGTGGTGCGGTCGAACAGGGTCACCTGCAAGTCGTCCTCAAGATTACGCATCTGTTGCGACACCGCCGCCGGCGTCAGAAAAAGCGCTGCCGCGGCGTCGGCAAAACTGTCATGGTCATGGATTGCGATCAGGGTCTTTATGTGCTGGATATGCATGAATTTAAAATAAGCAATGCTTAACATAAAAACAAATAAATATCGTTTGAGTAAATCTATGACGAGGCCTAGGCTCCGTTCGATCGTAAATATCGCGGTCGATACAAACGGAGTAAGTTCAATGGAACGCGCAATTGACAGTTTTCTGATCAGCGCCATGGTGGGTATCGCTTTTCTCGCCAACTACACCTACCTGATGTCCTGAAGATGAAGGATATCGCGAACAACGCCCTTGGCGCCTGATGCGCCGGGGGCGTTTTTGTTTGCGGCCTGTTTCGAGCTTTTAAATTCCCCTTCCGAGTTCCGATACCGTATCATGCCCCAGCATGACCGGCTTTTTTCGACATCCCCTGATCGGTTGCCTGTGCGTGGGCATTCTTACACTTGTCCCGACCCGTACCGTGTCGGCCGAAGCGCCTGAAATCACCGTCGCCACATGGGGCGGTGTTTATGGTGAAGCATTGCAGGCGGCGGTATTCAAGCCGTTCACCCGCGCCACCGGGATCGGCGTCAGAATCCACCATCACGGCAGCAATTTTCTGCCCGTTCTGGATAGTAACCGCTCGGAAAAGAGGCCGTGGACAGTGGTCGATATCGAGCGTGCGCCATTGACGCGGGGCTGTGCCGAAGGCGCGTTCGAAAAACTCGATGTCGCGGAAATGCTCGGAAAGACAGCCACGGACGACTTCGTTCCCGGCACCCTTCACCCGTGTGGTATCGGGGCGCTGATCTGGTCGCAGGCCGTTGCTTACGATGCGGCCGCATTCAAAAAACAACAGCCCCGGACGATCGCGGATTTTTTCGATCTCCAGGCGTTCCCCGGCAATCGCGGCCTGTTTGCCGGCGCCGAAGGCAATCTGGAGATCGCCCTGATGGCCGACGGGATACCACCCGAGGACGTTTACGATATTCTAAGGAAACCGGGGGGTGTCGATCAGGCGCTGGCGATCCTTGAGCGACTTCGCCCCGTGGCCCGGTTCTGGCAGGACGGTGCCGTGCCGGAACAGCTTTTGAACGACGGGCAGGTCGTGATGACGACGGCATACGCCGCGCGATTCCTGCGCCCCCGACAAGGTGCACGACGACCTGTCGGTCTGATGTGGAGCAATCAGCTTTGGCGAGCCACGTATTGGGCGATTCCGGCCGGTCAGAGGCGTACCGTCGATGCGCAGCGGTTTATCAGCTTTGCTACCGACCCGCCCCGGCTGGGCGAGTTGGCGGCCCGGTTATGGTTCGGTCCGGCCCGCAAAAGCGGTTTCGACGCCGCGCCGCCGAATATCCGCGAAGATTTGCCGACAGCGCGCCGGCATTTCCATGATGCACTGCAGATCGACGGCGGCTTCTGGGATGAATTCGGGCCGACAATCGAGCTGCGCTTTCAGGCATGGCGGGGCGGCTGAGACTGAATGCCGGCGCACCGCATGCCGGTTTCCGAACGTTGTTCCCTAAGGCATTTGAAAATCTGTAAGAATCCTGAC
>Ga0070727_10003782_pt1 | contig 13400 bp, 8 predicted proteins | sample tdAd472_FD_66722 | JGI IMG/M metagenome (GOLD analysis project Ga0070727, IMG submission 66722) | Marine sediment microbial communities from the Atlantic coast under amendment with organic carbon and nitrate - tdAd47.2 | ecosystem: Environmental > Aquatic > Marine > Coastal > Sediment | place... | reverse complement strand
ACCTTGGTTTAATAGTTCTGCACTGTTAATCGTAGTGCTACTATAGCCCGTTGATGGGTCAAGATTTAGATTAATAATCAAATCAGTAGATTGCTTGTTATAGAGAGACAAGTCAAGTCCCACACGATTATTGATAAATCGACCTTCGATACCAAATTCTATTTCGGTATGCAATTCCGGTTTCAAGTCTGGGTTACCAAATACATTACTAACGGTGTTGGTATTTAGAATTGTACCTCCTAGAGATTGAAATGCATTGGTACTCGTACCTAGACCAGCACGAGTTGAATATGGGTTAGGATAACCTGCAGATGTTCCATACCCTAAGCGAATTTTCAAGTAATTAAGCATCGTGCTCTGTTGCAATCCAGGGAAAGCTTCTGTTGGAATGAACGAAACAGAGGCTGAAGGATATACGACGGAACGGTTTGCTGCCTCCAAAGTAGAGGTCCAGTCATTACGTGCTTGCACATTGAAGTATAGGAAACTTTTGTATCCAATAGAAGCTGTTGCATAAGCCCCCATCAAATTCTCTTCTTGAAAAGAAGATGCATTATTATGGTCTACAAAGTTGCCATGTGTTAATAGGCCATAAACAAACTGCTGATTACTACCTGTGTAAGTATAGTTTCGTGTATCGCGACGCAGGTTAAAACCTACGACTCCGTCCAAGTTCCAACTTTCGTTAATTGGTCTGTTGTATAGTAAATTGAAAGTATGGTCTTGAATGAAGTTGATTCTTTCATTCGTAAAGAGCAAACCATCAGGCTGCTGTCGACCGCCCTTGTTGATATGAAAACGGCTACGTGTATTGTATCCATCCAAACCAACACGATAGGTTGCAGTCAACCAATCCGCCAAGTCATAGGACAAACTAACTGTTCCAAAAAATCGGCTTACTTTTTCATTATCTCCTGAATTATTCAGTGTCCAAAGTGGATGCTGAATATCGTTTCCACCGCGATAAAAGATAGAAGATTTATCCTGTGGGTTTTCGTATTCCAATTCATACAAACCTACACTTCTTGGTGTATAGAATATATTGGAGAATAGAGAAGCAAAGGTCGGGTTAGAACTGAAACTTACACCAGCAGGAGGTGCGATACGATCAGATCTTACATAGTTGAAGGTTGAATTGATTCTCAATCCATTTGCCAACTTTGTATTGATTCCTAAACCAAAATTATGCTTGTCATACGTACTCAAAGGCACAAAACCTTCTTCACTCCGGTAACCATAGCTGAAATTCAATGAGGTACCATCAGACAATCTATTGGCAACGTTCAAAGAAGTGTTGGCAATCAAACCTTGTTTGAAAAAGTTTTGCAGGTTGTCGTAAGCTTTGTACGGATAACGGGCACCAACGTACTCAGGAAAGACATCGTTCAAAGCTGCACGATCATAGGGGTGGGCAATTGTACCATCTGCTGCCAAATTATTTCTACCTGGCTGATCAAATGGTGCACCCCAGTTGGAGAAGGCTACAGAAGCAAGGTTATGGAAACCATTACCATAGCTGTCTTGATCCTCCGGCAAACTTGCGATGTCATTGGCAAAGAGAGATTGATCAATAGTTACTTCAAACTTCTTGTCCAATTCTGCTGAAGAACCGTTCTTTGTGGTAATTAATACCACACCGTTACGACCAGCTTCACCGTACAATACCGTAGCACTTAGCCCTTTCAATACACTGACCTCAGCAATACTGTTGGGATCAAGATCAAGGAAACGACTTGAGGCGGTAGAACCACCATTAGCAAAGTTACGGTCGGTATTGGTGTCAGAGTTGAAAGGTACACCATCCACTACGAAAAGTGGCTGATTGGTACCCGTAATAGAGGAGTATCCGCGAATAATTACGTTGGTACCGGAACCTGCCAAACCAGAAGTTTGGTTGATATCCACACCCGCAATTTTACCGCGAAGTACACGAGCTACATCAGCCTCGGGCCGGAGCTCAATATCTTTGGTTCCCAAAGTAGTTACTGCATAACCAAGCGCTTTCTTTTCTCGCTTGATACCCAAACCTGTAACAACAACCTCAGTCAGTTGCTCTGCAGATTCAGTTAATGTAACATCAATTACATCGGAAACACCTATTGCTACTTCTTCTGTAGCAAATCCAGTATAGCTTACCACTAAAACAGTGGCGCCGTCTGGGACGGTTAAGGCGTACTTACCGTCGAAGTCTGTAACAGTACCAGTAGTAGTGCCTTGAGCCAAGATCGTTGCTCCGATCAGGGTCTCGCCACTTTCATCGGTTACTGTACCGCTGATGGTCCGCTGTGCCAGGGTTATGCCCACGACAAAGAAGACCAGTGTCAAAACTAGTGAGAGTTTTTTCATACTAATCCAGTTTTATACGAAAATAAAAAATCCTACCACTGTCAAAATTATGCTTTTTGTTAAACTTTCCATAACGTTTCCTTAACTTTAAAAAGTCGCACTATCCTGAAGTGCTCCAAAAAGGTGGTTTTTTTAATTTTACAAAAAAACACCTTATCGAAATCTTTATCACAAAAAATGATTTTCTACAAATTTTTATTTTTCCGTTATTTTTTAAATAGAATATTAAATGGAAAACTGACTAAAATGTTATCTAGATTGCAAACCTAAAAAAATGTTAAATTTTGAAGAAAAACTTATTTGACTGCAACATATTGAACACTTTTCGTGTGAGCGAAAGCCGCTTAAACAAAAAACACATCTCCTTTTACCATATACGAATAGACGCTCACCCGCCATTTGTATATAGCTGTAAGTGTTTGGACATGGCCCACTCATTTTCCCGCTATGGAATTCCTATCGATCTACTATTTTAGGAGAGACAATAAAGGTATCTTTGAATCGTATTCTTTAATCCCAGATAAAGTGCATCAGCGATTAGTGCATGGCCAATCGACACCTCCAATAGTTGTGATACCTGCTCCTGGTAAAAACGGAGGTTGTCCAGGTTTAAATCATGACCGGCATTGATCCCGATATCGATGTTATTGGCTAATAAAGCACAACGTCGATGTGCTTCCACTGCTTTTTCCCTATCCTGCTCATATTGTTTGGCAAAGTCTCCAGTGTAGAATTCTATCCGATCAGCACCTACGGCTTTTGCCCCTTCCACGAATTTTTCTTCGGCATCTACAAATAAGGATACCCGGATACCCACCGCTTGCAACTTGGCTATGGTTTCTTTCAGAAAGGCAGCCTCCCCTATTGTGTCCCACCCTGTATCGGAGGTGAGTACGCCTGGAGGGTCTGGTACGAGGGTGGCTTGATGAGGTTTATTATCCAGCACCAATTGCAAAAAATCGGGATTGGGATAGCCTTCTATATTAAATTCCGTTTTTACCACTGCTTTCAAGCGTGGAATATCGCTATAGCGTATATGTCTTTGGTCGGGACGAGGGTGTACAGTAATACCTTGCGCGCCGAAAGTCTCGCAATCCTTGGCTACTTGTATTAAATCAGGCAGATTACCTCCTCTAGAATTCCGCAAGAGGGCTACCTTGTTAATATTTACACTTAATCGAGTCATGTATGATCCTCATTTAAGGAATGATGCGGCTAAGGCTTGGGCGACTCAACCTTGGGTGGACTAAGATAGAAGCGAGGGCTCGCCTTTCAACTACTCATCACCACTACGCAAAAATTAGGGAAGAAGTCATCATTCCTAAGTTAATTAATTAATTTAGCAGCCATTTCAGGCCTCGCTTGAAGCAACAAAACGCGTCAAGGCGTGTTTTAAAGTCGCAGCAAAAATACAAAAAATACCTGCATGGAACCGCTATCCTCACCTTCCATTAACAATCCGCAAAGGATGCCAATACTAATGGTGTTTGGCTTCCTATTCATTAGCATGGTGGTGGGTTCACTCTTGGGATCACTACTCAATTTGCTGTTGAGTCAGATCTGGGGGATATCACTGGGAGCCATGCAAAATATAAATGCTGACACACCCTTTGGTGAACGACAATTTTTTCGATCTGTGAGCTTACTCAGTCACCTAGCGACGTTTACTCTCCCAGGTATAGCGACGGCCTACCTCTTTTATAAGCGGCAGTGGTGGTCTAGTTTGCGGTTGAATTTTCCTCCTACTTCCTTCTTTATTGTGGCGGGCATTATTTGGTTATTAGCTTCGTTTCCATTTGCGCAGTTGAGCTATTGGGTCAACCAAGCGCTTCCCTTGCCGAATTGGGCCAGTAGTTTAGAAGGACAAGCCGAAGATATGATAGCGGGTTTGCTGACCATGAATAGTATAGGGGAGTTACTTTTCACCCTGATAGTAATGGCTGTTGCCCCGGCTATTGGGGAGGAACTTATTTTTAGGGGTATCTTGCAGCAGGAACTCCGGAAGCGGATGAAGAATCCTCATGCTGCGATTTGGCTTAGTGCGGTAATTTTCAGTGCTTTCCATATGCAATTTGAAGGTTTCATACCACGGCTCATTCTGGGGGCTTTACTCGGTTACCTTTTCTATTGGAGTCGCAATCTTTGGATTCCTATTATTATACACCTGTTCTACAACGGTCTGCAGATCGTTGCTTATTATTTGTACCAAACTGAAATGGAAGCCTTAAGCGCCCAAGATGAAATGCCCAATTTACTAATTGGACTAGGTTCGCTTGTTTTGCTAATTGGCGGGGGCTGGTATCTATCTCAATACACTAAAACACAAGACGAAACAAGGAATGAAAGGATTGCTTAAAAGAGCATTTACGGCAATTGTTTTTGTCATCGTAATGCTGGGGGGACTTTTTGGAGGACGTTACTCATTTATCGGTTTATTTGCATTGATCACGGCGCTCTGCCTGTGGGAGTTTTTGGGCCTTGTTTTACATAATGAGGCCAAAAAGGACTTTTATCGAAAACTAATTGGATTAGGATTAGGAATTATGCCCTTTATATTGGCTTCTATCGTACAATTGAATTTCATTCCAGACCGGGAAAGCTTCATTGTCATGGCGGCCTTGCTTTTTTCTCCCTTCGTCTTTTTGTGCTTCGTTTTTGAGTTGTACACACAGTCTGAAAAGCCCTTCACGAATATAGCCTATCTCGTATTGGGCCTTTTCTACATCGGCATTCCCTTTGCCTTGCTCGATTTCATCGCCTTTTCGGGCGAATATTTCTATGCCACTACTGTATTTGGTTTGCTGTTGATGACTTGGACGAATGATACGATGGCTTACTTTATCGGTTCGCAATGGGGTAAAACGCCACTTTTTCCAAGAATTTCGCCTAAGAAAACCTGGGAAGGTACGATGGGGGGCGTGGCAGTAACTTTTCTGGTGGCTTATATCCTCAGCCTTTACATTCCAGAACTCAATTTGATGAATTGGATGGTACTTGCCATTATTATTGCTATTTTTGGCAGCCTTGGCGATTTGGTGGAATCTATGCTTAAACGCAGTCATCAGATCAAAGATTCTGGCAGTCTTCTCCCCGGCCATGGCGGCCTCCTTGACCGCTTTGATGGTTTCATTTTTATGCTACCTTTTGCGGCGGCTTACTTGCTTTGGGTGAGGGGGTAGGGTGAATGAGTGAAGAGGTGAATGAGTGAAGTGGTGAAAAGACAGTGAATGGGTGAATGAATTAAAAAAGATAAACAAGAGAAGGAATGAGAATACATAAGGAAGGAACAATCATACTAAGTTTAGTAAGCTTGTTCTTGCTTTTACTCAATGCAGCGATATATTATGCTGCACCACAAGTATTGGGGCTCTCGATATTCGTTTCATTAGTCCTATTTGGATTGGTGTTGCAGTTTTTCAGGAATCCTAGTCGGGAAATTGTTGCGACGGATGACCGTTGGATATACGCCCCAGCAGATGGGAAAGTAGTCGTCGTTGAAGAAGCAGAAGAACCAGAGTACTTTAAAGATAAAAGATTGCAAGTCTCTATATTCATGTCGCCTACCAATGTGCATGTGAATCGAAATCCAATCAGTGGGATTGTAAACTATGTGAAATATCACCCTGGTAAATACTTGGTAGCCTGGCATCCGAAGTCTTCCACTGAAAATGAACGAACAACGGTAGTCATTGCTAATAGCCAAGGAGAAATCCTGCTTCGTCAAATTGCGGGGGCAGTAGCTCGCCGGATCAAGAATTATCTTGAGAAAGGAGATGAAGTCATACAGGGTAGCGAGATGGGATTCATTAAATTTGGTTCTCGTGTAGATTTGTTTTTACCGCTGAATACCCAGATTGAGGTCAATATTGGTGATAAGGTGAAGGGTAATGTCACCCTTATCGGGCGGCTGGGCTAGACAGGCACGCAATAGCAAGGGTGTGAGAACTGGCGGGATGGGTAAAAAGTTAAGAGCAGGTTAAATATAAGCGTTGGAAGTAGATAAATGGAATAGGGTTTTATTTTTGGGTAGTTATATACAGCCCACAAATTTGAATTTAACATTTCTACCCCTCTGTTCCCATCCTAATAGATAAGGAACGGATTCTCTCTCTTCTAAACGGTTATTACATTTAATTGTCTTGTGTCGTTTTATTCGTGATGCAGTAGTCAATTTTACCTGCTACGACCGCGATCATTGCGTACACATCACCGCATAAAGAAAGGCCAAGCGCCTTTAGATTTTTGATTATTTAATAGCTTGCTCTAACCATTTTGATTGGCGTATGAGCAACATTCAATTTTAGTATGGAATCTTCTTCTGCCATTGACCCAAACGATGCTACCCAAGATGAAAAACCACCTATTTTCAAGTCTTGGAGCCACTTATATATATTTGTCCTCATCTCACATACCATCATAATTACATTATTCTTCTTATTCACTAGGGCGTTTTCTTAAGCTATAGACCCTACATTCCTTAACCAAATTACCATTTGGGGTAGTTTCGAAATGACTTTTTACTGATGCATTTACTCGACTGGACGATCATGTTAGGCACACTAATTGGAATTGTGGCCTATGGAGTTTACAAGACTAGGAAGATCAATAATGTTCAAAGCTACTTGTTAGGAGATAGAGACCTAAAATGGTGGACCATTGGCCTTTCCGTCATGGCGACCCAAGCTAGTGCGATCACCTTTCTATCCACACCCGGTCAAGCTTACAATGATGGAATGGGTTTTGCGCAATTTTATTTTGGATTGCCGATCGCAATGGTGATTATCTGTATATTCTTCCTCCCCATCTACTATAAATTAAAGGTGTATACCGCCTATGAGTACCTGGAAGGGCGATTTGATTTAAAAACCCGATCGCTCACTGCCATACTTTTTCTGGTACAGCGAGGTTTGGCGGCAGGTATTACCATATACGCACCGGCTATTATCTTGTCCACCATTTTGGGGTGGTCACTCAATATCACCGTGTTTTCTATTGGTATTATTGTGATTTTCTATACCGTAATGGGGGGGACAAAGGCGGTCAGTGTCACTCAAAAGCAGCAAATGATTGTGATACTCTCGGGAATGATTTTCGCTGCTTTTATCATTACCAATCAATTACCGGCGGATATCAGTTTTATGGAATCACTGGGAGTAGCGGGAAAAATGGGTAAACTGAATGTTGTAGATTTTGAATTTGATTTATCCAATCGTTACAATATATGGTCGGGCATCTTTGGAGGTGTTTTCCTCTTTCTATCTTACTTCGGTACCGATCAGTCTCAAGTTCAGCGATATTTATCTGGGAAGTCATTGAATGAAAGTCGCTTGGGTTTACTCTTTAATGGTATACTGAAGGTTCCGATGCAGTTTTTAGTGCTATTTGTCGGAATCATGGTCTTTGTATTCTTCCTCTTCACGAAACCACCACTGCACTTCAATTCTGCCAATATTGATAAACTCGCTGAGAGCAGTTATTATTCCGAATACCAGGCGCTCGATGAAGATCATACTAAGGTATTTGAAGCCCAGCAGCTAGAGATAGATCAATTGGTGAACGCCATGCGGGCAAAAGATGAAGCGGCCATCGATGAAGCCCAGGAAAAGGTGATGGCCTTGCACCAACAACAGAAGGACCTTCGTAAAAAAGCGGGTGAAGTTATCGAGAATGCTGAATTGAATTTGCATGACAATGACAAAGATTATGTTTTCATCACCTTTATCATCAACTATCTTCCAATTGGGTTGGTCGGTCTGCTGCTGGCTGTCATCTTTTCGGCAGCGATGTCTTCTACGGCCTCCGAATTGAATGCCTTAGCCACCACCACCGTTATTGATCTCTACAAACGGTCCTTTGCCAAAAATAAAGATGACCGGCACTATCTCAGGGCTTCGAAGTTTTTCACCTTGATGTGGGGCGTGATCGCGCTCATATTTGCGGTTACCGCCAGTCTATTTGAAAACCTGATCCAAGCAGTCAATATCATTGGCTCTTTATTTTATGGTGTAATTTTAGGGATTTTCCTGGTTGCTTTTTTGATGAAGAAGGTAGGCGGCAATGCTATATTCATAGCAGCAGTCATTGGTGAGGCTTGTATTTTAGGTCTATTTGCCTTAAATACTTATGGCATTCTATCTATCTCCTTTTTATGGTTAAACCCGATAGGGTGTTTACTGGTGATGCTGCTGGCTTGGTTATTGCATGACCGGAACGGGACGGCTAGTACTTATGGGTAAGATTTAGCCCGTTTCAGGGCATAACAAATGGGCTTGATTAACAGCCATGAAAAAAGGATTTCACTTGTAAAAGCGAAATCCTTTTTTTTGTTTTTTTAAGCAGATTGGAATTTAAATGTCCACTTAAAATGCCTCGTTTACTACATCAAATTTGAAAAGTAGTAAAACGATCAATAGGATGAACAAAATGATCATGGGAATTGAGATTTAGTTTAATTGCATAGGGTAATAAACATCACTCGGTCGTTCATGGTAATTTGCTTACTACCACTAAAAGAGGAGGTTATATACATAAAAAAATATTTTAATATGAATAAAACCTTATATTATCCCCATTTTTAGATAGTAAGCTTATTCGGGATTTTACTGGGTATTTACATTGGCAATATACCAGATTATGGTCAATTTATCAAATAAATAGGGCCTAAAGAAGTTGGGCTTTGAAGACAAATTGTCTTCAAAGCCCAAAAAACATTTATTTTATACGTATATAAAATAGAATTACTTCTTGGCAGCCCATTCTTTTATGGACTTTTCATTCATACGTACGTAATCTTTGTTACCTGCCTTTTCTGCCAATTCCTTGGATTTGGTAGCGGCTTCAATAGCAGCTTCTTTTTTACCGAGATCAGCTAGGATAAGTGCCTCGCGACGTACTTGCCAAAAAGCTGGTTTTTCAACCTTGGTTGCTTTTTGGATCATTTCCAATGCTTTGTTGAGATCTTTACCTGCGTCGTGATAGTAAGAAGCAGCTGCATAGTAATCATTTGCACTAGGTCCCGCCATTATTTTGTCGATGCTAGCCATCACTTTTTTGTCCACCTCTGCTTCGATAGGAATACTTACAGAAGTCTTATCCCACATCGCATAAAGGTTAGCTGAAGTAGAAGTCAAATCTCCCAACATCAACGTAAAGGACTCTACAGAAAAAGGAAGTGCTTGTACATCTGCTTTAGCCGTGGCCGCTGGCGTTTTCTCCACATAACTTCCCCAGTTACCGCCTTCATATGGGAAAAACATAACTTCCCAACTTTTATCGCTAGGCTTAGCCAAAACAGCGTAATCACCGCCTTTAATCGCTTTTCCTCCCACTTTCACGTCGTCACTGAAAGAGATCTTGGTCGCTTGATTAGCACCAAATCGCCATACATCGTTGTGAGGTACCAATCCATCTGCCGAGAAGATGGTACGTCCTTTCATACTTGGACGAGAATAAACAATAGAAACATCAGTTAGACCCACCGTCTGCTTGATCTGAGAAGTAGGGCTTGGTTGAGGGGTCTGAATTTGACCAAAAACTTGTCCAGCTAAACATGTGAATACAAATAAGCTTAAGAACAGTTTTTTCATTATAGCTTGGTTTTAATGACAGAAATAGTAAACTTCGTGGCGAAGGTATAGCTTTAGGGATAATTTGTGTCTTATTTTCATTTTTTTAAAGCTTTCTTAAGACCTAAGTGCTCATTTTTGGCTAAAATGAACACTTAGGTATGAAGTTGTTTAGTAATGATCAAAAAATAACTTCCCGATTTTGCATATGATCTTTTGGCGCTATACTGCGTTATTTTTTTCAGCGATAGCGCTGCTATCACTTCAAAAAATGCCTTGTCTAGCACCAAAATCTCTATCTCAAAATGCGAAACTTATTCTTTGTCCATTACTTAAAAAACTTATTTGTATGAAAATCCCTCCCCTTTTATGCCTCATGGGCTTACTTGCTGTCGGTTCCTTATTTCATTGTAAAAAGCAAGCAGTTGAAACTTCGCCCTCCCCCAATTCAACAGACGACGACATTCTCAAAGTTTTATTGCTTGGCAATAGTCATACCTATTACCATGATTTGCCACAAACCATCAAGGAAATTACCGCCTCCTCTGGTTTTACGGATAGCATTCTAATTGTGGTGGTTGCACCGGGTGGTTATAGCCTGCAAGAACATTCCATTAGTCAACAAACACTGGATGCAGTGCAACAAGAAAATTGGGATTGGGTCATCTTGCAAGAAAATGCCAGCTTAGCCGCCTTACCCACTAATGAAGCAGCGGCAAGTTTTTACCCTTTCGTATCGACATTGAAAAACCTGGTAAGAGCTAATAATAAGGAAACAGAACTACTCCTCTACATGACACATGCCTACAAAGACGGAGCCCTTGATTGCTCTGCCCATCCTACTATATGTACCTATCAACAAATGCAGAATCAAATAAGGCGAAATTATATAGCGGTAGGTGATCAAGTCGGTATTCGGATTGCGCCAGCAGGAATTATGTGGAAAATTGTCTTACAAGAAATAGATGTGATTTTATGGGATACGGATACTATTCATCCGAGTCCTTTGGGTTCCTATATTTCGGCCTTAACTATTTACGCGATGATGCAGGATCAAGCCATAGAAAATCAAGTTTATGCCCCGGATATTCTAGATGATGACAGCCGAATGCTTATTTTCCAGCTCATTAATCAATCCATTTTTGAGAATAAGCCAGACTGGAGAATCTTTTAAGGGCAAGCTAAACCTAAGGAATGAAAAATAAATAACTAATGCGTGTCCAAATCTAGGCTCGCAGCTGTATAGCATGCCGCTCGATGGTTTGATAAAGGTCTTTGGGCTTAAAAGGCTTGGTCAGGAAATCATTCATTCCAACATCAAAGGCCCGCTTCCGGAAATCGGCCAAAGCAGAAGCCGAGAGGGCGATAATGGGTAAAGATTGATATTTGTTTTCGCCCCAACTACGAATCGTTTCCGTCGCCTGATAACCGTCCATCCGTGGCATTTGAAGGTCCATCAAAACGAGATTGTAGTCTTTCTCTTTCACCTTTTCCAGTGCTTCATAGCCATCTTTGGCAATATCGATTTCCATATCCCAAAATTTCAAAATTCGTTTCACGACCTTGATATTAAACAGGTTATCTTCCACAATCAAGATTCGCTCCACGCCTTTAATGCCTTTTTGTTTCAAGACATTTTGCGTTTCTGTCAGTAACTCACTGGGCGCTTCTCCAATCGTATAGGTCAAACTGAAAGAAAAGCATGAACCTTTTCCTACCTCACTTTGCAGTTTTATCCATCCACCTTGCAGCTCCACCAAGCGTTTGGTAATGGCTAGTCCTAAGCCCGTCCCACCAAATACTCTAGTGGTATGCTCGTCCGCTTGTGAAAAGCTTTCAAAAATTTGTTCTTGTTTCTCCTTTGGGATACCAATACCCGTATCCTTGACTTCAAATGAGAGCTTAGATTCCCCCTGATTAGGTTTGCTCTGCTGTCGTACTACTAGGCTAATTTTCCCCTCTTCCGTAAATTTGATGGCATTATTCAATAAATTAATCAACACTTGCGTCAAGCGAGTTGGGTCACCCAAAAGATACCTTGGTACATCCTCTTCCATATCCAATTGGAAAATCAACCGTCTAGCCTTAGCCTTAGGAGCCAGTGTTTTATAGATGTTGTTGATGACTTCTCGAATATCAAAGTTGGTGCGCTCAATGACCATACGCCCGGCTTCCATTTTACTGTAATCCAGGATATCATTGATGATCACGAGCAAATTTTCGGCAGAAAACATAACCGTTTCCAAGTGTTCTCTTTGATCAGTTCGAGGGTTTTCTTCTAAGAGAACATGTGTCATCCCAATCACAGCATTCATCGGCGTCCTGATCTCATGACTCATGTTGGATAAAAAATTCGATTTAGCCAAAGTGGCTTCCTCTGCTTTCTGTTTGGCAATGGTTAGGTATTCAATCTCTTCTTTAATTTCCCCCGTTTCTACCACTAATTGCTCCTTTTGATTCAATAAATCTTGATTGATTTGGGTTAGTTTTTCGTTTTTCCGATCCAGTTTTTTCAATACAGGTTGAATCAATAATAGAACACACCCGATCATCAAAACCACCAAAAAACCAGCAATCATCATACCCGTCTGCTGCAAATGCTCAATTCGTCCTTGCGCTTCTCTTTCATAATTCCCTACAATGGCATCCATCAAGGGTAGGAATTTTTGTTCATAAGTTAGTATATCCGCGATGATATCAGGATACGCCAAGGGGTCAGTACCATTCAGTAGGCGCCGACTCGAAGAGGTTAGGCCATGATAGGCGTCTTGCATAGAATCGAAAAGAGATTGGGCAACAGGACTGTTTCCCCAACTCCCCGACAAGCCAATTTCTTCACTGCCATGCAATAGCGCCCAATGTTGCATTTCGAGCTGATCCAAAGTCTCCTCGAATACAAAACGCCCTTTGGATGCATCATTGTCATCGATAAACAAAAGTGCTGTCTTTGCCAGTTTTTGACTATACATACGCTGGCTGCCAGCTACATTAATAATGCGAGAATCCGACAAACTTTTCTGCACAGAGGAATAGATTATCACCTGAGAAAGCAAAACACCTAAGACAAGGGTTGCCAGAAAGAGATATAGAGTTGTTTTATAATTCACTGGGGGCATATTTTAAGCTTCAAAGCTATATATTTATCTTTTTACAAATTGTTTTATTTTCAATATTTGTGACAGAGTAAAATTATAGCCATCATATAAGTTCAATTTTAGCTCTAAAAAAGCGCCTCCTACACAGGGTTTTATCCCAAAACAACTGCAAAAATCCGCTAGTTTTATGCGCTTTAAAACTTATCTTCCCCACTATATTATTGTGAGTCCTAGCCTGTGGTGAGATGATCAATCTTTACTTGCTCAATTTCCACAGTGTCTATCTGATGATTACAAGTCGTCTACCACCATTTTGGTTGCTGTTGGTCAGGAAGGTGAAATCATGGAAAATGATGCTATCGCTTTAGCAGCTAAACTGCAAAAGAAAAAAGCA
>Ga0070727_10003777_pt1 | contig 13414 bp, 12 predicted proteins | sample tdAd472_FD_66722 | JGI IMG/M metagenome (GOLD analysis project Ga0070727, IMG submission 66722) | Marine sediment microbial communities from the Atlantic coast under amendment with organic carbon and nitrate - tdAd47.2 | ecosystem: Environmental > Aquatic > Marine > Coastal > Sediment | place... | reverse complement strand
ATTTGACCGACGGTTGCGGCGTTCCTTTGGAGTTCCTCGCTCTCGATGACGTCGAGCACGGCGTTCCCGACGGCCGCAGATACAGGGTTCCCACCGAACGTATTGAAGTACTCCATTCCGTTGTTGAAGGCATCCGCGACGTTTCTGGTGGTAGCGACAGCAGCGAGCGGGTGTCCATTTCCGGCGGGTTTTCCGATCGTCACGATGTCGGGCGATATATCGAACAGTTCAAACGCCCAAAAGCGATCGCCGACGCGGCCAAGACCAGTCTGGATTTCGTCAGCGATAACAACGGCCCCTGCGTCGCGGGAAGCGTCATAGGCTGCAGACAGCGCACCGGTTGTCGGGACGATCTGTCCGCCACAGCCGGGGAGAGCTTCAACGACGAGCGCTGCGAGTTCGGTGCCTGCCAGGACACAGTCGGCCGCCCGTCGATACTCGTCGTAAGCATCCTCTCCGCCAAATGCTTCATTTCGATACGGATCAAGCGCTGGCAATACCCTGACCCACGACTTCTGACCTCGGCTGCCGCGACCGTTGAACTTGTACGGGCTGAGATCGATGAGCGTTGAGGTGTTGCCGTGGTAGCCATGGTCAACGCATGCGATGACGTTGTTGCCTGTCGCCGCCCTTGCGAGGCGAACTGCTAGTTCGTTGGCTTCGCTTCCTGAGTTGACCAGGAACACTGTGTCGAGATGATTGGGCAAGGTTGCGAGAAGTCGCTCTGCATATCGAGGGAGTTCAGGATGGAGGTATCTGGTGTTCGTGTTGAGCGTGGCCATTGCACGTGAGGCTGTCTTGACCACGTGTGGATGGGCGTGACCAACGTGGCACACGTTGTTGACACAGTCGAGAAATCGCTTCGCCCTGTGGTCGTGGAGAAAGACGCCAGCCCCGCTAGTGATCGTGAGGGGAGAGTCATAAGACAACCCGAGCGATGGGGAGACCATCGGTCGAGTGACCGTAGATCTCGCAGCAACGTGTTCCCTCCCAACTGCGAAGGAGGCGACCTCTTGGGCGAGGGCATCGAGATCGGTAGGCACGAAACGTCTGAGAACATCCCACGTCGGTTCACGGGTCACGTATCGGTGGCGGTTTGCGTCAGACCGCGATGCTGCGATGGTCACCGATGTAGCGAGTCGTGTGAGGATCAGATCGAACAGTGCCCTCGCTTCGGTCTTGTCAATCTCTACCCACTCGCGATATCCGGCGCACACCTCTCCGATGACCGCAAGCGGGTCATCCTGATCGAGAGTGGCGTAGGCGCACGCGATGGCGAGCTCGGCGATCCGGTACGTGTATGTCGTGTCCCCGAAATCGAGGAGCCCGACCACCGCATCGCCCTCAAGGAGGAGGTTGCCGGGATTGATGTCGTTGTGGACGACCTGGCGAGGGAGGGCGGCGCGGTCGAGCGCGGAGTAGCGAGCCATGACGGTCTGGACGATGTGTCGCTCCATGTCGGTTGCAAGATGTTGGGCATATCGGTCGACCGTTTCCGCGGCAAAGCGAAGGTCCCATTTCTGTCTTGGATCCGGATCCTCGCCGGCCCGAAGCGCAGCGAGCGTCGAAACCATCTCGCCTGCAGTGCGGCCGATAGAACGGGCTGCTGCCGCCGGCATTCCTGATTCTTCGTAGGTTGTGCCCTCGACCCATGTGAACAGGCGTGCGACCGATCCGTCGTTGAGGCCGACGTGTGTTTGACCGTCGGTGCTTTGCACAACCGATGGGATTGCAAACGATGTGCTCTCGGCTGCTGCGAGAACCGATGCCATGAAGTCCATGTAGTCGAGGTCCGCAGTGCTGGGCGATACCCGGAGAACGTACGATGTTCCGTCATCCGTAGTGATGCGAGTGTTGGTGTCGACATAGCCAGGAAGGGGAGTGGCCATGCCCTCAATGCCGAAGTAGTCGGCGGCTATCGATTGCATCCGAGCAAGTGCGTGTTCGGCAGTCACGCGTCGACTGTAGCGGCACGCCCAACGACAAAGGGCCCGGCTATTGCCGAGCCCCGTGTCACGATCAATCGATCGTCAGTCTTCGAGGACGAAGGTCAGCTTCATATCTACGCGGAAGTGCCTGATTGTGCCGTCATCAGCAAGCTCGACCTTGTGTTCAGAAATCCACGCACCGCGGATCCCCTCGATCGAATGCTGGGCTTTTGCGATGCCCTTGCGGATGGCATCTTCGAACGAGCCCGGGGAAGTGGATGTGATTTCAATCACTTTGGCGACTGACACGTGCGCTGCTCCTTTTGCTTGCGTCTCCTCTGAATCTACATGGAAGGGTGTCGCTGTTCCGAACCGAGTTCGCCAGCCCGACCGCTCGATGACCTTGTCTCCGACCTTCGCTTTCAGGATGAGTTTGGTCAGCGCGTTCGGCATCATTTCCTCCTTGGTGGGGCGTTAGTGTGCGGAACCGACGGAGGAGTGACATGACAGAATCACCGATGCGGTCGATCAAGACGAGGTCTGATCTGCTTGTTGCGGTCGAGGCCGATCTCCGCAGGAAGCTCGAACAGTGCGTTCCCCCGGTCGATCAACACCGACGTGAACTTGAGCGCGTGCGAAGCGAGCTCGAAGCGTTGCGAGCCGAAAAGCCCTGATCGGTCCATTCTGTGGGCTGGAGATCTCACTGAGTCCGCTACAGAACCCAGGGTACGTGGAGGAGTTGTAATCGAACGTATGTTCGATTACAATGAGGGTCCGGCGGAGGGCGTCACGCTGGTGAATCGGACAAGAGGACCCAGTCGTGGTTGCCAGCCTGCAACGTGAAAATCGTGCCATCGGACCCTTTCCTGTCGACCTATCGGTCGAGCGTGGAATGCCGGATACCTCTCCATTGCACATCAAGGATCTCTTTTCTTTGGCCCCCGGTCAGGTTGCGGGGCTTTCAGGGATCCCAGGCTCAGGGCTGACCCGTCTTGGGCTCGCACTGATTGCACCGTATGCACGCAGTGGGTCCCTTGCCTGTATTGATGTCCGTGGCTGGATGAGTCCTGCTGCTGCGTGGGATATGGGTATCGAGCCTGAGCGGCTGGTGGTGGTCAGGAGCAACGACATCGTGACCTGGGGGAGAATTGTCGCCACACTGCTTGATGGTCTTGGCGGTGTCTACGCCGAAGTTCCACAGGGGGTAAAAGACGCCTCACTTCGCAAACTTGTGGCGAAAGCGCGAACCCAACGAACGCCGCTTGTCCTTCGACCGGTCACAGGGGAGCTTCCTCGTGGCATGGCTCATCTCCACCTCAGAGCACGTGAGGTCATCTGGGAAGGGACCGACGCTGGTCACGGCAGGCTCAGGACCAGACGTACGTTGCTCGATGCATCTGGTAAGTCAACGCGGGGGATGGAGCGAACCATCGAGATTGAGGATGACGGGTCCGATGATCTACGGGTGATTCCGCATGTTGTTGTCCCTGGTTCGCAGGGTTTGGCGAGATTCGCATGATGGAACGGACCATCTGTGTGTGGTACCCCACCTGGGCTCTCAGACGACCCGATGTCCCAGATGATCGTCCGTCCCAAGCCGTTGACGCATCGAACAAGGTCGTAGCGTGTAACAACCTTGCCATCGAGTCTGGTGTCTCCGTCGGTATGCAACGCAGAGCTGCCGAAGCGCTGTGTCCGACGGTACTCACTGTCGTCACCGACGAAACAGCAGACATGACCCGTTTTGAGCCTGTCGTCTCCGAGATAGAGGCCATTGTCCCCAGAGTGGAGATCGCAGCACCGGGGCTCGTCTTTCTCCCCATCAGCGGTGCCGTCCGGTACTACGGAGGCGAAGCCCCACTCGTGGAACGCATTACGAAGGAGCTCGCCGAGTTCGGTGGCGACTACCGGCTCGGTCTTGCCTCTGGCCCCTTCGCTGCATACCAGGCGGTGCGCATGACCACCCAGAGCACAGCTGAGTTCATCGTTGCCGATGACGAGAGGTTCCTGGCTGGCCTCGATGTTGGCACACTTGCGAGCCAGGACCTTGCCGCCACCTTCCGTTGGCTCGGAATCACCACCCTCGGCGCTCTCGCTGATCTTCCGAAACATGCCATCGTGTCAAGGTTCGGGACGCAAGGCCTCGATGCCCACCGCCTTGCACGAGGTCTTGACCGTTCGGTCGACCCAAGAGCCATTCCACAGGATCCTGCAGTTGAGTCGAGTTTCGACCCACCAATCAACGACTTTGAACAGGCGTCGTTTGTGGCAAGGAACCTCTCACAGCGATTGATATCGGGTCTTGCCTTCTCTGGCATCGCTCCGCACCGGGTGATTGTGACCGCGACGGCAGGCGATGGAACCGTGCGATCACGGACTTGGCGCAGCGCTGACCCCTTCAGCGACAGAACCCTTGCAGATAGGGTTCGCTGGCAGCTGAGGGCCTGGATCGATGGTGTGTCGTCTGGGATTCGTGGTGGCTTGGTCACGCTTCGTCTGGATCCTGGGGATCTCTCAGGTTCTGGTCGCCAGATGATGCTTGAAGAGGATGCAGGCTCCTTTGAGGAGATGCAGCGTGCCTTCGTGGAAGTGCAGGCGATTGCGGGAGCAGACAACCTGCTTGTCGCCGCTCCCCAAGGTGGCAGGGATCCGGGGCAGCAGGTGCAGTGGACACGGTGGGGGGATGAACCGAAGCCACCGACTCATGACCCGGATGCGCCGTGGGCCGGACGTATCCCGAGCCCTGCGCCTGCCCTTGTCCCGCCAGAACCCGTTCTGTTTGACATCTCGTGGGTTGATGGAATGCCAGAGCACGTCAGGCTCAAGAGCCGTTGGGTGCCCGTGCTTTCGTGGGCCGGGCCATGGCGAACCGTTGGAAAGTGGTGGAACGGTGAATCAACAGCTGATCGCTATCAGATTGTCACCTCAACCGGTGCCTATCTCTGCGAGATCCGAGACGACACCACCTACCTCATAGCCGTCTACGACTGATGGCGTACCCGCACCCGTACCCAGGGTTCTGTAGCGGACTCTGTGAGATCTCCAGCCCACAGAATGCCGGAACCGCTCTACGAGGGGGTGTGCAGCTCGTTGTATCCCTGTGCGATGGAGGCCTCAACACTCCGCATCAACGCGGTGAGGTCGTCGCGGTTGGTCAGTTCGGCGGTTTCAATCGGCTCAAGCACTCTCACCTGCGCGTGACCGCGGAAGAACAGCTTCGACCCTGGCCTCGAAATCCGATCGGTGCCTTCGATGATGACGGGAAGAATCGGGAGCTTGGTGTCGATCGCAATCCTGAACGCCCCCTTCTTGAAGGGGAGCAAGTCGTCAGCGCGGCTTCTCGTCCCTTCGGGGAAGACAATCAAGGAGTACCCACGTTCAGCAGCCAGTTGGACACCCTCGTTGATAACCGAACGGCTCGAACGGCCAGCTTGTCGATCGATCGAGATAATTCCCACTCGTCGCATCGCCCTTCCGACGACCGGAATCCGGAACAGTTCCTTCTTCGAGAGGAACCTGCCCTCGACCGGGAGTACCCACAGCATCAATGGGATGTCGAACGTCGAAAGGTGATTCGCGACAACCACGTAGCGCGTCTCAGGATCGACGTGTTCGAGACCCTCGACTTCGAACGTCACCGGGGGCACACGCAGGAACGTGCGCGACCAGCGCTTCACGATGCGGCCGTGGAGCGGCGATGCCGGTCGCACCATGCCGTACGAGATGATGAACAGCGAATACACAACGGTGAGCAGGAACAGCAACGGGACGAGAATGAACGTTCTGACGCCGGCAACCAAGGTGTTTCGCATGCCGGTAGCGTAGACGAGATGGAGCAGGTCACCTGATGAGACGAATTTCGCTCGACGCCGCACGTCGGATCGCGCTCGGAGCCCAAGGATTCAACGATCAGAAGCCGACGGGACGCGTTGATGTTCGCCATTTCCGCAAGGTGATGAACACGCTCGGATTGGTCCAGCTCGATAGCGTCAACGTCTGCGTCCGAACGCACTACATGCCCTTCTATGCGCGTCTTGGACCGTATGAGCAGGATGGCCTCGATGCATGGCTCAACACCAGTGGAGAGAATTTCGAATACTGGGCGCACGAGGCTGCCGTCCTTCCGGTCGATCGCTTCCCGCTGTGGCGATGGAAGATGCAGGAGATGAAGCCTTGGCGGCGCGCCAGCGCACTGCTCGAAGCACACCCTGAACTCCTCGACGACGTGCTGCGTCAGGTTCAAGAGCGAGGGCCAATCACGGTGACCGACCTTGACGCACCGGCAGCAAGGACGGAGGCATGGTGGGGATACGGTCCAGGCAAGGTGGCGCTCGAGGTTCTCTTTGCCGATGGGAAGATCACGGCGCTGCGCACCGGCAACTTCCAGCGGCTCTACGACTTGCCAGATCGCGCCATACCTCCGAACATTCTGGACGAACCAAAGATTGATCGAGATGATGCATATCGGCAGCTCATCGTTGCGGGGACCAAGCACCACGGCATCGGCTCACTTCACGACATCGCTGATTACTTCAGGTTGAATATTCCGACAGCCAGACCGTTCTTTGCTCAGCTTGCGACCGAAGGTCTGATTGAGGAAGTGGAGGTGGCAGGGTGGAAGGGTCCGGTCTATGTCGATCCGGATGCCGTACGACCGCGATCGATCTCTGGCACCACGCTGCTGAGCCCGTTTGATCCGGTTGTCTGGTACCGGGAGCGGGCAGAGAGGCTATTCAACTTCCGCTATCGCATCGAAATCTATGTACCGGAACCAAAACGCGTGTTTGGGTACTACGTGCTCCCGCTGATGGTCGACGGCCACCTTGTGGGAAGGGTCGATCTCAAGGCTGACCGCAAGAACGCAGCCCTGCTCGTCCGGTCGGCCTTCCGAGAAGAGGGAACAGACGAGGGAGCGGTCGCTTCTGCCCTCGGAGCGGAGCTCGAGCGTTTCGCCGGCTGGCTGGGTTTGACGTCGATCGATCTTGCCGACAAGGGGAACCTGATGTCAGCGCTCCGCAAGTCCCTGTAGACGGATGGATCGCAACCCCTATCAGGATCCTGAGATGCTCGAACGTTGGAGGGCAGATCTCGTGACACTCGACCTCATGCCTGTGTAGGAGACACGCGGATCGGGTCAGCCGAGGTCGAAGGCGATCACCTTGTATTCATCGGGGATAGCGAGGTCATGAATGCTCCCGATGTTCCAATCGACGAACACGAGATCATTGTTCCCGTCGCTTGCGAACACAAAGTATCGGTCGTTCGAGGTGAAGCCGATTGGTGGGACATCGTCATGATGCTGCAGGATGCGCAACGCCGATAGCGACGGCCCCCTGACCTCGATCCTTGTGCGTGTTGGATCGACGTCGATCCGAGCGAGCAGGTCTGAGTTGCGGCTCATAGAGAACGTCCTGATGCGCTCGTCCACTTCTGTCTCCGACGGTCCGAGCGCCTCGACGTCGAGCGTTTCGACTATGTCACCGGTGCGGGAGCGCAGTGTTGCCGATGTCAGTCGCAGCGGGTCGGAACCGGCAGGAGCCGTGACGATCGTCGTCGCGCTCGTCGCAACGGCCGTCCCGTCTATCGTCGCAATCAGGCCGCTCTCGTTGTCTCTCAGGACGACGCGTTCCGTGCCGTCAGCAAGGATGAAGCCTCTGGAATCCCAACGTACAAGGTGCTCACCGTCGCCAATCGGCCCGTGGTCGATCGCCTGGGTCAGGGATTTGCCGAGCGGATTCGCTTTCGCCGTTCGCAGGTGTTTGGTTCCGTCGGAAGCCCGCCCAATCCACGCCAAGCGTCCAACCTCGGTTGCATGCCATACATGACTGTCGACATCAGCAAGATCGACCGCGCCGACGTCGGTTGGGATCCCGATGTAGAGCGCTGACCCAATCGAACCGGGAATGTCGGCGGCGAGGGCGATAAAGCGGCCGCCGCTATCGAAGGATGCTGAATAGACCGCATCGTCGAGCGGATCGGTGTCGAGAGGGATCTCTTTTGGAAGGATGAAGCTTGGATCCCAGAGAAGGGCAGCGGGTCCGTCGTCACCGATGACGATAAGCGTCAGCCGATCCTGCACGCCGGGAATGGTTTCCCCGAGAGAATCCCCGAGTGTCGTCGTTGGCGAGCTGTCCGGAGCGGTTGTCGCGCTTGTCAACGCTGCGATGTCTCGACTCGGAGGTCCGTCGTCCTGGATGGCACCGAAGGCACCAACTGAACCAACGACGATGACGACAGCGATGCCGGCGAGGACAAGCGGTAGCCACGGCCGCTTTGGGCCGTTACCGTCCTCGGATGCGCGACGCACCGGTTCAGATGACGACGATTCATCGTCGTCGATCGGAATCGGCCGAACACGCTGCTCGTCGTTCCATGCCTCCATGTAAGGAGCAGACTACCGAACACAGGCCGATGCGACACCGAGAACCGTTCAGTGGGGACTCCGGAACACTGCAATCGCCTGTACCGTGGCGGACCTATGGGGTGTTGGTATGCCGCTGTCAGATGAGAAGCAAGCCATCCGCACGAGACTCGCCGACGTCGAACGTGCGGCACACTCTGGTGCTGTCGTCGACGTGCTTTCTGCATGGCCACCGCTTCATGGGCGTGTCGTCGTCTACCTCGCCATGGCGGACGAGGTTGATTTGTCCGGCTTGTTTGACCTCGATCGCTGCCGGTTCTATGCCCCGAGGATTGTCGAGGGCGACAATCTCGAGATTCGTGAATATCGTCGAGAGGCATTGGAGCGGCATCGCTACGGGTTTCTCGAGCCAACCACCGCGGCACCGACGGTCGCGCCGCACGACATTGATGCGATTCTGATTCCCGGTCGCGCCTTCGATTTGAGAGGCAACCGTCTTGGTCGGGGTGGCGGGTACTACGACCGGCTTCTCGCAACGGTCCCGAGAGGAGTGGTGCGGATTGGCATCGGCGTCGACGCCACCACCGTAGCGACCATCCCGACCGGCGACCACGACGCCAGGATCGATTGGCTCGCAACTGAATCCGGGGTCCGTCGAGTGGGGCAGGATCTCCAGGAGTCCACGGAACGGTTTGTAGAGAGCGCCATCAAACTGGGTATCGCTGCGGCTCCGATTCGTTTTCCTGAGGGCACGAAGACGTCCGTCGACGCCGCCAACGCAATCGGTTGCGACCTCGGGGCGATTGCGAAGAGTCTCGTATTCCTTGTTGACAGCGCTCCGGTGCTGGTGATCTGTTCCGGTGACCGCCGGGTTGATGAGGTCAAGTTGGCTTCGCTGTTCGATGGGACGACAGCCAAGGCGGCTCCTCTTTCAACGGTGAGGGAGATCTCCGGGTACGCCGGGGGTGGGACGCCTGCCGTGGGTCACTCCTCTCCTATGCGTGTGGTGGTGGACACGTCGCTTGGTCGCTACCGTTGGGTGTGGTCGGCAGGAGGGACACCGGAAACCGTGTACCCGCTGTCGCTCGAGAGACTTGTGGCAGCGACGAACGCACGAGTTGCACAGGTCGCCCTGGAGGTGTGAGGAATGCCGGATTGGACAGACAGCACAGCACTCATCGTTGTCGACGTGCAGAAAGGCTTCGACGACGAGGCCTTTTGGGGTTTCCGGAACAACGCCGACTGCGAGGCGAATGTTGCGAGGCTGATTGAGGCATGGCGCAAGCAGGATTGGCCCATCGTCTTTGTGCGGCACGCATCCAAGAATGCCTCATCCCCACTTCGCGAGGGGACCGAAGGATTCGAATTCAAGGATGTGGTCACGGGGGAGCCCGATTTGCTGATCACCAAGAGCGTCCACTCAGCCTTCTACGGAGATGTCGATCTTGACGCATGGCTCAAGGAGCACGGGATATCAGGCGTCGCGGTATGCGGTATCCAAACCAATATGTGTTGCGAAACCACTGCACGGATGGCCTCTGACCTCGGGTACGACATGATCTTCGTACTCGACGCGACCCACACATTCGACCTCGTGACGCCGACCCGCAAGGTGTATCGAGCGCGAGAGGTGGCGAGATACTCAGCTATCACGCTCGAAGCTGACTTCGGAAGAGTGATGTCGACGACAGACTTGGTCGAGTGACGTCGTTCGTCCGGCTTCGCAGCCTCGTCGGCCTAACGCTCGTTGCTCTCCTTGCCCTCGGGGCATGTGGCGGCTCCGATGCCGTCGACCCCAATGCCGAACGGGCGGTTCAACAGTTTGCCGGACTCGAGGAGACAATCCTTGGCGAGACGATTGTCTATCCAACGGAAGGGCAAGCGCAGTTCACATCCACAGTGCTCACGCTTCAGCCAGGTGAGCAAACGGGATGGCACCACCACGATGCGCCCCTGTACGCGTACATTCTCGAAGGGTCACTCACCGTCGACTATGGCGACCAGGGCACTCGAACCTATCTCGCTGGCGAAGCATTGCTGGAGGCGATTGGAACGTCTCACAATGGAATGGCTCACCCCGACACTGGAGTGGAAATCCTCGTCCTGAACATCGGTGCGGATGGCGTTGAGAACACCGTGTCAGACGGCTGACGCCGTTTGGTCGCCTTCAAGGGCGATCGCCTTGTCCTCGTCAATGGAGATGCTGACGCGGTTGCCCTTCGGCTTCGGGTCGTCAACCTTGACATGAAGAGGGGCATCTGCTCCCTCGATCGCGAGTGCAACTATGTACCCACCGTCATCGAAGATTGAATCGATGATGGTTCCTTCGACGTCGCCACTTGGCTCGAGTCGGACCGCATCGAACGGGATGGAAACTGGTCCCTCGAAACCGGGAAACGAGTCCATGACGTTCGGGTGACCGATGAGCCGAGCAACTTCTACAGAACCAGGGCCGCTCCAGACGTCGCTCGGCGTGCCAACAGCGGCCACTCGACCGTCGATCAACACCGCCAAACGATCTGCGAACGCAAAAGCCTCACCTCGGTCGTGTGTGACATAGAGGGTCGTCACGCCGACCTCTTCTACGAGCGACCGCGTGTGTTCGAGAAGGCGCTCACGCAAGGCGAGGTCAAGCGATCCAAGGGGTTCGTCCAGCATCAGGAGCTTTGGCTGGGGTGCAAGCGTTCTGGCCAGTGCGACCCGCTGTTGCTCACCGCCAGATAGCGAGGAAGGGTCGCGTTGTCCGTAGCCAGCAAGACCGACGAGGCTGAGGAGCCCGGTAGCGGCATCGACTCTTTCACTGCCGCTGACTCCCTGCATCCTGAGGCCGTATGCAACGTTCTCTGCAACGGTCATGTGAGGGAATAGGGCGAAGTCCTGGAACATGAGCCCAATTGGACGTTGATGCGTCGGCATTGAGCTCACGTCTTCGCCGGCGATCGTGATGGTCCCAGCCGATGGAACGATGCCAGCTATTGCCCTGAGCAGCGTCGACTTACCAGACCCTGATGGCCCCATGATCGCAAACCGTTCACCGGCTACCACGTCAAGCGAAAGGTCGATGAGTGCATCGTCGTCGCCGTACCTGACGCTCATGCCGGCAATGGACACGCTCACAGGTCACCTCCCTGGCTCGGACGCACGCGGTCGATCACGAGTATCGCGGCGCCGGTGATCATCATCAGGACGACGCTCAATGCAACGGCCGCGCCGAACGGACTACCACCTGGCCGTCCGAGGAGCTTGAAGATGGCGATCGGGATTGTTGGCGCAGATGGTCGTGCGATGAATGCCGTGGCTCCGAACTCACCCATTGAGATAGCGAATGCAAACGCAGCTCCGACGAGAATCGCCCTTCGCACCAAACGAAACTCGACCGTCCACCATGCTCTCCATGGAGTGGCTCCAAGCGTCGCTGCTGCTTGGCGCAGCTGCCCTTGGATTGCACCAAGTGCCGGTGTTGTGGTCCGCACGACGAACGGGATCGCAACGAGGGCATGGGCGATCGGTATCAGAATGAGCGATGCCCTTAGATCGAAGGGCCAATCGAGCGCTATGAGAAATCCAAATCCGATGGTCACCGCCGAGGTACCAAGGGGAAGCATGACGAAGACGTCGAAGGACGTCGATATCCGTCGTGACGTGTAGGACAGCGCCGCACTTGCGGTCACGCCAATCAAGACAGCGATCGAGCATGCGATCACGGCAAACCAGAGCGAGTTCCGAATCGCCTCGATGGGATCGACGAACGCGGCGCTTTGTTCGTGGAGCGTTTGCAGGGCGGTGTAGTTGCCGAATCCGAACCCGCCAGCTGGCTCTATGAGGGAACTCGCCACGAGGATGCCGATCGGAACACCGATGATGGCGATCATCGATCCCACAATCAGCCTGACAAGAGTTCGGTCGCGCTTTGTCGTCGCTCGGCCTGGAGGCGCAATGTCTTGGCGGAATGTGACCGTGGTCCGGCGTTGGAAGCGCCCGTAGACAATCAGGACGACGCCGACGCCGACGATCTGAATCACAGCGAGCGTGGATGCGACGTCTAGGCGAAGGAACGCTGTGGCCTGGCGCCATATCTCCACTTCGATGGTCGTGTACGAGAGGTCTCCAAGCAGCAGGACGACACCAAAGGATGTGAATGAAAACAGGAACACCAACGCCGACGTCGAGGCGATGGCTGGTCTGAGGAGGGGGAGCGTGACCGTCCGGAACGCTTGAAACGGCTTCGCCCCGAGGGTGCGAGCGGCCGCTTCCAACGCCGGGTCGATGCGTTCCCAGTACGCGCTGACACCCCTCACGACAATCGCGTAGTTGTAGAACACATGGGCAATCAGGATGATCCAAAACGTGCCCGTGAGGTCGATGCCTGTGACCCCCCTTGGGCCGACCAACGTCAGGAATGCCGTGGCCACCACAAGTGTCGGCAGTACGAAAGGCACCAGCGTGATCGCTCGCAGGGCTCGCTTTCCGACAAAGTCGAATCTGGCGAACACCCACGCCGCTGGAAGGCCAAGCAGGACGGTTGCGACGGTGGACACGACTGCCTGCCACAGCGTGAACCAGGCAATGCCTTGCAGCGTTGGGTCTGACAGGACATCTGTGACGACCCCAAAGCTGATCGAGCCATCGACAGTGAGTCCTCGCACGGTGATGGAGACCAGGGGATAGACGAAGAAGTAGGCAAGGAACAGCGCCGGAACCGCGACAAGCGCAACCCGGCCGACCCTTGCAGATCTGGTCTCTGCTACGAGCGGGCGATGGCTGTCCACTCCGCGATCCACCTTTCGCGACTCTCGTCGATGGTCTTCGGATCCATGATGATCGGCTGGTCAGGGAACGCTGTGTGGGTGACGAACACCTCGGGCAGGACGGCGTTCCTGTTGGTCGGAAACACGAACATCGTCAAGGGGATGTCGTCTTGGACTGTTGTCGACAGGAGGAAGTCGACTAGGAGCGCTGCCGTTGTCGGGTACTCGGTCCCTGCCAACACTCCTGCGTACTCCACCTGGCGGAAACAGCCCTCTGTCATCGATCCCGTCGGTGCTTGTGGCGAGTCACCAAAGTAGACCTCTGCGGGCGGAGAGGACGCGTAGGACACCACGAACGGCCGCTCACCGCCGGCCTG
>Ga0070727_10003775_pt1 | contig 13418 bp, 8 predicted proteins | sample tdAd472_FD_66722 | JGI IMG/M metagenome (GOLD analysis project Ga0070727, IMG submission 66722) | Marine sediment microbial communities from the Atlantic coast under amendment with organic carbon and nitrate - tdAd47.2 | ecosystem: Environmental > Aquatic > Marine > Coastal > Sediment | place... | reverse complement strand
GTTATCAAGCTTTATACGAACGAAGCGATGGTGGAAAATATCGCCCTGTACTCCCGAAAGGGCTATGTCGAAACCCATCGACTTAATGAAAAGGGGTTGCGTAGGGTTTACATGCGCAAGTGCCTCGACGGCCCGTTTTGAAGCGAACTCGCTCAAAAGGTTCGCTTACACGATCATCGTTATCCAACCGGTTCACTACTTGAGGTCAGAATTGATCTTGGTCATGCCGGCTAGCGACTGGAACCAGCCCGATTAGCCTGAGCGACCACGTACGCGCGAATCGCCTCGACATCCTCGAGCGAGTAATTCTCAGCGAAGCTGACCATGCCGTTGTCTGTGAGAATACCGTCGATCACAACCGCTTTCCATGCGTCAGGATTGTCAGCCACAGGTGAGTGACGGAGGTCGGGTACGGCGCTTGCGCTGATTGCGTTCATTCCGTGACAAACCAAGCAGGTGCGGTGATAAATCCATTCCCCGCGCTTCACCATCCTCTCATCTCCGAACGGCTTCGGCAAAGGCGCCTTATCGCGTTCCTGTCGCTGGCTTTCTGGCAGGGATGCCTTACCCCCGAGCTTGAATGTTAGAACGCGCGATCTGGTAGGTCGGACATCGCCCTTATCGTCAAGCGCAAGCGGCCCCAATATCAGCGGAGTCGAGCCACCCCAACCCGCCACCACCGTCACATATTGCACACCTCCCTTAGACCATGTGACAGGGGGAGCAACAATCGGCGTGCCGGTGGTGATGCGCCATAACCGTTTGCCATCACGAGCGTCATAGGCCGTGAGGTCGCCGGCAATGTTACCCTGGAAAACCAGATTCCCTGCCGTTGACAGTACGCCGCCTGGCGGCGTGCCCGGATTCGGCGCGCGCCAAACTTCCCTTTGCGCCACCGGGTCCCATGCAAGCAGGTAGGCCTTGATAGTTTTCCTGATCTCTTTGAGCACACCGGGGCCTTCAGGCAGTTTTGCAGCCATGGGGTCGATTCCTACATTGGCCCCAACAGGCATATATTTAAAATCAGGATCGGGTGCCCAACCCGACCCCATATCCTGCACCGGAATATAGACCAGCTTCGTTTTCCGGCTGTACGCCATTGGATGCCAGCTATGTGCGCCACTGCCACTGGGCAGGGAAAAGAAGGGCTTGCCCGTCTCGCTCCATCTCGCTTCCGGCACTATCGCGGGCCGCCCCGTCTTCATATCGATATGGCTGGCCCAGTTCACTGTGGCAAAGGGTTTGGCGGAGAGAAGCTTGCCAGTGTCCCTGTCGAGAACATAAAAAAACCCGTTCTTGGGAGCCTGCATCAGAACCTTGCGCGCTTTCCCATCGATTGGGATCGTTACCAGCGTTATCTGCTGTGTGGCGGTGTAATCCCATTCATCGCCGGGCACCTGCTGATAATGCCAGACATATTTCCCTGTATCGGGATTGAGCGCCAGGATCGAGGAAACGAACAGGTTATCGCCCTTCCCGGCGCTGCGCAGCTTGCGGTTCCAGAGCGATGCATTGCCGACGCCAACGAACAGCAAATCAGTTTCCGGATCGTAGACGATGCTATCCCACACCGTCCCACCACCCTGACCATTTTCTCTCTTCCACCATTGGCCAGCCCATGTCTTGAGCGCCATGTCGCGCAGCGGAACGTCGGAGATTTCGCCATCGCTCGTTCCCGGCTTTCTGGGAACGGTGTAGAAGCGCCACAACCGGTCTCCGGTTTCTACGTCATAGGCGCTGATGAAGCCACGGGCACCCTGCTCCGCACCGCCATTACCAATAAAGACCTTGCCTTTTGCTACTCGAGGCGCGCCGGTAATGGTGTTGCGGGAGTCCGGGTCGACGGTCATCACCGACCAAATCTCTTTTCCCGTCTTTGCATCGATGGCGATCAACCGCCCATCAAGTGTCCCCAGCAATAGTCTGCCATCCCAGTAAGCAACGCCACGATTAACGACATCGCAGCAGGATTTGGCGGCCGCTTCGCCTGGAACCTCTGGATCGAACTGCCACAGCAGTTTGCCAGTCTCTCCGTCAAACGCCTGCACTTTGGACCATGCGCTTGTCGAATAAATCACTCCGTCGACAACAATAGGGGTCGCTTCCTGGCCTCGATTGGTGTCTAGTTCATAATACCAGGCCAGACCCATTTCGGCGACATTGCTGTCGTTGATCTGGGAAAGCGGACTATCACGCGTTTCCTGATAATCGCGACCGTAACTGAGCCAGTTTTCAGGTTCTGCATCGGCGTTTGCAATACGTTGCCCGAAGCCGTCGGTCAGGTCCTCGGAAGCGGAGTTGCAAGCCCCCAGCGGCAACAACAGTGCAAAGACGAGACCTTTGCCTATCCAAGGCATATTTGTTCCTCCACACGGAGCGCGGCGACCCCTGTCTAAGATGCTTTTCAGGGGAGCCCCCCGAATATTGGCGATGTTACGTTAACCTGCCGGAGCCCTTTCAAGAGGACACCGGCAAGAACATCGCTCTTTGCAATCGGCTCTACTTCAGAATTTATAGCCTGCTTCAATGCCGAACGTTCTCGGCGCTCCAATACTTCCTTTAGCCACCGATCCGAACGTGTCGGTAATGCTGTAGCTCTTCCTGACTATCTTATCGGTGATATTCTTCACAAAGGCACCGATATGCCAATTGTCCTCGCTTTCATAAGTTAGGAAGGCATTGGCCAACGCATGCGCCTTTTGACCCGACGCAATATTGTTGTTCGCAAGGAAATACAGGTCGGAGACATAATTCACCTCACCCCGCGCTCGCAAATCGCCGTTCGGCAGGAAGAAATTATATTGGGCCGCGCCGAACAACCTGTATTTTGGCGAATATGGCAGGCTGTTCCCTTTGAAGTTGACAGGAGCATTGGTCACGAGCTGACCGTTGCAGGTCATCGGGACCGGCGGCAAGGCGGGTTGCAAAGGATCCCGTGTGCAATAATCCGACGTGAACTCCGAATGGGTATAGGAGCCGTTGAACTCCAGCTGCAGATTTGGCGTTGGATAAGCGGTGATTTCCGCTTCCAAGCCATAGATTTCCGCATTTCCTCCGTTCGTCAAAATGAATGTGGTGCCATCAGAGCGTGAAAGCACGATATTGGCATAGTCATAATAGAAGCCCGCAAAATTCATGCGTAAGCGGTTGTCCAGAATGGTGGTTTTCAGTCCCACTTCATAGGCATCTGCTTCCTCAGGATCGAGCGGAGGGGTGCCAGGGATAGAACCTGTGTCAAAAGTTCCTGACCGGAAGCCCTTGGAAAATGTCGCATAGGCGAGTGTTTTGGGCGTTGCCTGAAATTCGACACCTACTTTCGGGGTCCAACTGTCCCAAGATTGCGAAACCTCAGGAAAATATGGGCGATCAGGCGTATCCACCCCCGCCGTGACTGACGGAATAATGTCCGTAAAGCTTAAAGAGAATGCTTGGGAAAATTTCTTTTTCTCATCGCTGTATCTTATACCACCGATAAGTTTTAGATTATCGACGATCTCATAGCTTCCCTGCGCGAAGACAGCCTTTGCTGATGTCTTGAGCACGGATGGAAGATCGATAAACCTGAGCCAGCTGGAGGTTGCCGGCGCTGTGGGGTCAAAGACATAGGGCTGATAAGCGGCGTAATAAGGCGAGTTGTGGATACGCTCATCAAACCAGTAAAGCCCCGTCGTCACCTGCACACGATCGCCGGTATAGCCGAAGTTCAACTCCTCGCTGAACTGCCGGGACGGTTCACCGAAAACGGCATAGCCGGCTGTAAGATAGCCACCGTCGATATCGGATACGATCAATGTGTCTTGACCGCGATAGCCACTGATGGAACGGATGTTGAAGTCGCCGCTGGACCATTGGATATCTCCGATTACTGACCAGTTTTTATTGTAAAGCAACGGGTCAGTGGTCGCAGCGATATCTCTCACCCGGTTGGCAGCATAGCCACCCCGGACAAGGTAGAGAGGTGTGAACCCCGTGCTCCCAGGGAGGCCAAGCTGACCGACCGCGCCGAAATTATGCTGGGTCGCGCTCTTGTCTTTTCTACGGTAATATTCGCCGATAATCGTCGCGGTGAGTTCTGAAGTCAGATTTGCCACCAAGGTAGCACGAATCGCGCGACTTTTAAGGTCATCGACATCATTCCCGGTAGCGATGTTCTCGCCATAACCCGAATGATAGTCCGATATTCCAGCGATACGAAGCAGGAGCTTGTCCGGAATGAGCGCCCCTTCCACCGCGGCTTCAACGCTGACCGCGTTGTAGTTACCGACGGTAACACGGGCATATCCGGAGAATTCATTACCCTCCGGCCGCACTGTCGAGATATTGACCGATCCCGCAGTGGCATTCCGTCCGTAAAGCGTGCCTTGCGGCCCACGCAGCACTTCAACCGATGCCACATCGAAGAAACTCGTAACGGTCGCATAAGGTCGTGAGGCATAAACGCCATTGACATGAACGGCGACGGGGCTTTCCGAACCCGGTCCGACCGGAGCGCTGCCGATGCCGCGAAGCGAAAACTGACCGAAGCCGCTCGATACACCTACATGCAGATTGGGCACGCGGCCTATCAGATCGTCGACTTGTCGGGTCTGGGTGGCGGCAAGAGTGTCTCCGCTGATTGCGGTTATCGCCAGCGGCGTTTTCTGCAAGGATGTCTCTCGCTTTTCGGCGGTCACGACAATGTCGGCTGCCCCTTCAAACTCCCTGCTTGTGTCGGCTGGGGTGGTGTGTTCCTGAGCTTGCGCACAATTCGCGGCCATGATTGCGACAACCGCAGCCGAAGCACACAAGATATCTTTAGTGGTATTCATTTTTTGTCTCCCCGGATGTTACGGCCAGCAAAGATGCATGGTCTGTCTGGTGGTACTCAGGGCTGGCTTTCCTTGTGTAGCCCTGTATAGTTTTGATGCTTCCAACCACGGGAACCCGCGAAGACGCACCAATTCCCCTTAAAACAGTTATAGAGAAGCTGCATCGGCCCCGTCGGACAAGACCTTTATTCGTGAGTGTAAAACATGAGGAATTGCGCCATTTCTGGCGTAAATGTTGCGATATATTCAACGCACTTGACACCAGGCTTGCCTTGGCCAACCGCCGACCAAATCGACTCCGGAAAACCGCTATTTCCGCGATTTCAGCTGAGCTGTTGTGCGTCACGAAAATGGCGGACAGAATTGCCGGAAAATGTTTGCTCGGTGGGTGGCGCGAAGGTGGCTGAAAGGGACAGGATGCAAGGCCAGTCATTGTCAGAAACTCGGCGGTGTGCAGGCGCTGATTACACATGCCGGTTCATTGCCGACACAGCGGAAACGATGTGGTTTATGGCTGTCAAAGCGGTAAGCGTCCCCCGCTCGCAATACGCGCCTCTCACCGTTGACGGTTACCTCCAATCTTCCTGAAAGCACGACACCCGCCTCTTCTCCCTCATGGCTCAGCGGGATGCATCCGGTGTCAGCACCAGGCTGGTAACATTCCGACAGCATTTGCAGCATGCTGTTCGCCATCGACTTGCCGACTTGCCGGTAAGAAATGGAACCCTTGCCGATTTCCAGAAGCTCTTCCGCGCTGAAAAATATCGAATCATCCTCTTCGATTCCGACCGAGAAAAATTCCGCAATCCCAATCGGTATGGCGTCCAGAACACGCTTGAGCGCACCAATAGACGGGTTAGTTCGATTGGCCTCGATCAGCGAGATTGTTGAGTTGGTGATACCTGCTTTTTTTGCGAGCTGGCGCTGAGAAAGGCCTGCACTCTCGCGCACGAACCGTAACCGGATTCCGAGGTCCAGTTCACGCGCCATGATAGCTGTTCCGCTCAACTGGATCGGGGCGCATCAATTTATAGCCTCGCCAGAAACACAGCGACGCCATACCATTGCTTAACGCCGTAAGAAGCAAGGCGTACGGTAGGCTTTGGTCACCAGCGATAGGGCGCAGCAGATCGCTCGCCAGCCCCAGAAAAAATGGCCCCATTCCTGAGCCGAAGAGGTAACAGGCAGTAATGAGGATCGCTACGCTCTGCGCTCTCATATGCGGGAGAGCCAGGGTTTGAGCCAGCGCAAAGGCCGGTGCGCCGTAGCTCATCACCAACATGAGCGGAACTGCTCCGGCAATAAGAGCAATATTGGAGTTTGGCGACAGATAGAAAATGAAAACAAAGGGCACAATCACGCCATAAGTGAAGGTCGGAACCAGCATGACCTTGGAGATATGACGCTTGCCTACCCGGTCGGCGACCACGCCCGTAGTGTAGGTCGCAATGGCGCCCAGCACGCCGCAATATAACGCCAGAAGATACCCTGCATCGCTTATGGAAATTCCATGATTTTGAACGAGGAATAATGGCGTGAAGGAAAACATTCCTGCCAGGCTCCAAGTTGCGAGCGCGGACCCCGCCACAAGCCAACGATAAGCAGGTATCGCCCACATATGGAGGAATGTTTCCTTGAATGTGGCGTTTTGGGCGGCGCTGGGCCCCGAACTCTGCCGGGGCATCTTGACGGTGAAAAAGAACAGCAATGCGACAACCAAGCCCGGGCCACCAGCAAGCAAAAAAGCATTGCGCCATCCATAATTCTCAGCGACGTAGCCACCGGCAAGATATGCAACCAGCAGCCCGATATTGACGCCGCTGCCCAAAACAGCCGTCGCCGTCGCACGCCGTTCCAACGGAAACAGCTCAGCAATAATGGAATTGCTCGCTGGCAAAGTCCCGGCTTCACCTATGCCGATGCCGAACCGCCCGAGGCAGAGCTGAATGAAGCTGCCTGCATATCCGCAAGCTATTGTCATGACGCTGAAGAGCAGGGTGCAGACCGATATCACCATCGCGCGGCTCGTTCGGTCCGCCACGATCGCGAGGGGAATGGTCAATGCGATGAAAATAAAACTGAAGGCCGGACCGGTCATGAAGCCGAGCTGCCAATCCTGCAGATCGAACTCCCGCTTGATCTGAGGAAGCAGGATTCCCATGATCTGCCGGTCGAGATAGCTCAGCACGGCCGACATTGTAATGAGAATGAGGACATAATTGCGATAGAAGTTCGAAACCGGCCGCGGGGGCATGGCGCCCTGCACCGTTGCATGATCCGGTGCGATATCCGAGGATTTCAGGACTTCATCTCTCATAACAGCATCCTTGTTCAATCGAACTCATGGAGATGATCCCGCAACATGGCGCCCGAATATTCGGTGCGGCAGAGACCGCGACGCTGTAAAATCGGAACGACTTTATCGACGAATTCGACCAGATATTGCTGGTCATGCATGGTAAGCCTGAGCATGAAGCCATCGACGCCGCCTTCGCGGGCCGCTTCCTCGAGCACATCAGCAATATGGTCCGGCGTACCGACGATGGGAAAGCCTGCATTTCGGGCTTCCTGAGCCGCGATTTCCCGTAAGGTCGGATTGCCATTGTCATAATAGTTCTGAAGCTTGGAGCGAATGGCGTTCACGTTCATGTCTGTGGGAAGTGGTTTGTCGGGATCGAATTTCGAGAGATCGGTTCCCAAAGTGTAAGAGAAATTCGCAAGTCCCTGCTCTATCTCGATGCTTTTCGCCTGCTCCTGCCAACGCTCATGAGCAATGGCATCGGTTTCTCCGATAACCGGGCGGAACAGATTGAAAACCTTGCAAGCATTGGATGGGCGCCCCGCAGCAGCTAAGCGATCCCTGAGACTACCCGTGAACGCTTTCATCGTCGGAATGGTACTCTTGGTGATTACCGTGATTTCGGCATGTTCGGCTGCATAGCGCATGCCACGCGGCGAAGCGCCGGCCGATATGATGACAGGGTGTCCCTGCGGGGATGACGGTACGGTAAGCGGTCCGCGGCTCTTATGGTACTGACCCTCGAAATTGATCGCGTGGATCTTTGAGCCGTCAGCGTAAATTTCGCGCTCCCGGTCAAGCACGAGAGCATCGGGTTCCCAGCTTTTCCAGAGCTGATGACACAGATTGATATATTCGTCCGCCACATCGTAGCGCACATCATGGTCAAGCAGATCATCCTGGCCGAAATTCTGCGCTGCAGACTTGGACAGTGATGTCACTACATTCCAGGCGGCCCGGCCTCGACTCAGATGATCGACCGTCGCGAGCGCGCGGGCAGCCATGAAAGGCGGATAGAAGGATGTCGATAGTGTCACCGCCAGTCCGAGCCGTTGCGTCGCGCCGGACAGCAAACCCAAAATCGGGACCGGGTCGAAGACTGGCATCCACATGCCTTTGCGCGCATAATAGTCCCATCCGCCCTGATAGGCGTCGGGCAATGTCGGACCATCTGCAAAGAATATCATGTCGAATTTTGCGCGCTCGCAGATACGCGCGGTGTCGCAATAGATTTCCGGGTAGCGGATGTCATAGCCGGGCGTTGTCCGCATCCACGCAGAATCACCGCCAAAGCTTGCGGATGTAAATAATGCCAGATGGAACTTCTTGCTCATTGGGGCTCCCGTGTAACCTGCGCCATGTTCGAGTGATGGGCGGAAAAATCAGCTCGCCCGACTGCTTCGTCAGAATGCCAGCAAATTCTCCTTGAATGTTTTGAACTGGTACCCATCCCTGATGGATCCGCGACGACGCAGCACTGGACACAGGCCGTCGAACATCTCGGCCATCTTGTGGCGCAGTACAGGTATGTGAAAGAGGAAGCCGTCGCCGCCTACCTCTTCCATCAGTTCGTCCATCTTGCGCGCGACCGTTTGTGGCGAACCGACGAGACCGAGGTTACCGAGCCCATCCTTATAGGCGAGCACGTCACGCAGACTCATATCGTCCGCCCCACTGAATATCTTGTCGACGGTTGTGATAAGCGTTTCTGCCGGGAAATCCTTCTTCAGCTCGGCAACCGTCATATCGAGATCGATCTTGGAGAAATCGACGCCGGTGACCAGCTTGTCGAGATACCAGAGCCAGAATTCTCGACCCTTCGGCGTTTTCCTGAATGCAATTGTCTGCTCGTGGCGACGGTTGGCCTCGTCGTCGGTCGCGCCGAGAACAGGCTCGCACAGGAACATGGTTTTGAAATCCTTCGGATCGCGGCCATGCCCCTCGACACGCGCGGTCATGTCCGCGCGTAGCTCCTTCATCTCAGTGACAGTCAGACAGTTGCCGATGATGACGTTGGCCTGGCGCGCTGCGAGATCCCGCCCCGCAGGCGAGTTGCCGGCTTCGACCATAGGTATGTGGCGCTGCGGCCCTGGCGCGATATTGAGCGGACCACGGCATTTGAAATATTTGCCGACATGGTCAATCCTGTGGACCTTGGTGTGGTCCGCATAGACCCCGGCATCGATATCGCCTTTGACGGCATCGGCTTCCCAGGCGCCTTCCAGTGCCCGGAAAACATCGACCCATTCGTTGGCTATCGCATAACGCTCATTTTTCTCGGGCATCTTGTCCAAGCCGAAATTCTGTCCGGCAATGTCGAGTACCGAGGTAACCAGATTGAGGCCGATGCGTCCTTCGGAAAGATGGTCAAGCGTTGCGAATGTGCGCGCTGCATGAAACGGGTTCCAGAAAGTACTGCTCACCGTGGTCGCAATGCCGATATGTTTGCTCATGGCGCTCATCAGCGTCACAACAGGGATCGGATCGAACTTGGGTGAGAAGAAGCCGCGCCTCAGTGTCATTTCAGCCGTACCGCCGAAATGATCGTCGATCTGCGGAGTATCTTCCATCAGTATGAAGCTGAAGCCGCCACGTTCGGCCGCCCTCGCGGCGTCGATATAGAGCTGGGGGGTCGGCCAATCGCGAATGCTGTTGCCAGTCCATGGCCCGTCGGCTTCCGGGTCAAACGGCGGAAGAACGCAACCGGGGAAAAACCAAGCGAGATGATACATTAAGCGTCTCCTGAACTGCTTGTCGCCGGCATCAAGCCGGGAAATTCGATCGATTTGCGAGAGAGCCGGTGCATCACCAACCCGCCCCCCGTTCCTCGGGTGGCGTCCAGACCCCGGCCTTGCGCAACAGTGCGATGACCGGTTCCAGTCGTCTGATATTTTCAACCGACCACAAGAGCGACCTGAACAGCAGTCCGGTCACGTCACATTGCCGCTTCGTCTCTATAATCTGTTCGGCCACCTCATCAGGCGTGCCGATAAACCCCGGTATCTGACCGATGGTTCGGCCCGGCGTGGTTACGCGGCTATATTGTTTGCGAAACAGGTTCATCGCACCAGGCTCCATGGTGCCCATCAATTCCTCGAACTCTGCGCGCGCCTGCCCCGGTTCATCGCGTATGAACAGGTCGCAGAGCATCAGCACAGGGGGATGCGCCACGCCCATTTGATCGGCATTTTGTCGCACTTCGCCGATCATCATTTTGGTATCGTCCAGGTCGGCGGGCCCGGCGAATAGCATATCGCAGTTCGAAACCGCGAACTGACGGCCTCTTGCTGATGAGGCAGCGTTCACCAGCAGCGGTGAAGTCTCCGGGTAAGGGCCACGCACCTGCCCCGACGACGAGAAATACTCGCCCTTGAATTCGACAAATTGTCCCCGCCAATACCGCTTGACGAGTTCAAGGCTTTCCTCCGCCTCGCCATAGCGGTCATGATGTTCGCCCAGATCCTCTAGGCCGAACAACCGGGCCTCATTCTCCCGAAAACCTGCAACGATGTTCCAGCCCCAGCGGCCACCGCTCAGCAAGTCCATATGGCCAGCCATGCGAGCTATCTGAACAGGGTGAGTGAAACTGGTGTTGATTGTCGAGAGAAAGCCAAGCCTGCGCGTGGCAAACAGTAGCGGCAACGCCCATAACAGCGCGTGGCTGGACGTACCGAGATAGCCGGCCCTAGTGGCGTCTTCCGAATGGGTTGAGAAGCCGTCTGCCATCAGTCCGAAATCGAAGCCCAGCCGCTCGATTTCCTGTGCCAGTTCAAGATGGTTGGAAACGGTCATTACAGACGGATTGCGGGCACCGATCCGTGCATTGGGCATCTGCGTTTGCGAATAGGGCCAAAACAGACCGAGCCTGAGAGTTTCGTCGCTCCAGTCCTTGGCCTTGCGGACACCTCGTGGCTGTACCACCATCTCCATTTCGCGCGGATTGCCCGGGTCATAGGGAGGAAAGCTGTTGTAAGAGAAGTCGGGAACGCCGCGGCCAGAGGCGCTGGCAATCACATCTGCTTTATCGAACTGCGAAGGTCCGCTCCCGATGCTCACCATGAATGCTCCCGCTCATGAGGAGGAACCCAGACCCCGGCTTCGCGCAGAATATCGAACATGGGTAGCAGCCTACCGACCTCCAAAGGGTCCCAGAACATCATGCGGAAGAGTAAACCGTTAAGTCCGTACTGTTCCCGTACGCTCAATATCTGTTCGGCAACCTCTCTTGCCGTACCGAGAATTTCACCGTTCCAAGTACCGAATTTCGCCATTGCCTGTGCCCAGGCCTGCTCGGCCTCTGCGTCGACCGACGCCGACATACCGTAATATTCTTCCTCCGCCTGTCCCGGATTGTCTCGGATCAGCACATCGCCCAACACCAACATATCCGGCACGCGCGGCACATCCATGGCGACACTACGCGCGGCGACGTCCTGTTTGATCGCCGGGATATCCTCGAACCGTTCCGGAGGTGCGAAGATGTAATCGCAATGCCTTACCGCAAAATCGCGGCCGCGGGCCGATGATGCCGCACAAACTAACAGCGGATCCCCGCTGGGCCGGGGGCCAGCAAGCTTGCCATGCACGCGAAAATATGGGCCGTCGTGGTGGACCGGTTCATCGCGCCACAATGCGCGGATAACCTCTACGCATTCCTCGGCCATGTCATAAGCGACATCGTGATCCGGCAGTTCGTCCATGCCAAAGAGCTGAGCCTCTGCCGGCCGGAAGCCCGTCACGATATTCCAGCCCCAGCGGCCGTTGCTCAGGCAATCCATATGCCCGGCGAAACGCGCGATATGGGTCGGATGAAGATAATTTGTGTGAAGTGTCGAAATAACGCCTAGATTTCGCGTCGCGCCGAGCAGCGGCAATGCCCACAGCAGGCCGTGCGATCGCGGGTCCTGAAACCCTGCATTGGTTCCAGCCTCAGAGCTGGGAGCATATCCGTCGGCGATGAGGGTGAAATCAAAACCCGCACTCTCTATCGCCCGTGCCAGTTCAATATGGTTGTTTATGTCGAGAAATTCAGGGTTACGAGCGCGCAGCTTGGAAGACGGAATCTGCGCGCCGGAATAGGGCCAAAATAACCCGAAACGCATGGTGCCATCCCATATCCGAGGCTTCCGTTGGCCCTGATAATGAAAGGTATCATTCATCTCATCCGCCGGGACGAAGGAAGCATCGGGCTGCTGGAGTATATGGTCCATGCCAGCCATCAGAATTCAAACAGATGATCACGCAGGGTTTTGCCGGTATATTCGGTCCGCGCGATACCCCGCGCTTGCAAGATCGGCATTAAATTGGTGGCGACTTCGGTTAGATAGTCGAAATCCTGAATAACAGCACGAAAGTGGAAGCCATCCGCATCCACTTCTTCGGCGGTTTTTTCGATCATGTCGGCCACCTGCTCATAGGAGCCGCACATTGTGAAGGTTTCCTTCATCGCCTCTCGCGCAGCAATTTCGCGCAACGTGATAGGACGCCCCATCCCCTTGATCTGCAAAATCTTTCCGCGAATAGCATCGACCGGCATATCGAGCGGCAATGGGGCATCGAGATCGAACCCCGAAAGGTCGTGACCCAGCGTATAGGAAAGATCGATAAGTCCCATTTCCAGATCGGCCTTGTCAGCCAGCATCGCGTATTTTTCTCTTGCCAGCACATCGGTCTCGGCCATCACGGGCCTGATCGAGAAGAAAATCTTGACGGACTTCGGGTCGCGGCCCGCTTCCGCCAGCATGCGACGAAGGTTCTGGCTATAGGCGCGCATATCTTCTGCGCTGTTCTTGTGGGCGATGACCATATCGGTGTTGCCGACAGCGAATTTCATACCCCGCGGTGAAGTTCCCGCCATGATTATGACAGGGTGTTTTTGCGGCGATGAAACGACATTGAGCGGCCCGCGACAACGGTAGTATTTACCTTCATAATTAATCGGATGAACCTTTGACGGGTCGGCGAAAATTCCGTTTTCACGGTCCTGGATGAGCGCGTCCGGTTCCCAGCTATCCCAGAGCTGACGGCATATTTCGAGATACTCATCCGCCATATCGTACCGCTCGTCATGCGGGATCATCCTATCGAGGCCGAAATTTGCAGCCGCATCGTCACTGGCTGTAGTGACGACGTTCCATGCGATCCGTCCTGCAGTGAGGTGGTCCATAGTCGCCAGTAGCCGCGCCAACAGGAATGGGGGGTAAAATGTGCTTGAAAGCGTGGCGCCGAGACCGATTTGACTTGTCGCCGCCCCCATCATTGCGAGGGTAGGAACGGGGTCATGCACGACCGAGAATCCATGCTTGATATAT
>Ga0070727_10003771_pt1 | contig 13426 bp, 6 predicted proteins | sample tdAd472_FD_66722 | JGI IMG/M metagenome (GOLD analysis project Ga0070727, IMG submission 66722) | Marine sediment microbial communities from the Atlantic coast under amendment with organic carbon and nitrate - tdAd47.2 | ecosystem: Environmental > Aquatic > Marine > Coastal > Sediment | place... | reverse complement strand
TTTCTCGCGGACGTCACCGACTCTGACAGGTGCTCCTCTATCTTGAGAAGGGAGCCCAGCTCGCCGGCCAGTTCCATCTTCGAGACCATCTCCCGCAAAAGCTCACGGAGCACTGGCGGCTGCAGACTGTCTGCAAACTCGTCGAGGAGCGTGGAGTCTCCTGGCATCGGCTCAGCGACGACAATGCGCGTCCGGCGGATTGGTGGTCGCTCTACACGCCCAACGCCACGCTCCTGGAACGCTCGCTGTGCACGCATCCAGAGCGCCAGCGATGCGATCTGCGCCGCCCGAGGGTCGATGTCAACGCCGTGGAGGTTGCGCTCGACGATCAGCTGTGGGACCGCGCGGCGCAGCGCCTCCTCCGTGGGGTAGTCCTCTTGGAGGGTCGTGCCGCTCTCCGACAACGCGGGAATCTCGCTTCGCCAAGCCTCCTCATAGATGGTGAGTAGGAGATCGAAGGCGTAGAGCAGGAAGTGACCCGAGCCGCACGCAGGGTCGAGGATGCGGAGAGCACGGGGGTCCTTGGCAGGACGTTCTCCGAAGCCCTCTTCCGGGCGAACGATGAAGTCGAGGTCTGCAAGCTGGCTATTGGCCTGTGTCATCTCGACCCAGGAGCGACCCAGCGTGTTGTCGGTGAGGAACTGCACCACGTAGCGCGGAGTGAAGAACTGGTTCCGGACAGCCAGCTCCCGGCTGTTGCGCGGCGCGCGGCTCTCCGTCCGCATCTGGGTCCGCTCGTCGTCGCCGTTGAAGTACTGGTAGACCCACCCGATCGTCTCGTCCTGCCCCCAAACGCTCTCCAGCTCGGCCGCGTTGACGATCTGAAGAAGTGATTGGAGGGCCGGTCGTCGCGGCCAGAGGAGGCTTGCAACATCGCCCCGGTCGAAGAGGGCTCCAACCTCCTGACTCATCTCATCGAAGATTGATTCGACGTAGAGGCGGTAGCCGGCGTCGGGCAGCATCACCAATCCAGGCGCCAGCGCGCAGAACTCCTTGAAGCCGCTCGAGTCCTCACCCTTCGAAACGCATTCCTGCACCAGCTCTCGCGCCTCCAGCATCTTGAGGGCGACGAAGCGATTGAGGGTCTGGAACGCCATCTCGCGCAGCAAAGCTGCGACCGCCTCGGCCGCGCTCGCCCCGACCGAGCGCTTGTGCGCGATGGCTGAAACGAGTTTCTCCCAAACGATGCGTTGGCTTGGAGACAGGTGGGTGCCAGGCGCCATCCCTACCGAGCCATTCAGCAGGATGTCGTACTCGCCCTCGAGCTGCTCGCGCAGTTCTTGTTCGAGCAAGCGACGGGCCGCCTCCGTGGCGCGCTGGATGCTATTTCGGGTGGTCTTGTCCACGGCGACTCCTACTGCACCAGCACTTTCTTGCCTTCGCCGAGGAGCTTCTCGACGCGTTGCTTGATCGCGCCGAGGGCCGCCTCGAGCTGCTCGGGCGTCTCGATCCGGGCCTCGAAGAAGTCACCCGCGCTCAGGGTGACCAGGCGGTTGCCCTCGATGAGCTCCATCATCTCCTTCACCGCGGCCTTGAGGTGCTGCGGGCAGGCGCTGAGCTCCGAGCGAAGGAAGGGGATCGAAGTCGTGGCGGCAACGGACTTGGAGGCCCGCGAGCGCAAGGGCTGATCGATCCGAGCCTGCTGCTCCTCGTTGAGCTCGGACCACGCGTCAATACCGTGCAGCTTGTCGAGCGCTTCACCATAGGCTGTGGCCCGAGCTTCGACAGCGGCGGCGAAACGGGCATCGTACTCCGCCTGCAGGGCCGTTGCCGCCTGTTCGATTGCGGCGATCTCGCGGAAGAAGGTCTCCCTGGCCATCAGGTCCGCGAGTGTCGAGGCGCGGTCCCCCAAGCCAGCCGGGAGCTCCGCCTCCTGCTCAAGGAATGGCCAGGTGCGGTCCAGCACTTTGCGGGCCCGAGCGAGGTCCATCAGCGCGGTCTCGGTCAGAGCCTTCTTCAGCTCGGCGCCACGCTTGATGGCTTCCTTGATGTCCTTGTGGGCCGCGTTGAACGTCGTGATGGCGTCGTCCTCGGTGCCTCCACGAATCGCCCGCATCTGGTCGACGGCCTCCTGCAGCACGTCGGCTCCGGGCAGCTGCTTCGTCAGCAGCAGGGTGAGCACCTCGTGCAGCTCCTCTTCCGCATCGCCGACGGCCTTTCGGATCGCAGCAGCGATGACGCCAGCCTGCAGCTCGGGTAGCTGCTTGCCGAAGACGTCACGGAAGGCCTCTTCGGACTCCAGCCAGTCGTCGATGTCGGTGCCGCTGACCTTCTTCTGGAAAGAGCAGGCCTTGAAGAGGTTGTTGCTCGTGAAGGCCGTCTTCGCGTCGACCGACAGGGCCGACTCGATCACGGTGCCCTTGCTCGTGGCGCGGATGCGACCGGCGCGCACCAGGCTGACGACGAAGAGGCGAACCACGTCGAGGTTCCAGCCGAACGGCTCCTTCGAGAACTCGTCGATCAGGTACTTGCCGCTGGCGATCTCGCCGTAGCTCGTTCGATTCTCGATGCGGTCGAGGACCTCCTTCAGCGGGCCGCTGTCGGTGTTGAAGACAGGCTGCCCGTTCTCGTCGCGAATGAGGCCGAGCTGGGCGAACACGCTCGTCAGGCCTCGAAGGTTCTCGTTCGTGAGCACCGAGTCGAGATCCTTGCTGCTCACCCGGGCGGCGCCCTCGGAGAAGCGGCTGTAGACGTCTGGAAGGACCTGACCGAGGACGCGGTTGGCGGCCCTGGTCACGGTGTCAACGGTGTCGTCCGGGCTGCGGTCGTTGCCGCGGAAGTAGATGGCGCCGGCGAGCATTGCGTCACGGATGAGCCGCTTGAGCTCCCCCTCGTGGCGGCGAAGGCGGACCTTCTCCTCGGCGACGAGCGCCGTCTCGTCCCTGGTCCTGGCGCTGCGCTCTTTGCGGGCGAGCATCTCCCTCGAGCGGTGGACGTCGACCGTGGTGCGCTCGATCTGCTCGTCGACGGCGGCGACCCAGAAGACTTCCTTCCGGTCGCTCTGGCTCCGGCTCCGCGCTTCGTCCGCCCGGGTCGTGAAGTCGTCCCCCGCGTCCGCGAACACGACGTTGAAGCGGATGTCCTCCTCGACCACGGACCGCCCGTTGAAGGTGAGGCCCGCCTTGAAGGTCTTCGCGTCTTCGAGGCTGTAGCTGGGTTTGGGCTCCCAGTGGCCGGAGACGACGGCCGTGTGCAAGCGGTTGATGTCGCCTGGAGTAGCCTGGATGCTGGCGCGGGTGACCTCCCAGTCATCCTCGGCGGGCGTAGGGATGCGGTACTGGCCCTCATGGAGCCGAACCTTGTGGGCAGCGACCAGCTTCTCGAGCGCCTGCTTCACATCGGTGAGCACCGAGTCGCCACCGACGCTCGGGTGGATGGCCGCAGCGATGTTCTCGGCCGTCCGATGGATGTTCTGCACGTACTGCAGCAGGCAGATCGCCTTGGCCACGGACTGGGCAAGAGTGTGTTCGACCTCCTGCTCGATGGCGCTGATCTTACCGCGGATTTCGCTCGGGATGTTGCCCGCCACCAGGTCGTAGATCTGGTCGACCCGCACCAGGTTGCCGACCGGCTGGTCCGCGAGGCCGACCGCATCGTGGATCAGAAGCTGCTGGGCCAGCTTGATGATCGTCCGGTTGGCGCCGCCCACGTGCTTGCTGGCGCCGCCCTGTGTGCGCAGACCGGAGACCACCTCGATGATGAGGTCAATCTGGTAGGGCAGCAGCGGGTAGAGGTCCATGAAGCTCTGGGTAGTGAGCTCAGGGAGCTGGACGTCGGCGGAGAGCTTCGTTTGCGCCGTCAGTCGCCCGCTGTGGGTCGTGAAGAGGTCGCGTAGGGTCTTCTCGGCAGCGGCGTTCTTCGAGAGCACGCGCTTGCTTGTGACCTCGGAGATGTCGGACGGCTCGAGGTGCACCTGCAGCGGGAACCGGTCCATGAGCCGGGCCAGCTCGACGCGTTTGTCGTCCAGCCCGCTGACCAGCTCGGTGAGCTTCTCCTGCGAGGTGACGATCAGCCAGACCTTGCCGCGTGAGATGCGGCCCAGGCTCTGAACGACCCCCTGAAGGTCGAGCATCTTCTGGACGTCGCGAGAGACGAACTGCCCGACTTCATCGACGACGAACACGAGGTTTCGGTTGGTGCGTCGACGCCCCATGAGCGACTTGCAGCGCTCCGCCAGCTTGCCGGCGGTGATGTCGGTTCGGTCCTGGGCCGCCTGGACCCAGCTGTCCGGCGTAGCGTACCGGTTCGGGTAGAGCTTGTGCATCACCGCGCTCGCTTCCCCGAGCGAGAAGGCGATGAGGTCCTTGTTGTCGTCCCAGCCCTGCTCGAACTCCTCTTTGTAGGCGGCCTTGAAGGCGTCGAGCTCACCCTTCTGCTCGAGGGTGATCTCGAGCTCGGCGAGGTCCAGGTCTTCGGCGTAGCCCAGGCTCTTGAGGAAGAGCCGGTACATGATCTCGGTGATCGTCTGGTTGCCGCTCTTGATCCCGCGGTCGGTCGAGACATCGAAGATGACCGAGTCCGTGGGGATCTGCTCCGCGATCTGCGTGAGGAGCACCTGCGTCTCGTTGTCCCCGGTGCGGTTGCCGAAGAGCTCGGCTGCCGACTTGCCCATCACCTCGCGGTTCTCGATTGCGAGGCCCAGCATCTTGGCGAAGCTCGACTTACCCGAGCCGAAGAAGCCGGAGACCCAGATGCCGATGCCCTCATGGGGCTTGTTGGGGGTCTCCCAGTAGCGGCGCAGGATCTTGCGATAGTGATCGCGGATCGCGTCGGTGACGATGTACTCGGCGATCTCGTCGTGAACGACCTGTTCGTCGTTCTGATCGACCTTGATGACCTCTTCAATGGGTCGTTCGATGTCGAGCGCGAAAAGCTCTCTGATGTTCGTGTTCGCCACTGTGTTCATTCCTTTTGGCTCGCCCCTCAGAAGATCTTCGGCCGGTAGTTGTGCTCGGCGTCGAGGACGCCCATGAACCGAAGGCCCGCGGCCCCGTCGAGTTCACCTGGGTAGAAGAGCACGGCCGGCACGTGGACCTTCCCCTTCAGCTGTTCCAGCAGCGATGACGTCCGATAGAACGGGAAGAGCGCTCCCGCCCGGGTGATGAAGACGACATCGCGCAGAGGATCGGCGTCCTCCGGAATCCCTTCCGCCACGAGCTCGTCGAGTGGCTGCCGGTCCGAGAGCACCTTGTGGACGGTGTCCACCATCTTGTGCGTGCCCGTTCGCTTCTCGGCCATCTCGATGCGCTTGCGGGTCAACCCCTCGCGTGACAGAGCCGTTTCCAGGCACTTTGCCAGCGAGATGGTGGTGACTCGCTTGCCGGCCTGCTCGAGTCGCGTCCGCAGGAGGCTGACCTCGGCGCGCAACGCGAACTCCGCATCCGGCGGGTAGCGGAAGATGGCGTAGGGCATGTTGTGGTACGCGCTGATCTTCGGCCGCGGATCCTCCCCGCGGAGGATGGCCTCGAGATCACGTGTGAGTCGCTGCTTCCAATCGCTCATGGCACCATCTCCTCCGCGAAGGCTCCGGCCGATTCGCAGGGGAGCGAGAGCTCCATCAGCGAGCCGGCAACTTCGAATCGGAGCCGTCTGAACTGGTGTAGACGGTAGATCTCGCGCTCCACCTCGGAGGTGGTCATCAGGTAGAGGCGCCAGTCGGGCGAGTGGACGACATCGCGGCCGTTGCCGTGCACCTCGTACATCGCGTGAAGGAGGTAGAGAAAGCTCGGCTCGGGCAGGTGGTACGAGGCGAACTCGCGGACGGTCGTCCCCCTCATCAGCCCGAAGTCGACGGCCATCCGCAGGAGTCCAGACGCGACGCGCTTGAGGGTGGAGTCCTTCCACTCCTCCTCGACCAGACCCCGCGTGTGGAGCTCCCGAAGGTAGGGATGCAGATCCTCGGTACGAATCCTGAACGCGCCGTCCTCGTACTCCTTGAAGAGCCAGTTGGAGAGGAAGTCCCGAACGAGGAACTCATCACGGGTCATGTGCCAGAGGAGCAGCGGCTTCCAGACGTCCATCGAGACGTGCGACTTGGCCAGATTTACGAGTGCTCGGTCCCGTCCGTTGGGTGCATAGCGGCGGTTCAGGACCCAGCAGACATCGCGAAGCCAGTTCGCGCTCGAGGCACCAATCCAATTCTCATCCCGCAGTCGCCGGAGGTTCTCCTCACGCGAACACTCGAAGTCCCAGTCGCGGAAGACCGCATAGGTCTCCTCGATCATCGAGCCTTTGATGATCGTGAACGACGAGACGACGCTCGCGCGGGACTGGCTCATCGTCAGTCCTCCACGCGTGCGTACGGGATGGCGGGCTTGCCTTCTTCACCTCGAGCGTAGCCGGCAGCGAGAAGCGTGATGGTGTCGTCGTCGACCCTGCGGAAGCCGCTGAGTGGCACCGACCGGCCCTCGGCCGAGCGTCGCATTCGACCGACCTCGTCTTGCTGCTCGGCGCTCAGCAGATCTCGATTGCGCAGCATGTCCAGCAGGTCCCCCTCGGGGCGCTGCAGGTCGGTGAAGAACTCGGGCCACTCGGACGACTCGAGCCAGTCGGCCCAGCGAGCCTCGAACTCGTCCTCCAGCTGTGCGGGCAAGCTCCAGAGGGTGACGCAGCCGGGGACCGCGGGGAATCGCTCCGCGCTACGGGCGCGCGCGACCTCGAACACGAGGCGGGCCTGGGTGAATCGGTGGGTCTTGGGGAAGCCCCGGCTCATGAGCAGGGCCCCCTTCCTTCCGAGGACGCCGTTCGTGTTCCACCACCGCGCGCTGTCCATCTCGCCGAAGCGAGCGACGACCAGGCGGAGCCGTAGAAGCCGGTCGAGGTCAATCTGTGGATTCGTCGTCAACGCGCGCCCTCTGTGTCTTGTGAGCGCTCGCGGGGCACCGCGTCGCGCATCCATCGTCGGAAAGTCGTCGCTCGCGTTCGAGACCGCCTGGGGCCTTGATTGCGCGCCGGTCCAAAGGGAGCCGGCCATCCTCCGTCGTCTGACTCGCGCCTCACGAATGCTCCGATTTCGTCCGATTCCTCGAGGCGCTCGTCCATCGAGAGTCTCCGTCTGCAAGGCAGACTCGCCAGCACGGAGGTGAAACGGCGCAGTACGGGTGATTCGAACAGAAGGGACTCTCGACAGTCAATCTGCGTGCAATCGGCAATTCGTCCCCAAACGAACTCCGCAGCACCTGCAACGTACTACTCGTTCGGTCGAGGCTCAGCATGGCGCGCCCAGGTGTCGCTGCCGACAGTACGTCGCCACACGTCGAACGCTCGGCCTGTCAGCCTGCCGACGGCAAGTCAGACTCGAATCTACTCCTCGTTTGGGATCGCCCCTACCGGATCCCATGTCGGGTCAGCGGGCGCAAGCCCGCTGGCAGGGAACTGGATGCGCTGGCACACCGCGTGCCGACCGCAATGAAGGCTGGCGCGGCGAGGACGTCGACTCGTGCCGCATCGGCCGAGCATCGCTCCCGGCGAGAGCTGCCTGCTGATGCCAGTCGGGGGCAGGTGATCATGACGCGTGTTTCGACCCGACGGGACCCGAATCCGGGCTGGGCGTCGGTCCAATGATCAGCTCGGCGTGCCTCGACGGCGCGCAGAGTATCCTCCGGGGTCAGAAGAACTCCCTGACCGCAGCTCTCGTGTCGCGTTCACTGCCGCAATTGCCGGTCAGGCGGTTAACCACGGATTCGGAAATCTCCGCGGGTTTCCAGACACGAGAGCCGTGAGCCAGGCGGACTGGCCCTGCACCTCACGGAGACCCGAATGCACCGAACCCGCACGACCTCACCGCCAGAAACCTCGCGTCTCTCGGGCTTCACCGCCCTCGCCCTCCGCGTCGCGTCGCCGCGACCCGGCACGCCGCTCGAACACTCGGCCTACGCCGTCGGCAGCGCGGTCGGGGGCTTTCTCGCTCTCGTCGCGATTCGTCAGATTCTGCCGCCGCACGCTCGCTAGACGCTTCGACCAACGCCGGTTCTGCCGGCAGGAGGGGACCATGAACGAACTGCTCGACAAGGGCGGCGTGCCGACGTCGTCCATCGACCCGACTCGGCGCGCGGTCGCCGAGATGCTCGTGGAAGACACGGGCACGCACTTTCTCGACTCGGGTGGTGCCGGCAAACGCCGCTTCTTGCTGCGCGCTCTCCATGAGTCGAGACCGCACGTTCCCCTCCACGCGCGGCGACCCGGCTGGCTGCCCGCTCAGGACGCAGAAAGATCCCAGTACCTCTCAATTCGCCAGCATCCGCCTTCGTCCAGTCCGGCCTCGCGAAACTCAAAAATCAAGCGCGTGTATTCGGCCTCGTCGAGTTTCGTCCACGCGCATCGCCTCCAGCGCCGGCGCATCTCGCAAGGGAGGTCGGAGTCGGCGGCGAGCGACTTCAAAAGAATGCTATCGATAGGTGGATGAACCAGTCCAGTGCAGGGCTCCGGCGGTGTCGGACTGCAGAGGACCATCGTCTTCAGGTAGATGGCGACAGCCTTGGCCGCCCGTCCCCATGTCGCCTCGGGTGCTCGATCGCGGAGTCTCTCGAGCACCTCGGCGCACCACGCGTGATGGCGCTCGTCGAAGTCAGCCTCCGTGCTCGGCAGGGCATCGGCGCCTCGCGCGACGTCACGCGCAAGAGTTCCGTCCCGGCCCAGTGCGTGCGTGAATGCCGAGTTTGAGCCGCCTTTGAGTGCACGACCAGCAGCCCGCGCCGCGCACCACGCAGCGTATCGGTGTCGGTGATCAGCAAGTTCGTAGTTCACGCTTCCGGTCTTCTCCGTCCAGCCAGGTCTGCGCCGGGGATAGGGACTCGACAGGGACTCCGGCCCGTTTCTGGCGCGCTGCACCCAGCCCAGGACACCGACAACAATCACGTTTCCCCAATGACCCCGGCAGGAATCGAACCTGCGGCCTACGGATTAGGAATCCGCCGCTCTATCCAACTGAGCTACGGGGCCTCGTGCGGGGGAGCGTGCCCCGCACGAGGCCCGTGCGTCAACTGCGGATGAGGGTTGGGGGCGGGGTTACTCGCGCAGGGTGCCGAGGGGGTTCTCGAAGATGACGTAGGTGCCGGTGGCGGCGTCGGCGGCGACGGCGTCGGGGTGGCCGTCGGTGGTGAAGTCGCCGGCTCCGGCTCCGGTGAGGGTGGTGACGGTGCCGATGGCGACGGGGGTGTCCCAGGTGTCGTCGGACCGGCGCTCGACGAGGTAGAGGGTCTCGTCGGCGGCGTTGCCGATGATGAAGTCGAGGTCGCCGTCGCCTTCGACGTCGACGGGGTCGAAGCCGGCGGCGCCGCCGGTGTAGATGACCTCGCGGTCGAAGGTGAGGCCGTCGCGGTTGTAGTACACCACGAGGCCGCCGCTGGCCGGGCCGTAGAAGTCGTCGACGCCGTCGCCGTCGATGTCGCCGACGCGGGTGGTGGCCGTGAAGCCGTCGGTGTCCGAGAGGGTGCCGGCCAGCGCGAGGGTGCCTTCGTCGTTCTCGTACCAGTGGATGAAGCGGCCGCTCACCGAGGACGCCACGACGTCGAAGTCGCCGTCCTCGTCGACGTCGAGGCCCAGGATGGCTCCGCCGGCGAACGCGCCCTCGGCGAAGCTCTCGAGCACGATGGGCGTGCCGTACACCGTGCCGCCGGTCGAGATGGCGTACTCGAGGCGGTCGAGCTGGTCGTTGTAGCCGACGAGCTCGAGGTCGTTCTCGCCGTCGATGTCGACGCCCGTCACCGTCTTGTACCAGCTCGACGAGTTGGCGCGGTACGCCGCCCCGAAGCCGTCCTCGTCGGACGCCGTCCAGCCCATCCGGCTCGACGACGAGCCGCCGTAGCAGACGTCGAGGTCGCCATCGCCGTCCATGTCGACGAGCTGGTGCAGCTTGGGCTTCGTGCCGTTGGCGCCCACCGACGCGAACTCGGACACGACGCCGCCGTCGTTGTCGAACCGGATGATGCGGCGGTCGTTGAGGTGCGAGGCCGTCCACTCCTCGTCGCCGTCGCCATCGACGTCGCCGACGTTCAGCGACGCGACCGTTGCGAGCGACGACGCCACCGTCTCGGTCGTCCACGCGGTCGCGAGGATGCCCTCGATGAGGTCGCAGGTGCCGGACCCGTCGGTGTCGACGTTGTCGGCCCCGAAGCACGGGTCGGCGTCGCCGCACAGCCCGTCGCCGTCGATGTCGGCGATGGCGTCGTCCTCACCGGGGCAGACGTCCGCGTCGCCGCAGTATCCATCCCCATCCGGGTCTTCGATCGCGTCGTCCTCGCCGGGGCAGGCGTCCGCGTCGCCGCAGAAACCATCGAGATCCGGGTCCGCGACCGCGTCGTCTTCACCCGGGCAGAGGTCCTCGTCGCCGCAATAGCCGTCTGCATCCGGGTCCTCGATCGCGTCGTCCGCGTCGGGGCAGAGGTCCTCGTCGCCGCAGTACCCATCCGCATCCGGGTCTTCGATCGCATCGTCCGCGTCGGGGCAGGCATCGGCCTCGCCGCAGAATCCGTCGCCGTCCGGGTCCGCGACCGCGTCGTCCTCGCCCGGGCAGAGGTCCTCGTCGCCGCAGTAGCCGTCGCCGTCCGGATCCTCGATCGCGTCGTCCGCGTCGGCGCACAGGTCCGCGTCGCCGCAGTACCCATCACCGTCCGGGTCGACCACCGCATCATCGGCGTCGGCGCACAGGTCCGCGTCGCCGCAGTAGCCGTCGCCATCCGGGTCGACCACCGCGTCATCCGCGTCAGCGCACAGGTCCGCGTCTCCGCAGTACCCATCCCCGTCCGGGTCGGCCACCGCGTCATCCGCACCGGCGCACAGGTCCGCGTCGCCGCAGTACCCATCGCCGTCCGGGTCGACCACCGCATCATCGGCGTCGGCGCACAGGTCCGCGTCGTCGCAGTACCCATCCCCGTCCGGGTCGGCCACGGCGTCATCCGCGCCGGCGCACAGGTCCGCGTCGCCGCAGTACCCATCCCCATCCGGGTCGGCCACCGCATCATCGGCGTCGGCGCACAGGTCCGCGTCGCCGCAGTAGCCGTCGCCATCCGGGTCGGCCACGGCGTCATCCGCACCGGCGCACAGGTCCGCGTCGCCGCAGTACCCATCCCCGTCCGCGTCGGCCACCGCGTCATCCGCGCCGGCGCACAGGTCGGCGTCGCCGCAGTAGCCGTCGCCATCCGGGTCGACCGCCGCGTCGTCCGCGTCGGCGCACAGGTCGGCGTCGCCGCAGTACCCGTCTTCGTCGGGGTCAGCGGTCGCGTCGTCGGCGTCGGCGCAGCGGTCGATGTCGCCGCAGCGCCCGTCTTCGTCGTCATCCCCGGTGGCGTCGTCGCCGAGGCAGAGGTCGATGTCTTCGCAGACGCCGTCGGCGTCGGCGTCGCCGGTCGCGTCGTTGCCGTCGCATGCGTCGAGCTCGTCGCAGACGCCGTCCTCGTCGGTGTCGCCGGTCGCGTCGTCGCCGGCGCAGGCGTCGAGATCGTCGCAGACGCCATCCTCGTCGGCGTCGCCCATCGCGTCGTTGCCGTCGCAGACGTCGAGGTCGTCGCAGACGCCGTCTTCGTCGGTGTCGCCCGTTCGTTCGTCGCCGGTGCAGGTCTCGTCGTCGTCGCAGACGCCGTCCTCGTCGGCATCGCCGGACGCGTCGTTGCCTTCGCAGAGGTCCTCGTCGTCGCAGACGCCGTCCTCGTCGGTGTCGCCCGACCCGTCGTCGCCGGTGCAGGCGTCGATGTCGTCGCAGACGCCGTCCTCATCGGCGTCGCCGGTGGCGTCGGCGCCCTCGCAGGCGTCGGTGTCGTCGCAGACGCCGTCCTCGTCGGAGTCGCCGGTGCTGTCGTCGCCGAGGCAGGCGTCGATGTCTTCGCAGACGCCGTCCTCGTCGGCGTCGCCGGTGCCGTCATCGCCTTCGCAGAGGTCTTCGTCGTCGCAGATGCCGTCGTCGTCGGCGTCGTCGCAGCCGGCGTCTGTGCCCGTGTCGGTGCCCGCGTCGTCGGAGCCGTCGGCGGCATCGAGGCCGGTATCGGACGTCGCGTCACCGGCGGCGTCGGTCACCCCGGTGTCGGTCGCGCCGGTGTCGGTCGCGCCGGTGTCGGCGGAGTCGGTGCCGCAGGCGGCGAGAACGGAGAGCATCGAGAGCGCGACGAGGCGCCGCAGCGAGCGGGTGCGCATCGGATTCCCGGAGAGGTAGGTGCGTGTCGGACAACCGAGCGCAGTACACCACGCCTTCGTTTGGGCCGAACCCGCACCTTCGTACAGGTCGTGGATCCGATGGCGCCCCCGGGGCCCGAGATGGCTCGCCGGCCGCGCTCGATCCGCCGTGCACCCGCGGCTCGCTTCGCCCGCTCGGCCCGCTCAACCCGTGCCGCTCGACCCGCGCCGTTCGCCCTACCCGCCCGGCCCCGCCGGCAACACCGGAGCCCGCGCGTACTTCGCCTGCACCGAGCCCCGCAGCGCATACCCCGCCGCCACGCCGACACCGAACCCGCCGAGGTGGGCCCACCACGCCACGCCGCCGACGCCCTCGATGACGCTCACGATGTTGAAGCCCGCCCACAGCCCGATCCAGACCATCGCCGGCACGCGGAAGCGCATGAAGAAGATGACCCACCAGAGCTTCACCTTCGGATAGAACACGAGGTACGCGCCCATCAGCGCCGAGATGGCGCCGGACGCGCCGACCACCGGAATGTTCGGGTCCCCGCCGAGCAGCGCCTGGGCGAGCCCGGCGAGGACAGCGGCGAGCAGATAGAACGCCGTGAAGCGCCCTGCGCCGAGGTCCGTCTCGATGTTGTCGCCGAAGACGTACAAGAAGTAGAGGTTGCCCAGCAGGTGCAGGATGCCGCCGTGCAAGAACGCGTGGGTCAGCAGCGTGTGCAGGTTGCGGCCCTCGAGCACCACCGCCGGCATCATCGCCCACTGCTCGGCGAAGAGCGCCTCGTTCACCGCGCCGCTCGACAGCGCGAACACCTGGGCGACGAAGATGCCGATCAGCAGCGCGACGAGGCTGATGATGACCCATGGGCGGCGGCGGGTCGGGTGGCTGACCTCCATCGGCAGCCCCGTGCACAGCTGAAAGAGGTAGCTCGGCCAGCCCGGCTTCGGGACGTCGTCGGCCGGCACAGCGGACGCCGGTGGCGGCGCCGTCGACGGCAGCCGATGCGGGCCACCGGCGTTCGGCGCCGCGGCGTACCCCGGTGCGACCGGCGCGCGCAGCAGGTGCGGCGGCGCGTGCTGCATCAGCTGCGCGATGCGCGACCCCTCGTGTGCATCAAACCACACACCGCGGCACGTGTGGCACACATCGACCTCGACGGCCTGCTGCGGCGGACCGACGGCGTAGGCGACGAGGGGCGCCCCGTCCGCGGGGCAGCGCAGGCCCATCGGCCCCTTCGCTCGCGCGGCGCCGGTGCCCACCCACGACTGGGGGTCTGCGCGTGGCCCGAACGCCGTCGCCGCCTCGCCGGCATCG
>Ga0070727_10003765_pt1 | contig 13439 bp, 14 predicted proteins | sample tdAd472_FD_66722 | JGI IMG/M metagenome (GOLD analysis project Ga0070727, IMG submission 66722) | Marine sediment microbial communities from the Atlantic coast under amendment with organic carbon and nitrate - tdAd47.2 | ecosystem: Environmental > Aquatic > Marine > Coastal > Sediment | place... | reverse complement strand
TTTAAACTAATTTAAACACCCTGTTTTCACCCCCTTCCGAAGCACTAAACCCACCGTTAAACAAACCGGCTCCGCTACAGAAGGACGCGCATTATATCGACACCCGACCGAATAACAAGCGCTAATTCCAACTATTTCAAAAACCCTCTCTAAACCAGCTTCACCCGGGCGATTTTCTTCTTGCCCGCCTGGATAACCACCTCACTACCTGCAGCCAGTTTTAATGTCGCCTCACAGGGCTGACCATCTACATAGACCGCACCACGACCCAAGACATCTCGCGCCGCATTACTATTGGCAACCAACTTCGCCATGCGCAACACCGCACTAATCGGCATCTCAGCCTGCCCAGCTGCTGCCACTTCGACCTCCGGCAGGTCTTCAGGAATCTCTCCCGCCTTTAAAGTATTACCGGCACCTTTATGGGCATTTTCAGCCGCCTCCTTACCATGGAAGCGCTCCACAATCTCTTCAGCCAATTTAACCTTAACCGGTTGCGGGTTCGCCCCAGCTTCGACTTCGGCTTTAAACTGCTCAATTTCCGACATCGGACGAAAACTCAGCAATTCAAAGTAGCGCCAGATTAAGTCGTCAGGCATGGAGATAATCTTGCGGTACATTTCACCCGGCATATCACTCACACCTATATAGTTGTTAAGCGACTTTGACATTTTCTGCACACCATCTAAGCCCTCAAGGATCGGCAAGGTCATCACAATCTGTGGCGCCTGGCCGAAATGCTTCTGCAGCTCGCGCCCCATTAACAGATTGAATTTCTGATCGGTCCCGCCCAACTCAAGGTCCGCTTTCAAAGCCACCGAGTCATACCCCTGGATCATGGGGTAGAGAAACTCATGAATCGCGATCGATTGCTGATTGGCATAGCGCTTTTTAAAATCATCGCGCTCAAGCATACGCGCCACACTCTGTTGAGCAGCCAGCTGGATCAGATCAGCGGCATTCATTTTGCCCATCCACTCAGAGTTAAAGACAACCTGCGTCTTTTCTGGATCAAGAATTTTAAACACCTGCTCTTTATAGGTCTTCGCGTTCTCCGCTACCTGCTCAGGCGTTAACGGCTTACGCGTCACGTTCTTACCGGTTGGATCCCCAATCATGCCGGTGAAATCACCTATCAAAAACAGCACCTCATGCCCGAGATCCTGAAACTGGCGCAACTTATTAATAAGAACCGTATGTCCCAGGTGCAAATCAGGAGCGGTGGGGTCAAAGCCAGCCTTCACTCGTAGCGGTTTACCGCTTTCCAGCTTTTTAATCAGCTCATCCTCCAACAGAATTTCGTCAGCTCCGCGTTTGATGATATCCAGAGTTTCAGCCATTGATGTCATAACTTTTTGATCCCACTCAATACAATTTCAAAGCAAATAACGCATGATTTACCCAACACACCGCCACACCGGCCAGCAGGTCATGCACAAAAGGCGCCGATTATAGCATTCTGAGTTAAGCGTCCCTATGACAAGGTGTGCTTTATTCACAAAAAAATTGGTATACTGCGCCAGTTATGAACCATACTTAAAGTAATGGGTCGAACACCCGGCTTTAGTTATCCGTCACTTACTACACTATTTTAAAGCCAGACTATGCCAAAACATTATCCCAAAGGTCACCTCATTATTGTAAGCTGTGTGGCCGCTGTTTTAGGGTTGACACTACTCATCGCCCCCTCCGAAGATGTTTCCGCGCGCCGAAATGAACAGGCAATCCAGCTACCCGACACACTTTCTGAGCACGTTAGCGGTCTAGAAGAAACCGCAATTGTAGAACCAACAACTCCACCTGAGCCTGTCGAAAACTGGCACACCGTAACAGTAAAAAGCGGTGACTCTCTAACCGCGCTTTTTCTGCGCGCAGGATTAACAGCCAAAGACGTTTATTACATCACTGAGGCGGCTAAAAACCACAAAGAAGCCAACCTTCACCGTTTACGTCCAGGCCAGACAATTTCTGTAGTCACCGAGGCTGGCCAGCTGGTCAAACTTCGCCACCAGAAAAGCCGCTTAGCGAGCACTCTTTTTACCCGTACAGAATCTGGTTATAGTGTTGAGGAAGTCATCCGCACTCCTGACATTCAAACTCGTTTTGCAACAGCTACATTAGAAGACTCTTTATTCCTGGCGGGCCAGAAAGCCAACCTGCCACAAAAAACCATTATGGAGCTGGCCAATGTATTTGGTGGTGTAATTGACTTCATCCTTGATCCACGCAAAGGCGACAGCTTCACCGTACTTTACGAAGAACAGTACCTGGACGGCGAAAAAATTGGTAACGGCAACATTCTTTCTGCGCAGTTCGTCAACCGCGGCGAAATTTACACCGCCGTTCGTTATGTCGACCCAAAGGGTAAAACAGGTTACTACAGCCCTGAAGGTGTCAGCATGCGCAAAGCTTTTCTGCGCTCGCCGGTGGACTTCACCCGCATCAGCTCCAGCTTCAACCTAAGGCGCAAACACCCCGTACTTAACACGATTAAAGCTCACCGCGGCATCGATTACGCCGCCCCAACAGGAACACCCGTTGTATCTGCTGGTGATGGCCGTGTAATACGCTCTGGTTACAACAGCCTGAATGGTAACTACCTGTTCATCCAACACGGGCAACAGTACACCACTAAATACCTGCACCTATCCAAACGTCACGTCAAGCAAGGTCAGAAAGTTAGCCAGGGACAGCTCATTGGTCGCGTCGGCGCTACTGGCCGCGTAACGGGCGCACACCTACATTATGAATTTCTTGTAAATGGCGTACACCGCAACCCGCGCACAATTCTAGATAAGCTACCCAAGGCAAAAGCGATCAGCAAAGCTGAAATGCCCGCCTTTAAACAAGCTATCGCGCCCGTTTTGGCGCAGCTCTCTGCCCACCAAGAATGGTTCGCGTATAACAATCCTTAATGAGCGCCGCACAACCTTATTATATCGGCCTGATGTCAGGCACCAGCCTAGATGCACTTGATGCAGCACTGGTCGATTTTAGTGATCAAACCCCAAGGCTTGTTGCAACATCGACAACCGACTGGCCTGCGTCGCTAAAGCATCAGCTACTGTCCCTATGCTCGCCCGGTGAAAACGAAATAGCCAGAATGGGTGCAGCCGACCACCTATTAGGTAAACTCAGCGCACAGGCCTGCCAAAACTTATTGGAACAAGCGGGGGTCACAGCGAACCAAGTCGCCGCTATTGGCAGCCACGGCCAAACTATTCGCCACCAACCCGCTGGCAGCACCCCTTATACCGTACAAATCGGCGACCCGAATCTCATTGCCCAGTCGACAGGCATTACCACTATCGCAGATTTCCGGCGCCGCGATATGGCCGCCGGCGGCCAGGGCGCACCACTGGCACCAGCTTTCCATGCGGCGTTTTTTCACAACAACACAAAAAACCGTGCACTGGTCAATATTGGCGGCATGTCAAATTTGACCTTGCTTGCTGCGTACTCAACGCAGTCAATCACAGGCTTTGACACCGGCCCTGGCAACGTATTAATTGACTGTTGGTGCCAGCAACATCTTGGCAAAAGCTTTGACAATGCTGGCAAGTGGGCTCGCAGCGGAACCGTTATCCCACAACTACTACAACAGCTGTTAAGCGATTCTTATTTTTCCAACCCACCCCCAAAAAGTACTGGCCGCGAACGCTTTAACCAAGCCTGGCTGAATCAACAATTAAAAGAAAGCCAGCTAAGCATTTCAACCAAAGATGTGGCCGCTACACTCACAGAGCTAACGGCACAGTCCATCTGTCATGACTTACAGCAATACTTTCCAGACTGCGAAGAGTTGCTGGTTTGCGGTGGCGGCGCCCACAACACCTACTTATTAGAAAGAATTGCCAACTCAGCACCGGCGGGTGTAGTGATTGACTCAACAGAGAAGCTTGGCATTGCGCCCGACTGGGTAGAAGCTGTTGCCTTTGCCTGGTTTGCCAAGCAAACATTAGAACGTGAGCCATCAAACCTGCCTGCTGTAACCGGCGCGTCAACGCAATGCGTTCTCGGCGGCATTTATTATGCCTAGCCAGTTAAATCAGAAATACTGATATCCCTGCTTCAACAGACGGCTCTTCTCGGCAGGCCCATAGGGTACAGTTTCAACAAACGCTGGCAAGTCACTCTGTAGAATGCCATCTTCCCTCATCTGCACCTCACAAACCTGCACTCTAATAATATTAAAGGCCTCTAAGCGCGCCGCCAACCCGACAATCTCTTTGTATTCCTTATAGTTACGCCGGTCAAAAACCCGCAACTCCGGACCATGAAGAATTACCGTAATAGGCTCAAAGTCAGGGTACTCATCGAGCTTTTCAACAAAGATTTCAGCACGTCGCAACATTTGCTCAACTTCTGCGGCACTGTGCAAATCGAGCCTTGCCAAATAACCTTTTTCACGATCAGGTACGGCATACTTTATTGACGGGCTAACGCCTTCAGTTTGAGCAATCAACCAAGGGGAGTAAGCAAACGCTGAACATAGCATTAAGCATAGCCATTTTTTCAGAACCACCATTACCTCCCGCCAAAAAGAAAGCCGCACATGTTGTGCGGCTTAATAGGCGTTATCGTATACAAAATGCCTAGATGGAAAAAGAAGAGCCGCACCCACAGGTGGTTTTGGCCGACGGGTTTCGCACCAAAAATTTTGATCCCATCAAGCCCTCCTCATAATCAACTTCTGAACCCTGCAAATAAGGAAAGCTCATCGGATCGACCACCATGGTGACACCATCTTTATCAATTTGGGTGTCATCCTCAGCAACACTATCGTCAAAGGTAAACCCATACTGAAAGCCGGAACAGCCTCCACCAGTAACAAATACACGCAGCATCAACTCATCATTGCCTTCGCTTTCCATCAAGGATTTGACTTTATTGGCCGCAGCATCACAAAAAATAATTGGCGCCTGAGCGGTCGTTTCGGTCATCTTTCCTATACCTCATTCTTTATCAATATCACTAAAAAGCTGAAAACCAGCCACAGCACAATATGGGCAATTATCGCTTTTCCTTAGTATTTTAGTCAACTATTAGAAGCGCTTGGTATTTCTTGAGCACTACTATCTCCGGCTTGCTTTTCCTCAACATGCGCATCACCAGCCTTTGCATCAGCCGCATCATGCACCAGGCTTCCATTAACCTGCGCACCCACCACCATTTCAATGAGCTGGTAATGAACCGTCCCGTTCACAACTGCGTTAGCAGCAAGCTCAACATGCTCTGACGAAAATACATCACCGTCCACGCGGCCATTAATAATAACGTGTGGTGCTCTCACTTCCCCCTCAACAACACCATGATCACTAATACGAACCACAGCCTTAGAACCGGGTTCAGCTGCCACGGCGCCACGTACCTGACCATCAATGTGTAAGCCGCCGGAAAAGTGGATATCCCCGTTAATATTTGTCTGACTCGAAATCAACGTATCATAGCTATGCTTTTTAGCCGCACTTTTACTTGCCTTTGTTTTATTCCACATCGACGATCGTCTCCTGAACCACCCAGTCATATTGCCGCTCAATCGTCTGCGACTTCGTCCCGTTACTCTTGGCAACAAATAATATTTTTTCGGCGACAAACTGCTTAGGTAACTCAACCAATACAGAAAAGCTCTGAAAATACCGAAACTTAAACTTAGTATTCGGCAACTCAGAAACCACATCCCTTAAGGATAGCACTTTTTCTTGAGCAGCCAGTTTACCCACTAGTTTTAATGACGCATCACCAGACAGGTAGCTGGTATTTTTACCTGCCTGTGTCAGCACCCATTTAACACGAAATACCCGAGCGTCTGCCGTTCTTTCAACACCAAGTCGATCAATCTGTAATCCTTTGGCATTTTTCTCTGGCGCCATCACCCCTTTATAGAAAGCCAGGTTCTTTTCAAGCTGGCGAATGGTTTCTTCTTTGTCCTTTAGTGCCTGGCGTGTATTTTCTAAAGCCACTCGATTAACTTGACGATCCTGCTCGAGTCTAGCGATATTTTCCCGCAGCTGAGCTAACGCGGCCTCGCCATCAGGCTTCTGTGCCTGGGACTCTCGCTCATAGTGCTGCCCAAACAAAAAACCGACGGCACAAACAAGCACCGCACACACAAAAGCAGTAATCACTACTAACCAGCGCTTGTGCGGTTCATGGTGTTTAATCACCATGCGCGATTGCTTGCTACCTCGGACTTTAGCCATTAAAAAGCAACCTACGGTAGCAGGGCCGCCATTTCCAATCCACGGTTTTCAGGCAAGCCAAACATAATGTTCATATTCTGGATCGCCTGACCAGCCGCGCCTTTCACCAGGTTATCAATGACCGACAGGACAACCACGGTGTCGCCCCCCTGCGGGCGATGCACGGCGATACGGCACTGGTTAACCCCTTTAACTGAACGGGTTTCGGGATGACTGCCCGCAGGCATCACATCGACAAAAGGCTCATCGGCGTAACGGGCTTCAAATAACGCCTGCAGATCTACTGACGTATCCGTCAACTTTCCATAAAGGGTGGCGTGAATACCACGGATCATCGGTGTCAGATGTGGCACAAAGGTCAGCCCAACAGGCTGTTCGCTACGCTCGTTCAAACCTTGCATAATTTCCGGTAAGTGGCGATGACCGGGTACACCATAAGCTTTAAAACTTTCACTGGTTTCACACATCAAGGCACCAACAGCCGCTTTTCTGCCCGCACCACTAACACCAGACTTGGCATCGGCAATTAAGTGATTAGGGTCAATCAACCCTTTCTCAATGAGCGGGAAAAAGCCTAACTGCACAGCGGTCGGATAACAACCCGGATTAGCCACCAGTCGCGCTGTTTTCACCTGTTCGCGATAAACCTCCGGCAGGCCGTAAACCGCTTCGGCCACAGCATCGGGGCAAGAATGTGGCATGTTGTACCACTGCTCCCAGTTTGGCACATCCTTAATACGGAAATCCGCTCCCAGGTCAACAATACGTACGCCCGCATCCAGCAACTCAGGCACCATTGGCATAGCCACGCCATGCGGCGTCGCAAAAAACACCAGATCACACTGCGCCAGCGTTTTTATATCGGGCACAGAAAAGGCAATATCAAAATGCCCTCGCAGGTTAGGGAACATCTCTGCGACCGGCATACCCTCCTCCGAGCGGGAAGTAATCACTTCCAGCGACACGTCCGGGTGTGTCGCCAACAAACGCAACAATTCAACCCCTGTATAACCTGTTCCACCTACGATACCGACCTTAATCACACAAACCTCGCCTATAAACTGATGAAGATTAATCGCAGGCCAGTATAATGAATCCCGTATCAAATATCTGCTCGAAATAACATCACTAGAAAATACAAACCGGATCTAATACTTCGTGAGCCGCCCGATTTTTTCATTGGACAACTTTCGCCATCGCGTGGCGCACCTTGAGGCGTTACCCCAATTTGCCGTGCTCGGGGTTATTTCAGGGTTACTCACGGGGCTGGTTATTTTGGTACTGCGCCAAGCAATCGAGATTCCTTTGCGTTACTGGCTACCGGACAACGACCCGGAAAACTTTGAAAGCCTGTCCACCCTATCCCGTTTTCTGGCTCCATTACTCGGCACCCTACTGATTGGTCTGATTTTCACTTACATTAATCGCGACGCCCGCGATGTTGGCGTACCCCATGTTCTTGAGCGGCTTAATTACCATCAGGGTCATTTCAGCCTCAAGAACGCAGCATCACAATTTGTAGCTGCGGTGATTACAGTGGTCAGCGGCCAATCGGCAGGCCGCGAAGGCCCTGCTATCCACTTAGGAGCCGCCTTTAGCAGCCTTTTTGGTCGGCGCCTCGGGTTACCCAACAATAGTATTCGAGTCTTGGTTGGCTGTGGCGCCGCCGCCGCAATCTCCGCTTCATTTAACACCCCCATTGCCGGTGTGATCTTTGCAATGGAAGTGATTATCATGGAGTACACCATCGCGGGCTTTACCCCGGTCATTCTGGCTTCCGTATCTGCCGCCGTTTTAACACGTCTGGTTTACGGCGCAGACCCAGCCTTTGAAGTACCCTCGCTAAGCATTAATTCCCTGTGGGACATTCCCTTTACGATTTTACTTGGCCTGATTTTCGGCGCGCTATCGGCTCTATTTATTAAAATAGTCCGCCTCTTTGGCCGCCTGCAGCGCTTCCCTCTCATGTCCCGCGCCCTCGCGGCTGGTTTATTCACGGGCACTCTCGCTATTTTTGCTCCTCAAATCATGGGGATTAGCTATGACTCCGTCAACGACGCACTGGCAGGCAATGGAACCTTACAAATCCTATTGTTGATCGCACTGGCAAAACTGATCGCGACATCGCTGCCAGTTGGGCTGGGCATTCCGGTCAGCCTGATTGGCCCGACACTGGTCGTGGGCGCCTGCGCTGGTGCTGCACTTGGTATCGTAGGCAACATGTTACTGCCTCAATACGCCTCTGAAGTTGGCCTCTACAGCATGCTCGGTATGGGAGCGATGATGGGGGCAACACTACAGGCACCGTTAGCTGCACTAATGGCTGTATTGGAATTAACCGCCAATCCAAACATCATCCTGCCCGCAATGCTGACGATTATTATTGCCAACATCACCGCTCACAGCTTCTTTAAAGAACCATCGGTATTCATCGCAATGCTGGCCAATCAAGGGAAAAAGCTTAACGACACCCCCCTGCAACAGGCCCTTCGCCGTGCCGGCGTTAGCAGTTTGATGAATGAAAGCTTCGTCCTTTACGATCGCTCTCTGAGCAGAGACAACCTCGCCACCATTCTCGACTCTAACCCAGAGTGGATCGTTATTAGCATCGATAAGCAGCCCGCTTATCTAATGCCTGCCGCTGAGCTTGCCCGTTACCTTGACGAAAACCCTGAGCAGCAGACAGTTATTGATGGCGCCGCCTCAATCGAACCAAACAGCGAGGGAACGGCTGAGAAAGATCCGTTAACCAATGAGCAGCTGTGCGCCGTTGATTTGCTAAACATTCCCGCCAAGCGCCTGGATTTGGTCAGCCTTCCCTATCAAGCCACACTTCAGGAAGCACTGGAAACTTTACACAGCAGTGGCTTCGAGGCACTCTACATTGAGCGCAGAGTCACCTCCACCATGAAGTCTATCGCTGGCGTATTAACCCGCGACGACATTGAAAATTTTTATCTTCATAAGCAGTAACGTGCGAGATCACATTTTATGTTATTCCTCGACCAGCAATCTGGCAGACCAAGACACACGGAGAAATGTTTAATGCTACAAATAAACAACCGCCTACCCCATAAAAAATGCAGCATGGCGGATTTGTAGATGCTATGGATTAAAGCTTTTCATATTATTGCCATGGTTTGCTGGTTTGCCGGTCTGTTTTACATGCCTCGCCTGTTTGTCTATCACGCGATGAGTGAAGACGAAACCAGCCGTGAACGCTTCAAAATCATGGAACGTAAACTGTATCGCGGTATTATGACGCCCTCAATGATCGCCACCGTAGCGCTAGGCGGCTGGTTAGCCGCGCTCAATTGGGAAGGCTACATGATGCAGTACTGGCTGGCAGTAAAAATTGCGCTGGTCGTGATTCTGATCATGTACCATTACATGTGCGGCCACTATCGCAAAAAATTCCTGCATGACGAGGTTGCGCCCGGTCATGTGTTTTTTCGCTGGTTCAATGAGTTTCCAGTATTGATTTTAGTCGCGGTCATTCTGCTGGCCGTGCTCCGTCCTTTCTAAATTTAAGAGATTTTATTAATGTCCCGATCTGACGAACTTTTCCAACAGGCCCAACAATTTATCCCTGGCGGCGTTAACTCGCCAGTGCGCGCATTCAAAGCCGTAGGCGGCACGCCGATTTTTGTTGATCATGCCGACGGAGCCTATCTTTATGACGCTGACGGCAAACGTTACATTGATTATGTATTATCCTGGGGGCCGATGATTCTGGGCCATAACCACCCCGGCATTCGCCAGGCAGTGATTGATGAAGCCTATAAGGGGCTGAGTTTTGGCGCGCCAACACAGATCGAAACGGTGTTAGCCGCAAAAATCTGCGACATTATGCCCGCCATGGATCTCGTACGTTTTGTGAACTCCGGCACCGAGGCCACCATGAGCGCCATTCGCCTCGCGCGTGGCTATACAGGTCGTGACAAAATTGTTAAATTTGAAGGGTGTTATCACGGCCATTCCGATTCGCTACTCGTGAAAGCAGGCTCCGGCGCATTAACACTCGGGGTCCCTACATCACCAGGCGTCCCCGCCAGTCTGGCTGAACACACGATCACCCTGACCTACAACGATATCGACAGCGTGCGTCAGGCTTTCGCAGAAGTCGGTGAACAGATCGCCGGCATCATCGTCGAACCTGTCGCTGGCAATATGAATTGCATTCCCCCTGTACCAGGCTTCCTGGAAGGCCTGCGTGAAGTATGTGATCAGTTTGGTGCCGTATTAATTCTCGACGAAGTGATGTCCGGCTTCCGCCTCGGCCTACAAGGCGCGCAGGGCTATTACGGCGTAACGCCAGACCTGACAACGCTGGGTAAAGTGATCGGCGGCGGTATGCCGGTCGGTGCCTTTGGTGGCAAACGTGAAATTATGGAACATATTGCACCGTTGGGGCCGGTTTACCAGGCTGGCACCCTGTCCGGAAATCCGGTTGCCATGGCTGCGGGCCTGGCCTGTCTGGATGCCATCAGCCAACCCGGTTTCTATGAGCCCATTTTTGCACGCACCACTCGCCTGGCTGAAGGGCTTGAAGAGCTGGCACTGGTCGCCGGTATTCCTTTCACCACTAACCATGTCGGCAGCATGGTCGGCGGCTTCTTTACCGACCACAAACCGGTCACCAATTTCCAGCAGGTGATGGCGGGCAATACCGCACGCTTCAATGAGTTCTTCCATGGCATGCTACAGGAAGGCGTATACCTCGCGCCCGCCTGTTATGAAACCGGCTTTATGTCAGCCGCGCACAGCGATGAAGATATTGATGAAACGCTGGCAGCAGCCGATCGCGTGTTCCAAAAACTGGCCTAAAGCAAAGGGCGTCACTGTCAAAAACAGGATGGCGGCGCCCTTAGCTCGCATGAGGTGTAAAGCATGAGCTTCACCACTTTCACAACCATCGGCGCCTGCGCCAAAGTTGCCAGCAACTAGCGTAGCGTTGGATAACCTTCCACATACACCCAATCACTATCTTTAGCTGGTGTATGGCAACCCAGACAGTCTTTTTTGTAGTCGGTTGACACATTCATTGCATTACCGGGCTTGAATAACGCCCAGCCCCAACCATCACCCCATTGAGCTGATTCAGCAAAACGGTTTTGGCTATCTTTAACCATTACAAAGGTTTGCAAAATATTGTCCGTCGCCCGCTGCACGTTTTTTCCGGTCGTGTAATCGGCTTTTTCTGCTGACCGGAGTTCTTTTACCAATACAGCACCATCAGGGAATTTTCCTGTTTCCCGATAGGCTTCCACCGCCTCGGGCTGCGCGTAAACATCATGAAAACCAGCCGCACCACCTTCCGGTACAAACCAGCTGCCCAAATGGGCCATCCTATTTCTGAAATCCTCTGGCAGAGTAATTTCGCCTGTGTCGGACACCTGGGGCGATAAGCTTTTACCCGGCATATCACCAGCCGAGACACTCATAGCAACGCCTGCCGCGGTAAAAAGAACCATACCGGCTGACCACTGTTTGAAATTTAACATCGGTTTCTCCTGCACTATTTTAATCAACGTGAATCAATCTCAATCAAAGTATACAGATCAGTATACTTTGAAATTACAATACGCCTCCACGACGAATTATTCAAAACAAAATTTGCAGAATTTCACCTATAATGACCTCAGGTTACCCAGTCTCAATTAAACAGAGCAGTATATTTAATGCCACAAACACCACCTCCCAGTAAGCGCGAACAACTGATTCATACAGCGCTTACCCTTTTTTCCCGTTACGGCTTTCATGCCACCGGGATTGACTTAATTGCCAAAGAATCAGGCGTAACAAAGCGCACGCTCTACGCCCACTTTGGCAGCAAGGATGAGCTGGTTGTGGCAACCTTACGCCATCTCGACGAGCAGTTAAGAAGCTATTTCCTAAAACATACCAACAGCACCTGCGAGGACCCGAAACAGCGTTTATTAAGTGTGTTTGATGCCGCCGGGTTCTGGTTTAGCGAAGACAATTTCTTTGGCTGTACTTTCATCAACGCCATCGGCGAATATGCCGAATCAAACGACAGTATTCGCCAAGTCTGCTCAGAATATAAGCGTTTGAGTAGAGAGTGGATTAAAGGTCTCTGTGAACAAGCCGGCGCCCCAAACCCGCAACAGCTATCCGATGAATTATCGTTAATACTCGAAGGAGCTATCGTAACGGCGCAGGTTTCCCCGCAGCTTGATGCCGCTGCTATCGCTAAGCGCGCCGCAACGGCACTGGTTGAACAGGCGCTCAAAGACGCCTAATGAAGAATAGTTAAGTTGTCAGCTTAATCAGGCAGTTCACTTAGCAATAGCCGACTACGCTCAAGCAACGGCTTATCGCCTGCGGCTAATGAAATCGCCTTACGGCACAGCTGTTTCGATTGCTGATAGTTACCTTCCAGATAACGCACCTGCGCCAACTCGTAATACAGCTGACCATTGCGCGGAGAAATTCGAATCGCCCGCTCCAGCGTGGCTGCCGCCTGCTGGTACTGTCCCTTTTGACGTTGCTGCTGCGACGCGCTTAACAGGGCAATAACCGCGCTATTCGTTGAAACAGCTGCCGGTGCCTGCACTGGTTTGTCATACGACGGGGGCGGCGGGAAGTCAGGCTCTGAATAATCGGGAACAGGGTAACGCTGGTCAGGCTCTGACCGTGGCGGATAACCCGACGACTCGTACACGGCGCCCGACTGTGATCCAGCTTCTTCAACAGGCACATTCGCGTAATCACCACGGCTAGCGCAACCGCTAATCACAGTCGCTAAAACCAGCAGCCAAATACAGTTAGCCTGTCGAATCATGATCACTTCCTATCAGTATCTAAAGCACCACTCAGACGTGCCTTAAGTATTGTTTTCTGAAAATAACTAATTGCTAAAACCAGGATTTTATCCAGTCGCCAACACGCTCAAAGCCCGGCGCACAACGAGACTTCTCGCCAGGCTCACTACCTCGAACAAAGGGCACCTGACGCGCACCTTTGCATAGTTTACCACTGAGCAAGCCGCTTTCATCATCAACCCACTGATAATTAATATTCTCAGGCACATTACTTACGAAGGATTGCGGCTTAATCCGCAGCATCAGGCTTTGCCAGACTTTGAGAGCACCGGAGCTACCAGACAATCCCACCGGCGAATTGTCGTCATTACCCAGCCAGACCACAGCCAGCCGATCACCGGTAAAACCTGCAAACCAGCTATCACGCAAGTCATCCGTGGTGCCGGTTTTA
>Ga0070727_10003764_pt1 | contig 13446 bp, 9 predicted proteins | sample tdAd472_FD_66722 | JGI IMG/M metagenome (GOLD analysis project Ga0070727, IMG submission 66722) | Marine sediment microbial communities from the Atlantic coast under amendment with organic carbon and nitrate - tdAd47.2 | ecosystem: Environmental > Aquatic > Marine > Coastal > Sediment | place... | reverse complement strand
GTTGGTCTTCAGCTGCTCGCCGCTGCCCGCGAAGAGACCGGACTGATTGTCGTGACCGAGGTGATGGCTCCGCAGGATGTCGAGCTGGTTGCCAGCTACGCCGACGTGCTGCAGATTGGTGCACGAAACATGCAGAACTACAACCTGCTGCAGGCGGTCGGCGAAACGGACAGAGCCGTGCTGCTCAAACGAGGCATGGCCGCGACGATGGACGAGTTCCTGCTCGCCGCCGAGTACATCCTCGATCAGGGCAACCAGAACGTCATGCTTTGTGAACGAGGCGTCCGGACGTTCGAATCGCATACCCGATTCACTCTCCCGCTGGCCTCGGTTCCGTACCTGCACCAGAAAACTCATCTGCCCGTCATCATCGACCCCAGTCACGGAACCGGACACGCTTCTCTCGTTCCGCCCATGTGTACCGCCGCAGTTGCTGCCGGCTGTGATGGGCTGATCGTCGAAGTGCATCCGAATCCGTCGCAGGCAATGAGTGACGGCCCGCAGTCGTTGACGCCCGACGCATTCTCTGCGGCGATGGAGCAGTGCCGAAAAGTCGCCGCAGCACTCGACCGCCAGCTTCATTGACTTTCGACTCTGCCAGCAATTCCAGGTCGTCAAACTTTGGGAAATCAAGATGACGACAGTCTGAGGCTGGTCGGATTCCTGGCCGTTCCGCGTCTCAGATGGGATGGCTGCATTTTGCAGGAATTGCATTGCCGAACGTCCGAGACGCGAGCGGAGAATTGCGACGGCAGCAGACTTTTCTCGCGGAGACTCTCGACGGGATCGCTGGTTATTCTGCAACCCCATGTTGCTCAGTGGGTTACAGCGAATCTCGGGCGATAGAGGCCGCCGATCTGGCAAACCGGTCGTTTAGGGTCGGCAGGCTTTGACGTCTCTTTTCATGCGAGACGCTCCTCGCCAGACACCGCTGACGAACCTACAACAAACGATTGGTCCGGTGTTTGCTAACCCCGTTTGTCAAGTTTGCTGGGGCTGTCTTCGTGACAGTCCGGAGAAAACGGGTAAGGTTTTTCGAGGCTGGTCGGTCAGATTCGCTGAAAGCCGCCAAATGCTCTCAAGCTCAGCGGCGTAAGCGGAATCTGTTCCGGTCCAAATCAGGGACGCAGCTATGGCCACGACATTGACAGCACAGGTCGAATCTCACACGGCCACATCCGACATGGATTCCGTTGGCCGAGACTTTCATGGTTTTACGGACTCTCGCCTTGTCGAGCTGGCGCGGGATGGAAACGGTGCCGCGTTCGGTGAGCTGGTCCAACGGTACGAATCGCGGCTGATGCGAGTCATTTCCAGGTTTATCAACGACCAGGAAACCATCGAAGACATCGCTCAGGACGTATTCCTGCGTGTGTTCCGCCGACTGGAACTCTTCGACGCGTCTCGAAGATTCGGCCCCTGGCTGTTCCAGATTGGCGTCAACATGACGCTGGACCACCTGAGAAAGACGCAGCGGCGTATCCGCTGGTCGCTGTTCAGTCAGACTCAGCGCGAGGACATGCGATCCCTGGAACCGGGCTCGCCAGATCCTCGCAACGATCTCGATCTGTCGCAGGAAGTCAGGCTGGTCCTTGAGCAGGTTCCGGAGAAATACCGCACTGTCCTGATCCTGCGTGATCTGGAAAACTTCTCGACGTCTGAAATTGCCGCGATCCTGAAAAGGAAAGAAGCGACGATTCGATGGCGGCTGGCCGAAGCACGATCTAAGTTTCAAAAACTCTGGACGGCGCGGCTGAGTCGCGAGGGCGTTGTGTCTGACACTGAGGCTCCCAGCAAATGAACTGCAGATTTGCCCGAGAGATGATCGCATTGTGGGTCGGCAATGATCTCACTCAGGTGGAAACCGAATCGGTCAGCAGGCACGTTGACGCGTGCCCTGATTGTCAACAGCACGTCGAAGCGATGATGAACAGCTCCGACGTGCTGGATTCTTTTAAGACCGCCACCTTGCGAACGCACCACGACAGCGTCTGGCCAAAGCTTGAAGTCTGCCTTACCGGGCCGGCAAACGAGCGCTGCTCGCACCAGTCTCGGTCGGCATTGCGGTCGGTTGGGATGCTCACTGTTGCCGCATTGACCTTTGTGGTCGCCATTCTGCCAGACTATGTCCGTCCCGCACCGGCGGCAGGTGATTTTTTTTCGTCGGTCTCCGTGAGCGACGTTTCGACCAACGCGGTCTCGGCTTCGACGGAACGCCGGCAGCAACTGCCCCGGAATTTCGTGCCGATCTATCTCGATCCATCCTGGCAGATTCTTGACGGCTTGGATGACGGGGCCGTTGCTCAACAGCATCCGGGACGACGGGGATCGCTTTGAGTTGACAGACGTCGGTTCTGTCGGCACTTTCCGGTCGCCCGACACTGTGGCTCGCTGGAGCCTGAAGCGGTCCTTTCCCACGTCTTACCAGACGACGATGTGTCACGATGCCAATCTTTGAATACGCGTGCGAAAACTGTGGAAACCAATTCGAGTCACTGGTTCGCGGTACCGAGCAACCTGATTGTCCCGCCTGCCAGGCTTCGAATGTCTCAAAACTGTTCAGCGCCCCTGCCGCTCCGGTCATGAGCAATGGGTCGCTGCCGCTGGCCGGTTCCTGTCCACCGCCTGAAGCTGGTCCGTGCCGCCCAGGCTGCTGCCGGATCCCGGGATGAGCAGCAGGCCGGAGACATCCCGCCATGTTGCGTCTGATGACTCGGTGTTTTCCGATTCTGTTCTGCGGGACCGGCTGCAGCTTCAGTTCCGCGGCCTTGCTGTCGAGGAACGGAAAAGTCAGATCGAGCAGTTGCTCGACTCGCATTCAAAGCGGCGACTGTCTCTGAACAACTCGCTGGCGATCGAGGTTGACGGGCAACTTCACGGCGTCCTGACGATCGCGACTCAGCCTGACGGAACGATCAACTTCTGGCCCGCTGCCACCACGTTGGGGCTCAGTCCTGACGAAAGTCACCGGCTCCGCGACCAGCTCTACTCGTGTGTTGCCAGTTTCTTCAAAGACTCGGACTGCTGGATCGCCCAGTGTCTGCTGACACCGCAGGACGTTGCCGCGTCTCGTGAACTCGTCAAGGCCGGCATACCGAAGCTGACGGAGCTGAGTTTTCTGGCGAGGTCGCTTGATGAACCGTTGCCGTCAGAATCAGCCCGGCGGTCGGTGACGATTGAGGAATTCAGCGCAGAAAGCCATCGGGAACGATTCGCCAACCTGCTCGAACGAACCTGGCAGGGGACGCTCGACTGCCCGGAACTTAACGGACACCGATCCGGCTTCGAGGCTCTGGATGGACACCGGCTGGCGGGAGAGTTTTCACCGGATCGTTGGCTGCTGTTCTCTGACGACGGAGCTGATGTCGGAGTGCTGCTCTTGACGGATCACCCCGATGAGCAGGTCTGGGAAGTCGTCTACTTTGGTGTTGCGTGCGAGGCTCGTGGCCGGGGACTCGGTCGAGCGATTCTGCTGGAAGGATTGCGACGTGCTCAGCAGGCGGAGGCACTCGAACTCGTTCTCGCGGTCGACGCGCGGAATCTCCCCGCGTTGAAGCTGTATATCGACCTGGGTTTTCGCCCCTTCGATCAGCGGCTCGTTCACGCTCTTCTGCGGGGATCTACTTCGTAACGAACACCGAGCGCCGGTCAGGAATCGCTTACCAGGGAGCGTCCATCATGTCGACGATGCGACGGGCGGTCTGCTGGGTGGCCTGCTGGACGGCGGTCGCCATTGAATGCCCAACTTCTGGTGCGAAGTCGGCCTGCGAGTAGAGTGACACTGCGTCAGCATCGACTGGAATCGACTGCTGCGAGATGACCTGGCCGTTTCGCAGATCTTCCCACGTTACTTCAACAACCAGGGAGAGCTGAAGTTCGCGACCATCGTCGAACCGGTTCTCGCCGAGCAGGCTTTTTCTGACGTCGACGATGCGTCCCTTCAGCCGCGTTTGAGCACCAGGCCCGCGGACCAGTCGCATGACCGTCCGCTCCTGAATTTCTTTCTGCACAGCCTCGGTCAGCGTCTGTTCGAGGCCTCGTCGAAACGTGTCGTTTTCAAACGTTGGAACCTCAATCGTTGTGATCTGCAGGTCGTGCGAAGGCCCGACGAGGTAGCCGCAGCCTGGGGCGGCGAGCATCACGGCAGCACACCACGCGAGACACTGACCGACCAGCCTTCGGCGGTGTACGGCAGGGGGACGCGGTACATCACCAGCTCGCACGCTGCTTTTCGCGTTGTGGTCCGTCGATGTCTGCAAGTCCTGCTCCGTTCGGTCGAGAGTCTCTACAGCTTCACGCGGCCGGCTGCTGGTCGGCTCGCAGATGGCGCAGGACCATCGTCAAAGATTGGACCATCCGGTTCAAACACCGGCCCATCTTCAAACTTCGGTCCGGAGTTCTGCGGAACTCGTTGCAGGTTCGGACCAGTTTCGTCGATTCGCACGCGCCCGGTGCCGGTATCCGGCTGACTCTCAAACGGGATGATGGCGCGGTCGACGGGTTGAGATGCTGGACTGGAGACAGCAACAGCGGCTCCCTGCAGCGTCGCCAGCTTCTTGCGGGCGAGGTCCGCGTACTTCGTGTCCGGGAAGCGACGCAGCACTTCCCGGCAGTAGACCGCAACGGCTTTGTCGTTGTTCTTTTTGTCGTAGAGCAGCGCCATCTGCCAGTCGCGCTTCGCTTCAGCTTCGTGGATCGCTTTCAGCTCGTTGCGAATCCGGTCGCTCTCTGCGAGTTCCGGGAACAGCCGCAGCGTGTTTTCTTTCAGTTCCTTCGCGTCGGTCAGCAGTTGCTCGTCGTACTTTGAGCCCTGGTACGACATCAGCTTGACGTGCGAGCCCAGCACGAAGGCCGTCTGCAGGTGCGTACTCTTGGGAAACTGCTCGCGGAGCATCGTCAGCAGTCGGTCGGCGTCGCGATAGTTGCCTTTTCGCAGATGATGAGTCGCGGCGAGCATGATCGCGTCGTCAGCCAGTGGCCCGGACGGATCGTTCATCCAGATCGATTTGAGATTCTTCAGTGCGTGGCCGGCGAGGTCCATTCGCGGTCGTGACTTGTCGGTCAGGTTCGGCAGCCACCACGCACCCTTTTTCTGGGGCTTGATGTTCGACAGCGGGCCATTGTCGGCACCGTCTTCGAGGCTGACCTGTTGAATTTCGTTCGTGGACGCGAAATCTTCGACGCCGAGCCAGCGCCGCGAAATGTCGAACAGCCGTCTCGTCGACTGATCGAGATAACGGGTCGCCGGGTACTCTTTCATCAGTGCCTGATAGCGTTCCGAAGCCTTCGGGAGGTTCCCCTGCTGGTACAGAGACTCTGCCAGAAAGAAGACCGCTTCCTCGCGGATCGGATCGTATGTCGGGCGTTTTTCGTCGCGTTTGAACAACGTGAACCGGCTGGGATTTCGCGATGAGATCAGGTCACCGAAAATGCGGTCGGCGTCGGCGTACTGTTTGGCCTCGTAGAGACGCAGGCCTTCTTTCAGCTTCTCCTGATCGTTGCGATCTTCAGCCGAAGTGACTCCTCGCTTGCCAGCTCTGGCAAGAGCCTGCCGCTGTAATGGGCCAACGACGTCGTCGATCGTTCGCAGGCCGTCGTCATCGCGGTCGGCCTTCAGTGCGGACGCGTCGATGTCGGCGTCTCGATCCGCCAGTGAGCGAGTGCTGAAACAGCCCGAAGAGCAGCCGAGCAACACAGCAGCAATCGTGCTGAGTGTCAGCCCGGCACGCGGCACATCCGCGCGGCCAGAATGTCGAGTGTCAATTGCGTTGAGAGCGGTCATCCGTGAATCCGCCGTTGTGCAGGAGCGAACAGGGCCGAAACTGGTGCAGTCGCAGACGAGGCACTGGACCGTTCGGCAAAAGGAGGGAAGGTTGTTCGCTGAGGAAAGAAGTGAAGTGAGGCGGGACGCTAGAAGCGAAGAAATCGCAGGGTTGATGGCCGTCGACCGAGAATGGCGCTGACGGCTGAGGTGAGTGTGTGACGGAGTTCCCGAAGCTGACGGTCCGACGCCGAGATTCTCGCGGGCTTGTCCGACTCCTTCGAAAGAGCCTTGAGAATGGCGACCGTACCGGCCTGAATCGGATGGTCTGAGTACTGTTCCTGCTGGCAGTCCGGACAGAGGATTCCGCCCTGTGACATCCAGAACGAACCACTGCCGCCCGGCTCTATGGCAACACCGCAGTGGACGCACTCGTCAAACGAAGGCAGCTGGCCGATTTCCCGCAGCATTCGCAGTTCGAATGCCAGGACAGGCAACCGGAAATCACCTCCCTGTGACAACGTGCTCAAAACATCACAAGCCGCGTCGAACATGTCGACATGAGGGTCGTACGGCTCGGTCAGTCCCGCAAGCAGTTCTGCAACGTAACACCCCGCGTAGTAACCATTCATGTCTCCCGGAGCCGGTCGAAACCGCTCCTGCAGACTGGCTTCCGTCAGGATGTCCAGCGCAGAACTGGACTTACGGAGGAAAACTATGCGACACGCAGAAAGCAGGTCAAGAGCGCTATCGAATGGCCCTTTCAGTCGCTTGCCACCTTTGGCAATGGCCGAAACCTTGCCGAAATCGCGAGTGAAAAAGGTGACAACACGGCTGGTGTTGCTGAAATCGGCCAGCCGAATGACGATCGCCTCGGTCTTCTCCGCACTCACTCGCTGACTCCATTCCAATGGGACATGCGCGCGATCTTTCCCGCGATGCGCGACCGGGCAGGATCATCTCGACACGGCTCCGTTCCCGCCATTGACTCGCGTGGAAACTCCTGCCGCATCGGCGGAATTCACAGCCCCGAAAACACGAAGCCCGGATTCGTGCTCTTCAGCAACGAACCCGGGCTTCGGCATGTCTGGGCTGGCAGTTGTGAGTTGTTATTTGACGCCGGCTTACATGCCCAGCATCTGAACGAGCGGGCCGGCGACTGCGCCGTTCTCGCCGGACTTCCACATGAATCGAACGAGGTCGAGCATCACGCCGCCGCACAGCAGCATCGCGATTGACGCCAGCAGGACGGCACTGAAAACGACACCGCCCCATTCCTGTTCGACCGGTGCCATCGCGACGCCGGGCGACGGGGCCGCAAACTCGCTCGTTCCGTCTCCAGCATCGAATTCGTCGTCGAAGGCATCTTCGTCCGCCATGAACTCTTCGTCGTCGGCGAAATCTTCGATGTCGTCGTCGAAAACATCGTCACCGAGATCGTCGTCGTCGAATGCGTCGTGAGCTTCGAGATCGAATGTTTCTTCGCTCTCGGCGCCGGCACGGCTGACCGTTGCGGCTGAACCGGCCGTCGTGGCGTCATCGTCGTCGAACAGCAGAACGCTGGTATCGCCGCTGCTGTCGCCTTCCAGTTCGCCGAGCTCGAACTCGCTTTCATCGTCGTCCGACTCGAAGGCCGGCATTTGCACAAGCGTGTCGGGGCTCGACTTTTCGAGGTCCATCACCGGCACGGTGGCTTCGGTCGCGGCACCATCCAGTGAGATGCCGCTGTCCGCCGGCATGTCGAGCGAAATGCCGCTGTCGGCGGGTACGTCGAGCGAAATGCCACTATCAGTCGCAACGTCCAGCGTGATGCTCTCGTCATCGTCCATCGCGAGCGAGATGTCGCTGTCGGTTCCGACGTCCAGAGCGATCCCGCTGTCGTCAGCCATGTCGAGAGAAATGCCGCTGTCGGGGTCGACATCCAGCGAGATGCCGCTGTCGCCGCCGAGTTCCAGCATTCCGTCGTCATCATCGTCGTCTTCGGTCGACAGAACGATCCCGGCCTCGGTATCGGCCAGTTTGACGTCGCTGTCACTGTCGCCGTCCGCCGGCAGCAGACGCACGTCGCTGTCGGAATCGGCACCGACGAGTTTGACGTCGCTGTCGGAGTCCGTCTTGAGCACTCGCACGTCACTCGCAACCGCGATGTCACTCCCGGAATCGCCTCCGTCGAGTGAAAGGACGTCGCTGTCGGCATCTGTCTGGACCGGAGGATCCTGAGACAGCAGGCGGACGTCGCTGTCGGAAACCTGACTGGACATCAGAACGTCGGCACTCGAGTCCGCCAGGGATTCGTCATCCAGGTCAGACGCCAGTCGAACATCACTGTCCGACCGGTCGAGATCGAGTGCGATTTCACTGCTGTCGCCTTCGTCCAGATCGAGATGCAGCTCTTCGGCGGAATCTCCCAGCGAAACCGGAATGTCAATGCTGCCGCTTTCGGTGCCGTCTCCGTCATCAACCGCGAGCACCATTTCTTCGCTGGAATCGCTCAGTGAGACCGGAATATCGACGCTGGCATCGTCGCTGTTGTCCTGGTCAAAGACGAGACGCACGCCGCTGTCAGAAGCGCCTTCATCGCCAGCAAGGTCGTCATCGGTGAGGACATTGCTGTCTGACTTTCTGATCGTGGTCGGCTGCTCGGCAATCCCTTCGTCGTCGTCAAGCACGTTGTCGCCGCCGAAGATTGGAACGTCGGGGGACGAATCTGCCTGGATCGTCCGCGCGAACTCTTCGAGATCTTCCTGGCGGAACTTCCAGTTTCCTCGATCGGCAAAGCCGCGGATATCGCCAGCCGCCCGAGCTTCCTTCAGTCGTTCTTCGGAAACCCCGACCACCGCTGCGGCTTCTTCCAGACTCAGATACTTCTTTGCCATGAGATCCAACCAGTCAAAAGGACCAGGCCATTCGACTCCCTGGCAGGACGAATCTCCGTCCCGCTGAGGTGTCGACGACAGCCAATCATACACCCGAATCTTTGTCGTAACCTGAGCAGCGTCAGTGAATTGCGACGCCTGCATCGGGCGTCCGGCATTCTACGCAGGCACTGTCCCGATTCAACCGCCACTTGCTGCGCAGCCCCGGTTTGACCTGCGAATTCAATCATGCAGCGCCGCCCCGAGGCCGCAAAGTTTGCCACTCCTGCGGAGAGTATCCGCCTGATCGGTCAGTCGCGCCGGGCTTTTGACCGCCCCCGCTCAAACCCGACGACGCAGCGCAGCAGCTTTCCGGGATGTCACCGTGATGCCGATTTCTCCGGCTCGAAGAGTTCGACAGGTCGTTCGAATCGGTTGCAGGATCCAGCTGCTGAAACGGTCCTCGACGTTGTCCTCACGCCGCCCCGCAAGCCGGTCTGCGGAAAGCACGAGCCGACAGCGCGCCACGGTATCCCGCAGAGTTTCCTGCAGCGCAACGTGTGCGGCGGTCGAATCGAGATCGACTGCCAAAGGTCGCCGCGAAACCCGCTCGCTGGGTAGATGAATCTCAGGCGACCTTGATATAGTCCCGAACCCGCCATTTCCGGTGGGATTTTCGTCTGCTGCGGCAGGTTCGGAAGCGTGGCCTTCCGACCGGAGCGGACACTGGCCTCAGAGCGAATCGGAATGCCATAGTGACGTGTGTCAGCTGTCCAGCGACACGCGTTTTTTGTTTGGTGTCTGTCAAATCTGACGTTTCTGCGTCGCTCAATTGAGTCAAGTTCAGGTCAAATGGTCGATCGTAATCTACTGCGTGAGTATCAGATCCCCGATGAAATCCTCGATGCCGAATTCCGCAAGGCGTTCGAGGAGGACGATATCGAAGTCAGCGAACACTGGGACGAGCTGTACTCTGATGCTCCACTCGAATTCGACGCGGGGTCGATTGTTCCCGGCAAGGTTATCCGGATTGAAGGCGACGATGTCCTCGTCGATGTCGGCTACAAAAGCGAGGGCATGGTCCCGCTGAACGAGTGGGATGATCAGCCCGCTCCGCCCGAGCCCGGCGACGAAATCGAAGTTCTGATGGAAGAGTTCGAGGACGAATTCGGCCTGCTGCTGCTGTCAAAGCGCAAGGCCGACCGAATCCGCGAATGGGAAAAGATCATCTCGGAAAACGCCGAAGGCGACGTCGTCACCGGCAAAGTCGTCCGCAAGATCAAGGGCGGTCTGCTGGTCAACATTGGCGTCAACGTCTTCCTGCCAGCCAGCCAGGTCGACATTCGCCGTCCGCCGGATATCGGCGCCTACATCGACCAGGACATCGAGTGCGTGATCCTCAAGATCGATGAATCGCGCCGCAACATCGTGGTTTCGCGCCGCAAGCTGATCGAAGAAAAACGCGAGAAGCTGAAGAAGGAACTGCTCGCCGAACTGGTCGAAGGCGATACCCGCCAGGGCGTCGTGAAGAACATCGCCGACTTCGGCGCGTTCGTCGACCTGGGCGGCATCGACGGCCTGCTGCACATCACCGATATGAGCTGGGGCCGCATCAGTCACCCGACGGACATGGTCAAGATCGACGACAAGATCGAGGTCAAGGTCCTGAACATCGATCGCGAACGCGAGAAGATCGCCCTGGGCCTGAAGCAGCTTACGGCCAGCCCGTGGGATGGCGTCGAATCGAAGTACCCGGTTGGCAACAAGGTCAAGGGCGAGGTCGTCAACGTGATGACCTACGGTGCCTTCGTGAAGCTGGAAGACGGCATCGAAGGTCTGGTCCACATTTCCGAAATGTCCTGGACCAAGCGCATCAACCACCCGACGGAACTCGTCCAGATCGGCGACGAAGTCGAAGTGGTTGTGCTTGGAATCAACAAGGACAAGCAGGAAATCTCGCTGGGCATGAAGCAGACCCAGCCGAATCCGTGGGACAACGTCACCGAGAAGTATCCCGAAGGCTCAAAGGTCAAAGGGACGGTTCGGAACCTCACGAATTACGGAGCCTTTATCGAACTCGAAGAAGGTGTCGACGGCCTGCTGCACGTTTCCGACATGTCATGGACGCGGAAGATTTCGCACGCCAACGAAATGCTCAAAAAGGGCATGGAGATGGAGTGCAAAGTTCTGTCCGTCGACGAAGAACGGAAGCGAATTGCTCTCGGCCTCAAGCAGCTCGACAACGATCCGTGGGAAACGACCATCCCCGAAAAGTACGGCGTGAATGCCGTCGTCACGGGCAAGGTCACGAAGATCACGAACTTCGGTGTCTTCGTCGAACTGGAACCGGAACTCGAAGGTTTGCTGCACGTGTCCGAACTGGCTGACCACAAGGTCGACAATCCGGAAAGCGTTGTGAACGTCGGCGACGAACTCGAAGTCCGCGTGCTGCGAGTCGACATCGACGATCGCAAGATCGGCCTGAGCCGCAAGCTCGAAGCCGACGAGATTCCGGAAGACGGTGGCGACGCTGGCGAAGGCCGCAGCGGCGCGACACCGCGCGAACCGCTCAAGGGCGGTATCGGCGGCGGTGGCGGTGGACTGCTGATCGACTTCCCCGTCGGCGGCGGAAACGCTGCCGGGGAAGCTCCCGCTGGGGAAGCTCCCGCCGAGGAAGCAGCGGACACAACCGAAGAGGCAGCGGCAGAAGAAGCTTCAACCGAAGAATCTGCTTCTGAGGAATCTGCCGGATAATCGGCTGAACAAACTGACGACCCAGCGTTCTGCTGAGTCGGATTAAATGAGTTCTGCGGCCCGTCGAACGGAATGTTCGGCGGGCCGTTTTTATTGCGCCAGCCCGAACTCCCGAGCCAGCCGTAATCGGTGCCGCAATCGGAAGCCGTCCCGCTGTCTTCGCAGGATCGCTGGCCTTCCGAGTCCAGCTCATCGAACCAGTCGGCCGATACACCCCTCACAAGGTTCTCACCAGACCAAATCTCTGCACGGTCAGGCTTCGCCCTTCGTAACGGTGAACTGGCTTCCGCCCACCGACGCTTTGTCATGGCGGTCCGCGGCCACGGCAGAGCACATCTCCGATGAAGCACTCGAAGCATCTCAACGCCGGCCATCTGGTCCGGCCCGAGCGGTCAACTTCGCCGGCTTCCCGGAAACCAGCGGTGCGAACGCACCATCAGCGCGGCACGGAGTGTCGCCGTTATTCATTCCCTCCCCTGAGTTGCACAGCAGAAGAGTCACCCCTGGGACGACACTGACGTCTGTTGATGGAACTCTGGTTCGGAGCCCGGATTGCCAGCAGTCGGACTGCCTCCTTCCGAGAAAAACGACATTCATTTCGAGTCGAACGGTCTGCGGCCTGACCAGCCACCCGACGAGTTTGCCTCACTGTGAAGGATCGCTCTCTCTCCAAGCTGCAACGCGAGCCTCCAGACGAATCAGAAGGACATCCATGTCGACTACCACGAAAAAGAGTTCCGCCCGGCCCAGCACGACCGCCAAACCGCGCCGCCGAGCGACCTCGCGAGTTCAGAATCCCCTTGAGACATATCTGAAAGAAATCAATGAAACCGCCCTGCTGACCGCCCAGGAAGAAAAGGATCTGTCCAACGCGATTTCCGACGGCGATCACGCCGCTCGCGACCGCATGGTGCGAGCCAACCTGCGGCTCGTCGTGAACATTGCCCGAGCCTACACCGGCAAGGGGCTCCCACTGCAGGACCTCATCGAAGAGGGCAACCTCGGCCTGTTGCGTGCCGTCGAGGGCTTCGATCCGACAATGAATACGCGCTTCAGCACGTACGCCAGCTACTGGATCAAGCAGTCGATCAAGCGGGCTCTGGTCAACTCCGCCAAGACGATTCGCATTCCGGCGTACATGGTCGAGCTGCTTTCGAAGTGGCGTCGGGCGACAGCGAAACTCAGCGACTCACTCGGACGCACGCCGACTCCTGAAGAAGTTGCCGCTGATCTGGGGCTGCCGAAAAAGAAGCTGAAGATCGTCAAGAAGGCGATTCAGCTCTACAACTCGAACCCGCAGACCGACCAGCCGGACGGCACCTGGACGCTCGGCGAAGTCGTTGCCGACGAACGTCAGCAGGGGCCGGATCACGAGTTGATGGAGAGCGACAATCTGAAGCACGTCTTCAAGATGCTCGACACGATGGACCAGCGCGAAGCGACGATCCTGCGGATGCGGTTTGGCCTCGATGACTCCGAGCCCAGAACGCTCAAGGAAATCGGAGAAGCTCTCGGCCTGACGCGCGAACGCGTCCGCCAGATTGAAGGCGACGCCCTCAACCGCCTCGCCCGCAGCCTCAACGGAGAGTAACGCCGCCTGGCCGCCACCACCTGAGCCCTCGCAGTTCTGCAACCAGGAACGCTCAGCTCAGATCGAGAGACAGCCTGACCACCCGCTGCGGTCAGGCTGTTTCTGTTTGCAGCAGGACCATTCCGCCGTGAGTAGCATTTCCCGCCGCGGGATCTATCATGCGACACACCAGCGAGGAATCGCCCCGCTGTCCCGGAAAGTTGTCCCCGTAGATCAATTGGATAGATCGTCGGCCTCCGGAGCCGAAGGTTAGTGGTTCGAATCCACTCGGGGATACTTGCGATCAGTGACAGGGTAGAATCAGGCGGAATCTCCGGGACTTCTGGAGGTTCCGCTTTTGCTTTTACCGCCCGTTCTCCACTGTTCCGACACAGTCTGCACCAGATTCTGCACCGCCTGTTCGCAGGGCGAGTCGGTGACCTGTCGGTAGTAGGCCGTCAGTCTTGAAATTGTGGGTACAGGCTCTTGAGTTTGATACGGGCATC
>Ga0070727_10003762_pt1 | contig 13456 bp, 10 predicted proteins | sample tdAd472_FD_66722 | JGI IMG/M metagenome (GOLD analysis project Ga0070727, IMG submission 66722) | Marine sediment microbial communities from the Atlantic coast under amendment with organic carbon and nitrate - tdAd47.2 | ecosystem: Environmental > Aquatic > Marine > Coastal > Sediment | place... | reverse complement strand
CAGCCAGATCGCGCCGATTCTGCCACGACCGCTGTTGAGTTGTTTGCTCAGCGGAGAAGTCTTCCTCGTTTTTCCGAAAAGATTTCCGCCGACCAGCAGGCAGCAAAAGATGACGGCCAGGCGTCAACTTCGGTAACCGATCTGCAAACCGAAGTGCTAACGCAGGTTTACGACAGCGATACCTGCGTCGTGCTTCGCAATCGGATTTACTCACTCCCAGGGCCTACCCGCCACCACACCGCAACGCCGTGGGGCGATCTGCGTCGTGATTCCAGAATTATCGCCTCGCACAAGGCCGTCGTTCAGGCCCGTCAAAGTAGTGACAGACCCGAAGCGCGATCGACGCCCCGTCTGCGACCGCTTCTTCTGGCGGTGATCGCCTGCGGAGTCGGCTGGTTCTTCTGGGGCTCCGGGTCGTCGATGACGGCGGCGATCGGACCGGCCGTTCAGGAAGCTCCCGTTGTCGAGAACAGCGGCTCGTCAGGCGACGACAGTTCCGATGACGCTCCAGGCCCCGAGAACTCGAAACGTCAGCGACCGAACGGAACCACATCCTCCAACGACGCGAGGGCGTCGCGCCGCCAGCTCACAGACGACGCGGCAACCTCGAAACCGAACCAGCCGCGCGATGCTGCTCCCGGCGGCGGAACCGGAAACCTCGACCAATCGCCAGTGGCCGTCGAGCAACGACTGCTGCGCGACGCGACGTACCTCGCATCCGACGATCTCGAAGGCCGCGGCGTCCGGACTCAAGGTCTGGAACGGGCAGCGGAATACCTGGCGGCTCAGTTCGCTGAGGCCGGGCTGAACACGTCGCACTATAACGGAACTCCGTTTCAGGAGTTTGAGCTGCTGTCTCTCGGCGGTGACAGTCCAGTTCAGCAGATTGAATTCCGTGCTGAGGACGGCCTCGCAAGACGCCTGCTTCCCGATCAGGACTTCGCCTCACTGGTGCTCTCGCGAAGCACAAAACTGGATGTTCCCGTCGCATTCGCCGGGTTCGGCATTTCGGCACCCGAAGTCGGCTACGACGATTACCAGGGGCTCGACGTTGCGGGCAGGGCGGTCGTCATCCTGCGACACGCTCCGACCGTCTTCGAAACAGAAGCTGGCGACCTCGCGAAGCACTCCTACATTCGCACCAAAATCGCCGGCGCATCCGCGCGTGGGGCGAGTGCCGTCATCCTCTGTTCCGACCTCGCGTCCATCGAATCGCCACGACAGACAACGCCACAACAGCAAACCGCGCGCAGCAGCGGGCAGCGGGATAAGCTCCTGCATGTCGAACTCACACTGGAGGACGGCATTCGGCCGTTGCCGGTCATTCACTGCCGCCGTGAGATTCTGAAGGAACTGCTCAAGGACTTCTGCAAGTTCGATCTCGACGCCGCCGAACGCCGGATCGCCGATCACAATATGCCCGCGAGCCAGCAACTGGCGGGGCTCTCACTTGCCGGCCATGTCTCTCAGCTGCGGCGCGGACGGACACTCAAGAACGTCGTCGCGACACTGGATCCACTCGAGCCGACGACAGACGAAACGATCATCGTTGGAGCCCATTACGATCACCTGGGACGCGGCGGCTGGGGTTCGCTGACGCTGGGAGCGAACAACGAAATTCACAACGGCGCGGACGACAATGCGTCGGGCACGTCCGTCCTGCTGGAAGTCGCGCGACAACTGGCTGCTACCGAGACGCCGTTGCCGCGTCGCGTTCTGTTCGTCGCCTTCAGCGCCGAAGAACTCGGTCTGATCGGCAGCCGCAAGTACGTCAAGGCACCTCTCGTTCCCATCGACCAATCGATCGCCATGCTGAACCTCGACATGGTCGGTCGCCTGCGCAACGACCGCCTGACGGTCTACGGCACGGGATCGTCGAAATCGTGGTCGCCACTTCTCGACGCGTTCGCCCCGCGCCACAGCCTGTCAATCGCCAGCAAGCCGAGCGGTTATGGCCCGAGTGACCATGCATCGTTCTATGAAACCGGTGTTCCCGTCCTGCATTTCTTCACCGGCTTTCATCCTCAGTATCACCGGCCGGAAGACGATGTTGAGCATCTCAATGTCGAGGGGATGCGTCGCATTGCCGGCCTGGTTGTTGACCTCGTCACAACGCTCGGCCAGGCAGAAGAACGGCCGCAACGGTCACTGGCCAGCAGTGGCTCGCCGCTGTCCGACTTGACTCTGGGCCTGACCGACCTGACAACCCCAGACGTTTCCTCAGGCCCGCCAACTCTCGGCATCATTCCTGTCAGCCGCGCTCAAGGCCAGGCGGGAGTTCTGGTCCGTAAGACAGTGTCGCGATCGCCAGCCGATCTGCACGGAATCCGCACGGGAGACGTCATCGTTCGCGTCGGCAGGCAACGCATCGATTCGATCGAGCAGCTGGTCACCGAAGTCCGCGCTCAGTCACGCGACGAGAAGCTGCCTGTCGAACTGGTACGGAACGGAATCCGCATGAAAGTCCGGATTCAGTTCTGACTGCTCGCCCGCGACACGCGCACTCCCCGTCACCGACGGACCTGCTCGACCGGTTTTCGCAGCCAGATCGCCGCGCACCACGCAACGAGGCTGTTCTCCTGAAGGCGTGTCGATTAGCGTTGGCGGTACAAGCGGCGAAACGAATCCCGCGTCCTCATCTGCCACAGGCAAAGGCCCCGCAATGCGATCTGGAAATCCTGCGCTCTCGAAGAAGTCGTTCGAGACCTTTGACGTTTTTGACCAGTCGAACGTGATGACGCTGAACGGTACCGTCATCAAGACGGGCATTCTGCTGGCACTTGTGCTGGGCGGCGCTGCGGTCACCTGGAACGCCGTCGGGCAGCAGAACGCGAACGCCGGCCCCGTCATGATGGGCGGATTGATCGCTGGGCTGATCTTCGGAATGATCACCTGTTTCAAACCGAACTGGTCGCCGGTCACCGCTCCGATTTACGCGATCGCCGAAGGACTGTTTCTCGGTGGAATCTCGGCGTTCATCAACGCTCGTTATCCCGGCATCGCGTTTCAGGCAGTCGGCCTGACGTTCGGCACGCTGGCCTCGCTGCTGTTCGCCTACTCGACCGGCCTGATCAGAGCGACCGAAAACTTCAAGCTGGGCGTCGTCGCCGCGACAGGCGGCATCTGCCTGGTCTACCTCGCGTCAATCGTCATGGGCTTCTTTGGAGTCGCGATCCCCTACATCCACGGGTCCGGCCCGATCGGCATCGGCTTCAGCGTGTTCGTGGTCATCATCGCGGCACTGAACCTCGTGCTCGACTTCGATTTCATCGAGCACGGAGCCGAACGCGGGGCTCCGAAATACATGGAGTGGTACGGCGCCTTCGGCCTGATGGTCACGCTGATCTGGCTCTACATCGAGATCCTGCGACTGCTCGCCAAACTGCAGAGCCGCGACTGAGCTGCAGACCGGTTGTACGTAGTGATCGGTTTCAGAAGTTTGCAACTGGTTGTTTGACCCGAAGCCGGAGGCGATGGCGTTCAGCGGACCGCCTGAAAACGCCATCGCCTCCGGCTTCGGGTCAAACGAGAACCCTGTCGCGACTTACGAACCAGACCACGTCGCTGAATTCTGGCGAATCCAGCGACCGGGCGTTCCGGGTCAGCCGCCGAGCCGCTCGACCAGCTGCTCCAGCCGCCGACCGTACTCCACATACAGTCGGTAGGCGACTTCGGGATCCTCGTCGGCACTTTTCCCGAGGTGGATGACCGCGACCATGTGCGGCTCGATTGACAGGTAGCCATCGTACCCGTCAGAGATCAGGTCGCGGAGTATCTCTTCGACACCGCAGTCGCCCTCGTCCGGAAAACAGTTCGCTTCCTGACCGCGTTTCCACGCCTTGATGTGGACATGCACGATGTGCTCCCGGACTGCACGAAAGTACGCCGGCGTGTCGCGGTTGCGTTCGTTGCCAGTGTCGAAGACCAGCTTCAGCGCCGGGCTGTCGACGCGTTCGATAAACTCCAGAGCCTTCTCCGGTCCCTGGCTGCCCCAGCCGTGACAGTTCTCATGAACCAGAGTCACGCCGCCGTCCGCCGCGATCGCCGCCAGCTGCTGAAACCGCCGCACGACTTCGTCACCCCAGTCCTTGTCCGATCGAGGTGACTCCTTTGAATTCGGGTAGCTCATCGTTCGAATGAACTGCGCCCCGCAGCGCTGCATCCGCGGGATGGCTCGCTGCAGTTCGTCGATGTCGATTTGAAAGTCGCCGTCGATCGGTCGCGCCCAGTTCGCGATCTGCGACGCAAACCCAACGACCTGCTGCCCCGCTGCGTCGAGCTGTTCGAGCACCGAATCGAACTCTGCATCGGGCAGGTCCGTGATACATGTCCGCCCGATATTCCGAGGCTCAATCGCGGACCACCCCAGCTCTTTGTGAGCCCGAATCTGCAGCTCCAGCGACTCCCCGGCTTCGTCAGCAATTCCGCAATACTTCATCCGATCATTCCTCACTGGTTCGCAGTGTTATCAACTGCACGGTCTCATCAAGCACACGGTGTCATCAACCACACAGACGCGCAACGCCCGGTTACCGAGCACGCTGCAGCGTCGGTTCGCCCCACACCGTCAGGTTGTGGGGAGACTCGGAACCGTCAACGGGGATCGTCAGCAGCGAGAATCGCAGGACGTCCGCTTTCGGAAGTGGCACGTCGATCGTCGCCGGTCGCTCGCCCGAACGGATCGGTTTCGTGCGGTGCAGTTCCTGGCCGTTGGCGACGACGGAGAACTCGACGGCACCATTCGGGCCCGCGGTCGGATGCAGACCGACCTGGCAGGTGAAGCGGTCGAACACACTGCCGGGGGCGAGAACAAAGTCGAGCGAGAACGGCGCGCCCATGCCGTAACCATGCTCGACGGACTGAGGCTGTGCGGCAGAGGACGCTCCGGGCAACTGCAGCGGATGCAGCTGCCGCTTCGCGTCCATCGATTGATTGACCAGGAACGGCGACACGTAATACGGGTGAGGAATCATGCGACCGCGAAACTCAGGCAGCCATTCGGTCAGTGGTTGAGCATCCCAGGATTCAGCGTCACTCTCAAACTGCCCCGTTGCCAGGCAGACGACCGAGTAGATCACGTCCGCCGTGTGCTTTGCATTGTCGAGCGCCGCTGCCGCGCGATGTTCGTCGGCCTTTACTCCGTCGCCGTGCATCATGTCCTGAACGATCGGCACGATGTGCGCCGCCGCGTTCTGCTTCAACAGTCGCTGATGCTGGTAGATTCGCAGAGCCAGCTCTTCGCGGGTTCGTCCCAGCAGGCGCGGTCGGTATTCCGCCCGAGGGATTCGGTAACTGCCGACGTCCATAATCCCGCCGGCTCCGAACAGATAGTTGAATCGCTCCTTATCTTTGGGCGGTGGCAGCAGCGTCTTGAGCTGCTGTTCGGAAACCGGACTGCTGTGAGCCGACGGACAACCGGGGTCCTCGTTCCAGTGGCACAGCACTCCGAGGAATTTCATGGCCTCGTCAGTCTGACCGGTTTCGAGGTTCGTGACGATCCGATCGATGTACCACAGCAGAGCCTGCGCTGTGGGTTCCGGAGCGTTGACATCGTGCAGCGAGACTCGGACGTCCGGCACCAGGCAGTACGGGTCGAGTTCCGGCGCCTTACCTCCGGCATGCTTGTCCTGCAACGACGTGTAATCGCTGCAGAGCCGGCCGAGATGCTCGGCCCCAATCCGTTCCGTCTGCCACGCGGGAAGGTGCATCACCGCCCACAGACGAATCAGCCGATGCCCGCGTCCCCAGGCAAAGACATCGCCCGGAATCACAAGTCCAACGGACAGAAGCAGGAGTAACCAGCGAAGCGAGCGTTGCGGCATAGAAGAAGCCTCGACATCCTCTGTGTTTCTGCGACGGCTGTTGTCGCGCGGCGCCAGACGGCGTCGTGTCGTGCGTCGGCAGTCTGACGCAAAGCCGCGACGACGCAAAGCCGTGCAGATTCAGCGACGCACAGCGACCGCCTCGTGATGAAGAACCCGCCTGCCCAGCCCGGAGATTCTGATGCCCAGCCGACACACCGTTCCCGCAACGCGTGACGACTCAACCTCGCGCCGCGACTTCCTCCGCGCCTCGGGTGCCGGCCTGCTGACAGCGGGCCTGTTGCGAACGGCGTCCGCAGCTGACAGAAAGTCGGACGCAACACCGGCGAACCCGATCTGCGTTTTCACCAAACCGTTCAACTCGCTCTCATTCGACGAACTGGCCGACCACATCGCGGAACCCGGCTTTGACGGAATCGAAGCCCCCATCCGTCCCGGCGGCCACATCGAACCGGAAGCTGTCCCCGATGAACTGCCGAAGCTCGTCGAGGCTCTCAAGAAGCGCGGCCTCGAAATCACCGTCCTGACATCCGACGTCAACGACCCGAACGATCCCGTCAACGAACGAGTTCTCCGCACGGCAGCATCTCTGGGCGTTCGTCGCTACCGGATGAGGTACTTCAAGTACGACATCAAGCAACCAATCCTGCCGCAGCTCGACAACTGGCGTCCGCAGGTTCGCGAACTCGCGGCGTTGAACGCGGAACTGGGTATCACGGCGGTCTATCAGAACCACGCCGGTCGCAACTACTGCGGAGCACCACTCTGGGACCTGCAGCGACTGCTCCACGACATCCCGGTCGAACACGTCGGCGTCGCGTTCGACATCCGCCACGCAACCGTCGAAGGGACAATGAGCTGGCCCGTCTCCTTCCAGATGCTCAGGCCGCACATCGACACGATCTACGTCAAAGATTTCCGCTGGTCCGACTCCGGCAAACCGGAGAACGTCCCGCTCGGCGAAGGCCACATCAGCTCCGAGTTCTTCAAGCTCCTCGCCGCCTCGGACTTCACCGGCCCGATCTCGCTGCACGAGGAATACCTCGACCACCGCAAACCCGAACTCGTCCCCGAACACCTGGCCGCCATCAAACGCGACTTCGCCACGCTGAACGCACTGATTGCCGCTCGCTGACAGCTGCCCCACCGTGCCAGTGACGCCCGAACAACCACATCTCCACAAAATGCCAGAGGACTCAATTGATGGATCAGTCGTTTGAAGACGAAGTCAGAGAACTGGCCGCATCCGGAAACAAGATCGAAGCCATCAAACGCTTCCGGGAAGAAACTGGTGCCGGGCTGGCAGAAGCCAGGGCGGCCATCGAGGCGCTGGTCGCGGGCGACACGGTCGTTTCTTCGCATTCGGCAGACAGCTCAGACCTGACTGACGAAATCGTCCGGCTGCTCGAACGCAGCGAGAAGATCGCTGCGGTCAAGCTGTACCGTGAGCAGGCAGGAACAGGCCTCAAGGAAGCCAAAGAGGCTGTTGAAGCGATCGGCGAGCAGCACGGCCTGACGTCGACGTCTGGAGCTGGTTGCTTTGGGATCGTCCTGCTGCTGCTGTCAGCAACTTCTCTGGCCTGGCTGCTGTGACCGACCGAAGCGTGCGTCAACGGGATGCTGCAGCGGGAGCGACGTACGATCCGTCGGCCCTCCGCAGCCGCACCCAGTCGACCGCAACCATGTACTTTTTGACGGCTTGCGGATTCGCACCGGCGATCTGCAGCGTCAGCGTGTGTTTCTGCCCTTCGACGGTCAGCTTCGGAAAGCTCAGCACGCCCGTCGTGATCACGTCCGGATTGAACAGGTCGATCGGATCGCCGAGCACCTGATCGTCGAGCGACAGTTGCACAACGCCGTAGTCGCGGGCGCAGGTCAGAACGACTTCCAGATCAACCGTGCCGGAGAACTCTGGCAGTTCAAGAGTCAACGTGTCGCCCGGTCGGCCACCCGTCCAGAAGAGCTGCCCGTCACCGCTCCAGCGATCGGCCTTGAAGCTGCTCATCTTCTGCGCCTGCACCCGACCGGCGGACGCTCGCCGCTTCAGCGTTTCGGCCTCGATCGCACCGGCAACAACGCCAGTGTCCGAATCAATCGTCGCCTTCGGGCCGCGAGTCGCCTTCGCATTCTCGACCGACGGCAGCTTGGGCCCAGTATACGGTTTCGGCTGAGCCGCCCGCCATTCCGCTTCCGAAACCTTCTTCGTCTGGTGCGTCAGAACGTGAGCCCCCTTCATCCCGCCAACGACGATGTCGAGCTTGCCGTCGCCGTTGATATCCGCCACGGAAAGCTGCCGACCGATGCCCGCCTCTCCGTCCGCCTGATACGGAATCCAGTCAACGCCCTTGTCAGTCCGCGTCAGCCGAAACCAGTAAACAACGGCGCCGGCGTCCCACATCGGGCTCTGCTTGTGATGCGACCAGTAAGTCTTGCCGGTCACAATGTCCTTCACCCCGTCGCCATCGATATCCGCCAGCGCGACCGAGTGCAGCTCGCTGAAGAGCACTCCGTAAGCGTTCTCCGACGGATGCGAGCCCATGATGAGATGATGCTTGAACGTCGCTTCGTCGCCGTCGCGAACCTGCTCGTACCAGCTCAACCCGAAATCGTGCGCCGCCTGGCTGGTGATGATGTCGTTGTCGCCGTCTCCGTCGACATCGTACGCGTACATCTCCGCCCCGCCGTACGCATTGCTGAACGACGCCGGATGGTGCGCCCAGCGAGACGACTCCGCCTTTGCCGCCAGCTGCTCAAACCAGCCTTTCGAATGAATCACGTCGAGTCGTCCGTCGCCGTTGACGTCGCCAATTCCAAGCCCGTGTCCGAATCGCCCCGCCGTAATCTGTTCGGAAATCGGATGAAACGACCAGGCCTCGAACGGCTTGTCCCAGTTGACCGTCGCAAAGCCGAAGTAGCCGTCACGAGTGCAGACCAATTCAGGCCGCTCGTCACCCACCAGGTTCGTCAGTTGAGGCGATTCGTTCGACACCCAGTCGAACACCTGGTACTTCTTCCAGTGCGAGCTGAGCCCGTCCGGTCCAGGGTTCTCATAAACGTAGGCCGGCGTGCCAGGAAAACCGACGACGAAGACATCGTTGCGACCATCGCCGTTGAAGTCGTAAACCCACGAGAAGAAATTGTCCGCGTAGCGATTCGTGTCCTGCGGCACCGGCGAGTACATCTCGTACTTGATCTTGAAGTCCGGCCCGACAAACCAGAACGGCCCATAGACGGCATCCGACACGCCGTCGCCATTGATGTCTCCGGCGTTCGCGCCTTCCGAGTAATAAACGTCGCTCAGTTGCTGCCGCTGAAACGAGTGCAGCGTCAATTCATCCGCCGCGACTGTACTCACCAGTGCGGCGACGACGGTCAGTTGCAGACTCAGACTTACATATGGCTTCATAGCGATCACAAGCTCCCGGCGGAGTTACGGCGGCTGCCCGACTTGATAACAAACCTCATGCCCCCCGAATCGAGGGCCGGACACCCGCCATTGTGCCGATGCGGCGAAAGTCCCGATAGCATGGCGACTCCACCGAAGGCGACCACCCACCGCCTCGCAGGAACTCTTCAGCAACACTCGCATCATGCTCGTCGAGGCCAGCGTCCTCACCCTGCCGAACCGTCTCGTCATCGCGATCTATCTCGCGGCGACAGTGAAACTGGATATCGCCATCGGCCTGCGACTCAAGAGCGGGACCGCTTTTTCTCTCGTCGGACGCCGGCTGCGGTAGTGCGAGGTCGAGGCGCGCAGCGAGTTCGAGGCGAAGGCGTCGTACGTCTGGGGAGCCCTGCTCAAGAACATCATCCCGCTGATCCTCGCCATGCCCGGCGTGATCGCGGTCACTCGACTGCCCGATCTACCCGACGTCGATTCGGCCATTCCCCGCCTGGTGGGCGTGCTGTTGCCGCGGCCGAACAAAGAGTCCGGCATCGACGCGATCCGTCAGGCGCTGATGGCCTTCTTCCAGGTCCCGACCTTCACGATTCTGCTGCGGGGCATTCTGTGGCGACGAGCGACCGGCCGAGCCGCACTGATCGCCCTGCTGAGCGGCATCGCGACGTCGGTCTCGCTGTACGCCCTCAACCAGCCCGCCGTTTACGAGAGCCTCGGCTGGCCGCCGCTGTTCCAGATTCAGGAGCCGTTTCTGTACTTCTCCATCTGGGCGTTCCTCGTGACTGCCACGCTGCTGATCGTGATCAGCCTGCAGAGCAACCCCGATCCCGACGAGAAGCTGCAATACGTCTACTCCGCTCGATCAATCACCGAATCTCCAACCACACCGCCCCAGGCACCCCGCTGAGCAATGTTTCCGCATTTTCGATTCCACAGAGAACACGTAGTGGACGAGGTCACGAGTCCCGAGGTGCCTGCAACACCGGGGACTCGTAACCTCGTCCACTACGAGCAACCAGAATTCTTAGCTGTCCCCGACCACGTCGACGATCGAGCAGTTCGTTTATCCCACGGACTGCCTGGAGAAGCCACATGACACCTCTGCACCACTTCGGCGACCTTCTCCGCGACGCCCTGTCCGCCATCCCGCTGTGGTCCGTGCGAGCCCTCTTCGTCGCCAGCCTGCTCGCCGTCCTGCTCTGGCTCCTCCGCCTCCCCCGCTCCGCCACAACACCGCGAGACGGTCGAGCCCGCTGGGACGAAAACCTCAAAACCACCGCTTCCATCGCCCTCCTCATACAGATCGCGATTTACTCGCTGCTTTGACTCCGTTAGAGAGCGCTCGACATCCCGACCGTGACTGCAAGACCCCAATCGTAGTGAGGCCTGTTTCTTGCGCCGCGAAGTACTTTCAGCTGGCGACCTCACGAAATCTGAGCCACGACTGTGAATCAGCCCTGTCGTTCAATGTACGACATTCCTTGCAGCGTCACTCCCGTCTTCGACGCCGTTGCATCGAAGAGTTTGCTGCGCGGCAGCATAGAGCTTTCATCCAGAATGCGACCGCACATTTGACGTTTCGTCCACAACGTTTGATCAACCGGTCCAGCGACCTTTATCGTGATACGCATCGAACGATAGAAGACCTTCCGTCACACAACTCGTAGGCACGCGACATGCAGATCACACGCGCAATCGAAGCAATCTCAAGGGTCGCCGAGCTATTCGCACAAGACCCCCTTAACCATGTGTTCTCAGGCTCGTTTATGCATGAACCATTCAGAGAAGGCGGAAATCTCGCTCAGTTTCACATCGCGGGCGCAATCGCGAGAGCAGCTGACATCCTACAAAGAGATCGGGATGCTGCAGAGGTCCTTCGAACATTCGACCTCGACATCCTGCTAGACGCGACGAACTTCATCGAGCTCGCCTTCACTCCCGTCACATCCGGACACTTCAACGAGCCATTAGCTCAGATATCGGCCCGCTTCGCGTACATGACAAGGTCCCAACCATATTGGAAGTTGCTTGCTACGCCTGCGCCACTCGCGAAGGCGGAGGCAGATCACGAATTGCTGTCCATTGAAATACGAACAACAGAGGAAACGCCCCTCTCCAGCATCGGCTCAATCACGAAGCATGTCCAGGACTTGTATTCAAGCGTCGCAAAGCTCAGAGGTTGCTCAGATTCGCAACTGCTCGTTCTGAAGTTGGAGAGCGGCAGCAACATCCGCATCGATTGCAAGGGCGTCGCCGAGACCGTTGCAGAAGTTCGCAAGCTGTTGCTTGACCTTTGGCGTCGAATTCGTTTTCGAAAGCACTCAGAAGTGCTGGCAACAAACGAAGTCCTTCTTTCCACACTCGGCGTGGCGGAACAACTTGAGGAGGCGAAGAACAGCGGAGCATTATCAGCCGAAGAAGCTTCAATGTTGAAGCACAAGTTGCTCGGCAGTCTGAGTGGTATCGTGGAGTCAGGTGCCCTGTTAACCGAAATCCCACGAGAGGAAATCGTCGACAACACCAAACTGATGGCCGAATTCACGCCCAAGCGTCTTCCTGCCCCCGAAACGCCAGCTGAAGAAACGACGAAGCCGAAGAAGAAGCGCACAAGTAAGCGCAAAAAAGCCAAGAAACAAGATGGCTAAATCGAGCATGGTTGGGCATCGCAGAATGGACCGGCCAGAATTGCGCCGGTGCCGCAAGCACCGGAAGTCACGCCAGCAGGTTTCAACTCCGTAATCCGGTCGAAACTGATCAGAAGACAAAAGGTGCTTCTGCCTGCCGCTTCGCGATCTGGCCACAAGTGGCCGCGTCCACCCAGCGTGGCACGGCCATCCTGGCCTTGATTGAGCCTCGATCGGATGGAGCTGCGACGCGAACCACGGGCTGAAAGCCCGTGCCACTCGGCGTTGCCTGCTCCGGAACGGAATGAATTCCGTTCTACGACTCGCGCAGAACGCGAGCGTCAATCGGAGGCCGGGCCGCGGCAGGTGGCTGTGTTGATCGCGAAGTAGTTGTTGACGAACGGCGGCTGCTCGCGGCTTGCGTACCAGATGCGGAACGAGCCGTCAGCGTTGCGAATGACCGACTGGCTCGTCGTGTAGTGCGACTCCCACGGGCGCTCCGGACGGGACGCAGCACCGGGTTGTGGGGATTCCGAATCCAGCGTTTGCAGTCGAGGCTCACTGCCAGTCCGATCGCCGTCGTATTCGGCCGCTCGGGCCAGTAGCTGCCGTACGACATCAGGTAAACGCCGTCAGCCTTCAGCACCGCTGGATAAAACAGCCGCGATCGCTACCAGTCGGCATCGGGCTTCAGCCTCGAACGGGTGGCACGCCCTGAGGCACGAAGGGCGTGGTGAGAGACAACGTGACCGCGACCTGATTCGGTCAGCGAGTTGATCCGTCCGCTTCTTGGAGCCACGCCCATTTCTTGCAGCCACGCCCATCGCCAGGGCTCTGGGCGTGCCACCCGGGACTGTCTGTCGGTGCGTGTCCAGAGTGACGCTGGCGACTCTGGTTGCTGCCCGGACCGGGCTCACGCACAATCGCTTTGTCGAGTTGCGGCCCTCTTTACTTCTCTCGCGATGGTGGTGGTGATGTCGCGTCTGTCATTCCCGCTTGATCTGCACCGACGGCGGTGGCTCCAAGGTGTCGCCGCGGGAGGGTTGTCGCTGGGGTTGGGGCCTCGAATGCTGCCGGGGTTGAGCGCGGCACGGGCGGCGGTGAATGCATCTCGGACGCCGCTGCGGGCTTGTGTCTTCGTCTATTACTACGGAGGACCAAGCCATCTCGACTCGTACGATTTAAAACCCGATGCGCCCTCGACAGTGCGGGGAGAGTTTCAGCCGATCGCGACGTCGCAGCCGGGGATTCAGATCTGCGAGCATCTGCCGCGCATGGCACAGGTCATGCACAGGGTCGCTCTGATCCGGAGCATGCACCACACCAACCGGCTGCACGATTCGGCGGGGACGGAGACGTTCACCGGGCGGCAGAGTCCGCAGGGTGATCGCGAAGAGTTCGCTCCGATCCCGCAGCACGATCCCTGCCACGGAGCTGTGCTGAATTACCTGCGTGAGCGAGGCCGGTTCACACCGGTGCCGCCGACGGGGCAGCCGCACTGCGGCGTCTGGCACGCCTCGCTGCCGTGGCTGTTTCACAATGTAATCACCGTGCCCTGCCAGGGCGGCGGATTTCTGGGGGCTCGATTTGACCCGTTCACGATCGGCGGC
>Ga0070727_10003760_pt1 | contig 13456 bp, 8 predicted proteins | sample tdAd472_FD_66722 | JGI IMG/M metagenome (GOLD analysis project Ga0070727, IMG submission 66722) | Marine sediment microbial communities from the Atlantic coast under amendment with organic carbon and nitrate - tdAd47.2 | ecosystem: Environmental > Aquatic > Marine > Coastal > Sediment | place... | reverse complement strand
TTACCGCGAGCATGCGAAGGAAGCGGGCATCGAGCTGCCCGACCACCCCACCCTGTTCGCACGCTGGGCCAACAGTCATGTGCCCCACGAAAACCCGATCCTGCTGCCCCAGGAATCCGAGAAATTCGACTATGAGGGCGAGCTCGCCGCGATCATCGGCAAGCCCGCGCGCCGGGTCTCCGAAGCCGACGCGCTCAGCTATGTCGGGGGCTATTCGATCTACAACGACGCGACGTTGCGCGATTATCAGCGCCACTCCTCGCAGTACATGCCGGGCAAGAATTTTTTCCAGTCGGGTGCCTTCGGCCCCTGCATGGTCACGGCCGACGAGATTCCCGAGCCAGCGGATCTGACGCTGGAGACCCGCTTGAACGGCGAAGTGGTGCAGCATACGGGCATTGACGACCTGATCTTCTCGATCCCTAAGCTGATCGCCTATATCTCGAGCTTCACCGAGCTGGTCCCGGGCGACGTGATTGCGACCGGCACCCCGAGCGGTGCCGGCCTGGGCCGCACACCGCCGCTATGGATGAAGGCGGGCGACACGATCGAGGTCGAAGTCTCCAAGATCGGAATCCTGACAAACCCGATCGTGGCGGGCTGACCGGCAACGACCGGTAGCGCGCGCGGCCTCTGGCCGCGCGTGCTACTCCATCACGAGTGCGGCGCGTCCGGTGACCAGACCCTGATCGAGGCGGGCGTGCACCGTCTCGGCTTCCTCAAGCTTGTAGGTCTCTGTGACAAGCGGCCAAACCTCGCCGCGCGCGCAGAGTTCAAGTGACTCGACGACCTGCTGACGTGTGCAATAGCGGCTGCCCATCAGCTCCAATTCCTTGGCCAGCATCTGCGGTGCCGGCGCCATGAAGGGCTGGCCCGCGCCGCCCAAGGTCACGAACCGACCGCCGATACCAAGGCTTCCGACCGCCTGCTCCTGCGTGCCCTGGGTCGAGACATAATCGATCGCGACATCGACACCGGCCCCGTCGGTCAGGTCCATGATCTCGTCGACCACCCGGTCATTCGAAGCATCGACGATCATGTCGGCACCCAGATCCTGACAAACCTTGAGTTTGTCCGCCATGACATCCACCGCGATGACACGGGCATGGGCCCATTTCGCCATCATGATCTGATGCACCCCCAACCCGCCGCCGGCACCGAATACGGCAACCGTATCGGTCGGCGCGACGCGTGCGCGGGACAGCACCTTATAGGGCGTGGCGATGGCATCCGTGATCACACCGACATCGGCCGGCTTGCCCTTCCAGTCGAGGCCTTCCGGCAGCTTGATGAAGTTGCGCACGGGCAACTTGATGTACTCCGCGTAACCGCCATCGATCTGCCGGCCGATATAGCCTGCGTTCTTCGTCGAAACCGGGTCACGACCGAGACGCGTCCATTTGTCCTCACCCTCTGTCAGGTAGAAATAGGACGTCACGGCATCACCGACCTGAAGGCCACCCGTGTCGCCGCCGGTCCCCACCTCGACGATCTCACCCGTGATTTCATGCCCGATGATGATCGGAAACTCCGCTTTCGCACGGCCGGCACGAACATGATGGATGGTCAGGCCGGCCCCGCAGGCCAGAACCCGTGCGACGGCCTCTCCGGAGCCGGGCTTCGGGTCGGGAACATCCTCCAGGCTGAACGGCTCACCCGGTTTGTACAGAATTTGCGCTTTCATGGTCGTATCTACCCCCTGTTCGCTGTCAATCAGGAATGCAATGCACGCCCGAAAGCCTTGTTTCACTTGCGTCACACTTGGGCATCTGGCACCCAGAGCGCATGGCGCATTTTATTGTTGGACGATTGTTCGGATGGCCCGAGTTCGCCGAGGACGGCGATGATATCTGGCTGATCCATATTGATGAACCCACATTCTTTCTGCGGGTTATACATCGGCCCGAAGACCTCGTGCCGACCGGGGATCTCAATGATCTCTATTTCCCGCTGGTGGATGACAGCCGCTACGCGGTCGGCAACCTGATCTTTATCGAGCCGCGCCCAGCCGAGCCGCGCGAAATCGCGCAACTGGTCGCCGTTGCCATCGATGCCATTCAAAATGAAGAAGTCGGCAGATTGCTGGCGCTCGCCAACCACCCGTTCAACCCATCGTCGGCCGAACTGCAGCCGGAGGATGTGCCGGTGGGGTTTGTCACCGGCGTGTTCCACGATTCGGAGAACGGTACGACCGACAACATGCCCTGGATCGCGCATCTGGGCCCGCCGCCCTTTGCGATGCGTGTGTGCGATCTGAATGATGAAGATCTGGAGCCCGACGATATTTGGGCCAACGCCGGAGATGGATACGCGCTGGCCCACTTGCATTGGCTGTCGAGCATGGCGAGCGACCCCGGCGATATTCGCTTTCTGGCCGAGACCGCCGCCGGCATCGTGGCCGACGCCGTCGAAGAGCTTATGCCGGATCTCATTCCCGCCTAGCGGCAATTGCCCTAGCGGCCGACGGCCTTCAGTTCCGGCACCCGCGCCATCAGGACGTTGATGGTTTCGTCGACAAGCTGTGGCAATTCAACGGTGAGCTCGGAGGCTTGGCCGGCATTGCCCTCACGGCAGGCCTTCTCGATCGCACGCGCATGATCGCTCAGGCGCATGGCGCCATAGCTGCCGAAATTGCTGCCCATGTCATGGACTTCCTTGCGCATCTTATCGAGATCGCCCTCGGCATTCGCCGCGGTGATCAGCGCCACCGTCGCCGGCACTTCGGCGACCGTCATCGAGAGCATGCTCGCAACTGCCTCGCGGCCGATTGTCTCTTCGAGCTGATCCAGGATTGATCCGTCGAGACAGGAATCACCGGAGCTCGGTTCTTCTGCCGCATCGGCCGCGGGCAAGGCGACGGAACTCGCTTTTGCGAGGGCCGACAGGAGCTTCTTCTGGTCGATCGGCTTGGGAAGATAATCGTTCATTCCCGCCGAGATGCATTTTTCACGGTCACCCATGAGGGCGTTCGCGGTCATGGCGATAATATAGATGTTCGATTGTTCCGGATCGTCCAGGCCTCGGATGCGCCGCGTGGCCTCGAGGCCGTCCATTTCCGGCATCTGAATGTCCATCAGCACCGCGTCAAAGGGCCGACTTCGAACAGCATCAACCGCCTCAACACCATCGGCCGCGACCTCCACCTTATGGCCGCCCTTTTTCAGGATTGCCGCGGCCAGCATTTGATTAACGGCATTGTCTTCTACGAGCAGAATGCGCATCGGTAATACCTTTGGTTGAGACTTCGTGGTTTCACCCCCCGTACCAAACTTCATTTCCTGACGTTCACCGACGGGTGCATCGCGCGTTGGTTTCGCGTCCTTGGCACACACTTCGGCTATTCTCTCCTTCAAGAGCGACGGCCGGACGGGCTTGATAACCTTGCCGTCAAACTCCGCGGCACCGCTGTTCCGGTCGCCGATGCTCGTGGCGACAATGATCTTGGTCCGCCGGAATGCCGGATTGGCCCGAATACGCAAGCCGACGTCATGGCCACTCATATCCGGCATCGCCTCATCCAGGAGCACCAGATCGAACGGCGTGCCCTCACGAACCGCCATTTCCAACGTCGCCAAGGCCTCTTCCGCGCCCGGTGCGCTTGCGATATTCGCACCCCAGGAAACGAGCTGTTTCTCAAAGACCTCGCGGTTAACCGCATTGTCGTCGACAACCAGAACCCGAAGCCCCGTGACATCCACATTCTGAACAGCGTCGGTCCGGGACGTCGGTTCACCCAGCGCAAACGGCAGTTCGAACCAGAACTTGCTCCCGACACCCATCTCGCTGTCGGCGCCGATCGTACCGCCCATAAGATCGGTCAGTTCCTTGCAGATGGCGAGCCCCAGTCCGGTCCCGCCGAATTTTCGTGTGGTCGATGAATCGGCCTGGGTGAAACGTGCAAAAAGCCGCGGCAATACGTCTTCGTTGATACCCACACCCGTGTCGAGAATCTCAAACCGCAATCGTTGCTGCCCGTCCCCTTCGGAAACCACAGAGACATGAGTCGTGACGGCACCGCTGTCGGTGAACTTGATCGCATTGCCGATCAGGTTGATGAGGACCTGTCGCAGACGTCCGCTGTCACCACGCAGATAACTCGAGACATCGGACCCGATATAGGTGTTGAGATCGATCTGCTTGCCATGCGCGCGCGGGGCGAGAATTTGCACAACGCTGTCGATCGTGGACGAAACATCGAAGTCGGCGACTTCGATTTCGAGCTTCCCGGCCTCCATCTTGGAGAAATCGAGAATATCCTCGATCAACGCCAGCAGGGCCTCGGCGGACTCGTGAACCGTATGCGCAAAGCGGCGCTGCTCATCATCGAGGTCCGTGTCGAGGAGCAGGTTCGTCATGCCGATGACCCCGTTCATGGGAGTCCTGATTTCATGGCTCATGGTCGCCAGGAATTCGGCCTTCGCCTTGGCGCCCTCCTCGGCCCGCACGCGTTCGCGTGAATACCGTTCGGCCAGCTTCGTGAGATTTTCGGTCTGAACCTTCAACTCGCGCTGCGACCGTTCGAGGTCGGCGACCGAGCTTTCAAGCTGCTGTTCTTTCTCCTTGAGTTCCGTCACATCCGTTCGCACCACGACGATGCCGCCGTCGGCCGTCCTGCGCTCGGTCACCAGCATGTACCGTCCCGCAAGATGCCGGATTTCCGGCTCGCCTGTCGGGTTTTGGAACTGTTCCTTCCGCTCCGCGAAGCGCGCTTCCTCGCGCCCGACACCCGCGCCATCCAGGCCACCGGCAAGCACAGCACGCATCATGTCATCATGGGCTGTTCCCGGTTCCAAAAGCTCCGGCGGGAGCGGCAAGAATTCGCGGAAAGCCTCGTTCGTAACAACCAAGTTTTCGTCGGAATCATATAAGGCAAAACCATCGCGAATGGTCTCGATGGCATCCCGCAACCGGGCTTCCGCCTGCTTGAGTTCGGTGATATCGGAAACAATCGTGACGATGCCACCCTCACGGGTCTTGCGTTCCGTGACCAGGTGAAAGTGCCCATTGACATGCTTTTGCTCTAGTGATGCCAGCGGATCACGGTGGTTCGCCATGCGCCTCTTGATCCAGAGGGCCTTCTCGCCTTCTTCGGCATCCGGCAAGCCAATCTGGGCGTCATAGAGGATGTCTGCCAGCTCGCTGAACAACATGCCCGGATAAACGCGATCTGCGATCTTTGGATAGATTCGCAAATAGGCGTCGTTGCACAGGACGAGCCGATCATCGGCATCCCAAAGCAGGAAACCGTCATGGAGGCTGCCAATAGCATCGGCAAGCCGCGTTTCGGCCTGGCGGATCGCGGTGACATCTGTGCGCACGGCCACCGCCCCGCCTTCTTCGGTTCGCCGCCGTGACACCCGAACGACCCGGCCGTCATCGAACTTGCGCTCGAAATCGACTTCCTGGCCGTGCATCTCAATCTGGTCGCGAATCCAGTCTTCCTCGCGGCCGACCGCATCCGTGACCCTGCCGCTGTCGGCAAAGACCCGGATCATCTCCTCGAATGGCATGCCGAGATATATACTCTCGATGGCGTCGCCAAAATCCTTCGCCCAGCTGCTGTTGTAGGCGGCCAGCTTGTCATTCTCGTCGAACAGCACAAAGCCGTCCCTGATGCTCTCGATGGCATCGCGTAAACGTAGTTCGACCCGCTTCAGTTCAGTTGCTTCCGAATTGATAACAACGACGCCGTCGTCCTGGGTTTTGTGCGCCGAGACGACAAAGGTGCGGTCATCCGGGAAGCGGACTTCAGCATCACCCTCGGGGTTTCGGTGCTGTTCGATACGTGTGTCGATCCACGCTTCAACGTCGTCTGTATCCGGCACCAGAATCCCAGTGTCGATTGCCACGCCGATCACGTCGCGGAGCGACATGCCGACCTCCACCTTGCCGCCAAAGGTCGAGAATATGTCGAGATATTTTCGGTTCGCGAGGACCAGGACGTCATTCTTGTCATACAACGCAAATCCATCACGCATGCTTTCAACCGCATCCGTCAGGCGCTGCTCGGCATGCTTCATCTCGGTGATATCGGAACGGAGTGTGACGATTCCCCCGCCGCTGGTGCGATGAGAGGCAACCCGGAGTGTCCGACCCCCGGTGTGATACTCCTGCACGGTCGTGTCGACGGCGTGTTTGGCAACCTGATCGTTGACCCACTGTTCTTTATCGCTCGCCTGCCCCGGCGTCTCGCTCAGCTCGAAGGCGAACTCCATAAGCTCGCGAAACGACGTTCCGGGTATCACCTTGTCGGCATACTTCCCGTAGCCCTGACGGTAGCGCTCGTTTGCGATCACCACGCGATCATCGGAATCAAACAGAACGAAGCCATCATTCAGGCTCTCGATCGCATCACGAAGATTCGCATCGGCGCGCTTCACCTCGGTGATATCGGTGCGGATGCCAACAATACACCCGTCATGCATCCGCCGGTCGGTGATCAGGATCCAGCGCCCGTCCGTGGTCTCCAATTCATAGGATTGATCGATCCGTCCCTCATGGATCGCGCACATTCGATCGATCCACGCATCGGGGTCCGCGAGCACTTCGGGATCGGCGTAATAGCCCCGTTCAATGCCGAGGCGAAGAACGTCGGTAAAATGCATGCCGGCCCCTTCGACCAGGGCCGGCATGAATGGGAAGAACTCGCGATACCTGGAATTGTAGCGAACAATGCGATCGTCGGAATCGTACAGAATGAAGCCATCTGATAAGGCCTCAATCGCTTCCGACAACAGTCGTTCTGCCTGGTCGGTTTCAACCTTCGCCTTCTCCGCCTCCCGGCGCGCATCGCCGAGTTCCTGCTCGCGGCGCCATTCCTCATCGACGTCACGGACTGCGCAGTAAAGCTGGCCCAGTTCGTCGGTCGTAACGTGCCAGTCCGTCCAGCGCGGCGCGCCGTTCCGATCGATCAGTCGCACCTTGAATCGGGCGGTTTCCTGGCCCGCGACCAGATTGTCGAGCGCGCGCTGAATTATTGGACGGTCTTCTTCAAACACCAGGGCAATAAGCGGCTCGCCGGACAATGCCGTGGAATCCAGCCCGACAACCTTTTCCCATCCCTGGTTCACGGTGTGCAGCCTGCCGTCGCTGCCGGCCATTCCGAGAAGATCGTCCGACAATTCGAAAAACCGCTGAAAGCGTTTTCTCGAGCGGGTCAGATCACGCAGCGCCTCTTCGTTGCGGTGCTGATCGGTAACGTCATGGAAGCGGGTAACAAATCCGTTCTCGATCGGGCGGCCATGAATCTCAAGGACCGCCCCGTCGGGACGCTGACGCGTCAGTGAATAGGCTTCGCCCGGTTCAAACAGTGCAATGACCCGCGCAGTATGGGCCTCGGCATCGCCAGGCCCATAGTCGCCGCGTTCGGCGGCAAACCGCACGGACTCGATCCACTGCTGGCCGGGTTTCATCAACTCCGCGGGCATATCCAGGAGTTCTTGCGCCAACGCGTTCGACGTGACGACCCGTAACTCGGAATCGAACACGATCACGCCGCCGCCGAGCGTGTCGAGAACGTTCCGGAGCATATCATCCGCGTTTTGGGTCAAGCCCGTCGCGCTTCCGTCCATCGATATATCGTCCATGCCATCTGTACGTGACAAATTCGAACTCCGAGACAACCAAATTTGCATGTTGCACTGGTCGAGGAGAATTACCGTGAACTTATTTCGAATGTCGTCAAAAAAAGGTTAACGGGCGGCGCAAACGCACGGTATCCGAGTGTTTTGTGGGACTCTAAGCTACTACTTTTGGTGGTTGTTAAGCCAACGCACAACACCTGACACCCAAGCTCCATCCGAGATGCCACAGGCATACGAAGCCCCGAGATGGTCGCAGTCTTGCAGACAGAGTGTTTCGACCGCACCGCCTGCATCCCGCAACGCCTGCGCCATGTCTTCCGCTTGCACAATAAGATGCGGGAAATCATGGTCGCCCCAAGCGATGAGGAATGGCGGGGTGTTTGCGATCGTGTGGACCGGACTGGCGTCGGTGTCATTGCCGGTGTTCTCGCCCAGAAAACGTGGCCGCGCCGGCATCCCGTTGCCCGCGGTAAAGTCATAGACGCCCGATACCGGCAACGCGCCCCGAATGACATCCGCGGGCACCCCTGCGGCGTCCTGCCAGTCGGATCGCACGGCAAGCCACGCCGCATGGTGACCACCGGCCGAGTGACCGCCCACGAAGATGCGTTCGGGGTCCCCCCCGTGCGCGGCAATATTCTTGTGAACCCACGCAATTCCGGCCGCCGCGTCCTGAACACCGGACGGCCAGGTGACGGCTGGTGCCAAACGGTATCCCAGGCTGACGAATGTTATCCCGGCCGCCGTCAACGGCGGCGCCATGAAGGTCATCCATTCCTTGTAGCCGTTGGTCCAGCCACCACCATGCATGAAGACGACCACATTCCCGGTCGGGTTCGGCGCCGAAAACACGGCGACTTCCTGATAAGGATCATCCCCATAAGCGAAGGATTCCCCCGAGATGCCGTCCGCCAACGCCTGGACCTGGACATGATACTTCGCGCCAATCTCGGTAAAAGGCTCCTGCTCGGGATATGTGCCAAGGTCGCGCAGGCCCATTAGCGGCTCTCGCGTTCGACAATCATCTTTTCATCGACGAACTTGCCGCGTTCGATCACCACCTCGTTGTCGAGGATCACGGTGCAGTCGCGCATCGGCACGTCATAGTGCCCGTTGGTGCTGCGGGTGCCGCCGCCTTGCGTATTGGGGCCCGTGGAAAAGAGGAAATTGCCCGGGAATGTGCGCGCAGACGCATGGGAGCGCTCCGGATTGTCTCCATGAAGCGCGATGTTGTACCAGCGCGATTGCGGGTTCATGCCCCAGCCCAAATGCGAAACCGCATACGGGTCCAGATCATCCTCCGAGAGCTTGTTATCGTCGAGCCAATCGGTCATCAGCTTGGCATCGAGGCCGCCTTCGATCTTGCGGATGAATCCGTCGCGAATCTCGAGCCGCACCTCGTCTTGTACATAACGGCAGTAGGGCAGGATCACGATATCTCCGGGTGACATGATGACGGTGCCATTGGCCGAGCCCTCGTTGGGAAACGTGTGAATGTGTCCCACGCCCCATTGGTCGAAATGCCCGGGCTCATCCGAATACCCCCACTGGCTCATCACCGGAAAGTCGCCCCGCGTGTAGGTCAGATCCGTCCCGGCATCGCTGAGGACACGAACCTCCTTTGTCGCGGTGTAGCGCTCATCGGCATACTTGACCGCCTCTTTCAGCCCCTTGGGCGCCAGAAGCAATTCCAGGTCGTCCGGCGCATCGATGATCATCAGGAATCGGGTGCCCGTCCCCATCACCTCGCGCAGCCAGCTCGTGAACAATGGAATGTGCAATGCCACAACAATGTCGGCCGCCTTGAGCGCGTCGAGCATGCCGTTGATCTGGCCGATGGTATCGACCCCAACCTTCGTCCAGGACGGGATCATATTGACCCGCATCTCATAGCAGTCGGCGCCCAGCTCATCGGCAGCTGCAAAAGCGGCCTCGACATACTCCGTTCGAGTCGTCACGTCAGACAGCAATGCGACGGTCTCGCCCTTTTTGACGTTGGACATCTGGAATTGCTTGAGAAAAAGGCCGGGAATTCTTCCGGCGTTGATTTCCTGATGCCGGACTGCAGCTGGCGTACGCATGGCAAAATCTCCGCTTCAACGGGTTTCGGGAATTGCCGTTATGCTAACCGATCCGCCGGGGCGGCGCGAGATGCGAGCGCCCCGATACGGGCGCACCGTTTTTTCGCCAAGACATCCCCGGCCCGCTGTGTTGAGATAATTCTCTGATAATCAAAAAAATGACGAATGGGGAGAATTGTCATGATGCGGGCTTTCACCGAACAGAAGATGAAGCGGTTCGCCGAACAGCGCTGGATTCTGGACGCGATCATCTCATCGGTCGGTATGGAGTGGGACCAGCCGCGCCTGGGATACACCATGTATCCTTGCGGGCCCGACGCGGTCGGTGACTTCCGGACCGTCGGCATGCGCACCAAGAAGTTCGCCGACATGCACCGGGAATTTGCCGGCGCGGCCAAACGCCGCGAGATCAAGGCGAAGGCCTTTGAAGCCGAAGACCGGCTGGTCTCGGCGCGCGAAAGCTACTTCATCGCATCCCTGCTCTATTCGGCCGCGCGCTGGCCCATCTTCGAGGCGAATGACCTGCACAAGGACTACAACCAGCGCATGGTCGATTGCTACGACAAGTATATCGAGTTCGCGCCACGGCCCATCGAACGTGTGGAAATTCCCTTCGGTGACGGCGTCCTGCCCGGTTTCCTCGCGCTGCCCCACGCACCGAAAGACGGCGAGAAGTTCCCCTGCGCCATCGGGATCGACGGAATGGACGGCTCGAAGGAAATCATGTGCTCGATGTATGGCGACAAAATGCTCGAGCGCGGCATGGCGAGCTTCGTCTATGACGGACCCGGCCAGGGCGAGTGCCCCGTCAACGGTGTCTACGTGACCAAGGATAATCATATGGAGGCGGCCCAGGCCGTCTATGACTGGTTGATCCAGCACCCCCATATCGACAAGGACCGGCTGGTCATATTCGGAATCAGCTTCGGATCGTTCTTCGGGGCGCAGGCGGCGGCGCAGCTGGGCGACAAGGTAAAAGGTGCGGCGCTATCGTTCGTCTGTCACGAGCCGGGTTGCTACACGATCTTCAACATGGCCGCACCAACCTTCAAATTAAGGTTCATGTTCATGGCCGACTACGACAACGAGGACGAGTTCGACGAATTTATCAGCGAATTCTCCCTCGACCCGATCGTCGATCAGATCAAATGCCCAATCCTCGTCCAGGGCGGACAGGATGAGGAGCTCAGTCCGGTCGAGTGTTCGGAAGAGTTCGTCAACAAGCTGTCGGTGCCCAAGAAGCTGGTGTTCTACGAAGGCGAACGCCATGCCATCGGCGGCGGTTCGGCGGCGTATCTCGGGGAAAACTGGTACACGATGCTGGCCGACTGGTGCCTCGATCGGGTGAATGACAAGCCGGCACCGAATGAGTCCGTGCTTATCAACTCACTCGGACAGGCCGAAGCGACACCCTACTAGTACCCGACGTCGCCCCATCAGAAGGCGCCGGAGAACTCCGGCGCCACCGTCGTCGCGAACCGGCGCAGCGTGTCGTGGCGTACGTCGCGCGGCACCCCCACGGTCGCGGGATGCACCATGATGTGGTTGAAGCCGATATCGCGCAGGCGTTCGACCTGCGCGGCAACGGTCTTCGCGCTGCCGACGAAATTATGGGCGGAGAATTTGTCGATATTCTCCGGTTTTGACAGCGCCAGCAGGTTTCCGAAATACCGATTGAACTGCTCGTAGCCCTTGATGTCGGTCCAGGGTTCGCTGTCGGCCTCATAATGCGCGCTTTGAAGCCGGAAGAATTCGGACAGATATCGACGGGCCAGCGCATACGCCTCCTCGTCGGTGTCGGCCATCAGACAGTGGGCCACGACCGGGCGGCGGGCATTGTCGGCAAACCCGGCGCTTGCCGCGCCTTCGTTCCAGCTGGTCAGCATGCTTTCCAGAATATGGAACGGAAACTGACAGATGTTCAGCGGCGCGACCCCCATCTCCCCGGTCAGCTGCGCGCTCTCGGGGCTACCGATTGCCCCGAACAGATGAATCCGATCCGCCTGTGGCGTCGGCCGGATCTGCAGCGTGCGGCCGATTTTGAAATGCTCGCCCGCATAAGTGAACGGCTCTCCCGTCAGCCCGAGGCGCAGGATGTCGAGGCATTCACGCAGCCTGCCGCGGGCATGCTCCATGTTCACGTCGAAGGCGTCATACTCCATTTTCGCCGTGCCCCGACCGACCCCGATGTAAAGGTCGCCCTCGGTCAGGTTGCTCAACATGGAAATTTCGCCCAGCAAACGCAGCGGGTGATACCAGGGTGCGACCAGAACCGAGCTCCCGAAGCTCAGACCCGGACAATGGGCGGCCACATGGGACATGAACAAAAGCGGGCTTGGCGTTGGAAAATAATCCGAGAAATGATGCTCGAGCATCCAGGCACTGTCATATCCAAGGGACTGCCCCAGCATGCAGTCGGCTATGACTTCCCGATACAATGCAGCATCATCAAGGTCGCTGGCGCCGACCGGCGCCACAACGAACCCGAACTTCAGACTGTCGGACATATCCTGTTCGCGGCGTGCGCGCTCCCTGCCGAAAACCGTAACACCGGTCGCGCGCCAAACCCATACGCATTCCCATCCGCGCTCGTCACAGCGTAATCATTGACGTGGAGGCGCCGAGCCGCATTCAATAGGCTGGCAAAAGGGGGGCACAACGCCATGTATATCGATCCGCAGATCAAAACCTTCATCGACAGCCTCGTCGAACTGAACATGCCGCATCCCGTCGATCTCGGCCTCGAGGAAACCCGGAACGGGTTCAGCCAGCTCTGGCAACAGGTGAACCCACCCTCTCGCGAAGGCGTAAAGGTCGAAGACATCCAGATCCCCGGCCCGGCCGGCGACATCCGCACCAAGGTCTACACGCCGACGGGTGACGCCCCGTTCCCGGTGCTCGCATTCTTCCACGGCGGCGGTTGCTGCATGATGGCGCCCGAGGACTATGACGGCACCAACACCGCCCTCGCCGAAGATGCAGGCTGCATCGTCGTCGTGCCGGCCTATCGCCGGTCCCCGGAAAACCCCTTCCCGGCACCACTTGAGGACTGCTTTAGCGTCTTCACCTGGCTCCAGTCGAACGCCGGCGACATCGGTGGTGACGCGAGCCGGATCGCCATCGCCGGCGATAGCGGCGGCGGTTACCTGGCTGCGGCAGTTGCCCAGGAAGCGAAACGCGAGGGTGCCCCGCAACCAGTTACCCAGGTCCTGATTTATCCGATGACCGACATGGGCGGACTCCCGCCGAGCCGAGTCGAGGAGACGATGTTCCTTGATGACCGCACTCTGCAGTGGGTGATCGGCATGCATGTAGGCGAACACCGGCTCGACCCGCGTGCATCACCCATTCTCGAGCCTGACGTGTCTGGCCTGGCGCCGGCCCTGGTGATTGCCGCCCAGATCGACCCGCTGCGCGACGAAGGCAAGGCCTACGCCTCGAAGCTGCGCAACGCGGGAGTGCCCGTGCAGTACCAACTCTACGACGGGGTGGTGCACGGCTTCTTCAACATGGGCGGGTTCTGCGACCAAGGGAATATTGCCGTGGCCCAAGCCGCGGACGCCCTTAGAAAGGCATTCGCAAAGATCTAGCCTGTCACCGACAGCTAGTCGGTTTCGGAATCGAACGTGATGCCGATCTTCGCCATCTCGTCGAGCACCTGTGGGCCGAACTTCGACGCAAGTGCCTCGCCGGTCTCGGGCGGATAGGTGATGTCGCTGAAGTCGTCGCCGCCATCCTTGCACAGGATGATCGCCTGCAGGTAGCCGACCTCATCGGACACATTCTCAAACC